>Ga0326727_10000127_pt1 | contig 331844 bp, 287 predicted proteins | sample MB2enrmetagenome_FD_207643 | JGI IMG/M metagenome (GOLD analysis project Ga0326727, IMG submission 207643) | Lab enriched peat soil microbial communities from McLean, Ithaca, NY, United States - MB29MY | ecosystem: Environmental > Terrestrial > Soil > Wetlands > Peat | place: USA: New York... | reverse complement strand
ACGTAAAACGCGGAAGCGCAAAGCACATCTACCCTTGAATTCGCCGCCAGGATGCGGAATCGCTCCCGGAAAACAGCCTTCAACCTTCAACACGGAAAATATCAGGACCTGATCAGAGGTTCCTTAGAGGAAACAATGGGAAAGATTGCGTTAATAACCGGCATTACAGGGCAGGATGGGGCCTACCTAACGGAACTCCTTCTGCGCAAAGGATATGTGGTTCACGGCATCAGGCGGCGAAGTTCCCTCTTCAACACGAACCGCATCGACCACCTGTACCAAGACCCGCACATCAGCAAGGGTAATTTTGTGCTGCACTATGGCGACCTGACCGACTCATGCAACTTGCTCCATATCGTCCAGAAAGTGCAGCCAGACGAAATCTACAACCTGGGTGCACAGAGTCACGTCCATGTGTCGTTTGAGCAACCGGAGTACACAGCGAATGTTGACGGCACGGGGACGCTGAGGATGCTCGAGGCCATCCGCATCCTCGGCATGGAAATGAAGACCCGCTTCTACCAAGCCTCGACCTCGGAGCTCTACGGCTTGGTGCAGCAGATTCCCCAGAACGAAAAGACGCAGTTTTATCCACGCTCGCCCTATGCTGTGGCCAAGCTTTATGCATACTGGATTACGGTTAATTATCGGGAATCCTATGGCATTTATGCTTGCAACGGCATACTTTTCAACCATGAGTCGCCGATGCGCGGGGAGACATTTGTCACGCGCAAGATCACGCGCGGATTAGCCCGGATCAAACTGGGAATTCAGGACAAGCTCTACTTGGGCAATCTGGACGCGCTGCGCGACTGGGGTCATGCGCGTGATTATGTGGAGATGACCTGGCTAATGCTCCAGCAGGAAACCGCGGAGGATTTTGTGATCGCCACTGGCGAGCAACATAGTGTGCGCGAGTTTGTCACACTTGCTGCCAAGGCTATCGACATTCAACTTGCTTGGTCCGGTCACGGCGTTGGCGAAACGGCCGTGGACCAGAACGGCGCCGTAGTGGTGGCCGTCGACCCCAGATATTTCCGGCCGGCGGAGGTGGATAGCCTGCTGGGAGACGCCAGTTATGCCCGCAAACGTCTCGGCTGGTCGCCCACTGTGAGCTTCCAGGACTTGGTGAAAGAAATGGCGGAGGCCGACCTGGTGTCCGCGGAGAGAGACAAATTAGTCAAGAAGCACGGATACAAAACCTATGGGTACCACGAATAATTCGTGGCTCCCCAGGTCGAATTTTGGAACTGGTCCGATAAATATGGATCATACAAACATGGACACAAACCTACATCTGGAGGCCGCGAAGGAATGACTTGCTTGGAAACATGGAGTTTTATGGAGCACGCGCTGTGAACTTGTCAATTGCGAGTATTACTACAGCATACAACGGGGCTCACATACTGCCGCGTCAGATCGATGCGTTGCTTGAACAGAGCAGGCCATTGCAGGAGATCATGATCATCGACAACGGGTCCGATGACGGCACCAGTGCGATGCTGGCTGAGCGGTACCCACAGGTTACCGCTCTACGTTTGCCAGAGAACGTAGGGGCCGCAGGTGGCTGGGCCGCTGGTTTGGCATATGCGGCACTTGAAAGAGGACACGACTGGGTTTGGAATTTCGACGACGACAGTGTACCTTCCCAATCTGCGCTCGAGTCCCTGCTCACGGAGGCTGGAGAGTTTGCGGCGGACCCGCAGGTGGGAATACTTGCCCCGCTGCCAGTAAATGCGGCGACAGGGACCTCTTATCCGCCGTGGCTTTGGCGTGAAGGGTTTGTAAAACCCGGGAAGGACATTCTTCAGCAGCCTGTGTGGTTCGCCGACCTTGTCGTCGCATCTGGGTGCATGGTGCGCCGGGAAGTTGTGGACAGCATCGGCTTACCGCGCGCCGATTTCTTTATGGATTTCTTCGATTTCGAGTACTGCCTCCGGATCCGGTCGCAGGGGTACAGAATTGCAGTCATCAATCTATGCCACTTTTCACACGAGATCGGAGACGCGCGGACAATTCGGTTCGCAGGTCACAGTCATGTATGGTCGGATCATGCGCCCTGGCGGGAATACTACGTGAGCCGCAATGCCACCTACATCGCTCGGTGGCTATATCCATCCTTCCGAACCAATCGATCCGTGGCCCTCCACTTGCTTCGCCATGCAACTGCCATCCTCCTTTTTGGGAGCAAGAAGGCAGCGTCTCTCAAAAAGATGGTCCAAGGGGTGTGCGACGGGTGGCGCGGCAAATTGGGCATACGGTTCCTACCGCAAAAGTGAAGGTTGGCAATACCAAGCGAGAAGAATACTTATCCCAAATTTCCATTTTGAGCAAGGAAACGGCTTTGGCGAGTGTGATTGGGAAGGAACATCTGGCAAGATTTCCCGTTTGTTCTGTGTCACCCTTGCTAGTCTTCTCGACTTGTTCGGCGATTCAACCTCGAAACTACAGTCTATTCGTACACACTCAACAGTTCCAGATATGCTCACGGAGAATGCACGTATGCCCTTGCAATTGGATAGTTCACATATCGGAGGAGACGTTGTGGTGGTTGTGCCGACAGTTCTCGGTGACGACCGCGGCTTTTTCATGGAAACCTACCGTTCCGACAACTTCCGTGACTTGGGGTTGCCGACCGAGTGGGTGCAGGACAATCACTCCCGTTCATCAAAGGGTGTTCTCCGTGGCCTTCACTTCCAATGGAATCCGCCCATGAGCAAACTGATGCGTGTGACACGCGGCGCGGCGTTTCTTGTTGCCGTCGACATTCGCAAAGAATCGCCGACGCTTGGCCAGTGGTTCGGTCTGGAAGTTACGGCGGATAACAAAAAGCAGGTGTACGCTCCCTATGGCTTTGCGCGCGGTTTCTGCGCCCTTACCGATGAGTGCGAGGTCCAATACAAATGCACGGGTATTTACAATTCCGGAGCAGAATCTGGGATTTTCTATAATGACCCGGAGGTTGGCATCGAGTGGCCGCTCGTAGATGTCATTGTTTCCGGAAAGGATGCCAAGGCTAAGACTTTGAAGCAGTGGCTTGCATCGCCTCTTTCTGATAACATCGTCTATCAATCCAAATCAGTGTTTTCGGAGGGAGTAAAGTAAAATGCGCATTCTTATTGCTGGTGGCGCCGGCTACGTCGGTTCCGCTTTAATTCCGCATCTTCTGGATCGAGGCTACAACATCGACGTCGTTGACTTGTTCTGGTTCGGCAACAATCTGCCGAGCAACGTGGGAATCATTCAGAAGGACATTTTCAGTCTGCAAGTGTCCGATCTCTCTGGTTACAACCAAGTTATTTTTCTGGCTGGTCTCTCGAACGACCCCATGGCCGATTTTTCGCCCGCTAAAAACTTCATTTTCAATGCGTCGGCACCGGCCTATCTGGCGTACATTGCCAAGAAGGCCAAGGTAAATCGCTACATCTACGCAAGCTCGTGCTCGGTTTACGGATACACCGAGAACCAGCTGTTCGATGAGGATAGTCCCGTCAGTTCATCGTACCCGTACGGTATCTCCAAGCTCCAGGGGGAAAGAGCCGTGATGCAGATGGTCGATACGGAGTTCTCTGTTATAGCTCTCCGGAAGGGCACCGTCTCAGGATTCAGTCCTCGCATGCGCTTTGACCTGCTGGTCAACACGATGTTCAAGTGCGCCATGAAGGATGGTGCGATTTACGTAAACGATCCCGCGATATGGAGACCTTTCCTCAGCATCGAGGATACTACCATGGCCTACACGCGCGCTGTCGAAGCCAATGAAGCCGTCAATGGCATCTATAACATCGCCTCCGGTAATCATACCGTCGGTGAAATCGCTGATCTGGTGAAGCTCACTGTCGAAGAAGAGTTTGGCAAGAAAATCGCGCTCGATATCAAGCACATCAAGGACATGCGGAACTACAAGGTTTCGATTGAGCGGGCCGAGACAATCCTGAGTTTCCACCCGCATCAAAGTGTTAAATCCATCGTGCGCAACCTGATCGGCAACATGGATAAGTGCTGCGACTGGGACAATCCCCGGTACTACAACATCCAGGTTTTCAAAGAACTCGAGAAACTGAACCCGGTTGGCGTAGAGGCGCTGCCCCACGCTGCGGGAGGCAGCAGATGATGGTTGCAGTCCTGGGATCCAGTGGACAGCTTGGCAGCGACGTGTGCGCAGCCTTCATACGGAATGGTGATGAGGTCTTCGGTCTTACCCATTCGGATGTGGAGATGACTTCGGCTTCCTCGGTCGAGGCAGCGCTTTCAGCCTGCGTCCCGGAGTTCATCGTCAATGCGGCCGCCATGCACCACGTTGAGAAATGCGAGGCAGATCCCGGAGCCGCCTTCGCAGCCAATGCGATCGGAGCGAAGAATATTGCCGAGTGGGCAAAGCGGGCGGGCGCAACAGTGGCTTATGTCAGTACGGATTACGTCTTCGATGGCAAGAAAGGTTCTCCATACCTGGAAACCGATGTTGCGTATCCCCTTAATGCTTATGGTATTACGAAGCTGGCAGGAGAGCATTTTACCGCTGCCATCGCCCCGAAACACTTTGTGCTTCGGGTTTCCGCCATTTACGGCCGCCAGCCATGCCGCGCCAAGGGCGGGCTAAACTTCATTGAACTTATGTTGAAGTTGTCGCACGAGCGCGACAAATTGCGCGTTGTCGACGACGAGTTCATCACACCAACGCCCACTGTGCAGATCGCAGAGCAGCTGGTTGCGCTCAGTCGCTCGGGCAACTACGGCCTTTACCACGGAACCGCTGAGGGCAGTTGTTCGTGGTACGAGTTTGCCCGCGAGATATTCCGCGCCACTGGCACGAGAGTTTGTCTGGAGAAGGCGAGTCCCGGAGAGTTTCCGGCAAAGGTACCGCGCCCTAAATACTCCGTCCTTGAGAATCATGCTCTCAAGGCGGCTAATATGAACGTATTTACCGATTGGCGCGATGGGTTGGAGGATTACCTCAATGTTCGCGCGCAGGCGGTGGTCACCGCATCGTAACCACACAGAAAGGCTTGTATCCACAGTGAAAGATAAGCATTGCGATGTCGCAATTATTGGAGCTGGGATCGTCGGGCTCGCCGTCGGCTTGCAGCTTATTCGTAAGAGCCCGGGCTTGAAAGTCCTCGTTCTCGATAAGGAGAGCGAAGTTGCTTCTCACCAGACAGGACACAACAGTGGTGTCATGCACTCAGGCTTATATTACAAGCCCGGATCGCTCAAGGCTCGGCTTTGCGTCGAGGGCAAGGCAGCCATGGTTCAATTCTGCGAGGAGCACGGAATTCCACACGATATTTGTGGCAAGATCATTGTCGCAACCGAAGAGCGCGAGATCCCCGGTCTCAATGAACTTCTGCGCCGCGGGCAAGCGAATGGCGTATCTGGCCTTCGGGAGCTTAACGCTGAGCAAATCCGTGAAGTCGAGCCTTATGCGTCGGGCATACGCGGTATCCACGTGCCGACCACAGGTATTACGGACTTCAAGATGGTTTCGGTTAAGTATGCGGAGCTCATTGAGCAGGGTGGCGGTGAGGTTCTCACCGGCTACGGCGTCGAGCATATCATGCATGAAGCCGGCGCAATCGTGCTGCAGACTACATCCGGCACCGTTCATGCGCGCTTCGCCGTCAATTGCGCCGGATTGCAGAGCGACCTGATCGCCAAAATGGCGGGCGCTACTCTTGGCCTCCGCATAGTGCCGTTCCGCGGTGAATACTATGAGCTAGTGCCCTCTAAGAGCTATCTGATCAAAGCCTTGGTGTATCCCGTTGCCGATCCTCGCTTTCCATTCTTGGGTGTGCACTTCACCAGGCGGATACATGGCGGCGTAGAGGCAGGCCCCAACGCAGTGCTCTCGTTTAAGCGCGAAGGGTACACCCGAACGTCGTTTAATCTCATAGAAGCACTGTCGATTGCGTCTTTCCCTGGTTTTTGGAAAATGGCCTCCCACAACTTGAAGAGCGGACTGGGGGAGATGTACCGCTCATGGAATAAGCGAGCCTTCACTCGCGCGCTGCAGAAGCTATTACCTGATCTGACGGAGCAAGACATTCAACTTGGAGGCTCTGGAGTGCGCGCACAAGCGTTGGATCGCTTTGGGAATCTACTGGACGATTTTCATTTTGTGTATCAGGATCGAATCCTCCACGTTTGCAACGTGCCATCCCCGGCGGCTACCGCTTCCTTGGTGATCGGTAGGGAGATTGTCTCGACGCTCGATAAGCATGCCGATTATAAACAAGTTCAGGTTGCCGTGTAACACGATATTGACCTTGCTGCCGCAAAACATATCACACCGCATTAGAACAGCTCGCTATGAGATACGTTTTGCGGGAGCAAGGTTGAACAGACTCTCGGAGCAGGACTACCGACACAGTGTCAGTGCGACGCGTTATCGCACCATTCTTGCCGGTGAGGCTTGATTTATCACAACGTACAAGCCAAAGGCAGTGATATCATTTTATTTATTCCGATTGATGGTGAGGTCAATTGAATTGGTGATGATGCAACGGCTTGATTTGGCACAACTTACGATTGCTATAATCTTGAGGATAACAATACATCCAAGACGTTCTTTGGAAGGTAGTCCGGAATGATTCTTGACGCTGGGCTTGTTGGGCGAAAAGATGTTCGGATCTCTGTTGGTACAGGTCTGTTGGTACTCGTTGCTTTTGAGGCATCGTTATTGGGTAGTGGAAGATTGCTTGAGATTGGCCCTCTGACACTGAAGATGTGGCTGTTTCTTGCAGCCCAAGTTTACGTAATCATTAGGTTAATTGCTCTTGGGCGCGTAAAGCTGTCCACCTTCGCATTTCTCCTATCATTTACATTATTGCTGCTCTTCGGAGCGACGATAGGACTGTTGCAACACTCGACCATGCAACTGATTGGCGAAGATGTAAGTCCGTTGTTATATTGTATCATGCTGATCTTTTTCGAAATGGTAGTAAAAACAGAGAAGCATATACGGCTGATCGTCCGAATTATCGAGTTTGCATCCGTACTCATGTCTATCGCATCCCTTGTAGTATTAACGCTTCTATTTCTGGGAGTCTTAAGTTTTTTAACGCTTTACGGCTGGTTAACGCTTTCGTCCCAGGAGTTCTTTTTTCGCGGTCAGACAGGTATGTTTTTCTATAAGGGAGCATTGTATGTTGGAATTGGTTTGATTTATTTTGCATTTGAGCGGAACCGGTTTGCAAAGTTGGCCGTTGTGCTGACATTCATAGGTCTTGTCGCAACGGGAACTCGAGGCTTCTTTGTAGACATGGCCGCGATCATTTTAGTGCATGTTGCAACCGGGGGTTTAAGTTTAGGCAAAAAAGTGAAATATATCGGATTACTGTGCATAAGCGCCCTGGTGATGTTAATAATTTACCAAATGGCAGCCTCGAACAATGTTGAAAACGTTGAATCTGACAACGTGCGAGTAGAGACCCTTCATCAGGTAAATGATCGAATTACTCCATTGAGCTTTGTGTTTGGAAACGGACTTGGTGTTGGTGTTCCCATAAGACCGGAACATATGGAGACCGCATACATGGAAATATTTCATAAGCAAGGACTCTTGGGCCTAACTTGGTGGGCTTCAGTGTTCATGCTCCTGCTTATGCGATATCGCAAAGCACGGCGTGTCAATTATTTATCAGCTCAACCGCTATTCTTGTCAGTGATATTTGTAATTGTTCAGTCCATTACAAATCCTTTCGTCAACAATCCAATTGGTATCTTTGTCTGGATCTTTGCGCTGGTTGGCTTAGACATTGTTTCGAAGAATTCTTCGTCGGCAAAGCTTTTGAAGCATCGAGATTGTGCAGCGTCATGATAGGCAATTGTCTCTGACCACGTGCCTCGCTTGGAAAGAGAAATGGAAATTCGGTAATATTTCTTCCCGGAGTACCAATGCTATAATGTCGCAGTCCAACTAAGTGGAAGGATGAAAATGGAAATTAGAATGACACGCTTTTTCAGGATACTTTACTATCTCGTCACAATCCCGGTCAGCCTGGTGATTCTACTGCACTCAAGAAGGATTCACCCTGCGTATCGTCTGAGCTGGTTGAGGAGAATTATGTTTGGACTTCGCGTGGTTCGCAACAAGCACAGCATTCCAACGGGAGGGAGCTATAAAACAGCGCTGGTAATGGCGCTCAAATTATTTGAACTGCCCCCAGAGGTGCCCGGAGTTGTGGTTGAATGCGGCACGTGGAAAGGTGGAACCGCAGCGAACCTGTCCCTCGCCTGCCAGATTGTAGGCCGTAAACTGGTCATCTGCGATTCATTCGAGGGTCTCCCGCCGATGGATCAGTTGGACCGTGAAGCGCCGGCATATCAGAAGGGAGATTATTGTGGCACTTTCGATGAGGTCTGTGCCAACATAACCAAATACGGCGATATTAGCTGCTGTGAATTTGTGAGGGGCTGGTTCCGGGATACCCTTCCGCATTTCGATCAGGAAATTGTCATGGCTTACCTCGATGTGGACCTTGAAGCCAGTCTGAATACCTGTGTGCTGAATCTCTGGCCTCATCTTGACAAGGATGGCTATATCTTCATCGACGAGTTCGTTATCACGGATTACTGCGCACTTTTCTATTCAGAACGATACTGGAAGGAACACTTTGACCGGACCCCTCCCGGTCTTATAGGGGCAGGTTCAGGGCTAGCGCTCGGTGAGTACTACGTAGGTCCATCGAGCGAGAGGTTCGACCATCCGATGCAGAGTTCCACCGGTGCGGCCTACACTCGGAAGTCCATGTCGGGCCATTGGACGTATTACCCTCCCGGTATCAGTGAGTGACGGGGATGATTTCAAGCCCCAAGTGCAACAAAGAAGCTGAAGTGGGCGCGGCGTATCGCGATGAGACAGACGTAACGTGTTTTTGGTTCGTGGCTTTCCGTTCATTCGACAGGAAATTTAGACTTGAAGTGTTCTCATAGACCAACGCGACCCAATAAACTCATCTGCTTGCGTTCGTGAAACCCATTTATGAGACCACTTCAAATATCCGATCAAGACGAAGTGCACTACATCGATGGAAGCGTCGAAAGGGTCATACACACCGAACGGAGCAATTCGAATCGAGAATTCAGGAATTGCCATGAATATATCTGTCTGCATGGCCGTACATAACGGCGCGAATTTTATCAGGGAACAAATTGCCTCGATACTGCCGCAGTTGGGCGGAGAAGACGAGATTGTGGCTGTAGACGATGCCTCGCAAGATACATCTATCGCTATTCTTGAGAGTTTTCACGATAAGCGTATCCGTATCATTCGCCAGACGTTAAATCGCGGAGTGCTTATAACCTTTGAGCGAGCACTTCTTGAAGCGTCCGGCGAGATCATTTTCCTGTCAGATCAGGACGACATATGGCGATCTGACAAGATCGCAACGATGATGAATGCATTCGCCGCCGACCCGCGAGTGACGCTTATGCTAAGCAATGGGGAACTGATTGATTCGAATGGACGGTCGTTGTCACAACAGTTGTATGGAAACGGTAAATTCCTGCCAGGAGTTCTTCCAAATATCATGAGGAATCGTTACCAGGGATCCACGATGGCCTTCCGGCGTGAGATTTTGGAAGCGGTACTGCCGTTTCCTGACGGTATCCCGATGCACGACTCGTGGATCGGGTTGGTGAACGCGCTCATCGGGCGGGCCGCGTATCTCCCCGACAGGCTTGTGTTCTATCGCCGACATGAGAACAACGTGACGGCGGGCAGGCACGGAACGGTCGAGCGTATGTTTGCGCAACGTTGGGCATTAGCGAAAAATCTGATCTGCAGAATAGGAACGCTTTTGCGTGTGCGCATAAAATTGAGGCAGCGGGTGGGTTCGATGACTGAGGCTGGCGTTGCCGCGAAACAACTGACTATCGGTAAATTAACAGGATCTTTGCACCGAGCCATAGTCTTCGCGCCGTTTTTCAGCAGCGACAGGCCAGCGAGCCGGCCGCGCTTTGTTGGAGCGATCCTGGCAAAGTTGATGCCCGTCGATGTTGTTACCAGCGACTTTGATCACACAAGTAAGATGATACGCGAACACCAGCCCTGTTCGCCGTTTTCTCAAATGATCTATCTTGAAGGCAGCCCATATGAAAGCAACGTGAGCATTGCTCGGTTAGTATCTCATTTGTTATTTTCTTTCAAAGTTGCGGCATACTTCAGAAAGAATCGCCATAAGTACGATGTGGTGTACGCGACAGCACCGCTTAACGTGATGACTTGGCTGGTTTTTATGTTGGCCGGCTCAAAAATAAAGATAGTAGACGTAGTCGATATTTGGCCTGATGTGCTGCCTTTTACTCCAGCAGTGAAAAAGGCATTTGCGCCAATTTTCGCATTGTGGAAATGGTTTTTCAAATCAACTGTCGCCAAAGCCGACATTGTAATGGCAGTCTCGGACGCTTTCCTTCACGAAACGGCTAGTTATGCCAACGGCGCGGCGAGTGTGAAACGGTTCTATATCGGGCACGAGCGGCTTATATCAGGTGCATTGAAGCAGCCGGTCTTTACGATAGCGTATGTGGGTAACCTAGGACATCTATACGACTTTGACACATTATTAAGCGTGCTTGCGGAAGCCGAACTGCGGAATCAGGTACAACTATTCGTAATCGGCAAGGGGGACCGGCAAGAGTGGCTCATTGACGAACTGGAGCGACGCAAGATTCGTTATCGCTATTTTGGCGCGGTGTACGGGCCTGCTCGTTTGGCAGAGATTCTGCGAAGCTGCCACGTCGGATTTAACGGCTATATCAACACAACAGCAGCGTTTTCTTACAAGGCGGGCACTTATTTAGCCGCAGGTTTACCCTTGGTCAATTCGATGACCGGCGACTTGCAGCATCTTGTTTCGGAATATGAGCTGGGCGTAAATTATGAAGGCGGGAATCGACAACAACTTAAAGACAGCCTTCTGCGTCTTTGCCACAATGGCACTACAAGTATGGCTAACAACTGTGAACGGTTCTTTTTGTCACAGGTGGAATCTTCTAAGATCGCAGCAGATATGAAAGACTTTTTTACATCATACATTGGCGGAAGCCGCGGATTATTCTCACTGGCAAATGGTCGTGAGCGTGCATTAGTAGAGTAAAGGTGTTCAGTGAATGTGCTTCTTCTGCGTCGAGCGAGATAGTAGTTCACAGGTTATTGTCGTAGAGTGGATGCGGCTGGGAGAAGGATAGATTTTACAAATGGCTGTTTGGACGAGGGGCGACGCCCAGTCCGCAAACTGTGATGCAATAGAGGCGAATCAATAGTGATCGGAGTCACGGGTGGAACCGGGTTTGTCGGCCAGCGGCTGGTTGCGCGACTGGCGCAAGACTCGCCGGTTCGTGTACTTGCGATGGAAATTGGAACGGCTCCAGTGAATGATGCGCAGTATATCGTTGGTGAGGTGACATCGCTTGAGGTTACGGATAAGTTCGTTCAAGGCTGCACGTCAATCATCCACTTGGCTGGAATTGCGCATTCATCGCTGCGGACCGAGACGGAAAAGCAGCGTTCATACACGGTAAATGTCGACGGCACAAGGACAGTTTTGGATGCAGCGCTGAGGCATGGCGTTCAGCGGTTCGTGTTTGTCTCTACGGCTCATGTTTACGCAGAGCACTCGGGGCTAGATATCGACGAATCCGCGCCCGTGGCCGCTTCCAGCTATTACTCTTTCACTAAGATAGAGGCAGAGGGGCTAGTGCGCGAGGCAGCTGAGCGGGGAATGGAAGTAGTGATTGCCCGTCCGTGCCTAATCTACGGCCCAGGAGCGCGTTTTAATCTTAACCGAATGATGCGCGGCATTGATTACGGATATTACTTTCACATTTCAGGCAGGAACCCGATGCGTAGTTTTCTGTCCGTAGAGAATGCTGCACGTGCACTGGCACATTTGGCAGGAAGAGGCGTTCCGGCAGGCACCTACAATCTCGCCGACGCAAGTCCTTATTCACTTGTGGACTTCGTAAACGAACTAGCTGATCGAATGAAGCGACGCAGGCCTCGCACTGTACCATCTGCGGTGATACGTACAGCCTGCGCGGCTGGTTCGGCGATCCAGAGGCTGGGAGTACATCTTCCTGTTTTACGTGAGGCTGTCGAAAAGTTGACTTTAGACTTTACGCTCAGCACTAGCCGCCTGGCACAGACGCGATTCGAGTGGGACGAAAACGTCGGAGCGGTGCTCCAGCAAATGGTCGATCACTATCGCCGCTCAATGCGCAATTAGGGTATATCCGCGTAGTCATCCGCTTACTGTTGATTCTTATGAAGCGATTGTGTGACATCATATCGAGTAGTCTACTTTTGATCCTGTTCGCGATCCCGATGGCTTTGATCGCGCTGGCGGTAAAGCTCACATCCGAAGGTCCTGTGCTGTACTGGTCGGACCGAGTGGGCCGGTGGAATCGCATTTTCAATATGCCAAAGTTCAGGAGCATGCGAACCAATGCGCCCCAAGTAGCAACACACCTACTTTCCAATCCAGATGCTTATCTCACGCCAATAGGGGGTTTCCTTCGCCGCAGTAGTCTCGATGAGTTGCCGCAGTTGTTTTCTGTATTGAACGGCGATCTAAGCCTTGTTGGGCCGCGCCCCGCCCTGTTCAATCAGGACGACTTGATTGCGCTCAGGACAAAATCCGGCGTTCATGAACTTGTCCCTGGAATCACGGGCTGGGCGCAGGTGAACGGGCGCGACGAGTTACCGATCCCGGAGAAAGTTCACCTGGATTGCGAGTATCTGCGGACACGTTCGTTCTTGTTAGACATCAAGATACTCTTCCTGACCATTATGAAAGTCGCCCGTCGCGAAGGCGTGTCGCACTAATGAATCCGAATAGTCCGTCCCGATCACGACCGTCGCTATGACATGGATATTGCCAAGATTGAGCGCGAACTTGGTTGCCGGCCACGCGAGACGTTTGCCAGCGGCATGCGCAAGATCATAGAGTAGTTCCTATACAATCTTGAATGGGTAGAGCACGTGACGAGCGGCTCATACCGTGAATGGATTAACTTGCAGTACTACCCCTCGAGCCCTGCAGGAGCTGCGAAACAATGAGCACGCGCAAAGGTATTATTCTGGCGGGAGGATCGGGGACTCGCCTCTACCCCATCACTCACGTGGTTTCGAAACAGTTACTCCCGGTCTACGACAAGCCAATGATCTATTACCCGCTGAGCGTGTTGATGCTGGCGGGCATCCGCGATGTACTGGTGATCTCCACACCCCAGGACATTCCTCGCTTCCAGGAATTGTTGGGAGATGGCTCTGCCTGGGGTATGGCCTTCCAATATGTCGTCCAACCCAAGCCGGAGGGATTGGCCCAGGCCTTTATCCTGGGCCATCAGTTTGTGGATGGGGATAAATGCGCCCTGGTGCTCGGCGATAACATATTCTTCGGTCATCAACTGGTGACCTTACTCCAGTCCGCAAACGCGCAGCCATCGGGGGCGACGGTTTTTGCGTATCGGGTGAAAGACCCCGAACGTTATGGCGTGGTCGAGTTGGACGCTTCCGGGAGAGCTGTGGATCTGCAGGAAAAGCCTACGCACCCGAAATCAAGGTATGCGGTAACAGGTCTCTACTTTTATGACAATCAGGTTCTGGATATTGCTGCCAGCTTGCGGCCTTCGACCCGTGGAGAGTTGGAAATCACAGATGTAAACCGCATCTACCTTCAAAATGACCAACTTTCGGTTAAAATCATGAGCCGTGGTATCGCTTGGCTAGACACCGGCACACACGACTCACTGCTTGAGGCTAGTTCGTTCGTTCAGACCATCGAGAAACGACAGGGGCTGAAAGTGGCTTGTCCAGAAGAAATTGCGTACCGCGCAGGCTTTATCGATGCGGCACAGTTAGAAGTCTTGGCCGCTGGCATCAAGAGCAACTATGGCGAGTATTTACGTGAGATTTTGAATAATCCGGGGTTATAGTTTATGAAAGCTCACGCAACACAGATACCAGGAGTCTTGATCGTCGAGCCGGTAGTTTTCGGCGATGACCGGGGCTTCTTTTTGGAAAGCTTCAATGAAAGAGAGATGCACAGCATTGGTATTGACGCGCATTTCGTCCAGGACAACCACTCCCGCTCGCAGCGCAACGTGCTTCGGGGCTTGCACTATCAGATAACTCATCCGCAGGGCAAGCTGGTTCGCGTAGTAAGTGGCGATGTCTTTGATGTCGCCGTTGACGTTCGTCGCGATTCTCCAGCCTTTGGAAAGTGGGTAGGAGTGGAGTTGTCGGCGGAGAACAAGCGCATGTTCTGGCTGCCTCCTGGGATGGCCCACGGCTTTATCGTACTATCGGATTCCGCGGACTTTCTCTACAAGGCGACAGAGTATTATGCGCCGAAGACTGAGCGAACCATTTTTTGGAACGATCCGGATCTAGGCATCGAATGGCCGCTGACGGGCCATCCCATTCTCTCCGCGAAAGATGCCGCAGCTAAGACTTTTAGCGAGGCAGAAGTGTTCGAAAATGACTTTCTCCTGAAGGATGCACATGCAGAATACTAAGATTCTGATATTTGGCCGTATCGGGCAAGTTGGCTGGGAATTGCGTCACAAACTAGCTTGCCTGGGTCAGGTGACTGCGATTGAATATCCAGAGATAGATTTCTCCAAGCCCGACTCGATCTGTGCTGCGGTGCGCGCGACAAAGCCTGCGGTCATCCTCAATGCTGCCGCTTACACAGCGGTCGATAAGGCTGAAAGCGACCCCGAATTGGCCACGGCGATCAACGCCACAGCGCCTGGTGTAATCGCGGAAGAAGCCAAGCTGATGGGCAGCATTTTGGTGCACTACTCGACGGACTACGTCTTCGACGGCACTAAGCATGACCCCTATGTTGAGACCGATGCCCCCAATCCCATCAATGTTTATGGCAGGACGAAACTGGCGGGAGATCAGGCCATCCAGTCGGTTGGCGGCGATTACCTGATCTTGCGCACCAGTTGGGTCTATGGGGCGCGCGGCAGCAACTTTCTGTTGACGATGCTACGGCTGGCTCAGGAACGTCCGGAATTACGGATTGTGGATGACCAGATCGGTGCCCCGACCTCAAGCGAATGTATCGCTCAGGCTACTGCCAATATATTGGCGCAGCTCCTGGCGCCGTCCGGTCGTGGAATCGACGGATGCAGTGGCATCTACAATCTGACCAGCACGGGAGAGACCACCTGGTTTGGGTTTGCGATGGCTTTGTTGACCAAGTCGTCAGGAACCTTTGGCTTTACGGTTCCCAACTTGATTCCCATCAAGACCAGCGATATTCCTCGTCCCGCCAAACGTCCGGCCAATTCCCGTTTATCATGCCAACACCTGGAACAGACGTTCGGGGTGACTTTGCCTCATTGGGAACACGCGCTTTCCCTGGTCCTGGATACCCTCACCGAAGGATCTTCACCAACCAGTTTTAAGGTTTGAATTTTGTTGCCGTTTCGTCTTGCGGTCAAATGTGAACCGATCGCCACACATCACCGGAATACCCGGACAACTTCACCGGAATACGCGGTTTTAGGGGCTCGTTTATCGAGCTATCTCACACGGGTGAATAAGAGAGATGGGTAAGAGCGTGAAAAGGCATGTGGTCATATCTCCTGTTATCCAGTACGCAATGGTGTTGGCAGGACTTATCCTGATGACCGCCACTCCAATCGCGGCTGAACAGCCTACCGCGCGCGAGGAAGCTGGGCAGTCGAAGAGCGATTCCAACCGTCCGGCGGGCGTTTGCGCGACTTCCACACAAGGGTCACCGTTCATTCCGGTGGATAGCTGGGTCTATCCTGCCATGCTGCGGCTTTACTCGATGGGCTATGTCGACCATGCTTATCTGGGCATGCGCCCCTGGACGCGCGCCAGCATGAGTCACATGCTCGAAGAGACCAGCGCCGAAATTCGCGACGCGAACATGTATGGAGACCCAACCGCGGGCGAGGCGCAGGATATCTATGCCGCACTGATCCATGCTTTTCACTACGACACGGGAATGCAATGCCTGCCGCACCAGGGTAACTCTAACATCGAGTCGGTTTACACAGTGGCTCGCGACATAAGCGGCACACCTCTGCGCGACAGCTTCCATCTTGGCTCGACCATCATCAACGACTACGGCCGCCCCTACGAAAGCGGATTCAATAGTTACTCCGGCGCCAGTGGCTACGCTGCAGCCGGCCGCTTCGTGCTCTACGCGCGCGGCGAGTTTGAAGAGGCACCCTCCGCCACCGGCTACTCCCAGTCGCTGGCTCAGGCGCTCAGCACGATTGACGGCACCACCTTCCTCGACGCCGCCACGGGTCTTCCCTATCCTCAGGCCACTATTCCCATGGGGGCCATCGCTGCCACCACCAACGGACGGGTAATGGAGGCTTATGTTTCCGCCCATGTTCTCAACCACGAAATCTCCTTCGGCAAACAGGACAACTGGCTGGGGCCTGCGCTGGGCGGCGGAATGGCCTATTCCAACAACGCCGAAAACATTTACTCCTTCCGCATCAACCGCGTCGATCCGCTCTACATTCCGCTGCTCTCCCGGCTCCTCGGACATTTTCGCTACGATATCATGGTAGGACCCCTTCGGGGGCACACCTATATGCCCAATCCGGCATATATTGCCAATCCCTCGACCAATCTGCCCAACGTGATCAACCCCGGCAACCCCTGGGTCCACGTCGATAAGGTCAGCTTCAAGCCCACTCGCGATCTGGAGTTCGGCTTTGAACGTTCCGTGATCTGGGGTGGAGAGGGGCACGAGCCCATCAACTTTCACACCTTTCTGCGCAGCTTCTTCAGCTTTGACGCCGTCAATCCAGCCACAAAGTACAGCGATCAGGACCCCGGAGCCCGCTTTGGCGCCTTCGATTTTACCTACCGTCTACCTTTTCCACGCAACTGGTTAACTCTCTATACAGACTCTGAGGCGCACGATACCGTCAGTCCCCTCTTCAAACCTTTGCACGGCACCTTCAGGCCGGGCCTCTATCTATCCCATTTCCCCGGCATTCCCAAGCTGGATGTGCGCGTCGAAGCCGTAGACACGGATTCCTCCTATCCGAGCAGCATTGGCGGCCGCTATCAGTACTGGGAAGTTATCCAGGTACAAGGCTACACGAACCAGGGTCAACTTTTCGGCGACTGGGCTGGCCGCGAGGACAAGGGCGGACAGGGCTGGCTTACCTATCATCTGAGCGGTAAAGAATGGCTCCAAGTGGGTGTGCGCAACCAAAAAGCATCCAAGGACTTCATACCCAGCGGCACCACCCTGAACGACATCAACTTCCAGGCGGTCAAGCGCATCGGCAAGGATTTTGAGATCAACGGCAACTTCATCTACGAACGATGGAAGGCTCCCATCTATTTACCGGGCTTGCAAACCGTAACCACCACTACCATCCGGCTTACCTGGTTTCCGGAGAGGCATCTTGGCTTTTAAATCGGCCCTATCGACGAGGTCTCCCACCTACCAAGCTACGCGCCGGAATTGAAGCCGGATGAACGCCAGAAGAACAGCCTGAGGATCGCCATTGGCGGGAGCGGCAGGCAATCCAAAGCAACAACGCCATAGCCAAAGCAAATAGCGGCGCTAAGCATGAGCGATAGAGAGATCCTCTATCGCTCATGGTCGTTTGGAAATCATCGACCGACAGTTCAATCATCACATTCTCTCTGAGAAATATTCGCCTATGTCGTTATCTGTGAATAATATAGCGGAGTATTGAACGATTGGTATTACTACCTTGACGCTGTAATATTTACATTGTGAAATTATCCATTTGCGACACCTTTGTGGAGGATAGCGATAAATAATGCGTTACGAAAAGAGGATCGCCGTGCAGTGGAGCATTTCTCGTCAGATGCCGGCAATGGGGCGCGAAACGATTGGTACTGATAGCGGTACAGACGGCTCCTCTCATACCCTATAATGGTGGCTGAGGAACAGGAATGAAAGGTAGCGCTAATACGCATCGTATGGCCACGACTCGGCCGCTGTTTCACCTCCGATCGACTGGCGAGCCGCTTACGACTGGAGGTACTGCGGAGTACAAGAACCAGGGTGGAACAAGTCAGTCGCAGCCGCTCGCATTGGCCATTCTCGTCGGCCTCTATTCGCTCAGCTATTCTCTGCTCCTCCTCAATCATGGAGTGTTCTGGGATGACTGGATCTGGATGCATTTGGATCGCGGCTCTCAGTTGCAGATGGGCGAGCAAATCGGATATTCCCTGTTGGGACCTTTAGATCGAGTCCTTCTCCACATGGGCGTTGAAACCTGCCGTTGGATCGTTTTCCTCTCCTATCTTGCCGCGTCCGTCGCGTTGTTTAAGACGCTCTGTCATCTTCCGAAACTGGACAACCAAAAACGGCTGTACCTGGCCCTGCTGTTTGCCGTGTTCCCGGTGAACAGCGCCAGAATTGCCTTATCCGACATTCACTACGCAATCGCTTACGGGGTCTTTTTTGTCGGGCTTTTGCTCTTCAGCGAATTCACTGACCGAGGAGGCGTTTGGCTGCGCTTATCCTCGCTGCTGTTGATCGGGTTGGCATCCTATGTTGTAAATTCCCTGCTGTTCTTCTGCATCCTTGTTCCTGCCCTGTTTCTTTATGTCCGCTCCGGCTATTCGTCCGTCCACGCTGCCGTCAGTCGCTTAAAGCAGATACCGGACTTCATTCTGCTGCCGCCTGTGGTGTATGCACTGAAGCAACTCTACAAGCCCTTTGGCCTTTATGCCCATTACAACGAAGTGACGTTCCATAGTGTGGCTCACACACCTCTTGCTATTGGATCTGCATTTTACAGGTCGTTCCTGCTGGTCATCGCACACGCTGTGCGGGTATCTCTAACAGCGTGGCCTGCTCTCGCCGCAATAATTCTTCTCGTGCTTTGCATCGGATGGATACTGCGCAGTTCGCTCGCTGCCGGCGCGCACTCCAGCCGCGAACTAGTGGTGACTCCGGGCACGCCCGATGTCAAGACGTGCCTCTTCAACCTATTGTTTGGCGCTTTGATCTTCACTCTCGGTGTCATGCCCTATGACCTGGTTAGCAAGTATCCCAGCCTCCCGGATTGGAATAGCAGACATCAACTCCTCATTCCCCTAGGAGCCGCCTGGATGCTCGTCTACGGGTTGGACCTGTTGTTCGCGCGCTGGCGAGCCGGGGTTGTTTATGTGCTGGCAGCGCTGATCGCGATGTTCATACTAAACAACATCGATAATCTCGCGCAGTTTCAAAAGGACACATACAAGCAGAACTCGCTACTACGTCATTTCGCAAGCGATCCCGCGATTCGCCAGGGAACATCCTTTTTCGTCGACGATCAAGCATACTCTCTTGATGCCAACCAGCGAAAATATCGGTTTTACGAGTATGCCGGGATGTTTGATGAAGTATTCGGGGAGCAAAGACGATTTGCTATTGGATTGAACGACGCTGGTTCTCTAACAGAGGTAACAGGGCTTCTTTCCACATGTTCCTCATGCTATCTTCTGGGACAATTCAAAGTGCTGCAGCCTGACCGGGTGATTCACATTAGCCCCGGCCTGTATCATCTGGATGCGGCGCATCTGGTCAGGCTAATGATCGACGAGCGCACCAATGCTCCCAGGTACGAGCAAGAAATATGGAACGTTGTCCGCGTACAGGTTGCCGCGTACCCGGCTGCGGCTCCCTTGAGCGGGACCTCAAGTCTGCCCGAGTAAGCAAACACGGGCAGACTTGAGGCTGTTATTAACTTTAACTAGGTATCTGCTTGACGCAGGTAGGCCCAACAGGTTGTGGTTTTATTGTCGGTGCTCCCTTTGGCACCGCCGTGCCGCTAGGATACGCCTATCTCTTAAACGCCGGGCAAAAAGCGTGCCAAGCAGCGGTTCGGCGAATAGCATCCTCAAGCGATACTTCGCATTTCAAACCAAGCCGTTGCTCTGCTTTCTTGATACTCGGAACATATTGACGCAATTGCGCTCCAGGAACGACCTCTTGCGCAACCCGCACATCTGCCTTCGAGCCAATGGCGGCATTCACCGCATGCGCGAGCTCCAGGATACTGATGGCCCGGTCCGAACCGACATTGAATGCCTCCATCACTGGCGCTCGAAACAAGATCGACCAGAGCCATATCGCGAGGTCTGCCGCGTACATATACGAGCGCTTGGGAGTGCCGTCCCCATTCACGATGATCGAATCTCCTCTCATTGCATCGCGAATAAAGTTTCCTATAGCAAAGTGCGCATTCAATGGCAGATGTGGACCTACAAACGCAAAACATCGCGCAATCTTACATTCAATGTCGTGCTTGGCCCCATAGACGGCACACATCAACTCCGCGGCCCGCTTCCCCTCTGCATATACAGATTCTGGTTTCAGAGGGTTTGGCGCACCCGCGTAATCCTCACTGAGGTGTGTTATCGAAGGAGGCTGGATCCCATACACAGCGCCGGAACTGGCAAGCAAGAACTTCCGCGTGCCGTGAGTTGCGGCGAAGTCCAATGTGCGCTCCGTTCCGCGAAGAATCGTCGCCAGCATCTCAATGGGGTTCTCGGCTGCTTGCTTCGCACTGGCTTCGGTCGCCGCATGAATCACATACTTGAATTCGCCATCGGGGTAGGTGAAATCCCTAACATCTCCAGCAAGCAGCGTAATCACTGGATCGCGCGCTAGGTGAGGACACTTCTGCGCGAAGGCTAACGGGTTTCGCGTAAGGATCGTCAGGCGCGCGGAAAGCTTCTCCACGCGATTGGCATGAAGGAAACTTTCCGCCAGCCAGCAGCCGAAAAAACCCGTGCCGCCGGTCATAAAGACGCGCTGACCACGCATCTCGTGCCACAGGTCTCGCGTATTTGCGAGAATTAGATCAATATCTGCGGCCCTAAGGGGAGCAGCCATTTGATTTCTCCATTACAAAGGTACCGGCGATCGAGCCTTGTGCAACTCGCGCGATTCATTCGAATACATCGCGATTCATTCGTACAGTCCGGCATGTCATCGCAGCGAACAACTATGGCTGCCTACTCTAGCTTGCCGAAGAAGTCCGCGCCAAAATATGCAATCTAGACTAGACGACAGAAAATATGCTCCAGCGCTAGATGCGACTCCTGGATATTCGCCGTGGTTTCCGAAGGAACGATGGCGTTATAATCGCGCAGTGGTGTCATCTTGCCGCCGTCGCGTCCGCTGAAGCCGATAGTTGAGATGCCCAGCTTTCGGCTCAACTGCAGCGCCTTTAATACATTCTTTGAGTTTCCCGATGTCGAGATGCCGAGGAAAACATCACCGGCCTGGCCCAGCACCTCAATCTTCCGCTCGAATACATTGTCGTAGCTGTAGTCGTTACTAACGGCGGTGTCGTCGGCCATCACCTTCTGCAACGTGGCCACGGAGTTGCCTAGTTTCTCCAGTGTCAGGTTTTTCATGACGCTCCTTAACGTCGGCGAAAAGGATGTTGTCAGCCTGCGTTTTCACTGCCTTCCATCGGCATCGGCAGGCCCGGCTCATACTCGAAGTTGATACGTTCCCGCTCTATTGCATATGGCCGTTTCTGCACCTGGGTATGAATCGCACCGACATACTCGCCGAGGATCCCCATGAAGACCAGCACGATGGAATTGAGAAAGAAGATGCCAATCACAACCGGTGCAATGCCCACCGAGAAACTGCGCCAGAATAGCAGCTTGTAGATGAGATATGCCATGGCGATGAGAAACGAGACCACCGCGCCAATGAACCCGGCAAACACCATAAGCCGCAGAGGAATCTTCGACAGGTTGATGATGCCCAGCATGGCGATATCGTAGAGCGTGTACCAGTTGTTCTTGGTGATGCCGGACTTGCGTGACGGCTGATGGAAATAAAGCCGCTTGCTGGGCAGTCCAATCTCAGCAATAATGCCGCGGAAGTACGGGTACGGATCCTGAAACGACTTCACGATATCGACAACGCGGCGGTCGTAGAGGCCAAAGCCGGTGTAGTTCTGGATGGTCTCGACCGATGAGAGCCGCTCCACCAGTTTGTAATACTGCTTGCGCAGCCAGAACATCAGGCCTTGCTCGCCGCTGCTTTCCTTGATGCATAATACCATGGGATAGCCCTCCTCCCAGGCGCGAATCATCTCCGGAATCAGGTCAGGCGGCTCCTGGAAGTCGCTGGCAATGCCGATCATCGCGTCGCCCCGCGCCTGAAACAGTGCGTGAATTGGCGAGCGGATATGACCAAAGTTGCGCGCATTCACGATGATTTTGACATTCTTGTCCTTCTCCGCAATGCGCTTCAGGATGGCCACTGTCCCATCTGTCGATGCGTTGTCGATGAAGACATGCTCATAGCGGTATTGCGGGAAGCCGTTCATGATCTCGCGCACGCGTAGATACATGGCTTCGATGTTGCCTTCCTCATTGTAGGCGTGGGTAACAACGCTAATGGTCTCCAAGGGGTCCTCTCAATTGTTGCTTGGCAAAGGAAGGTGCATTCCAATCCCAGTTTGCGTGTGACCGCACATCTCAAGTTGAATCGATTGCGGTGTTATTTGTCAATATGGTGCAAGATTGACACTGCCGCTAGGGCTGCCAATGCTATACTGGCGCGGATCTCAGTAAGCAAAATGCGTATCGGGGTCAGAGGTTCAAGTACGGGCGGTGATTCCCCAAGCTCCTACGAACTCTACTTTCGCGTTAGCCGCGGAAGGAGAAGGCGACATGATCGAAGTTAACAGCTGTGTGATTTGTGGCGGCGAGATTTGCCGACTCAAGACGGCCCTGGTTGCTCCTTTCCTGGCTTCCCGCATTTGGAATCGTACACCGTTTTGCCTAGACCTTGCCGGGTGTAAGGTGTGTGGGTTCAAATTCTACAATCCGCGCATTGACACAGCTGAAGAGATCCGCCTCTATTCTGGTTACCGATCTGATGAATATCAACGGATGCGCCAAGCTTCCGAGCCCTGGTATACCACCAGGTTCAATGCGGATCTGGCATCTGCCAGCTCCTACGAATCTCGCCGCGCAAAACTCGCCCCAATCCTGCGTCAACACGTCGGCCGGCGATCAATAGGCCGCATCCTTGACTATGGTGGCGACCGCGGCGATCTGGTGGTCGATCTGTTTGAGGGCGCCGACGCCTTTGTATACGATATTTCTGGAGTGCCGGCCGTGGCCGGTGTGACAGCTACTTCTGATCCGGCTGGATGCATGGCCGATCTCATCATCAATAGCAATGTTCTGGAACATGTCGGATTCCCGCACGTCTTGATGGGTGAGATTCGTCAAGCTGCTCCCACAGGAGGCCTTGTGTTTCTCGAGGTGCCATGCGAGTTTCCCTTCGGCCTAGCAAGAATCTCTAGACGTTTCGCGCAGATCGGGGTCATGGCTTTCACACGGCCCGCTCTCGCACGCTTCGTCGCCCGCCCAGCAAGCCTCTACATGATGCACGAGCACATCAATTACTTTACAGAGCAAGCGCTGGTCGCACTCATGAGTTCCAACGGTTTCAGTATTAATGTGTCTGGTAGCTATTCCTCCGCTGGACGAGCGGGCAAAGCAGACATGGCATGGTGCCTCGGGACCGCTCGGTAGCGTAGCCATGGCATCCTCCAGTTGCGCGCGGGCGGAGTGATGGGTATTAGAAATCTTCTATGCCTTGTTTGCTTGCTCTAGTGAGCCCAAATCCATGCTCTTCATAGCCTTGATTCCGGCGGCTTTCCAGGTGACACCTTAAAAGTAATGTGCTTATGCCCCAGGAAGCTGTAGATTACGACAACGCCCATCAGCAGGGCATTGGCGACATAGGGCGCGCTGCTGTGCATGCGTGGAATATACAAAAGCGCCTTCACCAGCAATGGCAGCAGCACGAGACCGGGCAGGAAGCTGGACCCATAAACGGCTATGGATTTTAACCACTCTCGAAGGTAGTTTCCCTTCGTCTTGAAGACGAAGAACTTGTAGCACAAGTACGAACCGGTGAAGTTGATGGGAACGGAAATGATCTGTGCGGTAGACACCTGCCAATAGAGATTGGCGGCAGGAAGGTCGTAGAAATGCAGCATGTAGTAGATGCCGGCGAAGGTAGAGTAACCGAAGGCCGTGTTCCATCCGCCTACAACAAGGTAGCGCAGGAACTGTCCAGGCGGGACATGGCTCATGAGACGGTTGAGGATGCCAGACTTTGGCGTCATAGCGCCTTTGGTCTCGGATTTAGTTTCATCGGAAGTCATCAAGGGTATCTGTGCATCATGAAAATGGAACCGAATAGTGGTGATTTTTGGGTACTCATGTACCTTATCATGTCGGCTTAAAGTACTTCTTCAGCCGAAGGAAGCGCGTTTCATAAAGATCGTAGCTGACCTTTGCAACAAAGTAGACAACTACCATTTCTATCATCATTGCCAGAATTTTCACGGGAAATCCGAAGCGAATTCCCAAATCAGGTCCAAGGCTCATAAAACCAATGAGATAATGACGAATCGCAAAAACAATGAATAAATGGTATACGTACATCCCATAACTATACTTGCCTGCCAGTCGCATCCATTTCAATGTAAGCACCTTTTGCACGTAAGGTAACTTATGCTGCGATATGGCAACAAGCGCGGTAGAGAGCAAGGAGTAACCTGTGATACCAATCGTGCCCATCCACAGGGCCGTTCCAACAAGCTCATGCCGATGAAAGATCGCTATATATCCCATGATGGCCGATCCGGCAGAACCACAAGCAATAATCGACCACATGGGGACTGGCCTCTTGCGCAGAAACATGTAGATTGAGCAGATCGCTCCCATGAATAGGCCGTCTACCCTGCTCGAAGTGATCTGCAATAGGCCAAATTGATTGCCAAAGTAGATAAAGTAAAGGAAAATGCGCAGCAAGAGCGCGCAAGGAAGTGTGATATAGCAGATTCTTATAATCGTTTTCTCAGAGAGAAGCAGAATCACAAGTGGCCAAACAAAATAGAACTGCTCTTCAACAGCCAGGCTCCAGTAGACGCCCCAAAAGCCTCCCATCACCTTTGCCCCATGCCAAAAGATAGGCCAATTCTGAAGATAGAGAAAGTATGACATTTTCCATGAAGACCACGGAGGCAGCATGCTGACAATATAAACTGAAAAATGTCCTGCGATTACACTGAGAATCAAAGTAAGGTAATAAATAGGGAAAATCCGCAGCACTCGCCGGGAATAAAATGAAGTAAAATAATTCTTAGAGGTTTTTGTTCGCAGTAGAATCCCCGTTATCAGAAAGCCTGAGAGAACGAAAAAGAGATCTACGCCACCCCACATCGGAACCATCGCATACGATAACAGCCTCTCTGGAAGAGAGGGCAATTCCGCGCTCATGATACCACTCAGCCCAGCGATATGGGAGCAAAGCACGCCAAGAATGGCTAACCCACGTATGCCATCCAACTCAGGCATATGGTCTCGGTTTTCTCGATCAAGTGCCGCCATGGATCAAGTGTCCCTTTCTCTATAACAAAGCGTAAAGATTCCGAGAATTCCTAACAACATCTAAATCTGCTTCTGCTTCAAACTTCGGTCCAGACACACACCAGCAGGTAGCGGCCAAATTGCAATGAATGCAACCAGCGGCGCAAGCCGGTCTTTGGCTGCGTCATTGCACACTGCGTTTCGGGTTGGATTACATCGGTATTCATCAAAGACATTATTGCATATCGAATCCTGTTTATGGCAGGTTCTCTATCAAACCGCTGAGGGCGAGTTGACAGCCATGGATTTCTGTTTGTTTACCGCGTTGAAATCTCCAAGGATTCATCAATTCCTTTCTCCAGTCTTTTGCAGTACACGATTGTGTGGAACGGCATACAGGATCGTCTGGAGTCACATCCCCGTCGTACTGCCTCCAGCGCCTGCGTCCCTGCACTTCCGGGCGCGTACGTTTCCAGCACTTCCGCCTCAACGCCCGCAAGACGGAGCACGGCAAGCGCATCGTCAATGATTACCTTCCGCAATCGAGAATGCTGGCCGGCAGCAGGGCTGTAGATCAGCGCAACACGTCGCATCGCAATTCCAACCTAGGGATGTCCATCGGACCCCGCTCGTAAATACCGACAGGAACTTCGCTGCCGTTGAGCTTATCGTTGGTTGCCAGGACGTTCACCAGATGCCTTCCTAGTACAATGATCGGATAGATCTGTCCTTTTCCAGGTCCCAAAAGCGGAACCTGGGGCACCCATAATTGGTGGTTCTGATTACAAAATCACGCGGTCACGGTACTAGTAGATATTATGCGCTGTCTGGATCGTAGAGATGCTTTTACTTCACTTGGTTCGGAGAAACAAGGAGACACGCCCGCATCGTTCAACGATACTCCCCTTCGAGCACACGGTCAAGAAGAACATTTTGGCGGGCATCTTGCTCTGCCAGCAATGCCCTGGTATCCTCCGCCTCCTTGCTGTCGTACCGTAGAACGTCATTATCGCCAAAATCCAGGGCTGAGCTCTTATAAACGACACCCCCACGGCTGCACGAATAGTAGCTGCCGTCGTAATAAAAACCCGACGCGCCAAAGATATCCACCGATAGGAACAGGCGTCGCTTTTCAATCCCACGGCTCAAGATAGAGGAACCTTGCTCAAGTTCCCGGCCTGCCGAGATTCCCAGCAAGTCGAGCAGCGTTGGGGCTATGTCGATATGCGAAGTCGGAACATCGATCAAAATCGAATGTTTCAGTACTCCGGGCACATAAATGAGCATTGGCACACGCATTGTAACGTCCTTGACCTTCCCATGGGCAAGCAACGGAACTATAGAACCATCCTGCGCAGTCAAAAACCGCATTCCGTGATCGGCTGTCAATACAATAACGGTGTTATCCAGCGCTCCGTCCCGCTGCAACTCATCCAGCAACTCACCCAGCCACGCATCCTGATAAACCGCCAATGCATGTCCGCGCTCAAGTTCCGACTTCGATGTGTGCCCGTTCAGTTCCCGGTACGGATCGTGCCCAATCTCTGGGAAGAAGGCTGCGGCGAATCGTTGCCGGCGGGCCGTCCAGTCGTGGATTTGCTCCCGCAGCGAAAGAAGGGCCTGACGGTCGTGGCCCTCGGCGTATTCTACAGGGCCAAAGAATGTTGAATCCCCTTCCCTGTCGAGGCTCGTGTCTATCTTAGGCTCGACAATCTTGTCAAAGCCGAAACTCGCTAGCATCCGGTCATCGCGCTCCGATGGAATCTTCCAGACGTAGCCATAGTAGCCGGTCTCATATCCGGCATCCCGCAAACTGTGGATAAGTCCAGGAAGTTCGATTCGATTGCCAATGAGATTGCCGGGGATAGACTTCTCATAAAGTGACGTAAAAATCGAAAATGCTGCCGCGTTAGTAACTGGATAACTCGTGTAATGCCTCCCCATAAGGAAAGACTGCTCCCTGAGGCGCCGGACATTCGGCGTGTCGGACAGCGAATCGCGGGCAGGGTCGAAAGCCTGCGCGGTCATGGCCTCCATGACGATCAAAAGGACATTGTAGTTTTTTGCCTTTCCAGAGAAGGCCGACGGCCCCCGCGCGGGAACATGCGAGGTTTCTCGGTATGCTTCGAGCAGATTCGGAACGCTGCCAGAATGCAGCAAGAATAAATTGTTATCGAAGAATGCCGGATACATGGTCATTTGCAGGAGAGTCTGCGTCCACGGCATTGCCGGAACGTTGGGAATCCATGCAGTGGCCGCAATTGCGAATCCAAGACCGAATACCGCCAGACTGGCATGGTTCAACCAGCGAGCGTTCTTGTGTAATGCGACCATCGCAATGAGCGTGAACAGCCCGACAAAAACGAACATCGCTACGATCTTGAACAGGGTCATGGCGGGGAGAGAAAAAAGCGCAGTGTGACTCTTGAGGGCCCATGCTACCGAGACCCACATCATTGTCAGTGATGAAAAAGCGCCCGTAATTAAAAACACAATCGCTTCAGCATACACAACGGCTTCAACGAAAAACGCGCTAAGAATAACGATGAGCATTTGCCAGCGCACCGAGAGCCGGCTTGTCAGCAGACAGAACACCAATGGAACGAGGAAAAAGTAGCACAGGAGATCCGACCGGAATAGAGCGACCTTCTCCCAAAAGTGAATCCCCGGAGGGGTTCGAAGACCGAGGGCGATCTCGTTGTAGAGCGGTGGCGGGTGATGGAGCAAAGTTTCCTTCATAACAATAACGCTGACCGCAGTCGCCAGCCACGGCAAGAGAATGATCCCCAGCTTGTTTTGTTTAAGCCAGCCTGCGATACTCTGCGTATCAAGTGCTTTCTTCGCCCAGCTCATGGGTTATCTGGAATCTCCTTTTTGGATCCGGAATCTCTGCAATAGTACCCGCTCCTGCGATAGATTGCAAGACTTCCCTGCCTCTCTTGCGCGCGTAATCTCCTGCCGCCATGAGTTGCACGGAAAGGATTGGAATCGCCCATCCTCTGGTGGAACAAGGCGACCCTGCATAATCCCAAATCCGGTCCGCGACATACGAGGCTCCTATTCCGGTAACGGTTTCACAATCATGTTGGCCAGGAATTCTTCGCGATCCAGGAACGGGAAAAGATCTTCCAACGGCTTGGAGCCCATCGATCCGTCCGGCCTCATGTAGGAAGCGGCGCGCGGAATCCGTTCCTCGTTGGGCGCGACCATGACTTCGCAAACGACCGGTCCATCCATTTCCAGCACCGCCCGAATCTGCCGGTTCAAATCGTTCTTGCTGGCAATCCGCACGTAAGGCAGCCCGTAGGCCCTGGTGACCGCACCGAGGTCGGGGAGGGTCATGCCGCTGGTGCGGTCCGCGCCGACCAGTTGCTTGAAGTAGCCGGTCTGCGAGGCGCGAATGGAGGCGTAGCCGTCGTTGTTTGCCACAAAGAATTTGATGGGCAGGCCAAGCCGCTCGACGGTGGCCAGCTCCTGGATGTTCATCTGGAAGCCGCCGTCGCCATCGACGCAGATGGTCCGGCGTCCGGATGCGACCGCGGCGCCTATGGCAGCCGGCAAGGCAAAACCCATGGAGCCGGTGCCGCGATTATGGAAGCAGCGCTGATCCTGCTTGATCTTGAGACAGAGCAGGAATATCTCGATGGCGAAGCCGGAGCTGCCGGGCACGATCACATCGCCGGGCGTGAGTTCGTCGCTCAAGGCCTCGGAGAAGTGATACATGCTCAGATGGTCCGGCATGTTGCGGTGTTCCGGAAGAACCAGCGGGTAGCGCGCCTTCCATTCCTGGCACCTCTCGATCCATGGCTGCCAACTGTGCGCATGAACCGCGCCGGATTGGGCTTTCAATTCCTCCAAGAAATCCTTGGCGTCGGCGACGATGGGAAGATGAATGGGAGTCCTCATCTTGCGAATCTCCGCTGGGTCGATGTCTACCATGATTTTTTGAGCGCCGCGCGCCATGCGCTCGTGCGCGTAGGCAGTCATCGCCATGTCGAGCCGCGAGCCGACCACCAGCAGCAGATCGCTGTTTTGTAGCGTGAAGTTGGCTCCGCGCGGGGCAAGCGAGCCGGGGCGGCCGAAATTCAACGGATGCGCATCCGGGATCATGTCGAAGCCCAGCCATGTGGTCAGAACAGGAATGCCCAGGGCATGGACAACTTCAAGAAAAACACTTTCCGCACCGGCGGCGCGGATGCCATTGCCGGCCAGCAGCACAGGGCGTTTGGCGTCGTTGAGCATCTTGACAAGATGGCCGGTTTGCTCTCGGAGTTGCCCCGCGGCATCCGTCTTGTCCGGCTCGGCGGCGGGGGAATAGCCGGCTAACACGCCGGGATCAATCCGGGCAGCCTGCACATCAAGCGGTATGTCAATCCAGACCGGCCCGCGACGGCCACTGAGGGCCAAATAGACGGCCCTTTCCAGGTGATATCGAACCGAAAGCGGGTCTTCAATGGTTACCGCGTATTTGGTGATCGAGCGGACGATGGAGACAATATCGATTTCCTGCACGCCCATGATACGGACGCCGGAATCTCGTTTCAGATCGCTCCGTTTGACCTGCCCGGAAATGAAGATTACCGGGGTGGAATCAAGCCAAGCTCCGGCCACGCCAGTTACGGTGTTTGTTCCGCCCGGCCCAGTGGTGACCATGGCGGCGCTGAGGTGGTTGGTTACGCGGGCATGCGCTTCCGCGGCAATCGCAACGGCTTGCTCATGCAGATTGCAGACATAACGGAGCCCAGCGCACCGTCCCAGAGAATCATTCAGATGCATGGCGCCGCCGCCCGCCAGTATGAAGACGTTCTTCACCTTCTGCCGGGCGACAAACTCCACCACGTAATCGGAAAGCTTCACAGTGGCAGCCATATTATGAGTTACCCAATTTCTTGTTCTTCAAGATTTCGTCCAGCAACTCCCGAACTGCTCCCTGGCCGCCATTGCGCTTCGTAACCAGCTTAGCCCTTGATCTGGTGGCGGGCTGAGCGTCGGCAGGAGCAGCAGCGAGCCCGACGATTTCCATGGCAGGAATATCAATGAAATCATCCCCGATGAAACAAATCTCCGACAACTGAACTTGATTCTTCTCGGCGAAGTCGCGAATGGCTGATGCCTTGTCGTGGCATCCTTTGTAAACGTTGGTGATCTTCAGTCTGTCGGCAAAACGCTGCACCAAAGCCATTCCGGATTGACTGGAATCGCCTGAAATGAGGGCGATCTTTATTCCGGCCTGAAGAGCCAGGCTGATGCCGGTCGCGTCTGCAAAACAGAACCTCTTGAATTCCTCGCCGTTTGTTCCACACCAAAACGCGCCGTCAGTGAGGACGCCGTCAACATCCATAGCTACGGCTCTGACACTGTCTACGATATCTGTCATCAATTCTTGTTCCTCAGTCGAGCAATAATTGGGAGTTCTCTCTCGATAACTTTCTTCTCACCGGTCCCCATGCTTCTCTCGACGAGACGGATATCGCGCACCAGGCGAGTGATGCCGTTCGGCTCCATAGATGCGGCCTGATCGCTTCCCCACATCGCGCGATCGATGGTGATGTGTCGCTCGATCACGCAAGCTCCAAGGGCCACTGCCGCCACACTTGATGCGATGCCGGTTTCGTGGCCCGAATAACCTACTGGAACCTTATACCGTTCCTTTAGTGTCAAAATGGCGCGTAGATTCAATTCTTCATATTCGGCGGGATATGTGCTCACGGTATGCAGAAGGACCAAATCTTCCGAGCCTATAATACTCACCGCTTGGTCAATGTCAGAGATTTCACTCATTCCAGTGGAGAGGAGCATTGGTTTTCCGGTTTTGCGGGTGTGTTTCAGGAGACTGTCGTTGGTAAGCGTTGCAGAAGCAACCTTGTAACAAGGAACATCAAACTGCTGGATAAAATCCAGCGAAGGGCTATCCCAGCAGGAGGCAAACCAGAGGATTCCCGTTTCCCGACAATAAGCATCAATGTTTTTGTATTCCGGCAAACCGAATTCAACCTTCTCCCTGTAATCCATGTAGGAGATATAGCCCCACGGAGTTTCGCGCATTATAGCGCGCTGGGCGGCAGGGACACAAAGTTCTGGTGTGCGCTTCTGGAACTTTACGGCGTCGCATCCAGCCGCTACGGCCACACTGATCAATCGTTTGGCGAGATTGATGTCGCCGTTGTGATTGATGCCGATTTCGGCTACTACCATACATGGTTGGCCATCCCCGACGAGCCGATCACCTATTCTTACGGTCCTAAGTTCTTCGCGCATTGTTACTCCTTGTGTTGAAATCAGTTCTATTTCGCCTATCGGCTTCAAAGAATAACAGGAGTTTATACCTGACTCCTGCCGAACGTCTATTGGTGCGATGGATGCAGACAGAGTCGACGCCTTTGAATTTCGATTTACCGTGAGATGAATGCATGGATGGTCTCCGCGACATAATCGAGCATCGGCCGGGTCAATGCCGGATACACGCCGATCCAAAACACGTTGTTCATGACGAAGTCCGTGTTTGGCAAGTCGCCAATGACACGGTATTCGCAGCCTTCATAGGCAGGCTGCCGGAGGAGATTGCCTGCGAAGAGAAGCCGGGTGCCAATCTTCTTTGCGTCGAGCGCGCGGATAAGGTCCTCTCGCATAAAAGGCGCGCTTTCACGAACTCCAATTGGAAAGCCGAACCATGAGGGATCGGAACCCGGTGTTGCCTCGGGCAGCAGAAGATACTTTTCCACCGGCTTGAGCGCAGAGAGCAGATAACGAAAATTCTCCTTGCGGCGCTCGATGAATCGGGGCAGCTTTGCGATCTGGGAGGCCCCGAGAGCGGCCTGCATGTCGGTGGCTTTCAGGTTGTAGCCGATATGGGAGTAGGTGTATTTGTGATCGTACCCGCAAGGCAGACTGCCAAGCTGCCAGTCGAAGCGCTTGCCACAGGTGTTGTCCTTGCCCGGATGGCACCAGCAGTCACGGCCCCAGTCGCGGAACGAATCGATGAGAACCTGCAGATTGGGCTTGTCGGTAAGCACCGCTCCGCCCTCGCCCATGGTGATGTGGTGTGCAGGGTAAAAGCTGACCGTCGCGATGTCGCCAAAAGTGCCCACCTGGCGTCCCTTCCAGGTAGAACCGAGCGCATCGCAGCAATCCTCGATCAGCCAGAGGTTGTGTTTCCTCACAAAAGCAGTGACGGCATCGAGGTCGAAGACATTACCCAACGTGTGGGCGATAACGACAGCCCTAGTCTTCTCGCTACGGGCCGCATCGAGTTGGCCGGCATCGATCTCGTAAGTGGGCAACATGACATCCACGAAGACGGGTACGAGGCGGTTTTGAAGAATAGGATTGACGGTGGTCGGAAAACCCGAGGCCACGGTGATTACCTCATCGCCCGGTTTGAGCCGGCGATCACCGAGTTTTGATGAGGTGAGTGCGCTGACGGCGAGGAGGTTGGCGGAGGAGCCGGAGTTGACCAGCGAGGCACAGCGGACGCCAACAAAACTAGCCAGCTTGCGCTCGAAATCCTCGGCAAAGCGGCCGGTGGTGAACCAGCAATCAAGAGCCGAATCCACTATTGAACTCAGGTCATCGCCATCGATTACCTTGCCGGATACCGGAACAGGCGACTGCCCAGGTTTGAATTCAGCCTCAGGAAAAGCCTTTGCAAAATACTGAGCGGAGAGGTCGAGAATATGCTGCCGAAGCTGTGTCGCATTCTCTATCATTGGGTACCAGTGTGCTCTAAGCATACACAATCGGGAGGCCGTAGTATACTGTTGAGGTTAAGGATCAAGCGCTCCTCGAACGAACCTGCAATATGCTTGCCGCAGTGAGCATTTGTCATAAGGGGTATAAGAGATTGAAATGAAAACGGTTATTCTAGCTGGCGGGCTTGGAGCACGGCTCAGCGAAGAAACGGGTACGCGACCCAAGCCGATGGTGGAGATTGGCGGGCGGCCGATTCTCTGGCACATCCTGAAAATCTATTCGCAGCACGGAATTAACGACTTCGTTATCTGTTGTGGATACAAGGGCTACATAATCAAAGAGTACTTCGCCAATTATTTTTTGCATATGTCCGACGTGACCTTCGACATGAGGAAGAATCGGATGCAGGTGCACCAGAGTGTCGCGGAGCCTTGGCGTATCACTCTTGTGGATACCGGGGAAAACACCGGCACGGGCGGACGACTGAAAAAGGTCGCTCAGTATTTGGAGGGTGAAGACGCCTTCTGCATGACCTATGGAGACGGTGTGAGTGACCTCGATATTTCCGCGGCGATCGCCTTCCATAGGAGTCACGGTAAACTGGTGACGGTGACGGCAGTGCAGCCACCGGCCCGCTTCGGTGGCTTGCGCATCGACGGAACAGCCATTTGCGAATTCCAGGAAAAACCGAATGGCGAAGGTGGATGGATCAATGGAGGCTTCTTTGTTCTTTCGCCGGCAGTTCTAAGCGAAATCCAGAACGAAAGCTCGATGTTTGAAAGAGAGCCCATGCAAAGCCTGACCACAAAGAAGCAGGTGCAAGCGTTTTTTCATCGCGGCTTCTGGCAGCCGATGGACACACTGCGGGACAAGCAAAGGCTGGATGAACTCTGGGCCAGCGGGAGCGCGCCGTGGAAGACGTGGTGAACCCGTGGCAGGGGCGACGAGTTTTCCTGACTGGGCATACCGGCTTTAAGGGCGGCTGGCTCAGTCTCTGGCTTGCCAGTCGGGGAGCGCAGATCCGGGGATATGCGCTGAACCCGGCGAGTGAACCCAATTTGTTCGCTGCGGCATCCATAGCAGCCGTTCTCGATGACGTTCGCGGCGATATTCGGGATTACGCAAAGCTGGAAGTCTCGATGACTGAGTTTTGTCCGGAGGTGGTCTTTCATCTAGCTGCACAGCCGCTGGTGCGCCGCTCTTATGCAGACCCGCTGGGCACATACGCCACAAATGTCATGGGTACGGCGAACGTGTTGGAAGCCATCCGGAAGACTGCCAGCGTACGTGCGGTGGTGTGCATCACTACCGATAAGTGTTACCAGAATCAGGAGTGGGTATGGCCATATCGCGAGATCGATCTACTCGGCGGTCATGATCCGTACGCTTCCAGTAAAGCCTGCGCCGAAATCGTGAGTGCGGCGTACCGTAGCTCCTTCTTCCCCGTAGACCGGCTGCATGACCACCACGTTGCATTGGCTACGGCGCGCGCAGGGAATGTGATCGGAGGCGGCGACTGGTCGGAAGATCGGCTTATTCCGGACCTGATCCGCGGGTTTCAGGCCAAAGAACCGGTGCTTATCCGGCGACCGGAGGCGATTCGTCCTTGGCAACATGTGCTCGAACCGCTGCACGGGTACATGATGCTGGCGGAACAACTGCTCGCGAAACAGGCGCAGTTTGCTTCAGCGTTCAATTTTGGTCCGAGCGACGAGGATGCGTGGCCGGTCGAGCGCATTGCGACTGCGGTTGCGAAGATGTGGGGTGAGGGCGCCTCTTGGGTATGCAATGCCGCTCCAAGTATGCATGAAGCCCATACTCTGAGATTGGATGCAAGCAAGGCTCGCGCCGAACTCGGATGGCAACCGCGCCTGAAAATCGAAACGGCCTTGGAGTGGACCATGGCTTGGTATCGCGCCTGGCAACAAGGCGCGGATATGCGGCAGAAGACGAGGGCCCAGATCGCGGCATATGAAGAACTTCTCCGATGAGGCCCTCGTCCGCCGATCAGATTCCGATCCTGCCCTTGGTAACTTACAGAGACCCAAGATAAATGCGGTTTTTCAGCCCTTTCGTCCCTGTCAATGCTTCACCCACAATATCCTCTACAGAGCCAATCCTATAATGCACTCACGCAGCCGGTATCGCGGAAGATGATTCCCCAGCGGAGCCGGCCGCCTTTTGTCGAAAGGAAATATGCTTATGGCCAAAAAACTGAGGATCACTGTAGCCACTGCCATAATCGTCGCGGCGAGATACGGCGCCTGATCGGGCCTGTGCAGACTGCGACGCAAAACGGTAATCAGCACATCCATGCCGGCCAAAGTGATAAGCATGCTGCTGTATACTCCAAGGCGGCGTATCCACTCAACCCTATAGTTTCGGCGAGTGCGGAAAACGATCCATCCACTCTCCAGAGGGGAAGACAAGCATTCAATTACCCACAAGTGTTGGTGTTATGTGTAGCTGTTGACTGACAGGATTCGGCATCAAATGAGGCACTAACGAGTTCAGGCGCAAGCATGGTGTAGTACGAACCATGATGCGAGTTGGTTCGAACCGGGACGATGTGCGGCCGGAAATGCTGGAAGAAGTCGAGTCCGGCTGTTGGATCGACAATGAAGTGTTGGGATGCCGGTTTCAAGACGTTCGTCATTGCAAGCGCCTGCGACAGCAACTGGAGCAGTTATCGGCCAAAGTCGGCGCAACGACGCCATGGGCTTGTCGGTATTGGGCGGATACGAAGGCGGCTTATCGGTTTTTCGGCAATGACCAGATCAGTGAGGAACAGATTTTGGCCGGTCACTTTACTTCGACGCGCGACCGCTTTTCCGCCAGCGGCGATGCTCCGGTCTTGATTCTTCATGACACAACGGAGTTCTCCTATCGGCACGAGGAGACGGCGCCGATCTACATTTTGAAGAAGATTCCTTGCGGCGGCGGCAAGGACGGCCGTCCCCGGTTCCACACCAGTTGCGGGATTCTAATGCATTCTAGTCTGGTGTCTGCAACTGAGGTAGTCGAAATCATCCGGGCCACACACGCTCGTATCTTGAAAGATCGCCACAAGTCGCGAGGTTCTACGCGGCCGCGGAAGCAGCCAGACCTCGTGAACCCCGCTTTGTCCCACTGGAAGGTGCACCTAAGCGCATCTCTTCCGTATTGGACTTGAACTCGAGCAGGCCAAACGGCTGTCGGCGGTCTTGTAGTGCATTTTTCCCTTGCAGGCCCGCTTGTAGAGCATCTGGTCCTGTGCTTTGGCCGGGGCGATGCCGTTCCGGGAAGCTGTCGGACAATTCGTCTGACGGTTACTAGTTAAATCGAAAAATGACTGTTGCCTGTCTGTTTGCTCTGGCTCCTGCTTCACGGGACGGGGTGGTTGCAGCACCGCTTTCACCTTTGACAACAGCGCCGTTCCATCGTTGGTCATGTGTAGCCGCTTGAATCGCGAGTTTGCCCTCTCCCGCTTTTGCGTCAGCAGCCCAGCCTTCACCTGGGACCCGACTAGCTTACTGACAACGTCTTTCGGCAGGTCCATGGCGTCGATGACGTCTTTCTGGAAAACGCCCAATTCTATATTGGCCACAAGACCACTCGGCCAGCGTTACCCGTGATCCCAGACTCACCGAGAACACGCTCCACTTTCATTGCATGCTCAGCAAATTTCCTCGCGATGTCGATAGTGCTATACAGCAACTATGCACGGATCGGCCTTAAACGGTCAATGACTTCCGTCAGCCTTGCTTCGTAATGAGCTGGCCAAGACACTAAGGCTCAAGAGAGGGCACATAGTTGCGAATTAGCAACTAAGCGGCTGAGGCTGAGAAAGAAGTCATCGCTGCTGCGAAATGCCTATCTATAACCCTCATTTTTGGGCCATTTTATACGATTTATCTTTGCGTTTTGGATGATCGGTGCTTGTAAAGCATTCTGGAGATGGAAGGCGAAGTACCCATCTAATTCGGCCGCGCACCGATTTGCGGGCCATTGTTTTGGGTACTTGAGCTTCAAGGCGCAATGTGGAGACAGGTGGCGAGTTGTCAATCCAAGCGCGAATACGCTCCTGGAAGACAACGGGCCGGAGGGGCTCTCCGGGGTTTTCGATCCCGTGGAGCGGTGGAAAACCCAATTCCTCCATCGACGTACGGGGTGTTCCATAGGACAAAGTGTGTCTAAACAACCCAGGCCGGTTCTCTAACCAGGAGAACGTGAACGGACAACCTGAAAGCAACTACAGAATGGGAGCATGAATATGAACGGAAAGAACACCTGGTACACAGCAATCCCGGAACGAGACCGCATTGTGATCGATGCCACAGCAAAGTGGCTGCGGCCGGTTCCATGGCAATGGTTTGTCGCCCTGACGTTCCCATGGAATGTAAGGGGCAAGATAGACATCTGATGCTCAAGCATTGGCTCAATACACTGGAATGTGAACTGAAAGTCCGGGTCTGCTTCGTAGCCGGCAAGGAGTATAAACCGAGACAGTTCTCCGTGCCGAAGGCCGCTGGCACCACCGCAGGTGGCAGGTAGTTCCGCCGGATGTACAGTTCTCTCGATTTTGACTTGGGACCAGATCCCTCACTAGACGGTCGCATTTACCTTTCGCCGTACGTATGCGTCGTTGCTCGCGGCAAGCAGTGCCGATGTGAAGGTCGTGCAAGAGTTGCTGTGCCATTCCAACGCCTCAACGACGATGAACCTCTACGCGTAAGCATTCAGCCAAGATGCTCGCCAGGCACAGGGCAAGGTCGTTGAAATGATGGTCAGGGCGGAGATAGATAAAGCCGTGTGAGCGCAGGGTGACGATGTTCTTCTTATTGTGCGTTAATGTGCATCGAGGAGATCTTCGAATCGTCTGTATGTTATTGATTTTATGGTGGGCGCTGCAGGATTCGAACCTGCGACTTCCACCGTGTGAAGGTGGCACTCTACCGCTGAGTTAAGCGCCCCTGCGTAATCCGGCAAGGGCTGGCCGGGAACGAGCCAGCGAGGCATCCTGTAGGTTAGAGTATCACCAGCGGGGCTTTGCGGCCAATCCTGGCGCCTATAGCGAAGCCAGAGTAGCTGTACCCTGAAGCAATTCCGCCAAGTGGCTTTTTCCTTAATAACAAGCCACCTTGAACATTCTCAACGAGGGAACGTTTACTTTGGTTTCGCTCTAATCAGGCCAGCTGGAAACTGTATTCAACTATTCATGCGCTGGAACTCCACATCAATTCGCCGTGCAGCCGGCTTCCTCCCAGGTGGGAAGCTTGTACTGTGCCCGATTTTGTCATCCAGCGGCCCTGGGCTGATGAATCAAAGACTGACGAGTGCCGGCTTGTCCGATTCATCCCCTTCCAAGGACGGTTTCGCACTTCGTATGGCCCGAAAAGGCGCTAGCCCGCCCGGCAATCGCCCGGATTCGCCCGCAGACAATAATTTAAGCCCTCAAACTGCTCTTTCAGCGCAACATATCGGCCCGGATGGGGTTCCTGTGGATATGGCAACCCTGGTCCTGGACAACCCGTCCCTGGGAGCGGGCCCGGTACAGCGCTTAGAAGGTCGGCACCTGGTCGGCCGCATGAACCCGGTCAGTCTTGACCCCTTAAGCGACGCCGCTATCATGCTGCGCGCCGCCGCCGGCGACGAATCGGGGTTCAACTACCTGGTGGAGAAATATCACCGGCCCATCTTCCATTTTCTTTTTCGGATGGTCCGCAACCAGGCAATTGCCGAGGAACTGGCGCAGGAGGTGTTCCTGCGCGTCTACCGCTCCAGGCAGAGCTACCGGGCAGAGGCCAAATTCACCACCTGGCTCTACCGGATCGCTACGAACCTGGCGGTAAATTACGCGCGCGACACCAAGCACGAGAGGGCCGTGCGCAATGTGTATCTGGATGCCCCGGACGAGCAGACCAGCACTACGCCGGACGTGGCCGACGGTGAGCCTTCGGTGGAGCAAAACCTGTTGCACGAGGAGCGCATGAAGGCTATACGCACGCAAGTGATGGCGCTGCCCGAAAGGCAGCAGATGGCCGTGCTGATGCACAAGTATCAGGGAATGGACTACCGCGAGATCGGCGCGGTGCTCAAGCTGAGCGAGTCAGCGACCAAGTCGTTGCTCTTCCGCGCCTATCAGACGTTGAGGGACAAGTTGAAGGATTTTGTTTAACGGAAACAGGCCGGGAGTAACCGGCGGGATTGGGGTGGCTCCTATGGCATGGATGCCCAAAATGCGAATGAAGTCGAATTGCACGGGAATGGATGCAAAGCTGGCGAACCTGCTTCTCGATCCGGCCGCGGCGCATGCCGCTTTGCCGGCCATGGCGCAGGCGCATCTGGATGGGTGTAACCGTTGCCACCGCGAGCTGGATGAGCTGCGAGCGACCATGAACCTACTGGATAGCTGGAAGACGCCGGAGCCTAACCCATACTTTCTCACCCGGCTGGAGGCGTGCCTTCAGGAAGAGCGCGAGGCCAGGCCGGCAGGATGGCTGGCCGGCCTGCGCGCCCGCTTTGCTTTTCAGCCTGTAGCCCATGTCCGGCCATTGGCGGCCATGGCGCTGACCATTGTGCTGCTGGTGGGTGGAGGAGCCTATCTGGGCATCACCGACTGGAACAAGCCGCCGGTCGCTCCCGTGCAGACTGCTGTAGTGCATGACCTGCAAACCATGGAGAGCAACGCCCAACTGCTGGACCAGTTGGAGGCGCTCTCCAACAGCAACGAGAGCGGAGACTAACGACATAATAGGGACGAATAGAATGTTGACTACAGCACACAGTGCGCGATGGATCGGTCGAGTAGCCCTGACCACGTCAGCCATCCTTCTCTGTGTGTCTGCGGCCTGGCCCCATGGCCAGCGCTCTGGCGGGTCAACACCTCATTCTTCTCCTTCAACTCAGCCGGGCAGGCCGTCAGCCAACGCACCGCGACCTTCGTATCCGGGATCGTCGTCTCCCCGTCCCGAATATCCGGGTCCGCCGTACCTCGGTCCACGCTATGTTCGTCACTCGTATCCGGGATATGCACCGCCTGTTCAAGGCCCGCCGGGCCACCTGGGCGACTGGCTCAACAAGCACAGCAACATTCCCGTCCAGGAGCAGGAACGCATGCTGCGCGGCGACCCCAACTTCCGCCGCCTTTCTCCAGCCGAGCAGCAGCGCGTCGTCCAGCAATTGCATCAGGTCAACCAATTGTCCGAAGAGCAGCGGCAGCGCCGCCTGGCACGCGCCGAGATGATCGAGCATCTGCCGCCTCAGGAGCTGATGCGGATCAACAACTCCGCGCGCCGCTGGGCCACTCTGCCGGTAGATCGTCAAGCGCTTATGAAGAACGCCTTCCGCGAACTGCGCGCGGTTCCGCTGGATCAACGCCCCACGGTGCTCAACTCCGCCCGCTACCAGGGCGTCTTCACCCCCGAGGAACGAGGCATACTCTCTGATTTGTTGCGCGTCGAACCGTACCAGCCAGCGCGATAGAACGCAAAATAGAGATAGAAGTAATGCTGAGCACATGAGTTCTCGATTTTGAGATCAACGAGACACTTCAGTCCGCCACCATGCTCTCTCCCGGCAAAATCGGCCGCGTCCGCGGCAGCATTCCTCGATAGGCAAACCAGCCCATCAGCGCCAGCGTGCCCACAAACCCTCCCAGCTTGACCAGGTTGGTCACTCCGTTGAGCGGCAGCGACTTCCACAGTACCAACAGAACCGTCTGCGCCGCCGTCACCGCCCAAATTGTTCCGTAGAAGTACCGCCTGTGTGTGCCTTCTTGCCGGGTTGAGGGCTCCACGCGCGGCAGTTTGCCCAGCGCCCCCAACAGCAGAATCACCGCCGCCAGCGGCAGGTAGGCGTAATAGTAAATCTGCTTCATCTGCCACACGCCGGTCACAGCGGCTATCAGCAGGCCGGTCAGGTTCAGCAGTGCATAGCTCACCGCTGCATTCCACGCGAAGCTGTAGCATACACGCCGGTAGAGCGGGTTAGGCTTGTCCTCGTCAAAGCGCAAAATATACGGCGCCGACTCTGCGCCCGGCAGCCGCCCGCGAAATGCGGCCACACCAGTACCTGCCAGCACCAAGCCCAGCCAGGCCCAGTTCCACCAGTTAAACTCATGCGCAAATAGCCTGAACGTCAGCGGTCCCGGCGCCAGGACAAACACAAAAATCCAGATCGGCCAATGCGCCAGCCGGTAGATGCGCGTATTGCGCGTCCGCAGCTTCCGCTCCTGGGCGTACTCTACTTTCCCTCGATATTCCATGCGGGCAAGTTTCTCAGAACCGCCATGGAAGCGTCAATGCGCGAAAGATGTTCAAAAATATACATTCCTACCCCTGCGAATGGGTGTATCATTTTGCACAGTCGGGCTGGCGAGCTGAGAATCCCGGCTACCTCAAATCTGAAGCGGCCGTGTAAGCTTCCGAACTGCCCCCGTGAGGACCGCATATGGGGCGGGCCATCCCCATGGCGGAGGTGAGTACTATGACCTTCAATCTCGCCGTCTTCCTGGAAGAAGCGGGCGTGGGACGAAAAGTCGTCCATTTACTGCCCAAACAGACTTTCTTTTCGCAGGGAGATCCGGCTGTTTCGATCTACTATCTCCGCACGGGCCGCGCAAAACTCACCGTCGTTTCGCCCGAAGGCAAGGAGGGCACGGTCGCGATTCTCTCCGCCGGAGAGTTCATTGGAGAGGAGTCGCTGGCCAGCGTGGGCGCGCTGCATATGGTAACCGCCACGGCCATGGTTGCCTGTACGGCTCTGGAAATCGCGCGGGAAGAGATGATCCGCGTGATGCACGAGGAGCGTTCCCTCTCCGATATATACCTGAAATTCCTGCTGAACCGGAGTATGCGCACCCAGGCCGATCTGGTCGATCAGCTTTTTAACTCCAGCGAAAAGCGACTGGCGAGAATTCTTCTACTGATGGCCGAATTTGGCGAGCCGGGCGAGCCGGAACCCAATATTCCTCCCATCACCCAGGAAACTCTGGCGGAGATGGTCGGCACCACCCGCTCCCGCGTCAGTTTCTTCATGAACCGCTTTCGCAAGCTAGGCCTTATCGAGTACGACGGCCGCATCCGCGTCCACAAGTCGCTGATCAATGTCATCCTGCACGATCAGTTCACCCTGCAAGACGCCAAAGCTCCCGAAGACTCCGCCACTCCGTCGCAATGATCAAAGCCGGCTGCGCGGCGCTGACAAATTCATTCCCAGTTGAATGCAGACAGGACTTAGCGGTGGCCCGCCTCTTGAGCCAGCGTCTGCGCGGTGTGAATGTGGCAGATGGCGATGGCCAGAGCGTCTGCGGCATCGGGCGGCTCGGGCGACTCGGCCAGCTCCAACAGCCGCGCCACCATGAACTGGACCTGCTCCTTTTTCGCCAGGCCGTAACCCACCACACTGGACTTGATGGTGAGCGGCGCATACTCGGCCACCGGAAGCCCTTGTTTAGCCGCCGCCAGCAGCGCCACGCCCCGTACCTGGCCCAGCTTCAAAGCCGACTTGGCGTTTACAGAGTAAAAGACCTCCTCGATGGCCACCGCATCCGGCTTCCAGCGCTCCAGTTCGGCGCTCAACTCGCTATAGACCTGCTCCAGACGCTCGGCCGTCGTTTTGGACTTGGCTAGCCGGATCGCTCCCATGGCCATCATCACCAGCCGCGACTGCCGCCCGGTGTCATCCGATTCGACGACGCCATACCCGGTGATCTCCGTCCCGCAATCGATGCCAAAGACCCGCATGGGCCTGAGTGTACCGCAGCCGAGCCCGCCTGGCACACCGCCGCCCAGCGCATGAGGGGTAATCCATCGGAACCCGGGTAGCCTCTAAATTGCTCGAGGTACGATTCTATTTGTCGGAAGCGTTCTACTTGTGGGTCGCGTTCTTCAGTTCGATGATGGATATCGCGACTTTTCTGGATACCTGATCGTAGGCGGACCCCGTCGCCATCAGACGTTCGGCTTCATCTGCCTTATGCGCATTGATCAAAACCGCAATTTTACCCGCCTCTACGTGAAATGCGGCATGGTCAGCTACACACTTGGCATAACTGGCATTCGTTCCAAACTGCGCCTTGGCTTCCCCGTGAAGCCACTTGCCGAACTCGCAGTTGTTATCTTTGGAGATGGCGGCCGCATCCATCGCCTCTTTTGTATGGAGCGCGTTGAGAAATTTGAACTTCCACTGGGCATGTTTCTGAATTGCATTGTCTAAATCCACGGTTGAACTCCTCGCTGCAAAGGCAGATGAATCATCATTTCACACAATGAATACCATTTATTGCGTCGGATAGCCCTCCAATCTTCCGCTGAGAATCACGAATTCCCGTTCTAGCTCAGGGTCGCTCCGTTTTGAACCGGAGTACTTGACCCGCTAAACAGAACGGCGGCCTGGGCGCATTGCCCTGGCCGCCGCGGTGATCTGTTGGGATTGGACCAAGGCCATCGCGCTTCAGCGAGTGCCCGAAAAGTAACTATGGGACCTGCGGCGAGATGCCCTAGGCCTCAGTCACCTCACGTAAAAAACATCTCGAAGATTCTTTTTGCATCAGCTGGATCAACCTCCTTTCCCGTGTGCGCTTAATGTACATCTCCATCCATGGCTGGTCAAGCGAAGTTTGCCTGATGCGAATCTTTTCTTACACCTGCTCCCGGAAATGGGCATCGATTCACTCCCTATGATCCGTTCTCAGTTGGGTATGGGATAGAGAAAACGACCGGAAACGCTATGAACAGACTGATCGCTAGTTGGGTAAACTCTCTCCTAATCTATGCATTTTGTTGCACATTTTTCCCCTCTAAAGGATATAAAACGTCTTTTAATCGACACTCATTCTTAGCGTAACCTATTGATTTATCATCATATTACAAGGATACATTAGAGAATGCAAATAAATCGCTTGACATGGTCCATGACGTGCAACTATAAGCATGAAGTAACTTAATTCGTGCCGTTCCGTGTGTCCAGAGGAACTAGACACTCGTAATTGGCATCTTTAGAACATGGTTATCGTCTGGTTTCCCCAACCGGCCGGGACCTAAACCAAAGCAGTACGGAGCCAAACAGGAATTATAGGTCTGGCCCGAAAAAGGAATTCACATGAAGACCTTGCGCATCTCGTCGATCATCACTCTCGCAGTCGTCGCCCTAGCGCTGCTCGTGGCTGCCCCCGTGGCTAATGCGTACACGGCCGGCCCCTACACCGCAACGGTGAACAGCCAGCTCACCGATTTGCACAATGTTGCACCTGAGTCTGGGGTACTCCCAGAGTTCAACCCTGCGCTTTACCCCGGTAGTACGCTCAATTCAGTTACAATCTCCATCCTGGGTACCGGCCAGACAACATTTAATAGTATTTACAACTTCGGTGCATCAGATACAGAGTTTTTGGGAACTCAAAACACCGCCCTCGGACTGACAGACCCAACAAACAGCGGCATCAATACACTACTGGGTCCCCTCGTCGCCCACATATCGGGAAGTTCGCCAGGAAGCATTAATGGATTAGACGTTGTATCCGGAGGCCTAGTTGTTAATGCTGGCGATACTATAGGACCGGAGGGACCTTACGCAATGGGTGGCCTCCTTGCGTCTGAGACCATTACGGACCCTGCATCGTTGGCTCTTTTTGAAGGGAGCGGCGACCTTGACTTTTTGATGTCCACGGGAAGTAACTTTCAACTAACGACAAACGGCGCCGACGATCTAACCGCTACCGTAACTACTGACGCGGGCGGCACGATCTCGGTCACCTACGACTACTCGGGCGGCCCGCCGGTCGTTCCTGAGCCCGGCACTCTGAGCCTCTTCGGCACCGGCCTGCTCGGGTTGGCTGGACTGCTTCGCTCCAGGTTTAGTAAGTCCAGCTAGGCTAGGATCTCGATTAGCGGTACGAATGATTTTCAGCGCAAGGTAATGATGGGATGCGTTCCTCGCATCCCATCTTTTTTTCTCCATGATTTTCCCCGGCTTCAATCAGTCGCGTACTAATCCCTATCCCCTGACCCCTGTTCCCTGCCCTCACCAGCTATGCAGCCAACCCTCATCGTGTCCGATGCGCACCGGCGCATGGAAGAGCTCACTCAGCCGCGCCTCGGTCAACATTTCATCACGGGATCCGTCACCCACAATGCGCCCCGCCCGCATCAGAATCACACGCTCGATCTCCGGCAGAATATCTCCCAGGTGGTGGGTCACCAGCACCAGCCCCGTGCCCTCGCGGGCCAGCCGCCTCAGGGTCTGGACGAGCTCCCGTTGCGCGGCCAGATCGAGAGCATTCGAGGGCTCGTCCAGCAGCAGTTGCCGCGGCCGATGCACCAGTGCGCGGGCAATCAGAACGCGCCGCCGTTCGCCGGCCGACATCGTGCCCACCAGTTGCTCAGCCAAATGCAGCGCTTCCATTCGCTTCAGCGCCTCGGCTGCCCGCTCGCGCATCTCCTCCGTGACCTTCAGATTTGGCCATAACGTCGAGGCCGAAAAGAATCCCGAGATCACCGCGTCCAATCCCGTTGTCACGGTGGTCCGCTCCCCCGGCAACTCTCCCATCAACCCAGGCGCCACTACGCCGAAGTGCATGCGCAATTGGGTCAAATCCCAGCGTTCGCGGCCAAAGATGCGCATCGAGCTGCCCGGCTTCGCGATTGGGTAGATCAGGCAGGTCATGGCCAAAATCAGCGTGGACTTGCCACATCCATTGGGCCCTAAGATCGCCACGTGCTCTCCGGCTCGAATCGTCAGGTTCACGTCGTGAAGGACTACTCGATCGCCGCGCGCCACATTCACTTGGCGCAGCTCAATAAACTTCCCCTCGTCTGCAATCTCCGATGCATGGCTCCGGCTTTTCGTCATTCGGCCCCTTTTCACCTGTAAGATTAAAGTAAATTGGAACCAATCGCCAAAATGTCTAACGCCACCCAATTCGTTCTTCCGCGCGGCTTCCGCTTTGGCGCGGCCAAGGCTGGGCTCAAGCAGAGCGGCCGCGAGGACTTTGCCCTCATCGTAGCCGACGCGCCTGCGAGCACCGCTGCCGCCTTCACCGCCAACCGCGTCATCGCTGCTCCGCTTATCCTGGACAAGGCGCATCTGCGGGCCACCGGAGGCAAGGTGCGTGTGGTAGCCATTAACGCCGGCAACGCCAACTGCGCCGCCGGCCAAGCAGGGCTGGATGCTGCACGCGCCACCTGCGAGGCTGCGGCCCGGCTCTTCGGCTGCCGGCCTGAAGAGGTCTTTCCCTCCTCCACCGGCGTCATCGGCGTCCCGCTGCCAGCGGAAAAGCTCATCGCCGCCCTGCCCGGACTGGCCGCATCTCTGGGCGCTGATTTCGACCACTTTCAGCAGGTGGCGCAGGCCATTCTCACAACCGACACAGTGGAGAAGACCGCTTTTGCCAAGCTGGATCTTGTTAGCCCGGATGGCTCGCCGCGCGAAGTTCACATTGCCGCGCTGTGCAAAGGTGCGGGCATGATTCATCCCCAGCTTATCCCGCACGCCACCATGCTGGTCTACATCCTTACCGACGCGGCAATTGCGCCGGCGGTGCTTGACGGATACCTTCGCGCAGCTATCGAGGTCAGCTTCAACCGCATCTCGGTGGATGGCGATACCTCGACCAACGATACCGTGCTGCTGCTGGCCTCGGGCGCAAGCCTAGCAACTGTCGGCCCGGAAGATGCCACCTTCGCCGCCGCATTGACGCAGGTCTGCACCTCTCTGGCGCGGCAAATTGTGGCCGACGGCGAGGGCATCACGCATGTTGTGGAGTTGCACATCGAGGGAGCGGCCACGGATGCGGACGCGCTCAAAGTTTCCAAGGCCATCGCCCATTCGCCGCTGGTCAAGACCGCCTGGGCGGGCAGCGACCCCAACTGGGGCCGGCTGATGGCAGCCATCGGCTACTCCGGCGCACAGATCGACCCGGAGCGCATTGACATTCGATTTGGTGATCTGGCCATCTGCCGTAACGGAGGCCGCGCGGCAGAGTTCGACGAGAATGCCGCCCACGCCTACATCGCGCAGTCGGAGTTTTCTGTCACCATTCAGCTCCACCAGGGCGCCAGCTCGTGTGTCTTCTGGACCACCGACCTGACCCATGAGTACGTCAGCATCAACGCCGACTACTCAACCTAGGCTACTGCGCCGGAATAGGCAGGTTCGATCCGGCAGACGTCCCTGGATCGCGCATGCCTTCGTCCCTCGACCGCGTGCATGATCAGGAAGAGCGCCAATCCCAGCGCTACGGCGCCACAGCTATCCAGCAGCACATCGCTGAATTGACCGGTCCGGTTGGGCAAAAAGCTCTGGTGATATTCGTCCGCGCTGGCCACAAGGAAAGTTGCCAGAATCGCCAGCCCGTGCGCCTGAAGTTGCCGCATCAGCCGGAGCGCAACGCTCTGCAAAGTAATCCAGAAAGCGCGGAAACAGACCAGGGAGAAGAGTCCGTAGCCCAGGAAGTGGCCGGTTTTGCGGATTATGTGGTGGATCAGACCCCAATGCACGCATACATCGTAGCCCAAGATCGCCTCGACTACGCGTCGCAACGGAGCGCTGGTACGGTCCGCTCCTAGATAGGAAGTGGATTCGACGGCAAAGACCATTGCGCAGACCAGCACCGGCAGCCACGTCCTCAGCTGAACCTGCAACCGCGTTGACCAGCCAGCCGAACAGTGCGGCTCGTAATCTCCGAAGACTATGGAAGATGAAGACATGTGGATCGTCCCTGGGTCCGGAGCAGGGATTGTACGCAGAATCTGCCCAATCCATGGCTGGATAAGAATCCTTTCGGCTCAAACGAGAGCAACTTGAATAGAACCGTCAAATATTTGAAATAGTTAATGTTACCCTGTCCGGAAACGAGACAATAGATACAGACGTTGAAGCGCGATCCACGTTGCTGAATTGCTCGATCAGAAAGCGCTTTGGTTTGTCGATTCGTTCTGTGTTTTCTTGCATCAACTCAATGTAAGTTAGTGATAAAGTTAGGGGTATGGATGTGAACAAACGCAGGTTCGTAGCCGTTGTTTTCCAGTGTGCAATGTTGTTGGCTGGGCTTTCCCTTCTGGCTGCTGCCCCTGCCACGGCTGAAGATCGCGTCGCGACCATTGCCGTCCTGTCTGCCGGCGCAGGACAGTGGGGTCGTGACAGCGGAGGCGCGGCGCCTGCCTGCCTGCCCGCCGTGCTTGGTTCCCCCTATATCCCGGTCGATAGCTGGGTTTATCCGGCCATGCTGCGGCTCTACTCGCTCGGCTTTGTGGATAATGTCTTTCTCGGTATGAGGCCCTGGACTAGAGCCAGCTTGGGCCACATGCTCGAAGCGGCCGGCGCCCGCATTGAGGATGCAGATGCCGGACCGGCCACCGACGAGGCCCAGGAGATCTATGACGCGCTGATGCACGAGTTGCGCAACGAGATGATGGGACCCTGCATGCCATACAAGGGCAATTCGCGTATTGAATCGATATATACCGTGGTTCGCAGCATCAGCGGCAAACCGTTGCGCGACAGCTATCATCTAGGCTCGACGATCATCAACGACTACGGCCGTCCCTACCAGAGCGGGTTGAACAACTACACCGGGGCCAGCGGCTATACCGCAGCCGGTCGCTTCGTCTTCTATGCGCGCGGCGAGTTTCAGGCTGCGCCCTCGGCTACCGGCTACTCCCAGGCATTGGCGCAGGCGCTTTCGACGGTGGACGACACAATTTATACCGATCCCACCACCCATCTGACAAACTATTACCTTCCCCAGGCCACTATCCCCATGGGTCCCATCGCCAGCACAGCCAATGCACGGATCATGGAGGCTTACGCATCCGTCCACGTACTCAAGCACGAAATCTCCTTCGGCAAGATGGACAACTGGCTTGGTCCGGGACTGGGCGGCGGCATGGCCTACTCCAACAACGCGGAAAACATCTACTCCTTCCGCATCAACCGCATGGAGCCGCTGCACATTCCGCTGGTCTCCCGGCTCACCGGGCCTTTTCGCTACGATTTTCTGGTCGGCAAGCTGCGGGGGCACACCTATATGCCCAACCCGGCGAATCCGGGCGGCACCAATCCGAATGTACTCAACGTGATCAATCCCGGCGACCCCTGGGTCCACATTGAGAAGATCAGCTTCCGGCCTACGGAAAATCTTGAATTCGGCTTTGAGCGCACCGCGATCTGGGGCGGCAAGGGACACGGGCCCATCACCCTCCATACTTTTATAAAGAGCTTTATCAGCATGTCGTCGCCTGGCGGCAACGCCAAGGCGGGCCGCGATGATCCCGGCGCGCGCTTTGGCGCCTTCGACTTCTCTTACCGGCTGCCCTTTGTCCGCGAGTGGCTCACGCTCTACACGGACTCGGAGGTGCATGACGACATTTCTCCCGCCGACGCTCCCCGCCGCGCGGCCTACCGGCCCGGCATCTATCTCTCCCATGTACCCGGCATTCCCCGGCTGGATCTGCGCGTAGAGGCCGCCTCCACCGACCCCTCCAGTTCAGACCATCCGGCCCAGAACTCCTACCCCAGCCACTACGGCCAGTTCATGTACTGGGAAGGCGTCCAGAAGCAGGGCTACACCAACCAGGGCCAGCTCTTCGGCGACTGGATCGGGCGCGAGGACAAGGGCGGCCAGGCATGGGTTACCTGGCATTTGAGCGGCAACGAGTGGCTCCAGGTGAGCGTACGCAATCAAAAGGCCACTAAGTACTTCATCCCCGACTCGACGAATCCAACCTATACCGGCTTTCCCTGCTCGGCCAATTACCCCTGCCTGCCGCCCGGCGGCACCACGCTGAACGACATCAACTTCCAGGTGGTCAAGCGCATCGGCAAGGACTTCGAGGTAAACGGCAACTTCGCCCTGGAGCACTGGAAGGCTCCCATTTATCTTCCCGGCCAGCAGACGGTAACGACCACGAACATCCAGCTCACCTGGTACCCAGGGCGCAAGGTCAGTTTCTAAGAAGCAGGACGTGGTTTTCCGTCAAGGCGCGGTCCCCGGATCGCGCCTTTTGCGCGTTTATGGACAATATGAGTCGAATTCGCTTTGGAGTGTTTGTGCGTAATTGCGCGTACAGTTTTTGGCAGAAATATGCGTCAATGCGCGTAATTTCAGCGAATTTTGCACGTAGTTGCGCGTAGTTACCGCGACGTTTATGCGTAGTTGCGCGTAAATCAGGCAAGAGAAATGCGTAGTTGCGGGTGTAATTGCGATCGTTTATCTCCACCCACCCCGTTCTATTCCCCTACTCGGCGAAGATTTCAGCGAGAGCGGCCAGCGTGGCAATAGGCTCATCGTTTGGCGAAGAGACAGATGCCGGACCATGGGCGCGAGCCCTGGCGGCCATTCGACGCCGGTAATAGAGACAGAAGCCGCATACCGAATGAAAGACGCTTGAGGCGCGCCGCCGTTTTGAGTGGCGAACGCACATCAATCGGCTTCCAGCCGCAGGGAATAAAGAACTCCGGGCCTTCCTCCGGACCAAATTGCAACGAGGAGACGCCTTTACTGAGGGAGAGACCCATGTTCTTTTGGAGCAGACGCAAGAGACCCGGTGATGCAAGATCCAATAACCAACGCTGAAACGTTGGAGGAGCCGCAAGGTCCTCTGCAAGCGCACGGACCTGATCGGCGCTGAAATAGATGATGAATCCTTCGGATAAGATCAAAATCTTGGCGGCCCTGCGTCCGAGTTGAGCGAAGAGTTCACGGCGGGCTGTAATATCAGACAAATCGAGGCGGATGCGTTCCAGAGCGCAGACCGGTCTTTCATTGGCCAGGATTTCTTCTTTGTACGAAAGGATGCCGGGGAGATCGACCTCAATCCACTGGAGCGATGCGGGCAGGGTCATGCAATAGGGTCGGGTGTCGAGGCCCGCGGCAAGATTGACAACCATATCCACGCCCTGCTGGCATTGTTCCTCGATGAATTGATCAAACAAGTAAGTGCGCACCACCCAGGCCCAAATGTTGCGGTCACTGAAGGGCATGGATTCTGCAATCTGTTCGCCGCGTTTGCCGGCGAGGCGGCGGGCAAGGGGATCGCGAAAGAGCGCGTCCTGGCGTTCGGTCTCTCGCGCCCGATAGACCGCCGCTAAAAGCGCCGTATCCGAGATATTGCGAATCAGAGGTTCAGCCTGGGCCATGGAATGATGCTCCAACCTTGTCACTCTAATGAGATGCTGGAATCTCGAATTGGATACCATTTGTCTCGTGGACTGGATTTTGGGAGGCTGCCAGGGCAGATTACGCGGGAGCGTAGAGGATTCGGAGAAATCCTGTCGGATGATTGGGAAACTATTTATGCCTGATTCTGAATGCCGCACCTAAAGGCGTTTAGCCCATTAGCCAGGACGGCGCTTGGCATAGGCAACGGCAACGATAGTCACTTCGTCCTGCCCATCGAGAAAAATTAAAAATAGGGAAACCGCTTGAGGAACACTCTTCACGTTCCATGTAGATACGTGGGATAGCGAAGCGAAGCCGCGGCAGCGGCAATTAAGCCGGAGAGCAATTCATCCCGAAATCTACGCGCCGTGGGGAGACTGCGCTCAGCGTACCAAACCGTCGCGAGATTGGCATCGCGGCGAGCGCCTTCGTGAATCCTGAGAGTCTTCACGGGCCGACGATGGCACGCAAATCCGCCGCGAGTTCTTCGTGCGAGCAGGTCACGGCACTCCCGGCCTTGATTTCCGCAACCCTGCGCCTAATCTCCGCGTCCCAGGCAGCATCGACTTCGGCCTCGGTCGCGTCGAATTCCCCGCGCTCAACGCTCTCCCACAGCGAGTTGGCCAGAAGAATGCGCTGATCCACGGGCAATTCGCTGGCGATTTGTTGAACTTCCTCGTAGGTGTGTGCCATACAAAGATTGTAGTGCGAAATGGATTGCAAAAGTAGGGTAACCGGCTTTACAGAAACCAAGCCGGTTGAGGTTCGTGATCTCCCGCCCTTTTCGCGATGAGACTACGGAAATAGTGGGGCACCCGGCGGGAACGGATACTGAGTGAGAAGGGTTTTTGCATCAACATACAAAACATCCAGAAGACTGGCGCGAAAAAAGATCATTCAACTCATGATGCGCGTCTTAGGCGCACAATAAGTGCAGCCGGAATCTCACTGAATCGACCACTCCACGAGAGCGGAGTACTTCCTCCGACATACTCCGGAGAGAATGCAGGTTCCTCAATCCCATCGAGCACGAACCCGGCCTTAAGAGTTAGAGCAAGCAAATTTCCTAAAGGCCGATGGAAATAGGGATGAGGCATCGGCTGCTCGTGCATCGCGGCGCCAACCTGCGTATAGGGAGTCAGATAGCGTGAGACCTTCACAGAATATGTAGTAACTATGTTGCCCGCGCGATCTTCAAGTTCGCCCATTTGGATTGTCGCCGGATTGTTGAAACATGGATGCAGAATAGAAAATACAAATCGTCCGCCAGGTCGAAGGAGCGAAACCAAGGTGTTCACAAGCGGATTGATATCCGCCATATCCATCAACGCCATGTTGCACAATGCACCATCGAAGGACGAGACCCCAAGGCCAATCAGTTCTGTCTCACTGGTCGCGTCGATTACACGATAATCAATCTTAGTCTTCGCATCTCGCTTTTTCGCGAGAGCAATCATTGCGTGCGAGAAATCAAAAGCAATGATATTCGCTGCCAGCTTTGCCAGCCGCCTCGATGTCACTCCATTCCCACATGCAATGTCAAGCAGACGATCAGCAGCCTGTGGCTGCAATAATCTCTCAACCGCAGGCCATACGAGAAGATTGAAGAAATCGTTTCCCTCAGACATCCGTTCATCCCAGAACTCGGCGTTCGCATTCCAAGCACGCTGAGCCTGCTGATTGTGATCTTCACCACTGCGCGTCATGATCGTCACCTCACTGCATACTCTGTCAATCGTACATTCTTCCATTCAATTCGAAGGTTCTCACCTGCTACTGAGGACTACGCTTGCCGGTGTCAAAAGCCATCGCAACGCTGATCTCTCAAATTCGGGTGCACCAAACGACTGTCCGGGGATTTCAATCCTCAATTGACGCTAACAGCCCTTACCACTCAACACTTCTACCGTGCCCTCGGATGCGTCCGGTCGTAAACCACGGTCAACTGCGCGGTGGTCAGTTGCGTGTAACGCTGGGTGGTGGAGAGGCGCTCGTGGCCGAGTAGTTCCTGGATGGCGCGCAGGTCGGCGCCTTCTTCTAATAAATGCGTGCCGAAGGCGTGGCGCAGGGTGTGCGGATGGACGTCGGCGGAGAGGCCGCGCAGGACAGCGATACGCTTGACGATGCGGGCGATGCTGCGGGTGGTGAGACGAGCATCGCCGCCGGGTTTGGCCAGGCCGCGCAGTTGCAGATTGAGAAAGAGCGCCGGAGTGGCGTAGCCTTTTGTGTCGCCGGCAGCGGCCAGCCGCGCGGCGCGCTCGGCGAGATAGGCGCGCAAGGCTTGCGCCGCCGCGTCACCCAGCGGGACGTAGCGTTGTTTTTGGCCCTTGCCGCGAATGAGAATCGCCTCGTTGGCCCAGTGAATGTCTTCGAGGTTCAAGCCGGTCAGCTCGGCATTGCGGATGCCGCAGCCGTAGAGCAACTCGAGAATGGCCGTGTCGCGCGCGGGCCAACTGGCGGCATCTTCGGCGACGGAATCGACGACGCGGTTCATCTGCTCTATGGAGGGCACACGGGGCAAGTGCCGGGGCAGCTTGGGCGTGGCCACCAGCGAGGCTGCGTTTTGTTGGAGGCGGCCGGAACGCGCCAGCCAGCGGAACCAACTGCGAATGGCGGCCAGAGCGCGCGCGGCGGAGGCTTTGGAGAGGCCGCGATCATAGAGAGTGCCCAGGTAAGCGCGGATGTGGGTGTGCTCGATGCGCTCCGGGCCTTGATCGTCTCCATAGTGCCCGGCGATGTAAGCAATGAATCCGCGCAGCTCGCGATCGTAAGCACGGATGGTATGCGCCGACGCGCCGCGTTCATTGGCCAGCACGCGGAGATAATCGGCAACGAGAGAGCTGAGTGGAGACGCATGGTTGGGCAAGGAAACAACAGAGGTTGTCATGCGGGCTCCTCGCTGGGCGTGGGGCGCGGAACCAGGTGCAGGCCGCGGCGCGCGATGGGAAGCTCAACTACCTCAGCCCGCTGATGCATGGCACGGGGATGATGCTGGCGATGGACTTCCTTGAGCCGGCCTAGCGCGAGGTGGGTATAGACCTGGGTGGTGGAGATGTCGGCGTGGCCCAGAAGCAACTGGACGCTGCGCAGATCGGCGCCGTGCTCCACCATGTGCGTGGCGCAACTGTGTCGCAGACGGTGCGGGCTGGCGTCGGAGTTGGCCATCTTGACCACGTGCCAGACCCATTGGCGGGTGAGCGGCATGCCGCGCAGGGAGAGAAAGAGGCGGGAGGCGTCCTGGCGGGCGGGGCTAGATTTGCCGGCCGAGGTGATGCGCGCCAGGTGCGGACGTCCCTGTTGCAGATACTCTTCCAGAGCCTCAAGAGCGGTGCGTCCCAGCGGCACAATGCGCTCCTTGTCGCCCTTGCCGCGCACCTGCACGCGGCCGAGATCGAGCGCCAGGTCGCCGGTGGAGAGCGCCGTAACCTCGGAGACGCGCAGGCCGCCGGCGTAGAGCAGCTCCAGGATTGCGCGGTCGCGCATGAGCGTAGCCCGCGCCTGCGGATGCCCGGCGTTGAGGCGCGCGCGGTCGAGCATCTCAGTGACCTCCGGCTCGGCCAGAGACTTGGGCAGGACTTTCCAGGCTTTGGGCGATTCGATGTTGATAGTTGGGTCGTGATGGATGCGGCGGTCGAGGAGGAGCCATTTGTAAAAGCCGCGCAGGCAGCTCAGCTTGCGCGCGGCAGAACGCTGGTCGATGCCGTGCGAGCGCAGATGCTCCAGAAATGCGGCGACGTCCGCTTGCGCCGCTGTCAACAGAACGCCGCTGCGCCCCTCGATGAACTCGGCAAAGGTCTTCAGGTCGCTGTCGTAGGCCTCGCAGGTGAGGGGGCGCAGCCCTTTTTCCACGCGCAGATAGGCCTGGTAGTCCTTCAGCAGAGAGAGATTGCGCGCGGGTTCCACAGATTCGATTATCGGCGGGTGAAGCGGCTGACGGCGTCGATGAGCGCGCTATTGAACCTGGTTCATCATGGACTCAACATCGGCAACAGGGGGAGTGAGCGCTGGAAGTGGAAAACTTCGCGTGCGATTGCAGGTTTACGTGGCACACGCGAGGCCCGGCAGCGTATAACGCTGGAATGGGGGTCTTGGCAGCAGAGATCGATGGATGGCTGCGCGAGGGCGGCCAGGTGGTGACGGCCAGCGAGCGGGCCGCGCGCGCTCTTGCCGCTGAATTTCATCGCGCACGGCAGGCTGAGGGGCTGTCTGCCTGGGCCGCGCCGAAGATCGCCGATTGGAAGAGCTTTGCCCGCAATGCGTGGGAGCAACGCGGCGCCGATGCGCGGCTGGTGCTCAACCCCGCGCAGGAAGAGGCGCTGTGGGCGGAGATCGCAGGCAAAGATCAGTCCCCGGCTACCTTGCTGGAAGGCTCTCGCCATCGGCTGGCTGCCCTGGCGATAAAAGCGCAGGAGCTGATTTGCGCATATGCGCCGCAGTATTTGCGGAGGGCGGCCCGAGCCGCCTGGCTGCAGGATGCAGCCGCCTTCAGCGGCTGGCTGGAGAGCTTTGAGGAAATTTGCCGGGTTGAAAGCCTGATGAGCCCGAGCCGCCTGCCTCAGGAACTGATTGCGCTGCTGAAGGCCGAGCCGGGAGAGCGGGCGCCTCTGCTATTGGGCGGATTTGATCGCTTACTGCCCGCGCAGCGCAGCCTCTTCGACGCATGGGGCGAGTGGCATGAGACGGAAAAGGGCGAGCTGGCCAGTGAAGTTCATTTTTATGAAGCCGACGACGATAAGGCCGAGCTTACAGCCTGCGCGGTGTGGTGCGGACGGCGGCTAGCCGTTCAACCTGAAGCCCGTCTACTGGTCATTACACAGGCAGCCGGAATACGCCGCGGCGAGATGGAGCGCGCCTTTTATCGCCATGCCGGCGCGGCCTTCGAGTTCTCGCTGGGAGTTCCGCTACGCCAGATTGCACTGGCGCGGGCTGCGCACATGGCGCTGCGCTGGCTCGACGGTCCGCTCGACGAGCAGGAAGTTGACTGGCTGCTCTCCACCGGCTACGCCGCCGCTAACGCGCAGGAGTCGGCCGCGCTGCAAGCGACCATGCACGCATTGCGCCGGAATGGGATGGAACGGACGCATTGGACGCTCAAGGCTTTTCTCGGCGAGAGAACTGCACATAAGCTATTGCCGGCAGAATGGGTCAAGCGCATCCGCGACGCACAAAGCCTGTTGGCTGGATTTGCGCAGCGTCCGCAAAGCCCGCTCGATTGGGCAGAGCTGGCTCCGAGCTTGCTGGAGACGATTCGCTTTGCCACCGCGCGGCCGCTCCAGAGCGCTGAATACCAGGCTGTCCGCCGCTGGCAGCAGGCATTGGAGAGCTGCGGCTCGCTGGGCTTCGATGGCCGCAGAATCGGATGGAATGAATTTCTTACTCAACTGGGCCGCACGCTGGATGAGACGCTGTTTGCTCCCGAGTCGCGCAATGCGCCCATCCAGATTATTGGACCGGCGGAGTCCGCCGGCCTGACCGCTGACGCAATCTGGTTTCTGGGAGCCGACGAGGAGGCCTGGCCCGCCAACGGCTCGACGCACCCGCTGCTGCCCATCGAGGTGCAGCGCGAGGCCGGAATGCCGCACGCCACGCCGCAACTTGATTGGGAACTGGCCGATGCCATTACGCGCCGCATTCTGGCTTCGGCAGGCGAGGTTTACTTCAGCTATGCAAAGCAAAAAGATACCGGCGAAGCACGCCCATCGAGCCTGATTGTTCAGCTTGTCGGAGAGGCGCGGAAGCTGCCGCCTGAGTTGAAAGCGACCGAAGCGCCGCTTCCGCTGACCGTTGCGTTTGAGGACCGAAGCCGGATTCCCTTCCCTCCGGGCAAAATCAAGGGCGGCGCGAAAGTGCTCACCGCGCAGTCGCAGTGCCCCTTCAAGGCCTTCGCCACGGCGCGGCTCGATGCGCAGGGGTGGGAGCCAGCCGAGGCCGGGCTGACCGCCAAGCAGCGCGGCAATTTGCTGCACGATGTGATGAAATCCGTCTGGGCCGGAGCTCCTGAAGGAATTCGCACTCATGCGGAACTGCTGAGTCTGAATGACCGGGAGGTTTTTGTGGCGGGCCATGTGCAGCGCGTGCTGGCTCAGAAGCTGCGCCCGAATCAGCGCGAGTTGATGCCCCGCCGCTACCTGGAACTGGAAGGGCAGCGGCTGACCAAGCTGGTCACCGCGTGGCTGGAGTACGAGTCCACGCGCGTGGAATTCGAGGTTGCCGAGACCGAGGTCAAGCGCACCGTTCACCTGGCCGGAGTCACGCTCGACCTGCGCCTGGACCGGGTTGACCGGCTGAAGGACGGCTCCGTACTGGTCATCGACTACAAATCCGGCAAAGTTGTGCCCAACGCGTGGGAAACGCCACGGCCCGAAGACGTGCAACTGCCGCTCTATGCGGGTTTTGCCCTCGACAGCGATGAATCACTTGGCGGGCTGGTCTTCGCCGGTGTGCGTTCTGGAGACATGAAATTTGCCGGGCAGGTGGGCGATGCCGCAGGCAATCTCTTTGCCGGCATGAAGGGAACAAACCCGCTGATCATGAACAAACTCACCAGCGAGCAGCTAGACGATTGGCGGGATTGCATCCAGCAGCTAGCCAGAGATTTCCTCGCCGGAAACGCAGAGGTGGACCCGCGCGATCCACCAAAAACATGCGAACGCTGCGATTTGCAAACCTTATGCCGCATTCAGGAGCGCGAGGCGCAACTCGAAGACGATAGCGAAGTCGAGGAGGACGGCGATGAGTAGCCGATCACGCCCAGATCCTCCCGATAAACTTGAGCGTCGGCGCGCCCTCGATCCCGGACGGTCGATTTTGGTGCAGGCTCCGGCCGGATCGGGCAAGACGGACCTGCTGGCGCGGCGCTTTCTCCGCCTGCTGGGCGAAGTGGATGAGCCAGGAAAAGTGGTGGCCATTACTTTTACCAACGCCGCCGCCGCGGAGATGCGCAACCGGATTCTGGATGAGCTGAGAAAAGTGGCAGACAAGTTGCAGGTTGCCGAAACTGAAATCCCTCAGGGGCTAAAGCCCAACAATCATAATGCTGCATTTACGGCACGACTAAAGTCGTGCCCTGACACTTCTTGCTCCACCGTTCGTATTTTTCCGCAAGATGTAAATCACCCCATTGACGAAGACTTATCGATGGGGACCCCGGCAAAGTCGTACCCTGGCACTTCTTGCGAAGCGTATCCCGATGAGTTTTCGATGGAGGCGCTGGCGCGGCGCGCGCTGTCGCATTCCCAGGCGTTGGGCTGGAAGTTGATCGACCTGCCCGCCCAGCTTCGCATCCGGACAATCGACTCGTTTTGCCGCGAGCTGGCCTTGCAGCAGCCACTGCTCACAGGGCTGGGCGGCGGCCTCAACATTGGCGAGCAGCCAGAGGAACTTTACCGGCGCGCGGCCCGCGAGGCGCTGAGAAAAATCGACCAGAGCGGCACGGCCACAGGCGCGGCTGTTGAAGAACTGCTGCAATGGCGCGACAACGGCTGGCAGGAGATGGAAGAGCTGCTGGTGGAGATGCTCAAGGGCCGCGACCGCTGGATGCAAGGCTTTGTACTGGAGAGCGCCCAGGATTGGGAGAGGCTTCGCGAGCGTCTGGAACGGCCCTTTGCCCATGCCGTGCGCGATGCACTTGATACGTTGAGCGGGCTTCTCGACCAGGTGAGCGGCGCGCGGGAAGAAGCGCTGGAACTGGCGCGGTTTGCGTGCGAGGAGCCGGGCGAAAACTCACCCTGGGAGCTGGCGGAATGCGCTGAATTTCCCGTTAATTCGTCCCCGGATGGGCTTAAACCTGCTCACGATTTCTTTATTTCACTCTCTGATTTTCTGCAAACGCAGAAAGGAAGCTGGCGTTCTGAGAAAGGCCTGAAGACATCGGATGGTTTTCCGTCCACTCCTCGCGGCAAAGCCGGCAAAGCCCATTTCGCCGCCCTGATCGCAAAGCTGGACGCAGTGTCCGGACTCGAAACCGCACTGGCCGCGGTTCGCATGCTGCCTTCCGCGGGGTACACCGAGGAAGAATGGAAGATTGTGAAGGCCTGCTTTACGCTGCTGAGGGAGGCGGTTGGCGAGTTGCACGTAGTCTTTGCCGAGGCCGGCGCGGTGGACTTTACCGAGGTGGCGCAGATTGCGCAGCGCGTGCTTCGCGGCGAGGACAATCTTCCCACCGACGCCGCTCTGGGCGTCTCGGAGAATATTCGCCACCTGCTGGTGGATGAATTTCAGGACACCAGCCGCCGCCAGCACCATTTGCTCTCCAGCCTGATCGCCGCGTGGCCGGAGCGCGAGGGGCGCAGTTGCTTTGTGGTTGGCGACCCCATGCAGTCGATCTACTTTTTCCGCGATGCGGATGCGGAACTTTTTCCGCGGGTGAAGGCCCTTGGCCTGGAAATCCCCAATGACGCGCCGCTGCTCTTCGACTCTGTCTCCCTGACGGCCAACTTCCGCACCACGCCCAGGCTGGTTGCCTGGCATAATCAGGCCTTCACGAAAATCTTCGCAGCGGATGACGGAAGCGGGATTACGTTTGCATCAGCCGAAGCAGCCCGGGAAACGACGACCAGCGACGGTCCGGCTTTCGCATTGCACCTGGCGTTTGTTCCCCAGAATGGGCGCGGAAAATCCGCCGATCCGGAGACTATACACGAAATCGAGGCTGCACACGAAACCCAGATCGAGGAGATTGTCGCCGTAATCCGCAGCCATCAAGACTCCATCGAGCAGGCGCGGCTTGCGCAAGAGCACGGCGAAGAGAGAAAATTCCGCGTGGCGGTTCTGGGCCGCGCAAAGAATCATCTGGTGCCCATCGCGCAGGCCCTGCGCGAGGCGGGAATTGCTTTCCGCGCCGTGGAACTGGAAAAGCTGGCCGCACGCCCCGAAGTTCTGGACGCGCTGGCGCTGGCCCGCGCGCTGCTCAATCCCGAGGACCGCGTGGCCTGGTTGGGCGTTTTGCGCGCGCCATGGTGCGGGCTGTCGCTCGAAGATCTGCATTGCATTGCCGGCAGCGATGAAGCTGAGCCGCGTTCACGTCCTGTTCCGGAGTTGATTGCCGAGCGGTTGCCGCTATTGAGCGAAGAGGGCCGACTGGCAGCCGCGCGCGTGCTGGAAACGCTGACTGCCGCGCACGAGCTGAGCGCCGCACAGCCCACGGCCTCGCTGGGAAGCTGGCTGGAAGAGATCTGGCTGCGGCTGGGCGGAGCGGGTTGCGTGGACGCGACCGCACGCGCCAACCTCGACCTGCTGTGGAGCTGCCTGGACAACCTGATGGGCGGCGAACCGGAGCTGGCCGGCCCCGGACTAGCCGCGGCCCTGGACAAGCTGACCGCCCAGCCCGACCCGAAGGCCAGCGACAAGTGCGGCGTGCAGTTGATGACCATTCACAAGTCCAAGGGACTGGAGTTTGAGGTGGTCATCGTTCCCGAGTTGCAGGCCCGCATAAGTGGCGGCAAGCTCAGGATGCTGACCTGGCTGGAACGCGGGCTGGAGCGGGGGATTGCCGAGCCGGATGAGTCGGGCGAGATTACCGAGTTTCTGGTCGCCCCCTTGCAGCGCAAAAGCGAGGAGAAAGGAAGCGCCAAGGCCTGGGTTGACCGCGTTTATCGCGAGCGCGAATCGCAGGAAGACCGGCGCATTCTCTACGTTGCCGCCACGCGCGCCCGCGAGGAGCTGCACCTGTTTGCCCGTCCTGCGTACAAGGAGAAGAACGGGGAGATGGTCGTGGTGAATCCCGCAAACAGCCTGCTGGCCAAGGCCTGGCCGGCGCTGGAAGAAGAGGTTCGAGCGCGGTTTGAAACGTGGAAGGCCGCAAGAGCTGCCGCGAAGAGCCGCGAGGAGGAGGAGATTGAGTCCATCGCCGCCTCGGGCGAGAGCAACCTGGCCGTAATGCCTTCTCCGACGCTGCTGCGGCGGTTGCCGCGCGATTTCCCACCCCTTCCGCAGAAGGACGCGGAAAGGATGGGGCACACACCCAGTGTTTTTTCCCAAGCCGGAGAAGCCGCTGTTCTGGGAATGGGGTCAGGGCCTAACCAGCTTTATACGCGCCATGAGGGCGGAGTGCTCTCCCGCGCCCTGGGAAGGGCCGTACACGCGCTGCTGGAGGAGCTGGCCGGGCTGCGCGCGAGATTGGATTGGGAGGCTGCACGCACGGCTCTTAGAGCTTTTGAGCCGCGCATCGCCGCCCAGGCGCGCGCCGCTGGCGTGGACAGGCCCCAGGCCGCACGGATTGCCGCTGAGGCTCTCCAGATGGCGCTCAGAGCCTCCCAGGACCCCATAGGCTCGTGGATCCTAGGGCACCATGCCGACGCAGCCAGCGAGGCCGAGTGGGCCGGAATCGTCGCCGGGGGCCTACATTCCGTGCGCGTGGACCGGGTCTTCCGCGCCGGACCCACGCCCGGAAGCGAGGAAGGCGATTGCTGGTGGATCATCGACTACAAGACTGCCCACGCCGGCAATCTGAACCCGGAACAGAGCCTGCCGGGACTCCGCGAGCTTTACGCACCGCAACTGGAGGCCTATGCCGGCCTCCTGCGCAACCTGCACGGCGGGGAGGCACGCGTGCTCGCCGGCCTCTATTATCCGCGCCTGCCGCTGCTGGATTGGTGGGAGATTTAGAGCTTTCTGGGGCGTTGGCGGCAGGGTTTACAGGACGGATCCGGCCGGGCCTGGACCCCGGACGCTACGGACGCCGCAAACCCCTCCCGGCACAAGTTTTTTAGATTCAAAAAGATTCCTTGCACGCATAGGGCGGAAGAGGGGTACAATTTTTACGAGGAGAAAAATGGCCGGAGATATGCAACTTACGTGCAGCGATTGCGGGCAGGAGTTTACCTTCAGCGCTGCGGATCAGACGTTCTTTCAGGAACGTGGTTATTCGACCCCAAAACGTTGTAAGAATTGCCGACAGGCAAAGAAGAACGATTCGGGGGGCTCCGGCTACCGTTCGGGCTCGGCACAGGGAACACCTGTGATTTGTTCGGGTTGCGGCCAGCCTACAACAGTGCCTTTTGAGCCGCGCGGCGACCGCCCGGTCTATTGCCGGGATTGTTACCAGGCGCGCAAAGGCAGCGGCGGCGGCGGATCACGCGGCAACCGTTAACCAGGTTTTAAGCAGGTCCGGCGAGCCAAGCTATTCACCGGACCCGTGCAGTTCGGCGAGATCGAGCGAGGCTCCCCGGCGACGCTGATTTGTCTGCGGCTGCTGGTCCGGAGTTTTGTGAGTGGATTTATATCCAGATTCCGCGCCGTAAGTTCTGTTTCACATTATTTGAGGACTTTTTCCTGCGCATGGCCAGCCAACTCTCCTTCACAGGATTTGCATGGAAAAATCTCTGGCGCAGACGCCTGAGGACGCTGCTGACGCTGGGCGGCATCGCCATGGCCATCGGGGCGTTCGTGGCGCTGGTGGGCTTTTCGCGCGCCTTTGAGCACGAGTGGCTGCGCATGTACGAAGGCACCGGCACCGACATCGCCGTGGTGGAGAAGAGCTTTCTGAACACCTCGCTGGATGAGTCGGTGGGCGCCAAACTCCGTGCGCTGCCGGACGTTGAACAGGCCCGGCCGATGATCTTCAACCTGATGGACCTGACGCCGGAGATCAATGCGCTGGTCTTTGGCTGGCAGGCCGATTCCTACGAACTCGATTCGCTCACCCTCACATCCGGGCGTCGCTTTCGTGACGGACAGCCTGAAATTCTGCTGGGCGACATCCTGGCTGGAAACCTGAACAAGAAGGCCGGCGACACGATCGAGATACAAGGCACAACCTTTACCGTGACCGGAATCGATCATGGCGGCTCGGCACTGGAGGCCGGCGCGGTGATCATGCCCCTGGATCAACTGCAGCAGGTATCCAGCCTGCAAGGGAAGGTGACAGCGTTCCATGTACGGCTTCGCCCCGCACCGGCTGGTGAAGCGCAGGACCACTACGTAAAGCGCGCCGATGCGGAGATTGAAACCGCACTGCCCGGCCTGCACGCCGTTCCGGCGGCGGAGCGCGCCAGCAACAATCAGATTGTGCTGCTGGCACATGCGGCCGCGTGGGGCACATCGTCGATTGCCCTGCTGATCGGCATACTGAGCATTGCCAACACTATGGCCATGTCGGTTTTTGAACGGACACGCGAGATCGGCATACTGCGCGCGCTTGGCTGGAAGAGCTGGAGGGTGATGCTGCTGATTCTGACGGAAGCTGCCGTGCTCGGCCTCGCGGGCGGTATTCTCGGCCTGGGCGTGGGGTGGGGCACACTGCGGCTACTGTCAAGCCTGCCACAAACCGCCAGCATCGTCTCCGCCTCTGTTACCTGGCTGCACTTGCTGGAGGCGCTGGGCATCGCCGTGGCCTCCGGCCTGGTTGCCGGGGCCATCCCCGCCTGGCGCGGGGCGCATCTTTCGCCGGTGGAGGCTCTGCGCCATGACTGAGCCCATTCTGCAAGCGCGAGAGCTGCGCAAGAGCTACGACGAGGGGCGCATCGAGGCCCTGCGCGGCGTCGATCTGGCCATCGAAGCCGGGGAGTTTCTGGCCATCAGCGGACCGAGCGGCAGCGGCAAATCCACGCTGCTGCAACTGCTGGGCGGACTGGACACGCCGACCAGCGGCGAGGTTTTCTTCCACGGCACACGGCTGGGCGCGGCGATTGATCTGGATGTTTTCCGATCGAAGAAAGTGGGATTCATCTTTCAGGCATTTCACCTGATGCCCACGCTGCGCGTGCTGGAAAATGTTCAGGTTCCGATGATGGCCCTGAGCCCCATGCCGCCGCAGCGCGCCGAGCGGGCGCTGGCTCTGCTGCAGGAGATGGGACTGGAGCACCGTTTGCGGCAGTATCCCAACGAGCTATCGGCCGGCGAGCGGCAGCGGGTGGCGATTGCGCGGGCGCTGGCCAATGCGCCGGAGATACTGTTGGCCGACGAGCCGACCGGAAACCTGGACAGCGCGAACTCGGCGCGCATTATGGAAATACTGACCGGGATTCAGAAGCAGCGGGGAATGACGCTGATTGTAGTGACGCACGAGAACGAGATTGCGCACGCGGCGGCGCGGCAGATTCGCCTGCGTGACGGAAGGATCGAAGCATGACAGCCGCGCCCCTTGCCCTGGCGGCGGCGCTGCTCGTCCCCATGGCCGCGCAGGCGACGAATGCACACACCGCGCTAGAGGCATCCCGGCAACGCGTGCAGACAGCAGATTATCGAGCCAGCGGACACCTGATCCGCGTGCAGGCAAATGGCGAACGTAAAAGCTATCCCATCACCATCAAGGCGCACTGGTTCCCCGGCGTGCTGCGCGTGTATGTGGAGATTGGCAACGCTCCGAAGACCGGCCCGGATTCTGCGGTGGTAGTCAGCACAATAACCCGCGTCCTTCTGGAGATGCGCCCCGGGGGCAAGAACACCATTTCAATGGCGCAAAGCGGCGACAAGCAGGCACAGCCACTGCCTTTCGACAAATGGAGCGAGGGGCTGATGGGAACGGCATTCAGCTACGAGGATTTTCTGGAGGAACAGTACTTCTGGGCGGAGCAAACGGCGATGGGAGAGAAGAAGTTCGGCGCGCGTGATTGCGAGGTAGTGAAGAGCACGCCCGGCGCGACGGACAAGACGCACTATGCCGAGGTTACCAGCTGGCTGGATCACAGCAACGGCTTTCCGGTGTACTTGGAGAAGACGCTGAACAACGGCGCAGTGAAGGAGTTTACCTCCTTCGGAATTCGACAGGAGGGCGGCGTCTGGTGGGCGCATCAGATTGAAGCGAAGATGCGCGGCCAGGCCGGCTCGACGCTGCTGATTATTGATCGCGGCACGCCCAAAGCACACCTGAGCATGAAAGACTTTGCCCCAGAGCAACTGACGCATTTTCAGGACGGCAAATGAACCTGCTTTTCTCCATTCTCTGCGCGGCCTCGGCCCTGATCGTTGCGGGCATTGTGTATCAACGGCTGGGCGCGCGCAGAGACCGCCAGCGCTACGCCAAAGACGGCCGCTGGGTCGACATCGGAGAGAGGCGCAGGCTTTACCTGGTGGAAAAGGGATCGGGAAACCCGACCGTCTTGTTTGAAGCCGGGATTGCGGCCACCAATCTGAACTGGCTACATATTCAGGAGCCGGTATCGCGCTTTACCGCGACAGTTTCCTATGATCGCGGCGGGCTGGGCTGGAGCAGCCCGGCTCGCACGGCGCGCACGCCGGCCAACATCGCCGTTGAACTGCATCAACTGCTGGAGAACGCCTCCATCAAGCCGCCCTACATCCTGGTTGGACATTCCTTTGGCGGGCTGGTGATGCGCCGCTTTGCGCTCAACTATCCGGCGGAAGTGGCCGGCATGGTGCTTGTGGACCCAATGAGAATCGAAGAGTGGCCGCCGCTGGACCCAAGCAAGCAAGCGGAGCTTAATCGCGGCAGGAAGCTCTTCCGCATCGCGATTCCCTTTGCGCGCATCGGAGTTGCCCGGCTAGCGGTCACTTCACTTTTTCTGCGCTCCGGCCGCACCGCGCATCGACTGGCCGGCGCCGCCGGAGACGGCGGCACGCACGTGCTGAACCGCGTCAAGGACGAGGTGGGCAAGATGCCGCAAAAGGTGTGGCCCATCATTGCCGCCCACTGGTCGCGGCCCGACAACTTCGCCGGCATGCGCAGCCACGTGGAGGCCGTCCCCGACACCGTGCGGGAGATGCACAACGCCAAACCGATTCATAAGATTCCGGTGCTGGTGCTGACCCCCGGAAAATCATCCCCACTCACCGGCGAAGAGCTGAACCGTATCGGGAACAATGCGCGGCAGGTGATTGCGCCGGAGAGCGCGCATTGGATTCATCTTGACCAGCCTGACCTGGTGATCGATTCGATCCGGGCGATGGCGACGGCAGCCACCACCAAGCCTGCGATGGTGGCCGGTTGAGAGCCAGTGAATCTCTGACAGCGAGAGAATATTCCCTCAGGGGCTAAAGCCCGTATTCATTTTGTTTGCCTTAACGTACGGGCTAAAGCCCGTACCCTTCAGCTCGTACCCGTCAAAACATCAGCTTTTACAGAGGTTCTTTAGCGCTTCTTTTTTGCTGGCTTGGGAGCGGCTTTCTTTGCCGCCTTGGCCTGTTTATGACTGGGAGCGGAAACAGGCTTCTTTTTGGGAGGCGCGGATTTGGGAGCCTTGACTTTCACCTTGGCCGCGGGCTTGGCAGCAGCTTTGGCCTTCTCCTTAACTGGCGGCTTTGCCTGAACCTTCTTAGGCGCGGGCTTACTGTGCGGAAGCGGCTTTTTGGCTGGCGCGGAAGCGGTCTTGGCCTGCTGCGCGGGCCTGGCTTCCTGCCTTGACGGAGCCTTCATCCCGGCTGACGGCTGCGGCTTTTCTGCCTTTTCCGGTTTGGGTTGGGCCGATGGCTTGGGGGCTCCCTTGACAGGAGCCGGTTTGGAGGCCGGTTTCTTTGTCCCTTCCTCAATCTCATCTTCGTCTTCACCGTCAGCGGCCTCGGTGTCCTCGGCTAGATCAGCCGCTAGATCGATTTTAGGAAGCGCCAGACCCAGATCAAGAACATCATCGTCGGCTACGGTGATATCGTCCAGATCCTCCTCCTCTTCCAAGTGCTCATCCAGATGCTCCTCGGAGTCCTCGTCAAAGGAGTCATCTTTCAACTTGACATCGGCGACGCGCTTGATGCGAGGCCGCTTGATGGTGACCTGGGGCGGCGGAGCGGGCGGTGAATAGGGCTCGAGGAAGGCGCGGGCCTCTTCCGGTGTGGTAAGTTTGCCGTCGATCAGTTGCAGGAAGACGTTCTGCACGATCTCAGCGAAAGAAGGCAGTTCGGCGGTGATGCGCATCTCCTGCATGAGGGCATAAGGGATGCGCTGGCGGATTTCAGGCCAGACCTTGAGGAAGAGGTTAAAGCGTTCCTTGACGGCCGGGTCTTTAGATGTAAATCCAAGCCAGAGAACAGCTTCCGGGTCATAGCTCATGAAGAGCTTGAAGCAGGCGGAGGGCGCAGCGTTTTGCTTGGCCAGCAGCACTTTGGCAAAACCCGCCGCCATGGAGTCCAGGTCGTCCCACTCGTCGACGAAGCCGGGGCGCAGCATCTGTTTTTTGAGGGAGGAGACCTCCCTGCCGGAGAGCTTGGCAGTGAGCAAACGCATCTGGGCCGCCGACATATCGGCATGAACGCCCTGCATGAGCAGCTCGACGGCCAGCTCGTGCAAGGCAATCAGCCCTTCCTCATCGGCCTTGTAGGAGGTCCAAACAGGGTGCAGGAACTTCATCCAGCCTTCGGCCTCGAGCGCCTGCAAAACCTTCAGCCCCTCTTCCTCGTGGCCGATCTGCTCGAGTTCCCGCTTGCGCGCCTGGGCGGAGAGACGCTCGATCACGCCTTCTTCCTTGGCGTTCTGGTAACGGGTCTGGGTTTTTGGGTCCATCTCCCAACCCAGCCGCGTTATGAGGCGCGTGGCGCGAATCATCAGGGAGGGATCCTCGAGGAAGCCGTAATTAGAGACCAGGCGCAGGGTGCGGAATTCGATGTCCGCGGCACCGTTCATGGGGTCCATGAGCAACCCGAATGAGCCCTCGTTGAGGGAGATGGCCATGGCGTTGACGGTGAAGTCGCGGCGGCGGAGGTCCTCCTGGATGGAAGCAGGGACAAAGACGATTTTTCCGGGCTTAGGGATTTCGAAGCGGTGCGCGGTGACCAGATCGACGCGAACCGTGCCGGGGAAACAGAGGAACAGAGTGCGGGAATCTTCGTCTTCACCCCACACCTTAGCGCCGAGTTTCACTATTGTTTTCTTGAGTTTGAGTGTGTTTATATGGAGGGTAAACTCAAGATCGCGAACGGCATGGCCGCTGGTCAAGTCGCGTACCGCATCCCCGGTGAGAAACAGGATTGAGTCGGCTTCGCGAGCTGCTTCGCGCACCTGGCGCATGGCGCTCTGCTGGTCAGCCGAGAGCCGGTTTTCCAGAAGATAGATGTAGTCGGGCATTCCTTTTCCTGCTTCCGTCTTTGATTTCCACAGCCAAGTGCATGATGGGGTTGCTCTTAGAGCAGTCTCCGGCATTGGTTGCAAACCGTACCTTAACACAAGTCGGCCCGGTTGGCTATGCCTATGTGCATCAAAAATGCGGCTTTTCCCTTCCCGGCACCCACGCGCCATGCGACAATCCAAAGCGATGGCCTCTCATCGCAAACCGGTGATCGTAAGGAAGTTCAGCCGCGACTGGTGCGCGGGCTACGCGGGGTTGAGCTTTTGCCAGGACGAGGCGGAACTGGAGATTCTGGACCTCAGCGGCAAGGTGCTGCGCATCGGCTGGGAGCAGGTGAAGTGGGTCTGCTACGTGAGGGATTTTCCGGCGGGTGAAACCGCCAATCCAGAGCGGCTGCTGCATAAGCGCTTCTCCATCCGGCCGCGGACTCCGGGCCTGTGGCTGCGCATGACGCTGACAGACGGCGAGGAACTGGAGGGGTTGGCGGCCAACGACCGTTCTCTAGTTGAGGGCGTGGGGCTGCTGCTGACGCCGCCCGATACGCGCTCGAATACGCAGAGGATTTATGTGCCGCGGCAGGCGATTCAGACTCTGGAGGTGGCCGGCTTGATCGGCGCGGCAGGACGCAAACGGGCCGAGGCCGCCGGCCGGGCGATGGAGCAGCCGGAGCTGTTTCCGCAGGAGACGGGCGGGGAGTAGACGAGCGTGACGAACGTATTGCTTGCTGGCGCACAGCCGCCGCCACTTGGATTCCAGTACAATTCTTGCCATGAAGCTAGGCGAATTAGCAAAGAAGCTGGGAGCTGAGTTGCGCGGAGACGCGGAGCTGGAAGTCACGGGCGTGAAAGGGATTGAGGAGGCCGGGCCGGCGGAGGTCACCTTTGTGGCCAATCCCAAGTATGGCGGGCTGGCGCGCAAGACGCGGGCGGCGGCCGTGGTGGTGGAGCCGGAGTTTCCGGAGATTGAGGCGGCGACGCTGCGCATCAAGAACCCTTACCACGCCTTTTCGCGGGCGCTCGCGCTTTTCTATCAGCCGCCGGTGTATGCGCCGGGGATTCATCCGACGGCGGTGATCGACCCAACGGCGGAGATCGGCGAGGGGGCGCACATCGGGGCTTACGTGGTGATTGGCCCGCGGGTGAAGCTGGGCGAGCATGCCACACTGCTGCCGCACGTAGTGCTCTATCCGGGCGTGAAAGCGGGCAGCCATTTCTTTGCCCATGCGCACGCCGTGGTGCGGGAAGAGTGCGTTCTGGGCGACGACGTGACGCTGGAAAACGGCGTCATCATCGGCGCGGACGGCTTCGGATTCGCCAAAAATGAGCAAGGCCACTGGGAGAAGATTCCGCAGTCGGGACCGGTGCGGCTGGGCAACCGGGTGGACGTGCAGGCCAACGCCTGCATTGACCGGGCGACGGTGGGTGAGACGCGGATCGGCGACGGAACCAAAATCGATAATCTGGTGCAGATCGGTCACGCCTCGCACGTGGGAGAGAACACGCTGCTGTGCGGACAGGTGGGGCTGGCCGGATCGTCGGAGGTGGGCAACAACGTCATACTGGCCGGGCAGGCGGCGGTGGCCGGCCATTGCACGGTGGGCGACGGGGTGATTCTGACCGCGCAATCCGCGGTCTCGCACGATGTGGCGCCGGGCAAGACGATCTCCGGCTCGCCGGGCTTTGACAACCGCGTTTGGCTGCGGGCGGTGACCATCTTCCAGCGGCTGCCGGAGGTGCTGAAAAGGCTGGAGCGGGTGGAAAAGAAGCTGGCGGCGCAGGATGCGGCGGATGGCGACGGGAGCCTGGAATGAAGATTCATCCCGGCATTTTGGCAGTTTTTACGGTTGCGGCGCTCTTAGTGGCGACCGGGTGCCATTCGTATCACGTGGAAGTTGCCGTAGAGAATCATACAGGAGGGGCGATTCAACTGCTGGAGGTTGACTATCCGAGCGCCAGCTTCGGGGTCAACACGCTGGCGGCGGGCGCGGAGTACCACTATCGCATCCAACTGCGCGGCAGCGGGCCAATCAAGGCGCAGTACACTGGAATCGACGGGCGGCAGAGCCAAGTGGAAGGACCCATGCTGGCTGAGCGGCAAGAGGGCCGGATGAAGATCGTACTGCTGCCCGGAGGGAAAGCGGAGTTTCATCCCGATCTGACGGATGCGATCGTGAAGGGCAGGTAAGTCGAGGCGGCATTGATTCCCTTGAATTTTCGATTCGCTCTACCCTAAAGTCATGCAAATCAACAGGGAAAATGAGTTTTCTGCCTGTTTTATGCCCGTATACGACCGATAAAAAGAATCAGAGGGCACGATGCAAGGGAGAGCTGTATCCAGCGCCGGCCGTCGCCAGCTTCCGTGGTTGCGAAAGCACGGGTTTGCCCTGCGCCTTGCGGGATGTTTTCTCTTTGTCTCGATGGCCACGGTATTCGTTGGCCTCGCTCCCGATATCAACCTTATATGGGTTGCGAACGGAGTGCTGCTCTCCTACCTACTTTTGACTCCTCGCAAGCGCTGGACCGCCTATCTAGGCGTCGGATTTGCCGCCCAGGCAGCCAGCATGATGCTGGTCAACCCTCACTGGCAGATGAACTTGGTGATGACGGCGCTGAATCTGGCGGAGGTCCTCATCAGCGCTCTGTTGTTGCGCGGACGCTCGACTCAGTTTCCGCGCTTCACGGATTCCGCTTACCTGATTCGTTTTATCGGCTATGGCGTCGTGGCTGGGCCGCTGGCAGTGGGATTGATCTACGCGCTCATGCCAGCCCATTGGTTGCATGCCAGTCCAGGCGTCTCAATTTTGGAGTGGACTGTCGCCGATGGCCTAGGCGCCTGCGTGGCTACTCCGGCCTGCGTGGCAATCTTTCGCTCGCGACTCAGGAATAGCCGCATCTATGGAACGTATTGGATTTATATCATTCTTCTCGCTGCCGCAACCCTGGCCGTTTTCTCCCAGGCCAATGTGCCTGTGACGTTTATCCTCTATCCTCTGCTGCTGCTGGTTCTTCTCCGGTTGGGTCTGGGTTGGGCGGCGATGGTCACGCTCTTCATCGCCGCCGTGGGAAGCTGGTTCACGATTCGAGGCGAAGGCCCGTTTGCCTTTTCAAATTCCCTCTCGCCACTCGAGCCATCCATCCTGCTCCAGGTTTTCATTGCCTCTGGAATGTTCATGCTGTATTGCGTCTCCGTAGTCATGGAGCGGCAGAAGGCCACTGAACGCAAGCTGCAGGAGATCGCTTCCCTGCACCGGCTGGTGACCGAGAACTCCCGCGACGTGATCATCGTTGCCGACTTTGACGGAAAGCGCTCCTACGTTTCGCCGGCCTCGGAGAGCATGGGCGGATGGAAGCCGGAAGAAGCCATGGCGCTTACCGGTATCCAACTGGTGCATCCTGATGAACATTACAAAGTCGAGACGGCGATGCGCGAATTGCGTTCCGGCCGCGAAGATGTAGTGGTTGAGTGCCGTGTCCGAAAGCGGAACGGGGAGTATATCTGGGTGGAAGCCGCTCTACGGCTGGTGCGCGATCCGGAGACGGGCAAGCCGTCCGGCATTCTGAACACAGTGCGCGACATCAGCGAGCGCAAACATTCCGAGCAGCAACTCCGGGAGGCCTACAACAAAGTGGAGGCGCTGGCCTTGACGGATGGGCTGACCGGCATGGCCAACCGGCGGCGCTTCGACCAGTACCTGGCCACCGAGTGGCGCCGCAGCACGCGCGACCGCTTGCCGCTCTCCCTGCTGATGCTGGATGTAGACATGTTCAAGATGTACAACGACACCTATGGGCACCAACGCGGCGACAATTGCCTCAAGCAGATCGCCGAGGCTTGCCGGGATGTAATTTCGCGGCCCGGAGACCTGGTGGCGCGCATCGGCGGAGAGGAGTTTGTAGTGGTCCTGCCGAATACGGAGAGCGAGGGCGCCCTGCTGGTGGCCAACGAAATCTGCGCATCGCTGGGCAGTCGTCAGTTGCCGCACAGTAGCAGCCCCTTCGGAATTGTCACCATCTCCATCGGCTGCGCCACTCTGGTTCCCCAGATCGGAAGATACGCCCCGGACCTGATCGCGATGGCCGACCACGCGATGTACGCGGCCAAGCGCAGCGGCCGGAACCAGGTGTGTGTGGGCAGCGCGCCAGAAGAACACGGGGAAGAGGCGGTAGCCACGGCGCAGCCCAGGGTTATCGCCGGGAAGACCGCTTAATATCTCTGGAATTGTCCTCTTGACTTTATGGAGCCAAGGGCGGCGGTAGGGCGACTGCGGGGAGGAATCGCCCTGCGCGGAGTGACGAATGAAAGCAGCAAGACGCCCTAACGCACGATGCCGCTGAAGAGCGGGGATTGCAACAGACTGCTGAACTCGGCATCGGAGGTGGCGAAGTGGATCGATAAGCGGCCCGAGTCTGAGGAGATGGAGGTGGCGCTCAATGCCTGTTTCTCGGTCTCCGAGCCGCTCGTTTTGCGCACCGTCAAAGCGACGGTCAGGAGCGACGAGAGGGTGGCGGCAGCAAAGGTGTCGCCGGTAGAGATGGTGAGGTCGAACTTGACGCCGTGCTGGAAGTTCATCGAGTACCAGGAGGCCTGCAGGCGCTTTTGAATGCTTTCATAGTCGGTGAGCGAACCAGCCTCTCCCAGCACCTGTTTCATCATGGTCTGCGTGCCCTTCTGGTCGAGGATGCTCCACAGGGGCTCGGAGTCCACGGAATTCATTGCGTCCATCAAGTTGGCGTTGGTGAGCATGTTGGGCGCAAGGCCATCGCGGGCGTCCAGCGACTTGTTCACCGCATCCTCATCGCCGAAGACCATGGTGGATGGATTGATGAAGCAAACCACCATGCCGGTTTTGGCCAGCGGCCAGACGCGGTTGGCGCGCACCAGTTTGGACTTCAACTGCTGCTTGCGAAAGTTGGCCGTAATATCCGTCACGGAGAATTGACCCTGGGCGACGCCGACGGTGTCCAGTTGGCCGCCATCACTTTTAGCACGGAAGAGGGCAAAGACCAACTGCTCGACATCGTGGTTTTCGTTCAGGCCGGATTTCTGCAGCGCCTCTTCGAATCGCTTGAGCTCGGGCGGCATGACGCGCGCGCGCAGATCCATGGCGGAGGGCGAGTTCTCCATGACATGGTAGTCGATGGCCACCAACTGCTGCACATCATGTGGAATGGCAGTGCGGGTTTCAGTGGACAACTGCGCCGCCGGAAGCGACCCGGCCGCGGCAAGCAAGAGAGCCGAAACTGAGACTTTTAGAAAAGAATTCAACAAATTCATCCTCCCAGTTACGGCAGTTCATGAATCCATAGGCGGAAACGGCTTGAGAGACCGTATTTTCCGCGCTCGATGGCCAAAAACGCCGTATCTGTATCAATTTCATTGTACCCGCTGGTCATTGTCCGATGCGCCTACCAGGCAGGCGTGGCCGTTCCCGCATCATCCGGCCAATTGATGGGAACCGCAAAGCGGCGCTCCATGAACCTGGCATGTGAATCGGGCCCAATGAATGGACGCAACCACGCGCAATCCCGCTCACCGGCAGACAAGGAGAAAGCAGCCATGAGTCAAATTATTTCCGGAAGGTGTAACCCACCTGCACCTGGAGGCTGGCATTGACGCCGGGGTTGCGGTCGCCCAGCGAGGCCGAGGAGATATGCACGGCGTTCAACGCCAGATCGATGGAGCGCTTGTCGCTGGTGAAGTAGTGGATGCCCACGCCACCCTGCGGCGCAAAGTTCCACACGCTGGTCGAACCGTCGACGGTGAATCCCGGCGCACTCGAAAAGCTGGGGGGGAACCGGCGAGTGGTGTAGACGAGCCCGCCGGCGCCCTGGAACCATGGCTGCACGCGCCGCGAGGAGGTAAGAAAGTTCCAGCGGAAGATGACCGGTGTGATGCTGACGCCAGTATATGTGCCGCCAGCAACCGGCAGAAGGCAACTGACGGAACTCCCGCCCGGTTCGGAACACAAATAGGTAGCCGAGTGCGGAGCCGGCGTGTAGGCCTGCCAGAGGGGCATGATGTTGCCGCCAAACTCGAACTGGCCGCTGAGAATGCCGGCATGGAAGACCGGGGTGAGCGGCTTGGCCAACTGAAAGCCAGCCCAGAGAAACTTGTACTGCGAACGGTCACCAACGCCGTTGCCATAGTTGACGAAGGGGCCGTACTCCCAGCTTTTTGCATTGCGAACCTGGGCAACGGGGTTAGCCGATGCCGGAGCGGCAGCGGCAGCCGGGCTGGCCGGAGTTTGAGCGGCGGCAATGATGGTTCCTGCCATCAAGACAAACGAAAACAGCCTTGCAATTCGTGTCAACGTACTTCCCTCCCCTGGATAAAAACTTCCAGATTTCTACAAAAAGGCCGCCACAACCGGGCGGCCCTGCGAGCGCCCCTCGGTGATCGTTCAGCCGGCCGCTGCTTCCATCTGGTCGGCGTCCATGTCGAAGTTGGAGTGAACGTTCTGGGTGTCGTCGAGCTCTTCCAGAGCCTCGAGCAGTCGGATCATCTGAGCGGCCTCTTTGCCTTCCAGCCTGGTGTAGGTGGAGGCGACCATAGTCACCTCGCACATCACCGTGTGAATTCCGGCGGCCTTGACGGCGGCGGCAACACGTTCGTGATCGGCGGGATCGGAGATAATCTCCCAGGTGTCGCCCTGGTCGTTCAGGTCTTCGCCGCCATTTTCCAGCACGATGTCCATGAGCTTCTCTTCGCTGGCGGCGGGTTTTTCTATGGCGATGAGGCCTTTTTTGTGGAACATGAAGCGCACCGAGCCGGTCTCGCCGAGGTTGCCGCCGTTTTTGGAGAAGGCGTGGCGGATTTCGCTCACCGCGCGGTTGCGATTGTCGGTGAGAACATCCACCAGGATGGCCACGCCGCCGGGGCCGTAGCCCTCGAAGGTGACCTCCTCATAGTTGACGCCTTCCAGCTCGCCGGTGCCGCGCTGGATGGCGCGCTTGATGTTCTCCTGCGGCATGTTTTCTGCTTTGGCCGCCAGAACGGCGGTGCGCAGCCGGGGGTTGCCGTCGGGGTCGCCGCCGCCGCTTTTGGCGGAGATGGTGATCTCCCGGATCAGGCGGGTGAAAATCTTGCCGCGCTTGGCATCCAGCGCGCCCTTCTTGTGCTTGATGGTGGCCCACTTTGAATGGCCGGACATGGGAACCTCAGAAAGACTGAAATAATGCGGCGCCTGGCGCGCCTGACCTAGTGAGTATACCATTGGCAGCCGCTTGCAAAAACGCAAGTTCTTTCAATGGCTCAGGTTCCGCATGAGCCGTGGAGATGACATTTCCGAAGCTCCCCGGCTATGCCGGCATTACGCCGACCGAAGGCCAGAGACAGCTTTCCTGACAGCCGCACACAGCGCCAGCAGGACTGCGGAAAACGCCACATCCAGCGCCACAGGCCTGCTCGGGGGCACGTTGACTGCCGGATAGACAAGATCAGCGGCTTGACGGGCATAAATCGCCTTGATCTTGTCCGTATTCCAGCCAGCAAGTTCGCCGAGGGGCTGAAGGTCTTGCCAGGCATACACGTGGTCAAAGCGGACGGCTTTTTCCGAGCCGAAGGAGACATAATCCGCCCAGCCAAACGATGCGGCCACCCGTCTGGCCGCTTCCGGCGCGCTGAACTGAAACCACCAATTGCCGTCGCGCCGGGTTAGCTCCCAGCGTTTACGGTAGAGCGCCGTCTCTCCGTCCCGCTGGCTCAGCAAATACCACAAGCGAAAGCCTCCGAATTCATTGCCATGAGACCAGTAAACGGAGTGGCCGGCAAGATTCGCCTGGGTAATAGCTTCCGCGCGCGCGGCGTAGTTATAGGCCGGGGTCCACAGACCGGGCCCGAAACGGTCATAAAGGCGGTGAGAAAGCCGCGTAGCGCTGAAGGTTGCCCACCCCTCCTCTTCCGACCCTTCCGCTCCGCCCATAATCCAGGGGTTATAGGGCACCGTGCCATAAAGATGACTGTATTCATGTAGTATCGCATTGACCGGATCGGCAAAGTGGATCGATGTATTCGGATCGTTCAGGTAAGAGCTGTCAAGACATAAATCGATATAGCGCGGCGATAGAAAGTTGCCTTTGATGCTGTGCGGAAATGTGGCTTGAAATCCACCGCTCTCGAATCCCCGGATAACCAATTCATTGACATCGGGCGAGACGCCATAGGCTTCCCTGCTGATTTGATTGGCCGCGGCCAGGACATGCGCCAACTGGATCGCGACGGGACGCACCCGGATATCGTCATAACGAACGCGGATGCCTTCAATCAGCTCGCTGTGCAACGGCGGTGGCTCCTGGTTGAGTAAGCCCTCCCGTTTTTCGGGGGGAAAAAACCGTGGAAGACCTATGCTGAGGAAAAGGCCTACTGCGGCAACGCCAGCCAAAGCCGCCCATCGCGGCCACCAGCTGCGACTGCGGAGGGCAAGTGATCCGGCAAGGAAGGCAAGCAGCAGCAACAAGGGAGGAAACATGGATTCGGCCGGCGCCATGATCACCATCATGCAACTGACGCCGCCTACGATTGCGGCCGCGGCCGTGGCGGCAAGCGGCGATTGAACGTACCGGCGCCGCAATGCCAGAACCGTCCAGGTCAGCGTCATCCCCACGCTCAGAAGAACGCGAGAAGGGTCTTGAATGTGCGGAAATACATCCTGCAGCACACCGAGACTCAAGGCGAGAACAGGAATAACCGCAATTTTTTGCCACAGCCTCTTTTTCGCCAACTCGTCCAGCAGCATATTCCAGGCAAGGTAACTCAGGATGAATTCCAGCCAGCGGAGAGAGGTAAGCGGAGCAACAAGGGGGAAGATCTGCCACGGCGCCAAATAGGCAAACAGTGATAACCCGGCAATCAGTGGAAAGAGCAGGAAAGAGACGGCATCCCAGGCGGCAAGCCGGCCCGATTGGATCGTCCATGCGCCGAAATGGCGTCCCGGCCAGAGGCAATAAATCACCATTGCCGGAACGGCCAAATCGAGCAGCGCCGGCATGGTTTGAAAGCCTCCCCCTACAAAACTCCGGGGAACAAACAGGTAGGCGGGATCTGCTTTCAGGAAGAAGAGCGAGAGGAGACGGGCAGTAACCACCAGCAAGATGAGAAACCATAATCGCAAATTCTTCATACGTACCCTGCGACAGTCTTCGCGTAATCTTTAACCTTCACCGCGACAGAACCGAATACGAACAGAGCAGATGCAAAGTTCCGAAGGCCATGGCGCGAGAGTCCGCGGCCATCGACGTGACCCACAACGTTTGCGCACCGCAGGGTGCGCTATGCGACCGAGGGCTGCAACTCGGCCTTCCGGGTGACGATGACCAGCTTTGCCGGGGTCAGTTCGGGGCCGTCCCAGCCTTCCTTCACGGCCTGGATATGAATCTCGCCCGCTTGCCGAGTGGACTGCACAATCAACTGCGCCAATCCATTGAAAAGAGAGCGTTTAGGCTCCTTGTCGCTCTCCTGGCAGTTGGGATCTCCATTGCCCACGCCGAGCAGCGCGCCCTGGCCGTCAATTTTGAAACCGATGAGGTTTGAGGCTGTTGGAACAGGCCGGCCTTCCTTGTCCAGCGCCTCGACGGTCACTATCGCGACGTCCTGTCCGTCGGCATTGATCTGCGTGCGGTCCGCGGTGAGCCGTATGGCCACGGGCGCCCCGGTGGTCTCGCGCTTTTCAGTAAGCACGACCTTCCCAGCCTTGCTGCCCCGCGCCTCGATTACGCCCGGCTCGTAATTGACCTTCCACTCCACATGGCCCAGATGCGGAACTTTCTGAGCGCCCAGGCTCTTGCCGTTCACGAGGAGCTCAACCTGGTCGAGATTCGAGTGGACCCAGACGGGGATTGGGTCACCCTCTTTGCCCGCGAAATTCCAGTGCGGGAACAGGTGCAGCACCGGCTCCTTTCCCCACCAGGCCTTGTAGTAATAAAAAGTGTCCTTGGGGAATCCGCACATGTCCACGATGCCGAATTGCGAGTTGATGGAGGGCCAACCGTAGGGCGTGGGCTCGCCGCGATAGTCAAAGCCGGTCCAGGCAAAGCCGCCCGCTTCCCACTCGCGCGTAGCATAGAACTTCCACCACTCCTCGGCCTGCTCGCCCCAGCCAGGATTGTTGACATCGTACGCGCTCAACGTGTTGCGCAGCTTGTCGGTGGAATAGACGCCGCGGGTAGCGACCGAGCTGGCCGTCTCCGAGCCATAGATCGGCCGCTTTGGATTTAACTTGTGATATTCGTCGGGGCGGTTCAAGCCGTAGTTGAAGCCGATGATGTCGAAGGCATCGGAGACGCCTTTCCTATTGTCCCCGTTAACCGCCGCGGAGACCACGCGGGTGGGGTCGAGTTCGTGGCAGCGGCGCACCATGGTTGCCGCGATCTTTGCCCCCTCTTCCGCCATCTCGTTCTGCAACTGCCACTCCTCGTTGCCGATGGACCAGAGGATGATGGAAGGCGAGTTGCGGTAGCGCTTTATCATGATCTCCAACTGCGCCATGCCCTCGGGGTTGGAACTCATCTGGCGCGTCTCGCACATCATCATCATGCCCATGCGGTCGCAGGCTTCCACCCACTCCGGGGTGGGCATATTGTGCGAGGTGCGCACGGCGTTCGAGCCCATCTCGCGCAGCACGCCCAGCCGGAAATATTGCAAACGATCAGGCAAGGCAGCGCCCACACCGGCGTGGTCCTGATGGTTGCAGGTGCCCTGAATCTTGAGCGGCTTGCCGTTGAGAAAGAAGCCCTTGTCCGCGTCGAAGAGTGCGGTGCGCACGCCAAAGCTTACCCGCTCGGCGTCGCACGGCTTGCCGTTTGTCTCCACGGTAACAATGGCGGAGTAAAGATTCGGCTCATCCACCGACCACAACGCGGGGTTGGCTAGTTTGGCAGTGGCGGTGAAGTTTGCCGTTCCATCCACTGGAATCGACTGTGCAGACGCCTCAGCTGCAGCCACCGTTTTGCCCGCGGCGTCGAGAATCTTCCAGCTCACTTTGGCGTTTTCCACCTGATTGCCTTCGTTCACCACTACCGTGCCCAGGGTGAGAGTGGCGGAGTTTCCCTTCAATTCCGAGCGGACCGTGCTCTCCCACGGGCCGAGGTGCAGCGCATCGGTCTTGGTCAGCCACACATGGCGGTAGATGCCGGCGCCTTCGTAGAACCAGCCGTCGCCAAAGCTCGCGTCCACGCGCGCCACAATATAGTTCTTCGCGCCATAAATCAGGAAGTCCGTCAGATCAAAGCGGAAGGGCGCGTAACCATTGTTGTTGCGGCCGACGAAACAGCCGTTGACGAAGACCAGCACGTCGCGGAATGCGCCGTCGAAGTCGACGGTGATGCGCCGGCCCGCGTCGCTGGCCGGAATCTCAAACTCGCGACGGTACCAGCCCACGCTGGTCTCCGGGTAGCGGCGGCCGAGAGGTTTGTATCCATGCGAATTTAACTCCTGGTCCCGCACAAAGGGCAGCTCGACGGCCCAATCGTGCGGCAGGTTCAGCGGACGCCATTTGGAGTCGTCAAACCCTGCCTTGGCGAAGGCGAAATCGCCGGTCTTGGCAAAGTCTCCCTGCCCTACGCCGAAGCCCAGATCGCGGGCCGGGTCGGTTCCGTGGCCGAACTGAAACTTCCAGCCAAAGTCGAAGAGCAACCGCTGGCGGGGCGCGATGGCTGGCGAGGCATCGGCCGGGAGAGGACCCGGAGCAGCAACCAACCCCATTGCCGAGCGGGCCCAGGCCGAGCGGGCTACAAGGGAAGAAACCGAAAGAGCCAGTCCAGATGAGAGCAGTTCTCGACGAGAAATAACGGCCATGAAAAACCTCTTTCCTGGTGAAGTTTTACCGTAGACGACCGGAAAATGCCGGAGGCCGGGCAAAGACAAATTCTAAACCCGGCAGGCGGCCAGGCAGAGGGCATCTTCGCGATAGAGACAATCAAAATGCAACGCATATTGCCAACGGGTAGTTTGCGGGAGCATGACTGGGGGAATTATCCACACCAGGAGTGCAGGAAGCTGATAGTCTAAAAGCATGAATTCAGGGGCTTTGGTCATCCCCGGAAGCCAAGGCAATGACGCCCCATAGGATTGCCGCAGCGGCCTGCCCCTGCTCCTTGCTCTCACGCGACACCGAGTATCGGTCATTCAATGATTGACATTCATCAACATCTGATCTACGGAATTGACGACGGCTCGCCCAACCTGGAGACTTCCCTGGCCATGGCACGGGAGTCGGCGGCGAACGGCGTGACCCACATCGTTTGCACGCCGCACGCCAGCGAGCAATATCCCTATGAAACCGCGCTCATCGAAGCACGATTCGCCGAGCTGCGCGAGCTGTTGCAGGGCCAGATGGAGCTGAGCCTGGCATGCGACTTCCACATGAACGCGGAGAATATAGCGGAGGCGGCGGCCAATCCCCTGAGCTACTCCATCGGCGGCAAAGGCTACCTGCTGATTGAATTTCCCAACACAGTGATTCCCCCGCAGATGAACGACGCCATGTTCCTGCTGCAATCAACGGGCTACCGACTGATCGTGACCCATCCGGAACGATACCCGGCGCTTCTGGGCCGGCCGGAGATGCTGGCGGAGTGGCTGCGCATGGGTTGCCTGGTCCAGGTGACCTCCGGCTCGCTGTATGGGCGCTTCGGCAAGATGGCGGAGGCGTTTTCCAACGAGCTGCTGGAGCGCAACTGGGTTCACTTTATCGCCAGCGACGCGCACAACATGAGCGGGCGTCCGCCGCACCTGAAAAAGGGCTACGACTATGTGACGCATAACGCCGGCGAGGAAACGGCGCGCCGGCTGTGCGAGACGAATCCCCTGGCAGCGGTCGAGGGCGCCGAGTGGCCGGCGCAGCCCGAGCCCGAGGGGCTTTGGGATTATGCGCCCATGAAGTTTCACGCCAAGAAGTTTGCTGGTCCGCATGGGAAGAGTGAACGCGCAGAGAGCGAAGACGATGCGCCCAAGGCTGGATTTTTCAAGCGAATTTTTGGGTAATGGGTGCGTGTACGACCGGAAACAGATAGTCCGGCATTTATAGCCCTAATCCGCCATCGACGGCCAGCACCTGGCCGGTAATAAAATGCGGCCCGGCGGCAAAGAAGAGCACCGCCTGAGCCACATCTTCCACGCTGCCGTTGCGCAACATGGGGGTTTTGGCGGCAAAGCGCGCCGATGGACCGGCGGGGTTATCGTCCAGTTCTATCCATCCGGGCGCGACGCAGTTGACGCTGACCTCGGGAGCGAAGGCTTTGGCCATGGTTTGGGTGAGCATGTGCAGGGCGGCCTTGGAGGCGCAGTAGTGGGCATGACCGGCCCAGGCGTGAATCCCGCCCAAAGAGCCGATGTTCACGATTCGGCCTTGGACTTCGCGCAGATGCGCCAGCGTTTCGCGGGCCATCAGGAATGGGCCGCGAGCGTTGGTCTCGAAGACCGCATCCCATTGCTCGAGGGTGAGCGATTCGAAGGACGCGGATTCAAAGATGGCGGCGTTGTTGATGAGCAGATCCAGCCGCCCGAAACGGCTGAGGACGGCTTCGACGGCCGAGCGCGCCGAGGGCTCGGAGCGCACGTCGCACTCGACAGCCAAGGCGCGGCGGCCAAGATTCTCGATTGCGCGGGCAGTCTCGACGGCTTCAGCGTGAGAGGCGCGGAAAGTGATGGCCACATCCGCGCCGGCCTCAGCCAAGGCCAGCGCAATCCCCCTGCCAACCCGCCGCGCGCCGCCGGTGACCAGTGCCGATTTACCGCCGAGGGGTTGGGTTGGCATCATGGCTTCAACGACAGCCTCCCAGGAGTGTAGCTCACTGTGATTCAGGGTTTCGCATCTGTGGCGCTATGCGGCTGTTCCGGGGGAGCTGCTGAGCGCACGGGCAGCACCTTGTAGAGCCCGCCGATAGCTTTTACGCTTTTGCCATCCCTGAAACAGAAGATAGGCACCTCAAGAATGCCTGCCGAAGCTGTCCCCTTGACGAGATCGGCGTGATAACAATCCTCGTCAATTTTTATCAACTCCGTCACGATGTGAAGGGGCTTGCCGCCGTTGCCTGGCGAAATTGATTTGTCAGGATCATACAACCCAAGCATTTCATCCTGGGTCGGCATCCGCCAGTCGGTGTAGCCGCCAGCCTGATAATTGCCTACAAACGTATTGGCGCCGTGCATGGTGACGATGGAGGCGTTGGCTTCATCAGCCCACATCAGGTTCGTCTTCATATCCAATACCGTTCCGTCATCATAAGCAATGAAACGGCCGTCCCTGCCAGTCTCCTTTTTCGCCGGGTGGGCGCTGTATATGGAGTACTGTTCTCCGGGGCGCTTCATCCGGATATCGATCGCGAGCTGGGCCTTGTCAACCTTGAAGTCGTCCCCGTAGGTCTGAAAGCCCTTGGCGATGATCTGCAGCCGTATCGTGTCTCCGATGGGCAGCACGTCGATGATGGCCTTGCCATCCTCGTTGGTCTTCAGCTCCATGTTGCCCTTTTCCCTCTCGCCCTGCACGGGGTGGAAGATAACAGAGGCATTCTCTATGGGCTTTCCGTTCACGTCGCGCACCACGGTGACCTCAATGCGGGCTGTGGGCGGAGGCATTTTGAACTTGCGACCACGGTTGGAGGAGTTCTGTTGAGCACCGGCAAGCGAAGCGAGTACCAGGCTGAGTACGACCAGGACAGCAAAAAAACGAAAATAAGTACTACGCATCATAAGCATCATTGTAAATGGTGACCTGCCATCCTCAGCCTGCGAGCTACTTCGGAGGTCTTTCCCAGCGCCGAGGCCATCGTAGCGTGCGGATTCCTGCCGCAGATAATAGAGATTCAAACAATATGAGTGACATTTACTCATATATTTGCATACCCTCTTGACAAAGTTGACGGTCTTGCTTATTGTTAGCAATTGGAGGGCGAGAGTGCTAGCAAATAGCTGGCACAACTGCTCGCCGGGGTTGCCGCACGGAATCAGAAGCTGCAACCCGCTCATTCCACAGTGTTTTATCGAATACCACACAAACCCCGCGGTGGGGCCAACCCCGATCCGCGAATGAAGGAGAAGCAAAGCAATGGCAGCAACAGTAGCGACGAAGTTCACCCCGCTTCATGACCGCATCCTCGTCCGACGTCTGGAAGAGGGCGAAACCATGCGCGGGGGCATCATCATCCCCGACAGCGCCAAAGAGAAGCCCCAGGAAGGCGAGGTCATCGCCGTCGGCAAGGGCAAGTCCAACGACGAAGGCAAGATCTTCCCCCTGGACGTGAAGGCGGGCGACAAGATTCTCTTCGGCAAGTACTCCGGCACGGAGATCAAGATCGACGGCGAGGAGTTTCTGATCATGCGCGAGGAAGAAGTACTGGGAATCGTGAAGAAATAAGCCATCAGCTATCAGCTATCAGCCGTCAGCAAATATTTCCAGTTGCAAAAACGCATTTTCCGACGACTGACTCAACAATCTGATAACTGACCACAAACAACTGAGAGCTGACAGCTGAAAGCTGACGGCTGACTACTGGATGAGGAGAGATACGGAAATGGCAAAGCAGATTTTGTACGGTGAGGATTCCCGTCAGGCGATTCTGCGCGGCGTGAACACGCTGGCGGACGCCGTGAAGGCGACGCTCGGGCCCAAGGGCCGGAACGTGGCCATTGAAAAGAAGTTCGGATCGCCGACCATCACCAAGGACGGCGTAACCGTAGCCAAGGAGATCGAGCTGAAGGACCCGATGGAGAATGTGGGCGCCCAGCTGGTGAAGGAAGTAGCCTCGAAAACCTCCGATGTGGCAGGCGACGGCACGACGACAGCAACGGTACTGGCGCAATCGATCTTCCGCGAGGGCGTGAAGACGGTGGCTGCCGGGGCCAACCCGATGGCCTTGCGGCGCGGCATTGAAAAGGCCGTAACGGCGATCATCGGCACGCGCGACAAGGATGGCAAGTGGACCGAGGGCGGCGCGCTGGGCAAACTGTCGAAACCGGTGAATGAGGGTTCCGTGGCCCAGGTGGGCACGATCTCGGCCAACGGCGACCAGGAGATCGGCGACATTATCGCCGAGGCAGTCAAGGTAGTGGGCAAGGATGGCGTTATCACCGTCGAGGATTCGAAGACGGGCCATACCTTCCTGGAGAAGGTCGACGGAATGCAGTTTGACCGCGGCTACCTGAGTCCCTACTTTGTCACCGACGCCGAGCGTCTGGAAGTGGCACTTGAGGATCCCTACATCCTGATCTATGAGAAGAAGATCAGCGCGATGAAGGATCTGCTGCCTCTGCTGGAGCAGGTGGCGCGAAGCGGCAAACCGATGCTGATCATCGCCGAGGACGTAGAGGGCGAGGCGCTGGCCACTCTGGTGGTGAACAAACTGCGCGGCACGCTGAACGTGGCCGCGGTGAAGGCGCCGGGCTTTGGCGACCGCCGCAAGGCGATTTTGGGCGACATCGCCATTCTGACCGGCGGCAAGGCTATTACCGAGGACCTGGGCATCAAGCTGGAAGGCGTGAAGCTGGAGGACCTGGGCAAGGCCAATCGCATCACCATCGACAAGGACAACACGACTATTGTTGATGGCGGCGGCAAGGCGTCTGAGATCGAGGGCCGGGTGAAGGAGATCCGTTCGCAGATCGAGAAGACCACCTCGGACTACGACAAGGAGAAGCTGCAGGAGCGGCTGGCCAAGCTGGTGGGCGGCGTGGCCATCATCAAGGTGGGCGCGGCTACCGAGACCGAGCTGAAGGAGAAGAAGGCGCGGGTCGAGGATGCATTGCACGCCACCCGCGCGGCGGTGGAGGAAGGCATCGTCCCCGGCGGCGGTGTGGCTCTGCTGCGCAGCATTCCGGCGGTGGACGAGCTGATCAAGAAGCTCGAAGGGGACGAGAAGATCGGCGCGCAGATTGTGCGCCGAGCGCTGGAAGAGCCGCTGCGGCAGATCGTCGCCAATGCCGGCGCCGAGGGCGCGGTTGTGGTGGCCAAGGTGATCGAGGGCAAAGAAAAGGATAAGGATGCCTTCAACCCGCACTTTGGCTACAACGCCGAGACCGGTGTCTATGAGGACCTGGTGAAGGCCGGCGTCATCGACCCCACCAAGGTGGCCCGAACGGCGGTGCAGAATGCCGCCTCGATCGCCGCCCTGTTGCTGACCACCGAAGCCCTGATTGTGGAGATTCCGGAGCCCAAGCCTGCACCGGGCGGCGGCCACGGCGGCGGCGGCATGGACGGTATGTACTGAGGACAGTGAGCCGTGGTCAGTGGACAGTGGACAGTAAACAGAAAGTAATATCCGACTGGCCAGCTATCTTGGATTCGGCTATTTACCGTTCAGAACCGAAGAAACAAAAAGGCCTCCAGCTACTGCTGGGGGCCATTTTTTTGCGCGGCAGATTTATACACAGTCATGCTCCTACAGACGGCCGTCTCTCCTCAGCCGCCAATGATCGTACGCGGCGGCAAGGTGAAATATCGTACTCCCTGCTAAGAGGCCTGCATGACCACCACATTCGTGGCGACGATGGGTGCGGGCGCCGGAGCACTCTGTGGCCGCATGGAACGCAACCACCCGGCCGCTAGCCAAGAGTGCGGGATCAAAAACTCCGACCAGCCGCAATCCAGGCAAACCTTGATGTCGGGCGATGGCGTCAAGGGTGGATGACTCAGAGTGCGATGACTATTGCGATAGAGTCGAATCTCGGCGGGAATAACAGAAAGCGACGCAGACTGGCATTTCGGACAATTCATAGGATACCCCTGAAGCAAAAACATCAGAAAAAGCAAATGTACAACCTGAGGAAAAATTAACTTTAATCTTTTATGTAGAACATATACAACGGTTATTGTGCAAAGATGAAAGGACATAGTCTAAAATTTGCAATTTTGGAGAAATTAGCTTTGATATTATCAAATATTATTTAAGTAGTATTAGGCATATTCCGTCTATTATTTGCTGGTCTGGCGGCGCGGATTCGGCGTGAATACCTTGTTCAGCGAAGCCGTTCGCACGACGTGTTCAGCCCTGGAACTGCGTGGCGAAAAAACGCGGCGGCCGAAGCCGCCGCGTTTGTAGTGGGAACCTGCCGCCTTAGAAATTGATGCGTGCAGCGAATTCAATTTGACGCGGCGTATAAAGGAAGCCGCTGTTGTTCGAGCTGCTAGGCACTGCGAAGCCGTTGGTCGTGCCCTTCCCCTGAAAAGCCGCCGTTGTTCCTGAAAAATAGTACTCAGAGGTGGTCACGAAGCCATCGACATTCTGGTGATTGGCAACGTTGAACATGTTGCACATGAGTTGCAGGTTGCGGCCGTGGTCCAAGGAAATCTGTTTCTGGAAACGGACGTCGTCCACCTCGCGGCGCGGATACCTCATGGTGTTGGGCCCGATCATGGGAATAATGGAGGAGCCGCCGGAGCCATTCCAACCGCTAAACGCGGAACTCGACACGTATCCGCCGATTCCTGCTGTAAAGGGCAATCCATTCTGATACTGGAAACTATCGTTCAGACTCCAGTCGTTGATCAGGTACTTGACCCAGTTGGTCGTCTTGCTGTTCGGGAAGTTAAGGAGCGCATATGCCACGACCCTGTTGGGTACGTTGAAGCTGGAGTCGCCGTAGTTCTGGCGTGCATTGGAGTAGGGATCGTACCACCTACCACTCGCATTGCCTTCCGTGTCTGCATTCTGCGCGAAATCCAGAGCGTGCGCCCATGTGTAGTTGACGTCGAACTGAATGGTGTGCAGCGAGCGATTGAGGATCTCGAGCACCATAGCATTGTAGTTCGAATTGACATTGCTGATCATCTCCGTAATGGTTGTATAGTCCGCACTCACCGCGCCGAAGAGGTTCGCGTTGCCATAGGAGGTGTAAAACGGAACCGTGTAGGTCTTTCCATTTGCCAGTGGGCCATTCCCGGTGGGATCGGAGATGGTAATTGTCTTGCTTGTAGTAGCCGGATTGAGGTTGACATCAAGGAAGTTAGGCAACTCGCGTCCCAGCGCTCCCAGATAGCTCGCCTGAATGTAGGTGCCATGGCCCAGACTGTGCTGCACCATCAGGTCATACTCCATCACCACGGGGTTGCGCAGATTTGGAGCTAGGAAATAGGAGGTTGGCGTGATGGGAGCGGTGTTAGAGCCCGAGATGATTGACGGGAACTGCGGGGCGCCCACGGTGGTAGTTGTAAACTCCGGATCGATCTGCCCGAGCGGGCTGCCTGTACTGAGCCGCACATTGAGCAAGTTTCCGTTGGTGATGCGGCCGTAATACATGCCATAGCCGCCGCGCACGACCGTTTTGCCCTTGCCAAAGAGGTCATAGGAAAATCCGATTCGAGGTCCGAAGTTCATCTTGTCGCTGGGCTTGTTGTTCAGAGCAGAATAGGGAACGAAGTTGACGCCATTCTGGTTAATGGCCGTGGTAAGAGCGGGCTTGGCTGGCGGCAGGGCCTCGTAGTCCCAGCGCAGGCCGAGTTCCAGCGTCAGGCGCGGAGAGAACTTCCAGTTATCCTGGGCAAAGATTCCTGTGTCCAGGGTGGCAATATCGAAGGTTGGAGTCCCAAATCCCTGATAAATGTACGAGTAACAGGGATATTTTCCGGTTACCGTGCTGCCATTCTCCGATGCTGACGAGTTGCAGCCATTGCTGCCTGTGGCTATGTCGTTCTTGAAGTTGAGTAAATCGTTAAAGTAGTTGCCCAGGTAGGAGTAGCTTTCGTAGCCGTTACTCCTGAAGAGGTTGTTCTGTAGATCGTAGTTATGAACCACGTCTATGCCGTATTTCATGCTGTGATTGCCCTTGTTCCAGTAGAGAACATCGTCCACCTGCCACTTCCTCTCGTCGGGAAGAGCCTTACGGTAGGAATAATACGGCGAGCCGGCAGCAAAGGCTGCCTTGCTCGTGGCAATCAAAACCTCAGGAGTGTTTCCGCCGGTAGTCAGATCGGCTTTGGTATAGGCGGTGTAGGGCTGCTGGGTCTCGTCTAGCAATTCGCGGCCATACTGGTAGAGCAACTCATTACTGATGTTTGTAGTGATAAGGCTGGTGAGCTTTGTCACGCCATACTGCAGGTGGGCGAAGTCATTGCCCTGCGTGTCCTTCGCATAGGTGAGCGCGGCTGTGGACTGTACTCCGCCGGGCGAATCCCAGTTGAGGCGGTGGTAAAGCACGCTCAGATGCTCCTTGGGATTGATCTGATAGTCCAGCTTGGGCGTGTTGATCTCCTGGTAACCAGCGCGCGCCGATGGCCCGATATCGGAGTTAAGGCCCAGATCGCTGATTGCAGTTGCACCCGGGTAATTGGATAAAGTGACATTGGCGCTGCCTTGGACGAGGGCGGCCCAGTCATAGGACGCTTGTGTGAATGATATCTTCTGGCGAGCGGCCAGCGCGCACGTATCGGCGTCGTTGATGGCACCGGATGGGGCATTTGTCAGAGCGCCGGTCGTCGTATTGCACGTTTCCGTACCGGTCAACGTAGCCGAGGGCATGGTGTAGTAGGTCAGCGGATTATCCGGAACGCCAACGGCTGGATTTAAGTGGGCATGCTGATCGAAGGTATAGATCCAGAAGAGCTTATCCTTGATCAGCGCCCCGCCGACGGTGAAGCCATAGATCTTGCGCAGATCCTTAGGCTTGATATGGGTGACTGTATTGACGTTATTGACCAACACTGTCATGGTGGTGTAATCGTTCATGGCATTCCAGTTGCTTTCGCGATCCCAGAAATATGCCTGGCCGTGCAAATGGTTGGTGCCGCTGGAAGTGACGGAGGTGATGACGCCTCCGGCGGCGCGGCCGTACTCAGCCGAGTAGACGCCGGTGTTGACGGCAAATTCGCGAACCGCGGCTCCTGCGGTGGAATACGCCTCACGGGTGCGCCCGCGCTCCTCGGAGTAAAAGGCATCGTTGTCATCTGCGCCGTCGATCTCAACGTTGTTGAGAAGGGTGCTGATTCCACGAACACTGACAAGGCCGTAGCCGTTGGAGTCCGATACGACGCCCGGAGTAGTCATGGCCAGACTGGACCAGCGGCGGTTGTTGATGGGAATTTGCTGCAGCGCTCTGGTGTTGAGCGATTCACTGAAGTCGGGCGACTCAAGGTTGAGCACCGGCGCCAGTTCGTTGACCTCGACGGAGGTCGAGGACGCACCGACCGTCAAATGCGGCGAAACGTCAGAAACCTGGCCGACCTGGACTAGGACGTTCGAGGCGTTGTAGGTGGCAAAGCCAGTTGCAACAAAGGTCACCCGATAGCTGCCGGGCTCCAGCAACGGGGCCTTGTAAAAGCCGCTGGCGTCGGCGGTGAGCTTGATTTCGGCGTTGGTTCCCATATTGTGGATGGTGACGGAGACGTTGGGGACAACGGCCCCAGAGGGGTCCAGGACTGTTCCGGCGATGGAACCTTCGGTGGACGTCTGCGCGTTCAGCGCAACGGTGCCCACACATACGGCCAGAGTGAGGATAATCAGGCAGATAAGGTTCTGACGGATTCGATTCATGATCATATTGGCTCTCCAAAATACTTCTGGTGTAGAGAACGCGCTGAGCGTGTAATTGGCAGCGCTCCTTGGTGAACGACAGGCGCAACGCGCAACGCGTTGAGCATATGGAACTTTCTGCATCTTCGGTTGTGGCGGCTCGTGCAAGCGAAAAGCCGCCATTGGGGTGCGCCGCAGACGCAAGCTTCTCGTAAAGATGAATATAGTGAGCCTGAATTAAAGCACTGTAAACGTTTGAATGGCTGTGGTTTCAGGGAGTTGATGATTCGTGCAGGGAATTGGCAAAACATTCTTCCAAAAACAGTTAGGGCGCCATCATAGCCCAGAGACCGGTCTGAGTTCTCTTTTCTCATACCCTCTCACGGCTTTGGCCAGAACCTATGGGTACTGGCGAAATCAACAGCACACATCCAGATCCTGCCACCACAGTCAATATCCCGGCGTCCATCGCCCATCGGATGTACGCCTCTTTCCTCAGGCGCATCACATTTGCAATAACTACAGCCTGCAAACGAGCCAGGCTGCCCTCCATACACAGCATCGCGCGATGCGTCTCACGTCACTCCAAATTTGCAGCGACAACGCACACTTTCACAAAGGGAGGCCAGTATACCCCATACAATTTGGAGGAGCAAAGTGGAAAACAGGTCTGAAACTTGTGCTTGAGCGGAGCCGCGGCGGCGGCATTCGCGCAGAATACGCCGCCGAATTTCTCCTTGCTGATCAGGAGGGAAATCTACTGTTTAACAGCTTTGCTCAACTCGATGCGCAGGCCGGCGCGGAAGGTGAAGGGCAGGCTGGGATAGCCGACGGGGGCGATGTGCCGGTTGTTGGTCAGGTTCTCAGCGCGGCCATAAACGCCCAGCCAGGGAAGCAGCTTGAAGCTGGCGCCCGCATCCAGCCTGGCGTAGCCGAAGTCCAGGTTGCGGTTGGGCAGGACCAGAGAGTTCAACTGATTGATGTCTTCGTAGCCAAGAAAGGTGGAATCATCGCTGCGGCTGGAAAAGGCCGAGGTGAAGAGGCCGGTGAATTTTTTGCCCGCATAGCTGGCCGTGAAGAAACCCGTGTGCGGCGGGCGGCGGAAGGGACGAGCGCCCTTGAGCGGCGAGTAAATGCCCACGGAAATGCCGTCAAAGGTGGGCGGAGTGATTCCGATCAGTTCCTCATTGTCGCTGGAGAAGGAGCGCTGCACCACCGCATCCAGGTAGGTGTAGCCGCCGCGGAGAAAGATGTTCTTGCCGATGCCGCTCTCGACGGTGGTTTCCACGCCTTGCGCGAGGAAGGCGAGCGAGTTTAGGTCTAGCGAGTAAGCGTTTTCGCTCTCAAGCGTGGCCTCAAGAGCCTGCTGCTGCTGAGTAGTCAGGTTGGGAAGCAGCGTGGGGACCAAGGCCGCGCCCACGCTTTCGATGGCCCGGCCGAATTCGTTATGAAAATAGGTTGCGCGGAAGATAATGCGCTGGCTCCAGAAGGCCTGCTCGCCACCGCCTTCCCAGGTGCGAGTCGTGGGCCCTTCGATGGGAGAGATGTGCAACTGCTGGATCATCGCCTGGCCGCCGTTATACTCCAGAACGTCGTAGAGGGAGCCCAGCTCATCGGTCAGTTTGGGCTCGCGGATGCCTTGCGAGAAGCTGGTGTTCAGACGCGTTCCGCTGAAGACGCGCTTGCGCGGACGCATCGCATAGAAGCTCAGGCCGGCATGAGGCGAGATGCCGTTGCCGATCAGTTGATAGTGCTCGATGGCCGCGCCCAGCGTGTAGAAGAGCCGGCGCTTGAAATCACCGTGAGCGCCAAAGATGTAGTCGTAGTTGGTGCGGTTGACGGCATCGTTGATGGCGTAGACGGGCTCGCGTTCGGCGGCGCGTTCATTCTCATAGTGGAAACCGGCCAGCAAAATCAGATGCGGCGTCAGCCGGAAATCTCCCTGGTAAAGAAGCTGGTCGCGGTTGTTGACCAGGTCCAGACGGTTGGGATAGACGCTGCCGTTGGCCTCGCTGTAATTCATCAATGCGGGACCGGTGGCGCTGTAACCGTTTGCGCCCTGGATGGTAAATGCGAGGCCGTAATAATTGCCGCCGGTGAAGGAGTCAGGAGCGCCATTGCAACTGCCGGCGGGGATGCAGACACCTGCCGGATACCATTGCTGGGATTGCTCGCGCTTGCGCGTCAAACCGTACTGAAAGCGATTGTGGAAGTCGGGCATGGTCTGGTTCTCTACCGAGGCGCTGGCATACAGATCCTGATCGCCCTCCTTGCGGTTGTCGGCAATGTGATAGAAATCCCATGTGTTGGGTACGCCGGTGGCATCGACGCCATAGTGAACCGTGGCGCGAATCTGCGTGCTCCCGCTGGGTTGCCAGCCCAGATTGGCCGCCGAGGTGGCTACGTGATACTCGTCCATGGGCAGGTCGTTGGCGGTCTGCAGCCAACTGAAGGCGGCCAAATAATCCAGCTTGTTGTGTGCGCCGGCCACCTCCAGCTCTTCGCGCGAAGTGGAAAGGTTGCCGGCCTCCGCCTGCAAGAGAACCGACGGATGGATGGTGGTGCCGCGCGGAGTAGTCAAGCTGACCACGCCGCTGGCCGCGTCAGCGCCGTAGAGGCTTGAGTCAGGCCCGCGATAGACCTCGGCGCGCTCAATGGCGGTGGTCGACAGCGGCCCGAAGTCGAACTGCCCGCCAAGATCGCCAACGCTCACCCCGTCGAGGAGTATCTTGTTGGAGTCTGAATCGCCACCGCGGACAAACAGCGAAGTCTCCGCACCCAACTGGCCGGTCTGCACCACGACCGTTCCCGGCATCAGGCGCAACGCGCTGGTCAGGTCGTCGCGCAGCGCCAGATCGAGCGGCCCAAGAACGCTGGTGGTCTCGCTGGTCTGCGGCTGGGGCGTGGGGGTTCCGGTGGCCGTGACCACAATGGACTGGCGCACCCACTCCGGCTCGAGCACAATGTTGTGCTCGATTGAGTCGAGGCGGCCGGCGTAAAAGACGGGTGTCTCCAACTGGCGGAAGCTTTTAGCGGAGACCATGAGGAAGAATCGGCCCTCAACACCGGTAATGATCTGGAAACTGCCGTCGGCCGTGGAGACGGCCGCGCCAACAGCCTTGCCGCCGCTGATGAGAACCACGTTAGCGCCAGTGACCTTGGCGCCGGTGGCGTCTGTGACCACGCCGCGGATGGAGGCAGCCGGACAGAGAACTGCGCTGGCAGTGAGTAAAAACAGTGCGATGACGCGAGGCAGCACGCGCGACAGGAAGCTACGAAAAAAGGATGGCTTGGAAACAGGCATGATGACTCCTCCGTTCCCCTCGGAACGCAAGCGGGTAAAGCACGCGAGGACCGGTCTCCTGACTTGCGCCTTTCCAGCCACCTTCCCACAGGCGCGCCCCGGAGGGCTCGCCGTGCAGTGGTTCACAAAGGGCTTTCGCGACGGCGGAAAGACCCTTGCTGGTTCCCTGCTCTGACCCGTAATACGGGCCAAGGGCCGGGGCGCTCACAGTTGCGGGGCAGTGGCGGAGTTTCACCGCCTTCCCGAGCATCCTGGCGATTGCCGTGGAAGGTTGTGCTGCCCTTTGACGGAGCAGCCGGTACGGCATGGAAGAGATTTCCATGCTCACAACGTTTATAGACGGAGATGGACGCAAAGTCAAAAACTGCGGAGCAAAGAAGTTTGCCTGATCAGAAAAAAGTTTTATGGGGCTGCAATGCGGAAGGAATGGTGACCCCGGGAAGACTCGAACTTCCGACACGCAGTTTAGGAAACTGCTGCTCTATCCACCTGAGCTACGGGGCCACTCTGTATATTGTACGCAGCATTTTCAGGAAACTGCTGGGCTCTCTCCTTCGGCCTTTACCGGCCGGGGCCACCTCAACTAAGGGGCTAAGGGGCCACTTTAGAATCAATCGATTACTCTAACATTCGTACTCTCGCTCTCAGTTTCCCTCACCCAGATTCTGTTTGCATCATCAGATCGAGAAGGGCTAAACGAGATGAACCTGCCGAAAGCACTGTATCTCTAGGGTAGCATCACGTGACTTGCCGGAGCCAACGGATATTCGGACCGCGCAAAGGCAAAAGGAGCCAACCATGAAGGCACAGAGGTGCGGACGGGGCCAGCGGCACAACGCGCTTATCGAGAAATGAACGCTGCATCTGCCAGGCTCGTACCAATTTCTCGCATTGCAATTGGTACAAAATTCCCCGGGCCGATCAAGCTCAATCCACTCGAACCAGCGTATGCGCACTTCCATTTACGTAGGCGTTGCAGGGTGGAGAGTCTATTTTCCTCCCTCGCCGGTTGCCTTTGCATGATTCGCTCCCCCTCTGCAATGAACTACCGCAATCAGAACGTCACGGACTCAGATATGTCGGCCGCGGGAATGGCGATGGTTCCACTGGTCTTGTTGGTGGTGCTGGTCTTCACGATTCCGCCGCAATTGGCGATGGCCGTGGTGTTGTCGTAAATGTCGTTATTATCGAGGCGAATCTTCGACGATGCCTCAGAGCAGATTCCGGTTGTATTGGCAGTAATCATCGAGCTGGCCACGCTGATGGTGGAACCAAAAAGAGCGTGAACACCAAGATTACTCTGTGTGATAACGGAACCGGTGATCTGTGTGGTTCCGGTTTCAGTCGTGACGGCATTAACTCCAGCGCCCATGATGGTGACATTCTGCAGCGAAACCTGGACAGGTCCGGTGCCTGAGCCGATATAAAAGCCGGAGCTGTTTGCGGAGAGGGGCGAGACATCAATGACAGTGTTTCGCACCACAACATTCTCAGCACCATTGGCCGCAATTTTCATGCCAAGATTCCCCGTTGAGTAGAAGGATTCGAACCGCGAGTTCTCAACGGTCAGATTCCCTGCGCCCCAATAATCAATGGCGTGGCCCAAGATGTTCATGATCTTGCAGTTGTCGACGATCACAATGCCGCCGCTCGCGACACCTATGCCAACATTTGCTGAACCTAAACCGTTGATTGTGAAATTCTGCAGTGTGACATTGGCTGAGGCCGTTATGTTGATCACGCTGTAGCCGCTGCCGCTATAGGTAATGCTGCCGAGATTGCTGCCGTCGATGGTTACTGATTGACTGATGGTCAACATGGACGCCGCGCCGAAGTCTCCTGCATCCATGGCGGTGATCAGGCCGCCCGAAGTGGTTTTGGCCAGCGCGCCAGCGAATGTGGCGCAGGGCGAGGCAAAAGTGCAGGGGTTGGTATCGTTGCCGCTCCCGGAGACCCAGGTGTGCGCGATGGTGGTAGCGGAGATGGAAGCCGTGCAGAAGAGCACGGCGGCTAACGTGAGTACTATGTTGCGAATTTTCATGAAAATCTCCTCTCTCGAATTTGAGTAGCCTAGGGATAAATGCATCCGCGCGATTGAGGGTCGCAGGCTGACGGACGAAGCCGCCCCAATCGGCTGCCAAGGGTAATCTCCACAACATACGGAGGCGTATAACCGATCAAGACTGATGGGGTTGGCAGTGGAATGATTTATATCAGGTGAAGAGAACGATTGGCAATATCAATTTGAATGATCTCGCCGGGTCAGCGAACGATTGGGGAGTCGGATATGCGGCGGTGGGCGTGGGAGGAAGCGGGGATTCTCCCTCCGATGCCGAATATCTTCGTTCTCTTCGCGATTCTCTCGCAATCAGAACAGCGCGGAATTCGATATCTCTGCTGGGGTTGCGGAAATCGTCACGCTCGTCCTATTGGTGACGCTCGTCTTAGAGGGTGCCAATTGCCATCAATTCTTGACTTCTGGGCTGTTTTCACGCCGGTGCATACAGCATTTAGAGACCCCTGATTTTTTGCTATCCCTTATCGCCTATCGTGGGGTATACTGTTGCCGGCCACAAAAAATGGCCGACTTCCCCCTTCCCCGCAACATCCAACAACATAGAAGCCATCAACAGCAAAGGAGCCAAACCAATGAAGACTGTTCGTTTCTTCCTGAATCTGCTCGCCGTATCATTGATCACAACCTGCGCCGCCCAGGCGCAAGCCACCCGTACCTGGGTTTCAGGTGTGGGTGACGACGCCAACCCCTGCAGCCGCACTGCACCCTGCAAGACTTTTGCCGGCGCTATCTCTAAGACCGCGGCCGGCGGAGAGATCGATAACCTGGACGAGGGCGGGTTCGGAGCCCTAACCATCACCAAGGCCATCACCATCGACGGAGGAGGCGGCCAGGTGGCGTCGGTTCTGGTGGCCGGCACTAATGGCATAACAGTGAGTGCCGGCACATCCGACGTCGTGACCCTGCGCAATATCAGTTTTCAGGGCATCGCCGGGTCGGGCCTGAATGGCATTCAACTCAACAGCGCGGGAGCGCTTCACATTGAGCACTGCTCGATTATGGGATTCAGCGGCAGTGGCATTGCGATCACTCCGGCCTCCCAGCCGGCCAACGGCACGCAGGTATATATCGAGGACACGGTCAGCCAGGACAACGGCGGCTATGGCCTGTACGCCTTGGCATCGTCGACCAATGTGCATGTGAGCGTCTCAAACTCACGCTTTACGGGAAATACCCAGGCAGGTGTCTACGCTGCCGATTACAGCCGGGTTACAATTCAGAACGGCAACATCAACGGAAATGGTATGGGATTGCTGGCGAACGCCGCCAGCGGCAGTACTGTCCTCAGCATCGCAGACTCAATGGTGACCAACAACCCCGGCAATGGTGCGCAAGCCGGCGGAGGAGCAGGAAGCTCTGCAATCCGTCTCCAGCATGTGTCTTTGTTCAGCAACGGTACGGGATTCTCGGAGGAGACCAACGGAACGATCGCCTCGTTCGGAAACAACTACAACACCAATCCCGGCGCGCCAAACTCAACTCTCACCCCGCAGTAGCTCAAGGAAATCGATTCACGCACACGGACAGCGGCTCTTGGGATGCAGATTGTCCCTGCATTGCCCTCTGGTTTCTGCTATCCGCGATCTCTCCGTGAGCGCGCTATAAACAGGAGGCGGTTCGTCCTTGAATCGGGCGCCTCAGGCCTCGTTGCTTGAGGCCTGAGGCGCCCGCAGGACTTTCCTTCGCACGGCGTCACACATGAACACCACTAGACGGAATTGCCTATAGCGGTTCCACGATTGCTGTACCCCGAAACCACTACTCTCAAGTGGCATTTTCCTCAAGAAAATGCCACCTTGCACGATGTCAAAAAGGGCACGTGAATTGTGGAACCGCTCTAAGCGCCTGTGCCGAACCTGCAGCATGTAGATTCAGAACAGCACGGAATTCGATATTTCCGCCGCGGTTGCGCCAATCGTCCCGCTCGTCCTATTGCTGCCGCTTGTCTTATAGATCCCTCCACAATCCTCGATTGCTGTGGGATTGTCGTAAATGTCGTTCATGTCGAGACGAATTTTCGATCCCGTGAAAGAGCATACCCCCACTGTATTGGATGTGATGGCGGTGTTTGCCACGCTGATGACCGCGCTGGTATCGGCTTCCACGCCTATATTACTCTGCGTGAGCACGGAGTAGGTGATTTGCATGATCCCATCGCGGCTAAAGACGGCGGCACTTGTCATTCCTTTGATGGTTACATGGTCCAGCGAGACCGTGTCGTTCGGAGTGGCCAGGGGGTTTGACTGGAAGGTTCTGACGCCGAGCTGGGCGACATTGGCGCCGTCAATGACTGTGTTGGTTATGACGACATTTTCCGGCCCTTCGCTGCCAATTCCAATGCCAATCTGCGTGAAGCCCTCGATTCGGCAATTGTCGATGGTCACATTCACCGCGTTCACAACGTAGATGCCGTCGCTCCCGGTGCCCTGGCCGTCAATGGTGAGATTGTGAATGACGACATTGATGGCGGTCGTGCTAGACGGCGAATCAATGTATATCCCTTCGCTGGCGCCGGCGAACCCAACGCTGCCCATATGTGCACCGTCGATGGTGACCGACTGCGCAATGGTCACCGCGCCGAAGTCACCCGCATCCTTTGCGGTAATGATGCCGCCCGCAGTGGTTTTGGCCAACGCGCCAGTAAAGGTGGCGCAGGGCGAGGCGAAGGTGCAGGCGTTGGAATCGTTGCCGCTCCCGGAAACCCAGGTATGCGCGATGGTGGTTGCGGAGATGGAAGCCGTGCAGAAGAGCACGGCGACTGACATAAGCAATTTGCTGCGAATTTTCATGGAAGTCTCCTGTCTTGAATTTGAGTAGCCTGGGGATAAGTAATTCCGCGCGATTGAGGGTCGCAGGCTGACGGACGGAGCCGCCCAATCGGCTGCCAATGATGATCTCCGCAACATACGGAGACGCAAAACCGGTAAAGACTTAGGGGGATAGTAGCGGAATGATTTATATCATGGGAAGATATCTGTTGGCAATATCGTCTTTCATCATCTCGCCGGGTCACTCCACGGCACGGGAAGCCGGAGATGCGGGAGTGAGGCATGGGAGGAGAGGCGATTCTCCTCTCCATGCCGAGTTGTTTCGCCCTTTTCGCTGTTTTTTCCGCGATCAAAATGTTACGGAATTCGATATGTCGGCCGCGGGTACGGCGATGGTTCCGCTGGTCTTGTTGGTGGTGCTGGTCTTCACGATCCCGCCGCAATTAGCGATGGCCGTCGTGTTGTCATAAATGTCGTTGTTATCGAGGCGGATCTTCGACGATGCCTCAGAGCAGACCCCGGTAGTATTGGCGGTGATCATCGAGCTGGCCACGCTGATCGTGGCGCCATTAGTAGCGGTAACACCAGCACCACTCTGCGTGAGCACGGAGCCGGTGATCTGGGTGATCCCGCAGGAAGCCAAGACGGCATATTGTCCAGCGCCCATGATGGTGACATTCTGCATCGAAGTCTGGACAGCCCCTCCTCCGCAGTGCATAACAAATCCGAAGTTGTCTTCTGAAACAGGCGAGGCATCAATGACGGTGTTTCTTACCACAACATTCTCCGCAGCAGTGCCCACAATATTAATGCCAGTGGGATAATTAACACCGATAGTTCCGCTGAGGGACTCGATTCTGGAGTTCTCAACGGTCAGATTCCCTGGGCCTGTGAACTCAATGCCATAGCCCGTGATGCTCATGATTTTGCAATTGTCGACGATCACAATGCCGCCGCTTACGACGTCTATGCCGTCAGCCGCTGTTCCCATGCCGCTGATGGCGAGATTTTGCAAAATGACAGTGGCTGAGGCTGTAATGGCGATCACACTGCCTCCGCCTGTACCTGTATACGAAATGCCGCTAATGTTGCTGCCGTCGATGGTGACCGACTGGGCGATGGTCACTGCGCCGAAGTCGCCCGCATCCTTCGCTGTGATGATGCCGTACGCGGAGGTCTTGGCCAACGCGCCTTGGAAGGTGGCGCAGGGCGAAGCGAATGTGCAGGCGTTGGAATCGCTGCCGCTCCCGGAAACCCAGGTATGCGCGATGGTGGTAGCGGAGATGGAAGCCGTGCAGAAGAGCACAGCAGCCGACGTGAGCACTATGTTGCGAATTTTCATGGAAATCTCCTGTCTTGAGTTGTGTAGAGCTGTGGATTTGTACGCTTCGCTCCCCCTCTGCAATGAACTACCGCAATCAGAACGTCACGGACTCAGATATGTCGGCCGCGGGAATGGCGATGGTTCCACTGGTCTTGTTGGTGGTGCTGGTCTTCACGATCCCGCCGCAATTGGCGATGGCCGTCGTGTTGTCGTAAATGTCATTGTTGTCGAGGCGGATCTTCGACGATGTGCCAGAGCAGACCCCGGTGTTATTTGCGGTAATCATCGAGTTGGTCACGCTGATCGTGGCGCCATCCCAGGCGTAAACACCAGTCCAACTCTGTGTGAGCACGGAGCCGGTGATTTCCGTGACCCCGATTATGTTCTCGACGGCTGCATACCCAGCACCCCGTATGGTGACATTCTGCAGTGAGACCGTAACAGACCTGGCGCTTCCGTCGACAACGAAGCCGTTGTTGATGTTCGTGGATGGAGAGGCATCGATGACGGTGTTTCGCACCACAACATTCTGCACAGCACTGCCAGAGATTTCGACACCATTAATACCCGATGCGTCAAGGTGCTCGATCCGGGAGTTCTCAACGGTCAGATTCCCAGCGCCGGAGAAATAGATGCCGTCGGCCATAATGTTCATGATCCGGCAATGGTCGACGATCACAGTGCCGCTGTTTCCGATGTTAATGCCGTATCCAGTTACACTCATACCGTTGATGGTGAGATTCTGCAGCGTAACATTGGCTGATGAGGCCGTTACGCTTATCACGCTGCCGCTGCTGGAGCCGGCATAGGTAATGCTGCCGAGATTGTTGCCGTCGATGGTGACCGATTGACTGATGGTCACTGCGCCGAAGTCGCCCGCATCCTTCGCTGTGATGATGCCGTACGCGGAGGTATTGGCCAGCGCGCCTTGGAAGGTGGCGCAGGGCGAAGCGAAGGTGCAGGTGTTGGAATCGCTGCCGCTCCCGGAAACCCAGGTGTGCGCGATGGTGGTAGCGGAGATGGAAGTCGCGCAAAACAGCACGGCGGCTGACATTAGCGCTATATTGCGAATTTTCATGGAAATCTCCTGTCTAGAGTTGTGTAGAGCTGTGGATTTGTACGCTTCGCTCCCTTTCCGCAATGAACTTCCGCAATTAAAACGTTACGGACTCGGATATGTCGGCCGCGGGGATGGCGATGGTTCCGCTGGTTTTGTTGGTGGTGCTGGTCTTCACGATCCCGCCGCAATTGCCGATGGCCGTCGTATTGTCGTAAATGTCGTTGTTGTCGAGGCGGATCTTCGACCCCGCAAAGGAGCAAACCCCGGTGGTATTGGCTGTGATCAAGGAGCTGGCCACGCTGATCGTGGAACCATTAGCGTAAACACCAGTCCAACTCTGTGTGAGCACGGAGCCGGTGATCTGGGTTGTACCGGTCTCTGTGTAGACGGCTTCAGCTCCTGCGCCCAGGATGGTGACATCCTGCAGCGAGGCCTGGACAGGTCCGGTGCCTGAGTAGACATAGAAGCCCCAGCTGTCTGCTGAAAAGGGCGAGGCGTCGATGACGGTGTTTCTTACCACAACATTTTCCGCAGCATTGGAATCAATATAAATGCCAGTAACATTCGATCCGCTGAAGGACTCGATTCGGGAGTCCTCAATGGTCAGATTCCCAGTGCCCGCAAAATAAACGCCAATGGCCTTGATATTCATGATCCTGCAGTTGTCAACAGTCACAATGCCGCCGCCTGCGGCCGATATGCCGTAAAACGCTACTCCAAGGCCGTTGATAGTGAGATTCTGCAGAACGACATTGGCCGCGGCCGAAATGGTGATTCCAGAGCCGCTGGTGAAGGTAATGCTGCCGAGATTCGCGCCGTCGATGGTGACCGATTGCGTAATGGTCACCGGGCCGAAGTCGCCCGCGTCCTTTGCTGTGATGAGGCCGCCGGCGGTGGTTTTGGCCAACGCGCCTGCGAAGGTAAGGCATGGCGAGGCGAAGGTGCATGTGTTGGAATCGCTGCCGCTCCCGGAAACCCAGGTGTGCGAGGCAGTGGTTGCGGAGATGGAAGCCGTGCAGAAGAGCGCAGCGGCTGACGTGAGTACTATGTTGCGAATTTTCATGGAAGTTTCCTTTCTTGGATTGTGAATTGCCGGTGAATGGTCCGAATCATTAAAATGTGACCGACTCCGATATGTCGGCCGCGGGAATGGCGATGGTTCCGCTAGTCTTGTTGGTGGTGCTGGTCTTCACGATCCCGCCGCAATTAGCGATGGCAGTGGTGTTGTCGTAAATGTCGTTGTTGTCGAGACGAATCTTCGATGATGCCTCAGAGCAGACCCCAGTAGTATTGGCGGTGATCATCGAGCTGGCCACGCTGATAGTGCTGCCATTAGTAGCGTCAACACCAATACCACTCTGTGTGAGCACGGAGCCGGCGATCTGGGTGACCCCCATGCCGGTCCAGACGGCTTCAGCTCCAGCGCCCCGGATGGTGACATTCTGCAGTGAGGCCGTGACAAGTCCGCCGTTTGGGACGACAATAAAGCCATAGTTGTTTGCCGAAACAGGCGAGGCATCGATGACGGTATTTCTTACCACAACATTCTCCGCAGCATTGGCATAAATTTCAAAGCCTATTGAACCAGATCCGGCGAGGGATTCGATCCGGGAGTTCTCAACGGTCAGATTCCCTGCGCCTGTGAAATAAATGCTGTCGGTCGCGATGTTCATGATCCGGCAGTTGTCGACGATTACAGTGCCGCCGTCTGCGACGTCTATGCCGTAAGTTGCTGAACCCAGGCCGTTGATGGTGAGATTCTGCACAGTGACGTTGGCCGAGGGCGTAATGCCGATCATGCTGCCGAAGCTGCCGGTATAGGTAATGCTGCCGAGATTGTTGCCGTCGATGGTGACCGATTGCCCGATGATCACCTGGCCGAAGTCGCCTGCGTCCTTAGCGGTGATGATGCCGCCGGCAGTGGTTTTAGCCAGCGCGCCAGTGAATGTGAGGCAGGGCGAGGCGAAGGTGCAGGGGTTGGAATCGCTGCCGCTCCCGGAAACCCAGGTGTGCGAAAGCAAAGTCGTACCTGACATGGAAGCCGAGCAGAAAAGCACGACGACTGACGCGACGAGAATGTTGCGAATTTTCATGGAAGTATCCTCTCTTGAATTGTGAACAGTCTATGGATGGTTATATCCTCTCGATTGATGGACATAGGCCGCCATCGCCTTCCGCCAGAATCGATTGCCGATGGCTATCAATGTGAGCCGCCGGCAATTTCCGCAACCTGCGGAGACGCACAGCGTTACCTATTCTAGAAATCGGAGGTTGGCATACATATATCAAAAAGGAGCACAGTTGGCAACACTATTTGGAATTGCCGCTTGTCTTTGTGCCTGGAAGAAGGCTCCGCATGCGCCGCCTCTATCGAGATGCGCACCAGCCGATGCGAGCCTCTCGCTCTAAGACCAAGCAGGGTAATGAGTTACCGCGTTGTGACGGGCAGTCAAACGTGACACTCAATGTCAGTCTGAATTGCTTCCTGAAATGCGGGGAAGGAAGCGGCTGGGCCACCAGGCGATGGTGACAATCCCCAATCTCCGGTAAAGCTGAAAAACCAGAATGGAGTTCCACGCAATGAGCGCAGTTGCGCATCCGATCGCCGAACCCAGCGCTCCAAACTTTGGAACAAGTGCAAAGCAGAGAGCTGCCGTTAGAAAGAGGCCGATGGCCCGAGTTCTGGCTACAACGCGCTCAAATCCTCCCATGGTCATCACCAACCCGACGTTGCCTGTAATTGCGTCATAGGTCTTGCCGGCAATCAGCACCAGCAGCACTGGATAGCCGGCTCTAAACTGTGGGCCAAACCAGCCGAGAATCCAATTCCCGAATACTACAAGAGCCAGTGCTACGGGGATTGCCCACAATGTAATTGTTCGAGTGCTGCGGGTTACAAGCTGCTGCATTCCGGAGTAATCCTGCCTTGCGTGCAGTTCCGCCACATGGGGACCTATGGTCAAGGAAATAATCGAGAATGTAAAGACCACTGTTTCAGCAATACGCGCCGACAAGGAGAATAGGGCGACAGATACTGGTCCGATTAGTATACCGAGAATAAGAACAGGAAGCCGCGTCATCAGCGTGTCGATGGCTCTAAGTAGCGCCAGCGAATACATGCTCTTGCGCCAGGTGACCTTTTGGGAACGCGGCGATTTTATGTACTTCCATTGGGGATGAAGCATAAAAATACACATGAGATATAAAAATAGAATCAGCGCGAGTACGATCAGCCTGCCCCCAAATGCTACGGACGCCGATGCTCCAATCCCAAGGAGCAGGCAGATTGCGATCCACAGCATTGTGAGGATTGGCAAAACGATCTCATTCAGAAAAACGGTAAGATCTACCTTGCGAAATCCACGAAATACCGCGCCGGCGAAAATCTGAAGGCAAAGGAGAGGGGCTCCGGCCAAGCCCAATAGATAAGCAATTCGCATATCCAGCACGGATTTGCTCGCACAAACTGAGAAGACCAATAGTGCGGCCAAAGTGAGCGCGCCGCTGACAAGGAGGGTATTTCTAAAAGACCACCAGAGAAAAACGCCGAGCGCGCCAGGAACATTCTTCTGCCTCGCAATCGCCGTTTCTCTAACCACAAGGGCCTCCATACCTGCGCTCGGAATCGTCAGGATTGCGACCCAACTTACTATGTAGGCATAATTGCCATAGGCTGAAATTCCCAGCCACCGCGTCAATGCAAGAATCGAGCATAGCCCCAGCAGCATCCCGCCGCAACGCGTCAGAAATACCTGCCCCGTTTGCAAAGTCAAGGGAGTTGCGTGGAAACTGCGGAATGAGGAGAGTCGTTTCTTCAAAAGTTCGAACATTGGCAGCGAGTATAGCCTAAGACTATCCGATGTAACAGTGTGTTGAAGGTCAACTTCGGCTTATGATTGCATAGAATGAGTGTTCTCCGATCAAAAGCCGTACCGCCGCAGATCTCAATCGTTGCCCCACGGCGTGCGGAGCTCTGCAGGCTACCGAATCAAGAGCAAAATAGGCAAAGGCGCGCAACCCCACGCGGACGGGGCGTAATGGAGTTGTGCACCACAGTTCTCTTGCTGAGGCCAAGCCACAATGCCACGCGCAGGAGCGCAATCGCGTAAGCAGCCAGACCGCGCGGATCCTGGATGCCAATGCCAGTGGCAGCATCTTTAAGTAAGCAAGGAGCAACAGGTCGACGGCAAGCGCATTAGCAAGCATATGGGAAACAGAGGTCACCTGGGGATGACCGCGCCGCTGGTGGAGCAGTATCTCCTGACTGAAGCGTACATACGTTCCAGCAGCGATGCAGCGAATTAGAAAATCGTGGGTGCTGAAGTTGATATGCTCGTTGATAGGGCCGAACGTCCGATATAATGCCTGCGAGAACATCACTCCTGACGGCATTATCTGATAGTGGAGCAGACAAGCCGGCCAGCTTGCATAATGCACATCGATAGGCATAGTAGTAAGTTTGTTCTCGCTTGGCCCTATGCAGGCAAATCTCGATGCCCAAATCGTTGACTCAGGATTCTTGGATGCCGCCGCTTGTGCCAATTGCTCGGCGAGCTTGGTCGGGCGCCAGACGTCGTCGTCGTCGAGAAACGCGATCCAACTGCTGTGGGCCGCCCTGATTCCCGTGTTTCTGGCCGCCGCCAATCCGCTTCCATCATTATTCAGAACCATCACGCCCGGATACGCTCGCCGAACTTCGTCAGCGGTGCCGTCGGTGCTGCCGTCGTCGACCAGAATGATCTCGGCAGGAGCCACGGTCTGCTCGAAGATCGAATTCAACGCCTCTGCGAGAAATCCTCGCGAGTGGCCATTGCGGGTACAGATCACTGCTGCAACATCGCCAGTCATGAAAATTACCTATGCATCCGGGATAACGCCGTCAGGATACCAATCAGCGATGGATCCGGCGACGTTATCATGACGCAAGACGGATTTCTATGGTCCCCGAAGCTTCCCGCGCTTCATAAGGCCGTAGCGACAGAGATGAACAGGATGATTGGCCGGTCTCCAGGTCGAAGCCGAGAGCACAGGCCGGACAATACATTTTGGAATCGTCGCACCCGCCATCGGCCAAATCGGCGCCATTATGAGGACAGACAGCTTCGTAGGCTTTCAAACCGTTAATTACTCGAACCAGCATTATGCGATACGGTGCGGCCTCGACGATAACTCTCGACGCCGAGGTCGATTTTTCGTCGAGAGCTCCCCGCAAGATGTTGGCCGCTGAATCGATGGTTCCAGCAACACGAGGCAGCGCCGCGCGGGGCTTTCCCTGCTGCTCAATCAGCGCCGGCCCAAGATTATCTTCGCGGCGCAGGAAATGCGCCTCGTCCTTGCCCTCCTCAATATCGCTGGCCAGTCGCCAGAATTCGCGGGCATAAAAGCAGGAGGGATCAAAGGTCGGTTTGGCTGCATTGAGCCGCAAGGAGATGGCCACACGGGTCGAATCGGTCGTGTTCAGGTGCGTTCCGTGAAGCATCTCAGGGTCGAAAACAAGCATCTCTCCCGCCTTCACCGGCTGACAGGTCGGCTTGGGCAAGGGGCAGCCTGGCGCCAGGTAGAGCGTCCTCGGGTCGCAGCGCAAATCATCCTCATTCGTCTCTGGATAAAACACCATGCCGGCCTCGGCTGGAACATCTCCGATGGCCAGCCAGATGTTGCGCCCGCCTCTTGAGTGGCCGGTCCAGCTATCACGATGTGGTCCGTGGGCCCAAGCGGCTGGCGGATTGCCGCCATGATAGGATTTCGGATCGAAGACTGGATCGATGACCTTTCTGGCATTGTAGGCGGCGCGTACTGCCGGGCTTAGGCGGCCCGTTCCAGGATTCTCCGTGGATGAACTCGACCGGCACGCCAATTCGTAGGGAAAATTAATACGCAGCACCAGATAATCGTCGATATAGAAGTCGCCTTCCCAACCCAGAAACTCCCGGCCGACAGCCACGGCCATGGCGAATAGAGGTTGCCGTAAACGCTCCAAAACCTGGTCGCGCAGAGGACCGAAATCGCGTGCATCGATCACCTCATGAAGGTGTTGGATGCCGAGCTTACGCAGCGTCTGCGCGGCGGCATCTCCTTGGATGCGGGACACAGCTTCCACAATTTCGCTTGTTGCCTGATCCTTCATTCCATAGCCTGCGGAAAGATCGAGAACATCACGGCGAAGCCAGCCTCCTGTAGACGATTGAGCCTGATTATTCGTGGTCATTGCAACTCTCCTCTGGCCGGTCCTGCTGATCGATCAGCCCTCGCAGTTGTTTGAGGCCGTTGATTGTGGTTTCACGCAGATGCTCAATCAACAGAAGCGCGCCCAGCCGGGCGGTGCGGTAACGGTCGAGTTCGCGCACATGATCCATCACCGCGGCGACGCAATCCTTTTCCCGCAGCAGGTCGATGTCCCAAGACTCCATTCCGACCGTTTCGAGCATTGATCGGCCGCGCTCGTCATAAGATAGGTGAATGCTGGGGGAGCCGAATGCAAGGCAGGGCATAAACCCGTGCAGCCGGTAGCTTACATGCAGCACACAGCTTCTCAGTGCCGATATATAGCGGCCGACGTCGTCGAAGTAGATCGGCATCGCGTTGGGGAACCCTGCTGCAAACTCGAGATCGATGTAGTCATGACATGCAAGGCACACAGGTCGCGAGAACTCGGCCTGTAGTGCGGCGATGAGCCGCCGAACGTCGTCGGCAATCCTCCATTGCAGCTTGGGCTGCACACTCATCCGAAAGGGGTGGCGCACGGAGATGATCACATCGCCTGTTGGTTCCAAATCCGCCGCATTGGGCGGCAAGAACAAGGTTGGACAACCTCCGACCATAACCTCGGCGCCCAGATCGCCGAGAATCTTCTGAGATGCCTTGTCTCGAACCATGGAAACTACCGCCCGCTGGACAAGATGCCGAATAGCTGTTGGGGAAAGTGCGTCTGTACGTTTTTCCAGATCTCCTTCCCGGCCATAAACGCGGCCGTGCGAGAGCGCCATCAGCATCATAGGGCGGCACATAGCATCGACGGCCTGAGCATCATAGGTAATCTGACCATTCTCGAACAAGTTGCCGCCACCTAATACCACGGCATCAGCAAGCCGATTCACATCGTATATCTGACGCGCCGTCAATCCGCCGAACTGCAACCCCTTCAGCGCCGGAATGCTTACGATGTTGGCGGCAGTTCCGAAGACCTCGTAGAGAAGTTCCGCCGTGGCGTATCCGATAATGTCATTACCGATATTCCGAGTGGTCGGCCGGAAGAAGAAGATGTTCATCGTATTCTCGAGTGAAATGACTTAGGCGATGTTTCGGTTGAAGGCGCAATTTTCCTTCGAACCGGAAACCGCAGCGACGCCCTGAGCTGTTTACCGTTCAGGTATCATATCAACACGAGCTATGGTTTTCAACAACCTAGTGAATTCTGTTTAATATGAATCACTTACGGCCGCATCACCATGCCCTCCATTGTCACTTTGTCAAGCGAAATAATAGAACTTGCAGTGAATCTCTCTGTCCAGCTACAATCCTTTTGGCAAGCGAGTTTCAACTGTGTGCGCCTTGCGGTGATTGCGGCGTTGCGACTCATTACTGTGTTTTTCAGGGTGGCTATTGTCCTGACGCGTCTGCTTGACTTCCAGGGGCGCGCTGTCAGGAGGTTTGCTGCACAGAGATGTCCCTCCTACCCAAAGTCGATTTGCCGGCTAAGCAAGATCGGGATGGGCACGGTTGAGTGGAGAGCGTGTGAAGTCCTTTTGCTTCGTTGACAAATCGTGCCATCGCCGCAAGGCTGAAGTCTCCTTGCTGCGAAGGTTCTTCCTGGCAAATAGCTGGACGGAGGCTATTTCCGAGAAGGAGGCAGATTGCGTTCTTATCTTCACCTGCGCGGAGATGCGGTACAAGGTTGCCAACATGGTCAGGGAAGTGGAGGCGCTGAAAGGGCGCATTCGCAAAGACTCTGAGCTTATTGTTGGGAGTTGTCTGCCTAAGACCGACGCAACGGCTTTAGCCGGGGTGTTTCACGGACGGACGATCACTCCAACGGATTTCAGCGCGCTCAATGGATTGCCCGGCATCACGATCAAGATTGACGAGATGCCGCAAGTCTTCGGCAGAGATGCCACGCCCATGCCGTTTTCCGGGCCGTCACACTGGAACAGCGTCGATCTCATTCCTTACCGGCTAGCGCGCTGGGTAGCCAGAGTTGCGCCTCGCTGCTGCCCAACGGCTGGAATCAGGAGAATTTCGGCTAGGCTAGCGAGAAGCAGACGCATAGCAATTCATGTCTCCGCCGGCTGCAACAAACACTGTTCCTATTGCGCGATCCGGTTTGCCACCGGAAGCGTGCGCAGCAGGCCCATCGATGTGATCTTGCAAGATATCTCGGAAGGTCTCCGCAATGGATACCGGACATTCGACTTTCTTTCCGATTCCATTGGCGGATATGGCCTGGACCTTGGCTCCAATCTGGGCGAACTCCTGGATAGCGTCCTGTTACATCCAGGCTATTTCACCATCGGAATTTCCGATCTGCATCCGCACGAGTTCAACAAGCATTTCGACAAGATACTGTCTCTGTGCAAGGCAAGGAAGATTCATTACCTCTATGTGCCGGTGCAATCAGGCAATGAAAGGATTCTGCGGATGATGAAGCGCCCCTGCGACGTTGCGGAACTTATCGGCAAGTTCAGAGCCATTCGCAGATTCAGTGAGCTGTTTCTGCAGACAGGCATCATGGTTGGGTTTCCCGGCGAGACGGAGTCGGAGTTTGAAGACACATTGGCGTTCTTGAAGGCGATTGCGTTTGACAGCGTCTATGTTCATTATTACTGCGATATGCCGAATACCGAGTCTTCAAGCCTTCCGTGCAAGACGAGCAAGGCTGTAATGATGGATCGCCTTGAGAAGATCAGCCGCTCGGAGATTTGTTATAACGCTGCAAAGACCCTTGTGGAATGGGAAAGCACCATGGTAATCTCATGACCATGCACTCCGCACGAGTGTCGCACCCGGCATCTTAGATCGTTCTTGAAGAGGTTTACGGGAACACGATTGTCAGGAAGTCCAATGAACAAGTTTCATATGATCGACAAGACATGTTATCGGCGCCGCGAGGAGAGCTCTATGGTTCGGAGTTTCTTCTTGACAAACGGCTGGACCGAGGCGACGCAATTGGAAGGAGCTGACGCCGTCGTCTATTTCGCTTGTTCGGGCCTGCGGTTTCTCGCCGATGAAAAAATGAGTGAAATCGAGGAGATCGGTTCCAGAATGAAGGAGGGCGCCGACCTGATTGTCGGCGGTTGTCTGCCTGGCATGGAACATGACCGGTTGCGGCGCCGCTTCTCGGGACGGATTATTACGCCAACCAACTTTTCCGCATTGAACGCGCTTTCCGGCGTCACGACTCAGATCGAGGCTATGCCGCGAATATGGGGCCAGGAGGCGGCCTGCCGGCAGTTGACCAAGCCTCGATTCCGCGCCGCTATGCGCATGGTTGCGGACGACGTTGTATTGCGTTTTCTTCGATTCGCAATCGAGCGCAAGCCCGCTAAGCGATTGAAGGGCCTGGCGCTGCAGATACAGCGGCGCAACACAGCATCCTTCTCCATTGCGGCCGGCTGCTCAAGGAGATGCGCATACTGTGCGAAGCCCTTTGCCAGCGGCCAGGTGCGCAGCAAACCGATCAATGCAGTCGTACAGAATATCATCGAAGGAGTGCGGCTTGGCTACAGAGCCTTTGATTTATACGCCGACTCCATCGGGACTTACGGCCACGATCAGAATGTCAACCTGGGGAATCTGCTGGAGGAGATTCTAGCCATCAAGATGCGCTTCAGCATCGGCCTGTTCGATGTTCATCCCCTTGACTTCATGAGGTATTTCGGCCAGATTAGGAACCTATGCGATGCCCGGAAGCTTCATTACATTTACGTGGCTGTGCAGTCTGGAAACGAACGGGTGCTGAAGTCGATGAAGCGGCCATGCAACGTGCAGGATCTGGTTGCTAAGTTGGTTGAAATCAGGCGCTACGACCATCTTTTCATGCAATCCGGCGTCATCGCCGGCTTTCCGGGCGAGAGCGATGAGGAATTTGAGGACACACTTCGCCTTTTGAGACAGGTCGATTTCGATAATGTCTACGTCCACTACTATTGCGATATGCCGAATACCGAGGCGTCGGCCATGACCAACAAGGTGGATAAGGCAGCCATGCTTCGCCGGCTTGACAAGGTCAAGAGCGCTGGCATCAATCACAATCTTGCCGCGACACAACGCGAGTGGGATAGCAATATGGCGCTACCGGTCTTGCAAGACTGAATCCCGGAATAGCCAGAAGACCTGCACCGGCAATGCAGCTTACGACAAGTCAGGTTCGTTAATCCGTTATCTGGAGTGGAAGCCGTGAGATCATTCATTTTCGTCAATCAATCATGCTATCGGCGCCAGGAAGAAATCGCCATGGTGAGGAGGTTTCTTTTCGTTAACGGCTATTCAGAGGCAACCAATCTGGCGCAGACGGACATGGTAATCTTCTTTACTTGCGCCTTCTGCAAGAGCAGGGTTGCCGATATGTTGCAGGAAATCGGCCGCATACGCTCCGTAATGAAAACAGATTGCGAATTGATAGTGGGCAGTTGCCTTCCAGAGACGGGAAAGGAAGACCTCCGGGCAATCTTTGACGGAAAGACGATTTCTCCTATAGATTTCAGCGCACTCAATCTTCTTCCGGGAATTACCGTGAGAATCGAGGAGATGGAGGGTTTATATGGAAAGGAAGGAACGTGTTCTTCTGGAGGGACATCCCTTGGGAGGAGCGCTGAATTGCCGGAAGTGCCGCTCGTGGGCGTCGCAACGCGGCTTCCTGGAAACAACCGCCTTGGTCTGTTTATCGCTTCAGGCTGCCTGCGCAAGTGCTCTTACTGCGCAATTCGATTTGCGACCGGAAAGTTGCGCAGCAAGCCCTTGGAGACCGTAACTCAGAGTGTTGTGGCCGGACTGGAAAAGGGTTACCGCAGGTTCGAGATCTATGCCGATTCGCTTGGAGATTATGGATTGGACATCGGGACGAATCTGGGCGAGTTCCTCGACTGGTTGTTAAAACACAATGGGGACTTCACCGTGGGAATTTACGATCTTCATCCGCAAGCGTTTCTGAAGTATTTCGATGCTATCCTGGCGTTGTGCAAGGCAAGCAAGGTGCATTACCTTTATGTACCGCTGCAATCAGGAAATGCTCGAATACTGAGGCTGATGAATCGTCCCTGTAATCTGGAGGCACTACGGGCAAAGCTGAAGGAAGTGGCGGAGCAGAGCAGTATATTCCTCCAAACTGGCGTGATGGTCGGCTTCCCAAGTGAAACAGATGAAGATTTCTCCGACACGGTAACCTTGCTAGAGGCGATTCAGTTCAGCGACGTGTATGTCCACTTTTATAGCGACATGCCGAATACTGAGTCGTCGCGGATGTCTGACAAGGTTGACAGGGCGCGGATGTTGAGGCGTCTCAGTCATCTGGAAGACGCGAATATCCGGTTTGACAGGAGCAAGACTCGACACGAGTGGTCGAGTATTCCGGTTATTAACTGATCGTGCCTCGCCGCTTTGGAATGGCCATAACCCTGCTATCTGCTCTGGAATTACTATGGCTTCACGATTCGCAGGTATCAGGGACGGGGCAAAAACTATTAACTGGAGCGGAGAAGGAGTGGACAACCGTATCGCGCAGCTCGCACTGTTTCACGGCCGATACGCAGCTACCGTGTCCCATCGGGCAGTGAGTGAAGCTCAGTGTTTTCTGCGTATCTCATGTTTACAAAGCTGGACCAAGAGCCTGTTATTAAGTGGATAGCTGTTTCTCCGACAATGCATGCCAAAGCGATAAAGACCCACTACTGCTCCTGCTCACCGCCGATTCTTGCCTTTTTTTGTCTACGATGTTGCTGCTATGGACTGCCAACCGATCAACTGTTTTCCTGCGCCTCTGGAGCCGAACACGGCTGAATTGTAATTGGCGCCGGCGTTGCTGACGCTGTGAAAACCGAATCCCGGCAGCTTTGAATCTCAATGCCTCCAAACAGCCCCATCATGCAAGTCGGCTATAGACCCGCCCGGGAACTGATTCGTTCCACCCGGTAACAACCGAAGCGGCGGCAGAGGCAACGAAGCCGCCGGAGCCTTCGATGCAAAGGGCCGTTCAAGAGGCTCCGTGAGCATGCAGGTTGTAATGCGAGTGAACACCGAACATAACTCGAAACACCTAACGCAGGAGCAGTAGTAAATCCCTCATCATTTGCGCGAGGCTGCAGCAGGTCCCAATGGGTTGAAATATGGGTTGAAGCTGGAACACTCTGAGACCTGCATGAATATTGGATCGAACCCATATTCCAACCCATTGAAAGAGTTCCTTTCTGTCCTTTTTAGTCTGTTTGTTTGCTTTTAAATCTCTCTAAATTGTTTATAATAAAGGATATATACATTTTAGGAAACTGCTGCTCAATCCACCTGAGCTACGGGGCCACTCAATAAATTGTACGCACTCATTACCGCGCATGCCTCCCCGGCGACCACCTGCTCAGGCCATGGCACGATGGTGCTGGGAGACGGGCTCGGCGATGGTGGCCAGGTAGCGATCGACGGAGGCGGCGGCCCTGCGGCCTTCGCTGATGGCCCAGACCACCAGCGATTGTCCGCGGCGCATGTCGCCGGCGGCAAAGATATTCTCGATGGAGGTACGGTAATCGGCATCGGTGGCTACGTTGCCGCGGCTGTCCAGGGCCACTCCAAATTGCTCGAGCATGCCGGTGCGCACCGGCCCCAGGAAGCCCATGGCCAACAGCACCAGATCGACGTCGAGAGTGAACTCGGAGCCGGGGATAGGTTCGAAGTTAGGCGGCGGACCGACGCGCACGGCATGCAACTGCCTGACGTTGCCCTGCTGGTCGCCGATGAACTGAGTGCTGCTGATGCCCCAGTCACGGATGCCGCCCTCCTCATGCGAGGTTTCCGTGCGCAATTGCATGGGCCACAAGGGCCAGGGCGTGGACGCGGCGCGCTTCTCCGGAGGCTGGGGCATGATCTCGAACTGGTGAACGCTCATGGCGCGCTGGCGCAGGCTGGTTCCAAGGCAATCGGCGCCGGTGTCGCCGCCGCCAATAATGACCACGCGCTTACCCTCGGCGCTGATGGCTATGGAGGAGTCGCCAAGAAATGAATCGTTCGCATCGCCCTCGCAGCGGCGGTTTTGCTGCGGCAGAAACTCCATGGCGAAGTGAATGCCCTTGAGTTCACGGCCGGGAATCTTCAGGTCGCGGGGCTGCTCAGAGCCGCCGCACAGCAGGATGGCGTCATAGCGTTCGGTGAGCTTCTCGACCGGCAGGTTGACGCCCACATGGGCGTTGGCGACAAAGGTGACGCCTTCGGCGCGCATTTGCTGGAGGCGCCGATCGAGGACGTGCTTTTCCAGCTTGAAGTTGGGAATGCCGTAACGCAACAGGCCGCCGATGCGATCGCTCTTCTCGTAGACGGTGACGGAATGTCCGGCACGGCGCAACTGCTGCGCGGCGGCCAGGCCCGCCGGTCCGCTGCCCACCACGGCCACTCGCCTGCCGGTGTTCTGCTCGGGCGGCTCAGGATGAATCCAGCCTTCCTTCCAGGCACGCTCGACCACGTTCTGCTCGATGAGCTTGATGGAGACAGCCGGCTCGCTGATGGCGAGCACACAAGCAGCCTCGCAGGGCGCGGGGCAGATGCGGCCGGTGAACTCGGGAAAGTTGTTGGTGGCGTGGAGCTGTCGGATGGCGGCCTCCCAGCGGCCGTTGTAAACCAGGTCGTTCCAATCGGGAATCAGGTTATTGACCGGGCAGCCGGTGTGGCAGAAGGGAACGCCGCAATCCATGCAGCGGGCGCCCTGTTCGCGCTGCTTCTCCTCGGGAAAAGGCTGGTAGACCTCGAACCAATCCTGGAGCCGCTCCTTGACCTCGCGGCGGACGGGTTGCTCGCGCTCGATTTCCAGAAATCCTGTCACCTTACCCATGGTGCACCTCGGCTGCCGCCACCAGGGGCGACGAAATTGCGGGAGAAGAATACACTGCCTCGACTTGCTGAAGGCCGAGCACGCGCTTGTACTCGTGCGGAAAGACTTTGATAAAGAACGGCTGCGCCTCGGCCCAGCGCTCCAGAATCCAGGCGGCGCGCGGGCTGCCGGTCAGGTCGCGATGGCGCTCCAGCAGGCCGCGCACCTCGGCAACTTCGGCCTCGGAGGCCAGCGGCTCCAGATCGACGCTGGTCTTGTTGCAGCGGCGCGTGGAGAAGTCCCCCTGCTCGTCGTAAACAAAGGCTCGACCGCCGCTCATGCCAGCGGCAAAGTTGCGTCCGGTTTTTCCGAGCACGATCACCAGGCCGTTGGTCATGTACTCGCAGCCGTGATCGCCCAAACCCTCAACCACGGCAGTTGCGCCGGAGTTGCGGACGGCGAAGCGCTCGCCGGCAATGCCGTTCAGGAAGGCTTCGCCGCTGGTAGCGCCATAAAGCACCACGTTGCCCACCAGGATGCTCTCTTCGGGCAGAAAGCTGGAGTCCTTGGGCGGATAGACGATGATGCGCCCTCCGGAGAGGCCTTTGCCCAAATAGTCATTCGACTCGCCTTCCAGTTCGAGCGTGACGCCCGAGGGAACGAAGGCGCCAAAGCTCTGGCCGGCCGAGCCGCTGAATTTAAAGTGAATGGTTCCATCCGGCAACCCGGTCGAGCCGTAGCGGCGGGCAATTTCGCCGCCCAGCATTCCGCCCACGGTACGATGCACGTTGCGGATGGCGAAGCTCGCCGTCACCGGCATTCCGGATTCCAGCGCCGGCGCGGCCTTCTCGATCAGAAGGTGATCTAGCGCTTGAGCTAGGCCGTGATCCTGAGCATGGATCTGATGGCGCACGACGCGCGCAGGCAGCGTGGGCGAGTAGAGAATCGCGGAGAGGTCGATACCCTTGGTCTTCCAGTGATCCTGGGCGATGGCGGCGTCGATCTTTTCCACCCGGCCCACCATCTCGTTGAAGGTGCGGAAGCCGAGTTTGGCCATGTGCTGGCGCACCTGCTCGGCTAGGAAGAAGAAGAAATTGATGACGTGCTCGGGCTGGCCCTTGAAGCGCGCGCGCAGTACCGGGTCCTGGGTGGCGATGCCCACCGAACAGGTGTTCAGGTGGCATTTGCGCATCATGATGCAGCCCATGGTGACGAGCGGCATGGTGGCGAAGCCGAACTCCTCAGCGCCCAGCAGCGCGGCAATCACCACGTCGCGTCCGGTTTGCAGCTTGCCGTCGGTCTGCACCTTGATGCGGCTGCGCAGATCGTTCAGCAGCAGCACCTGCTGGGTTTCAGCCAGGCCCAGCTCCCACGGCAATCCGGCATGCTTGATGGAGCTTAAGGGTGAAGCGCCGGTGCCGCCGCTGTCGCCGGAGATGAGCACCACATCGGCATGCGCCTTGCTGACGCCCGCGGCCACCGTGCCTACGCCCACCTCGGAGACCAGCTTGACGGCGATGCGCGCTCGGGGATTGACGTTCTTCAGATCGTAGATCAGTTGCGCCAGGTCCTCGATGGAGTAGATGTCGTGATGCGGCGGCGGAGAGATCAGCCCCACGCCGGCAATCGAGTGGCGCGTTTTGGCGATGATCGCATCCACCTTGTGGCCGGGCAATTGTCCGCCCTCGCCGGGCTTGGCGCCCTGCGCCATCTTGATCTGGATTTCGTCGGCGTTGACGAGGTAATTTGCGGTCACGCCGAAGCGGCCGCTGGCCACCTGCTTGACGGCCGAGCGCCGCGAGTCGCCGTTGGCGTCGGGCTTGAAGCGCTCTTCGTCCTCGCCGCCTTCGCCGGTGTTGGACATGCCGCCGATGCGGTTCATGGCGATGGCCAGCGTCTCATGCGCTTCCTTGCTGATGGACCCAAAGCTCATGGCGCCGGTCGTGAAGCGCTTCACGATCTCTTTGGCCGGCTCTACCTCATCCAGCGGCAGCGGACGAACAGCGTATTTGAGCTGGAAGAGTCCGCGCAGCGTGCACAAGTGGCGATTCTGATCGTCCAGCAGATCGGTATATTCCTGGAATGTTGCCGGATTGTTTTGGCGCACGGCGAACTGCAGCTTGCTAATGGTATCCGGGTTCAGCAGATGATACTCGCCGCCCAGGCGGAACTGGTATTGGCCGCCGACGACCAGCTCGGTTTCCGACTCCCTCAGCGGCTGAAAGGCATAGGCGTGCTTGAGCAGCACTTCGCGCGCCAGAACTTCAAGCCCTACGCCCTCGATGCGCGATGCGGTGCCGGGAAAGTATGCGTCCACCAGCGATTTATTGAGCCCCACGGCCTCAAAGACCTGGGCGCCGCGATAGCTTTGCAGGGTGCTGATGCCCATCTTCGAGAAGGTCTTCAGCAAGCCTTTGTTGATGGCCTTGACGAAATTCCTCTCCGCCTGGTTGGCGGTAAGGTTGTGCGGCAACAGGCCCAGCCGCTTCAGGTCGTGCAGCGTTTCGATGGCCAGGTAAGGGTTGATGGCGCTGGCGCCATACCCAATCAATAGAGCGAAGTGCATCACCTCGCGCGGCTCGCCGCTCTCGATAATCAGCGCCACCTGGGTGCGGGTCTTCTCCTGCACCAGGCGGTTATGGACGGCGGCCATGGCCAGCAGGCTGGGAATGGCGGCATAAGTGGGGTCGACGCCGCGGTCGGAGAGAATCAGCAGCGTGTAGCCGGATTCCACGGCGTGCGAGGCGCGGGCGCTCAGCTCTTCGAGCGAGCGCTTCAGGCCTTGCTCGCCATCGGCGGCGCGGAAGAGCGTCGGAATCGTGGTGGCCAGCAGATCGCCCGTGGAAACGCGGCGGAGTTTTTCCAGATCGCGATTTGTCAGAATGGGATGCGGCAGCTTGAGCGTGTGGCAGTTCTCCGGAGCCTCGCCCAAAATGTTGCGCTCCGTGCCAATGTAGCTGATCAGCGACATCACCATCTCTTCGCGAATGGGATCGATGGGCGGATTGGTGACCTGCGCAAAGAGCTGCTTGAAGTAGTTGAACAGTTTCTGTGGACGCTCGGAGAGGCAGGCCAGCGGCACATCGTTACCCATGGAGCCAACCGGTTCCTCGCCCCGCGCGGCCATCGGCGCCAGCAGGATTTTCAAATCTTCCTCGCTGTAACCGTAAGCGCGCTGGCGGCGCAGCAGGGTCTCGGGATTGGAGGCGATCATCCGCGAAGGCTCGGGCAACTGCTCCAGCGTGACCTGCTGCTCCTCGAGCCATTTGGCGTAAGGCTGCCGGCCGGCCAACTGCTTCTTGATCTCAGTGTCGGAGACGATGCGCTTCTCGACGGTATCGACCAGGAACATGCGGCCGGGCTGCAGGCTGCCTTTCTTGCGAATATCCTTGGCCGGCACGTCGAGCACGCCGGCCTCGGAGGCCAGCACCACCAGATCATCCTTGGTGACGATGTAGCGGCCGGGGCGCAACCCGTTCCGGTCCAGAGTGGCTCCCACCACGCGGCCGTCGGAGAAGGCGATGGCCGCCGGGCCGTCCCAGGGCTCCATCAGCGAGGCATGGTACTCGTAGAAGGCGCGCTTGTCCTCGTCCATGTCGGGGTTGCCAGACCACGCCTCGGGAATTAGCATGGCCATCACGTGGGCAAGCGATCGGCCTGACTGATAAAGAAACTCGACGGCGTTGTCCATTGAGCCGGAGTCGCTGCCGCCGGGGACGATGACTGGAAAGAGATCGTTGATCTTGCCTCCATAGAGAGGGCTTTCCAGAATCGACTGGCGCGCGTTCATCCAACTGACGTTGCCGCGAATGGTGTTGATTTCGCCGTTGTGCGCTATATAGCGGTAGGGATGCGCCAGCTTCCAGCTGGGAAATGTGTTGGTGGAAAAGCGTTGATGCACCAGGCAGATCGCGCTGGTGACCAGTGAATTGGCCAGTTCGTAGTAGAACTTCTCAATTTGCGGCGCCAGCATCAGGCCCTTGTAGACGATGGTGCGGCAGGATAGCGAGGGAATGTAAAAAAACTCCTTGCCCTCGATCTCCGAAGCGGCCATCTCATTTTCAATCCGGCGGCGAACCCGGTAGAGCAGGCGCTCGAAGGCCGCTTCGTCCAGGCCCGCGGGCCGGCCCAGGAACAACTGCTCAATATATGGTTGCGAAGCGCGCGCCTCGCGGCCGATGGCGTCGCCGTTCACCGGCGTGTCGCGCCAGCCGATTACCGTCAGACCCTCTTCCCTCGCGATGCGCTCAAAGACACCCTCGCACTGCAGGCGGATGTGCTTGTCAACGGGCAGAAAACACATGGCCACGCCGTACGCGCCCGCATCGGGCAACTGCATCCCCAGTTCGCCGCATTCGCGCACAAAAAACGTGTGCGGAATCTGGATCAGAATGCCCGCGCCGTCGCCCGTATCCGGATCGCAGCCCGCCGCGCCGCGATGGGTGAGGTTAATGAGCACCTCCAGGCCCTTGCGAATAATGCCGTGGCTCTTTTCTCCACGAATGCTGGCGACAAACCCCATCCCGCAGGCATCGTGCTCGTTGCGTGGATGGTAGAGCCCCTGCGGATGCGACGTATGAAGTCGAGGATGTGTGGTATCCATGGCAGCCTTCTCGATGAGAATTCCCGTGCAAAGTGCCGTTCCGGACCAACATACACATATGCCCCGCGATCCCGTTCAAGGAAATCGCCCTGTCGACCCTAAAAAGGCCTAGTGAAATGGAGCAGGCCTGAGCGCGTCTGGGGTGGTGCCGGAGTCTTTAATATATCGAATTTTTTGCTTCCCTGCACAACTTTCTTGCGCAGAGGCGCCGGGGAGATGGTTTGCAGATTCCCACCCGTCCGGGCGTGGGCGTCGAGATTGACCACGCTCGCGCTGCTAAAAAGGTCGTTACGGCGTGAGAGTGCCTTTTCCCCAGATTTCAAGAATCGGGACCTCGCATACCTGACAGTGACAGCAGGCGCATAATCGCCTGCCCTAGTATAAAGTGGAAATTGAGGTGTATTCCACTGTAGGCGAATCGTCAGACATTGCGCTGGCGTGGACCAATCGTATAGGAGACAACCATGTTGCTCACAATTCACAAGTCTCTTCGAGTCCTGAAAAAGAGGGGCTTTGGGGCTCTCTTGCAGACTGGAAAGAACGAAATTTTGGGGGCCGTTTCAGCCTACTGGGGTCTCAAGAAAAAGCCAGTTTTTGAGAATCTTGATAGTCTCATCGATTTTACAAGTACAGCATTCTATGGATTGATCCGCCCGATTCAAGTGCGTTTTGAGATTCTTTCTTTGTTGGGACTGGTGCGGGAATTACAGCCACGGACCGTGCTGGAACTTGGGACCGCCAGAGGGGGCACACTATTTCTCTGGACGAGGGTTATCCCGAGCGATGCACATCTGGTCAGTATTGATCTTCCGGGTGGTAGATTCGGCGATGGCTATGTAGCATGGCGCGCCCCAGTTTATCGGTCCTTCGCTCTGGGCCAGCAACACATAGATCTTCTCCGAGGAGATTCTCACAGTGAATCAATCTTCGAACAAACAAGAAAGCTACTGGGGGCAAAGCTGGTAGATTATCTGTACATAGATGCAGGTCATACCTACAACGATGTGAAACAGGATTTCCAGATGTACAGCAGGTTGGTTGCTCCAGGCGGACTGATCGCTTTCCACGATATTGCAGTGCATCCTCCATCAAAAGGCTGCGAAGTCCACAGGTTCTGGTCGGAAATCAAGTCTCAATATAATTCTGGAGAATTCATTGAGGATTTATCGCAGGGGTGGGCAGGAATTGGATATCTGCGCTGGAATGGATGACGAGCGGTTCCAGACACTTGCGGTTGCGCACGGAAGCATAAGCGAATTCGAGATCGTTCAGCGACATGGCTTGGCTCGCATGACCTGATTTGGTTTGGACTATGAGGCGACGGCCTCGCGCAGCAGCTTTCCTCCCGACCAGACAACAACGACAAAACTCAGCAGGACACAGAGCCAGCCAAAGACATCGCCGTGAGCGGTGTAGAAGGTGACATCGCCGCGAAAACCATACTGTGCGGGCAGCGCATCGGTCTGGTGGCGGGGAATGCTCTGGCGGACGCGGCCATAGGGGTCGATAACCGCGGTGATGCCGTTGTTAGTGTCGCGCAGAATCCAGCGGCGGTTTTCGATGGCCCTCATGCGCGCCATGTTCAGATGCTGCCAGGGGGCGCTGGTGTCGCCGTACCAGCCGTCGTCGCTGATGTTGACCAGCACCTCGGCGCCCAGTTGAGCGAAGTGGCGCACCTCGTCGGCAAAGACCGATTCGTAGCAGATGAAGACGCCGTAGCGGTGAGCTTCGCCATTGGCCGTGGGCAGCCGGAAGACCTTGGGCTCGTCGCCGCGCGTGAAGGCCGAGACGCGGCCAGTGAGCTTGCGGGCAAAGGTGAGGAGATTCTGGAAGGGGATGTACTCGCCGAAGGGAACGAGATGGATTTTGTCGTAGCGGCCGACGCGCGCGCCAGTTGCGGAGACGACCAACGCGGAGTTGTAGTCGCGCCAGCGCTGCTCCTCCGTCGAGAAATCCATGCCGACATTGCCGACCACCAATGGGGCCTGCGCCTTACGGGCGATTGCTCCCAGAGCCTGCTGAAAGCGGGCGTCTTGCTCGATGAAGGGCGCGGGCGACTCCGGCCAGACCACCAGATCGGGATGAGTGGGGTAAGGCGGGCAGATGATTTCGCCGGTGGGCGCGCCAGTTTGAGGGATTCCGGCGATATAGGTTTTACACTGTAAGCCTGCCAGCCGCTGGAACTCGGCGATGTGCTGCTCCCACTCGCCGGGGCGCGACCACGCGTTTTCGTCGCCCACATCGAGATTGGGCTGGATGAGGACAGCGGTGGCGGTTGGCGCGGGGTGAGGCGGCGGGACTGAAACCCCGGCCGCACCGGCCGTCATCAGCAGCACTCCTATTACCCGTAAAATGATCCGGTCCCTGTGCCCGATATGCGGGCGAGACTCCAGCGTCAGTCCGCCTGTCAGGAGCGCATTGACAAGAACCAGCACAAAGCTGATGCCGTAAACGCCGGTCCAGGGGGCAAGCTGGTTGACCAGCGCGTTATCCACCTGCGAGTAGCCGAGCTGATCCCAGGGGACAGAGGTGATGCGCGCGGCGGCCAGCTCCAACGCAGCCCAAAGAAAGGGCGCGAAGACCAACGCCAGCCGCGTGCTGCCCGTGGCCCGGCGCACCAGCACGACTCCCAGGCCGAAGATGCCGATGTAGGCGCCCAGCACCATGCTGTAGCCGATGAGCAGCAGGGTCGGGGCCATCGGCGGCATATCGCCGTAGTGGAGCATGGTGTCGCGAACCCAGTAGCAGTTGCCGATGTACCACAGCACGCCGCAGAGATAGCCGACGAGAAAGCCGCGGCGCAGGGAGTGGGGAACGTCCAGAGTAGCCGGCGAAAGGAGCGCCCAAAGCAACGGTACCAGGCCAAACCAGGCAAAGACCGAACGCCATACGGGCATCGGCCCGGCCAGCGGAAAGGGTAACTCCAGCAGGCCGGCGGAGAGAACCGCCGCGGCCCACAGCTTCCATGCGCCTAACTTCCAGATAGAACTCTGCATACAGGGCAAAGTTTATCGCATCGGGCGCATCTGCTTGACGCAGATTCGGACATTCCTGGAATAGCTAAGGCGTGTTTTGGGACAACTCTGGCGTGATTTCGAACAGGGCTATGCTGTATGAAGATGCAGTAATGCGCGGCACCGCTCGCCAAAGCTCGGCACTTCAGGGCACTCGAAATAGACCTGGCGGTTGAACGCCATGAGCAATTGCACGGCCTCCAACTGCGCATTTCTTGCGGAAAACGCGAGATCCTGGTTCACGAACTCGTCGGTAAGATATTCGATAGCGTGCGCCAGACGTTCCAGCGCGCGACCGGCCTGCGGCGTAATCTTGCGGCGCTGGCTGGCGCGTGCAACGGGGACAGAGATGGCCGGCACTGAAGCAGGAATCGAGAACGTGGTAGTTGATGTGGCAGCCATGGTTTTATCCTCACTCTGTTCTTCGGCGGTGTACGCCGATATTTTCAGATGACCAACGTACTGTTTCCCCAAGCGAATCGTGGATCATTGCGTGCCTTTGTGGAAATTAACGTGATACAGATCACGTGAGCGCCCGCCTTTCACCCCAACTCTACCTGTGTTTGAAGAGTGGAATCTGGTCTAAACCGCGCAATCCCGGTACCAATGCCCATTCTGGGAAGGCTGATGGCCTGGCCGCAGCCTGCAGGGCAAAGATGGATCAAGGGGCGATTCGGTTCCAGCGTCTCATAAAAGTATGAAATTATCTGCAAATCGCCATTCATAAAGTTTGGTGGGGACGATTTGCCTTATCGCGCCTCCATGGCCGGTACGCGTCGCCCTTCGCAGGCGCCGTCCCGCCTTGACGGAACGAGCCTGAAAACCTAAGCTCAAACCAGCATCCTGTCGCTTCGCAGCAGTTTTCTGCTTCGGTGAGCCGGGTGCAATTCCCTGGACTGGTCGGCCATGATCCCCTACCACTGGCAATATCTTGCGCTGTTCCTGCAAATTATTGCAGCGTTTGGACTTGGACTGATCATGGTGGTCGCCTCCTGGTTCGTCGGACGGCACCGCAACACGCCCGTCAAGCTGGCTCCCTACGAATGCGGGATTGAGGCTGTGGGCGATGCCCGCCAGCGCTTCAGCGTTCGCTTCTATATGGTGGCCATGTTGTTCATCCTGTTCGATGTGGAAGCGGTTTTCATGATGCCCTGGGCGGTAATCTACCGCAAACTGCCGGCGATCACCGGCCAGCGGCTCTTCGGCTTCTGGGAGATGGTGGTTTACCTGGGCTTTGTGGCTGTGGGGCTCTTCTATATTGTTCGCAAGGGCATCCTGAACTGGAGCCAGGACAAGGCGGACCTGTAGCATGAGCCAGAACACACTCATCGGCAAGGCGGCTGTGCTGGAAGGGCTTGCCGGGCATCCGGCGGTCAAGGCCATTCTCGCCTGGGACTCTGCCGCTCTACTGGATGCAAAGTTTGACCGGGGCGAGCTGACGCTGACCATCGCCGCTGATAAAATTCGCCCGGCTGCTGCCACGGTGCAAGCGGCAGGCTATAACTTCTTCGAGGACGTGACCGCGGTGGACTGGTTCCCTTCCTCGCCACGCTTCCAGTTGAGCTATCACATCCTTTCGCATCCATATAAGGAGCGCATCCGGCTGCGGGTGCTGCTCAACGATACAAAACAGGACGGCGACGCGCCGGCGGTCGAATCAATCACCTCCGTCTGGCCCTCGGCCAACTTTTACGAGCGCGAGGTTTTCGATCTTTTCGGAATAATTTTTGAGGGCCATCCCGGCCTGCGTCGCATTATGATGCCCGACGAGTGGCAGGGCCACCCGCTGCGCAAGGACTATCCGGTGGAGGGGTACCGCTGATGAATTCGGCAACACCCAGCCATATTGGAACCCCTATTTTGGAAGCCCCGGCGGCGGAAGGCGCGCACGATCAGCACATGATTCTGAACATGGGGCCGCAACACCCCGCCATGCACGGAGTTCTGCGCCTGGTGGTGGAGATCGACGGCGAGATCATCGTCCGCCTCTACCCGGAGATTGGCTACCTGCACACCGGCATCGAGAAGACCTGCGAGGCCAAGTTTTACCATCAAGTCGTCCCGCTCACCGACCGGCTTGACTACCTGAGCCCCATGGCCAACAACCTCTGCTACTGCCTGGCCGTCGAGCGGCTGCTGGGGCTGGAGATTCCGGAGAAGGCGCAGTGGATGCGCGTGCTGCTGGCCGAGTTGACCCGCCTGAACTCGCACCTCATCTGGCTGGGCACGCACGCCATGGACATTGGCGCGCTGACCGTCTTTCTTTATTGCTTCCGCGAGCGCGAAGAGATTCTGCGCATCTTCGAGGGATTGTCCGGCCAGCGGATGATGACCAGCTACATCCGCATCGGCGGGCTGGCGATGGAGCCGCCGCTGGATTTCTTCGAACGCGTGCAGGGATTTATCAAGACTTTTCCGGAAAAGATCGACGAGTACTCGAATCTGCTCACCGGTAATCCGATCTTCAAGGGGCGTTTGCAGGGCGTGGGGATTTTATCGGCCGCCGACGCCATCGCGCTGGGCGTGACGGGACCGAATATGCGCGGCTCGGGAGTGGATTTTGATCTGCGCCGCGATATGTCCTACTCCGGCTACGAGAAGTTCCAGTTCAAAGTGCCCATTGCAAGCGAGGGCGACTGTTGGGCGCGCTATCTGATCCGGCTTATCGAAATGCGCGAAAGCGTGAAGATGATTCAGCAGGCGCTGGACGGAATGCCTGAGGGCGAGATCAAGGCCGACGCGCCCAAGATTGTGCTGCCCGACCGCGAAAAGATGAAGACACAGATGGAGGCGCTGATCCACCACTTCAAGATCGTCACCGAGGGCTTTGCGGTGCCGGCAGGCGAGGTCTATCAGGGCATTGAATCGCCGCGTGGGCAGATGGGCTACTACATCGTCTCCGACGGCACGGCCAAGCCTTATCGCGTCCATTTCCGCAATCCATCGTTTGCCACGTTGCAGGCGATTGAGACCATGTGCAAGGGCCGTATGCTTGCCGATGTGATCGCCGTCATTGGTTCCATCGACATTGTGCTGGGGGAGATCGACCGATGAGTTCTGAATCAATGAGCCTCTTCTCTCCCAAACTCACCGCGCGGCTCGACGCGCTGGTTCTGAAGTACCCCGTGCGTCGCTCGGCTTTGGTTCCTATGCTGCTCTATGCGCAGGACGAGGTTGGCTATCTCTCCGATGCGGTGATCTCCGAAGTAGCCGCGCGCGTCGGGATTACTGAACTTGAAGTCCGCAACGTGGCCAGTTACTACTCCATGCTGCGCTTCAAGCCGGCAGGCAAGTACAACGTGCAGGTCTGCACCAACATAAGTTGCATGTTGCGCGGCGGCTACGAGATTTACGAGCGGTTTCAGGACGAGCTGGGCATCAGTCATAAAGGCGTGACGGCCGACGGACTCTTCTCGCTCGAAGAGGTCGAGTGCATCGGAGCCTGCTCGTGGGCTCCGGCCATTCAGGTGAACTACGACTTTCACAATGGGCTAAAGCCAGACCAGGTTCCCGCGATTCTGGCCGCTTATCGTCAGACAAATGCGAAGGCCGGGGTCCCCAGCGACGGGTCTTTGTCGCTGGGGTGTAAAGCCGCGCTGCCCGCGCTGGTCTCCCATCCTGACGAAGTGAAGATTGTCTCCAAGCGCTTTGGTCAGGGAGCGGCAAAAATCGACAAGTACATCGAAAACGGCGGATACGAGTCCGCGAAAAAATGCCTCAAGCAGGGACCGGACTGGATCATCGAGGAGATGAAAGCTAGCAACCTGCGCGGGCGCGGCGGCGCGGGATTTCCGGCGGGTATGAAGTGGTCCTTCGTGCCCAGGCAATCCGACAAGCCGAAATATGTTTTGGTCAACGGCGACGAGAGCGAGCCGGGAACCTGCAAGGACCATCTGATCTTTCTGCACGATCCCCATGCGGTGATCGAGGGCACCATCATCGCCGGGCTGGCCATCGGCGCGAAGCTGGGCTTCATCTATCTGCGAGGCGAGTATCGCTATCTTCTCGAAATCATGGAAAAGGCCGTGGCCGAGGCCTACGCGCGCGGCTTTCTCGGCAAAAACATCTTCGGAAGCGATACCGAATTTCAAATCATCACACAGACCGGCGCGGGCGCCTATGAAGTGGGCGAAGAGTCGGCGTTGATGGAGTCGCTGGAAGGCAAGCGGGGCGTGCCGCGCATCAAGCCACCCTTCCCAGCCGTCGTCGGCCTCTACGGCGGGCCTACGGTCATCAACAACGCTGAGACCATCGCGACGGTTCCGCACGTGATCGAGATGGGTGGCGCGGCCTTTGCAACCGTGGGCACGCCGCGCAATGGCGGGACAAGATTATTTTCAATCAGCGGCCACGTGGAGCGGCCCGGCGTCTACGAGCTGCCCATGGGCTACAACCTCAAAAAGATGATCTACGAGGTCGCGGGCGGCGTACGCGGCGGACGTGGATTGAAGGCCGTCATCCCCGGCGGCTCTTCTACGCCGGTGCTGTTGCCGGATGAGATCGACATCGGCATGGACTTCGACCAGGTGGGCAAAGCCGGCTCGATGCTCGGCTCGGCGGGCGTGGTGGTCATCGATGACCAAACCTGCATCGTCGAGTTCGCGCTGCGGACCATCAGCTTCTATCAGCATGAAAGCTGCGGCTGGTGCACTCCCTGCCGCGAAGGAACCGACTGGCTCAAAAAATCGCTGACTCGCTTCCATGCCGGATTCGGCGAGGCCAAAGACATCGACAACATTCAGTACCTCGCGCAGAATATTCTGGGCCGGACGTTTTGTCCGTTGGGCGATGCGGCGGCCATGCCCATGCTGGGATTCGTGAAAAAGTTTCGCAAGGAGTTCGAGGATCACCTGAACGGCAAGCCCTGCCCGTTCGCAAAGCATGTGGATTTGGCCGTGGTGTAGGGGCGCGGGAGACAAATGGCTGACGTAACCTTCATTGTCGACGGAAAGAAGCTGACGGCTCCCGTGGGGACGCTGCTTATCGACGCCTGCCGCAAGGCGGGCATCGAGATTCCAGCCTTCTGCTATTACCCCGGCCTCAGCCTGCAAGCTGCCTGCCGCATGTGTGTGGTGCGCCAGGAAAAGGTTCCCAAGCTGCAAACCGCCTGCACCACCACCGTCGCCGAGGGACAGGTTTTCACGACCGAGTCCGACGAGATTGCGCAGGCGCGCAAGGCGACCATCGAGCTGCTGCTCGGCAACCATCCGCTCGATTGCCCGGTCTGCGACAAGGGCGGCGAGTGCGAATTGCAAGACATGACCTTCAAGTACGGCGCGGGCGAGAGCCTTTACGCCGAGGCCAAGCAGCATCGCGAAGAGCAGCAGTGGTCGCCCGCCGTCTACTATGACCGCCCGCGCTGCATCCTCTGCTACCGCTGCGTTCGCGTCTGCGGCGAGGGCATGGACGTGTGGGCGCTGGGCGTGCAGAATCGCGGCGTCAACTCAGTGATCGCCCCCAACGGTGGCGATCATCTGGACTGCGAGCAGTGCGGCATGTGCATCGACATTTGCCCGGTAGGCGCGCTGACCTCGGGCAGTTACCGATACAAGACCCGGCCGTGGGAGATGAACCACGTGGCGACGGTTTGCACGCATTGCGCCGACGGCTGCAAGGTGACGCTGGGCGTGAGGCAGACCAACGACGGCTCTGAGATTGTCCGCGCCAGCAACCGCGACAAGAGCGGCATCAACGGCGACTTTCTCTGCGCCAAGGGACGCTTTGGATTTGATTTCGTTGAAAATCAAGCCCGACTGACCAAGCCGCTGATCCGCAACTGCGAGGGCAAGCTGGTGGAGGCCACCTGGGCGGATGCGCTGGGCCTGGCCGCAAGCAAGCTGAAAGAAATTCACGACAGCAAGGGCGGAGCGGCCATCGGCGTCATCGGCTCCAACCGGACAACCAACGAAGAGAATTATCTGCTGCAAAAATTTGCGCGCACCGTTCTGCGCACCAACAACATCGATCACGAGCGCACAGCGGATTACGCCGCTTTTGCACGGGCCCTGGCCGGGCACAAGAACAAGGCTGCCAGCCTGCGCGATGCAGCCACTGCGCCAGCGATTCTGCTCATCGGCGGCAATCCGACGGAGGAGCATCCGCTGCTGGCCTGGAATCTACGGACGAATGAGCGGCTCAATCGCGCGCGACTTTACATCGCCAATGTGAAAGCCATCAAGTTGGAGCGCATGGCCTATGCGACACTGCGGCTGACCGCCGACGGTTTCCCTGCCCTGGCTGCGTACCTCGGCGGCAGCAATGCGATTCTCAAAGACGCCACCTTCCGCGAGGCGGTGCTGGCCGAGGATTCATTGCTTATAATCTTTGGCCCTGAGTACAGCGGCGCGCAGGTGGCGGAGCTGGTGAACTGGGGATTGCAGCTCGGGAACGTGCGCTTTGCTTTCCTGGGCGGTTATGCCAACTCGCGTGGCGCGGCGGATATGGGTTTGTTTCCCGACCTGCTTCCGGGCTACGTACCGGTCACGACTCCCGGCGCATTTGCCGAGTACACTGGCCTGCCCGCGACACCCGGCAAGACGCTGGCGGAGATGATGGACGCGGCGGCCAAAGGCGAGTTCGGCGCATTGCTGATCGCCGGCGCTGACCCAGTCGCGAAGTTCAGCGTGAATCCAGAAGCCTTGAAGAAAACATTCGTGATCGTCGCGGACATCTTCCTCACCGAGACGGCAGCTCTGGCCGATGTGGTGCTGCCCGCCGCCAGCCTCTATGAAAAATCCGGCACAGTGACCAACACCTTCGGCGATGTGCAACTGGTGCGAAAGGCTGCCGACCGCGCCGGAGTGAAGCCGGAGTCCGAGATTGTAGTACGGCTGGCCGGAGCGATGGGCGTGAATGTAAAAACTCTTGTTCCTTTTGGCACGGGCAGCGTCACAGCCGACCTCGGCCAGTCACGCGGCGCACAGGCCGGCGAGGCCGACCGCCATGCGGTGTGGTTGGCAGCCAACAATCTGGAGCCGAAGCTTAGTCCCTTTGATTCGCTGGCGGTGTTGGACGAAATTACGCGGCTGGTTCCCGGCTACGCCGTGGACCGCATGAATCTGCTGAGCGGAAACGATGTGCCGACGGAACCGGTCTCTGCGCCAGCTTCTGCAACTACCGCGCGGGGCCAGATCATGCCCGTTCACGATGGATTGTTTACCTCCGGGACACTGGGCGAATACAGCCCGGCGCTTCAGGAACTGAAAAAGCATCAGGCGGCACAGTTGATAAAGATTCGGACGCAGTAAGTTTTTTGCAACAAAGAAGAGGCTGAAGACCCGTGACGATTTTGTGGTTCATTCTGTGGAGCGTGCTCAAGGTAGCCGTGGTGACGGTGGTGATGCTGCTGGCCGTCGCCTACACCGTGCTGCTGGAGCGCAAGCTCGTGGGACGCATCCAGAACCGCTGGGGGCCCTGTCGCGTGGGACCGTTCGGCCTCTTGCAGCCGCTGGCGGACGGGGCGAAGTCTTTCCTCAAAGAGGACATCATCCCTACCGGCGTCTACCGTCCGCTCTATCTGCTCGCTCCCATCCTCGCGCTGGGCTGCTCGCTGATCCTGATCGGCGTAGTTCCCTTCGGAGATCCAAGCCTCCAACTGCATGATTTCGCCCAGTACTGCGGTCCGTGGATTGCATCCTTTGTGCCGCGCGGGATGTATCTGTTTCAAATTTCCGATGTGAACGTCGGCCTGCTGGTGATTCTGGGCGTCACCTCCATCGGCGTTTACGGTATTGCGCTGGCCGGCTGGTCATCGAACAATAAATACTCGCTGCTGGGCGCGCTGCGCTCCTCGGCGCAGTTGGTCAGCTACGAGCTGGCGCTGGGACTCTCGCTGGTGGGCGTGGTGCTGCGCGCCGGATCACTCAACTTGAATGATATTGTCAATCAGCAGGGAACCAACGGCATCCTTTCCTGGAATATCTTCGGCGGAACGCAGTTTGTGGCGTTTTTCATTTACCTAATGGCCGCCTTCGCGGAAACCAATCGCTCCCCCTTCGACCTGCCCGAGGCGGAGAGCGAGCTGACCGGCGGCTATCACACCGAGTACAGCTCAATGAAGTTTGCCATGTTTTTCATGGCCGAATATGGCAACATGATCAACGTGGGCTGCGTAGCCACCCTGTTGTTTCTGGGCGGCTGGACAAATCCCTTCGGCGATTCGTTTGGAACCTCGCACAACATTTTTGTCCAGGCGATAATGCCCCTCTTCTGGTTTGTGCTCAAGGTTTTTGCTTTCCTCTTTTTGTACGTCTGGGTGCGGGGAACTCAACCGCGCTTCCGCTATGACCAGTTGATGAACTTCGGATGGCGCTGGCTGATGCCGCTGGCTATTCTGAACATTGTGGCGACAAGCCTGTGGTTGGCTTATCGCTGATCTTCGAATCGGGAGAAATTCCCGGAGCGTGCGATGCACCTGATTTTGTTTCTCGTATTTGCCGGACTCTGCCTGGCTGGAGCCATTAACCTCCTCCTCCAGAGCCATCCCATCAACAGCGCTCTCTCGCTGATTGTGGTGATGACCTCGCTGGCCGTGCTGTACCTGCTGCTGGGCGCGGAGTTCCTGGCCGCGGCGCAGGTCATCATTTACGCCGGCGCCATCATGGTGCTCTTCACCTTCGTCGTCATGCTGCTCAACGCCGGGCGCGAGGAGCGCACGCTGGGCAGCCGCGCGGCGCGGGCCGTGGGCTTTCCCGCGGTGACGGCGATCCTGGCCGTCATCGCCACCGTGATTCTGCACGCGCAGGGGCTGGGCGTGTCCCGGCTGAGCGACGGCATCACCTCCACGGAAGAGCTGAGCGCGGTCCTCTTCACCAAACTACTGCTGCCCTTCGAAGTGACATCGGTGCTGATTCTCATTGCCATTCTGGGCGCGGTGGCGCTAGCCCGGCACGGCAGCGGAGATCAAGCGGAAAGGACGGGCGAAGAATGAGTCCTCTCTACGCGCAATTGCAACAAGAGGTTCCCTTGTCCTGGTATCTGCTGTTGAGCGCCGTCTTGTTTTCGCTGGGCGTGGTCGGCTTTCTCTTCAAGCGCAACCTGATTACCGTCTTCATGTCCATTGAGTTGATGCTCAACGGCGTCAATCTCTCCTTTGTCACCTTCGCCCACCAGTGGCACGCGGTGAAGGGGCAGATTTTCGTCTTTTTCGTGATGATGGTGGCCGCGGCGGAAGCTGCCGTGGGATTGGCCATCATCATCGCCGTCTTCCGCGCCCGCGCAACCCTGGCCGTCGACCGCATCGACCGGATGAAACTATGAACGCAGACCTCCATCTCTGGCTGATTCCGCTGCTGCCCTTCGCCGGGTTCCTCATCAATGGAATCCTGGGCCGCGGTTTGCCTAAGTGGTTGATCACTACGATTGCGCTGCTTGCGCCGCTGGTTTCGTTTTGCGTGGTGTTCAACGCGTCACTGGGCATCTTCGGATTTCTACCAGCCTCCAATTCCCTTCCCTACACCGAAACCTGCCCGCTGCCCTGGATCAGCGTCGGCTTGCTGCACGTCGATTTCAGTTTCGTGCTCGACCAGCTTTCGCTCGTCATGCTTCTGGTGGTCACCGGCGTCGGCTTCCTTATTCACGTTTATTCCGTCGGCTACATGGGCGACGACAAAGGCTATGCGCGCTACTTCTCTTACCTGAACCTCTTCCTGTTTTTCATGACGGTGCTGGTGCTGGCCGGCAACGCGCTGGTGATGTTTATCGGGTGGGAGGGCGTCGGCCTGGCGTCGTACCTGCTGATCGGCTTCTGGTTCCAGAAAAAATCCGCCGCGGACGCAGGCAAGAAGGCCTTCATCGTCAACCGCATCGGCGACTTCGGCTTTCTCATCGGAATGTTTTTGCTGGTGGCCAACTTCGGCACGCTCACCTTCAGCGAGATTGGCGCGAAGCTCTATGCGAATCCTGCATGGCAGGGCGGCGTGCTCACCATCATCGCCCTCTGCCTGATGCTGGGCGCGGCGGGCAAGAGCGCGCAGTTGCCGCTTTACATCTGGCTGCCCGACGCGATGGAAGGCCCCACGCCGGTCTCCGCGCTAATTCACGCGGCCACCATGGTCACCGCCGGCGTTTACATGGTCGCCCGCACGCACATTTTGTTCAACCACTCGCCCTTCGCGCTCGGCGTGGTGGCCACGGTGGGAGCGGCCACGGCTATCTTCGCTGCGACCATCGCGCTCGTGCAGAACGACATCAAGCGCGTGCTGGCTTACTCCACCATTTCGCAGCTCGGCTATATGTTCCTCGGCTGCGGCGTGGCGGCGTATTCGGCGGCCATCTTCCACCTGATGACCCACGCCTTCTTCAAGGCTCTGCTCTTTTTGGCGGCGGGCTCGGTGATTCACACCATCGGCGGCGAGCAGGATTTACGGAAGATGGGCGGGCTGCGCAAGAAACTTCCGGTCACCTTCGCCGTTACTACTATCGGCGTTCTGGCCATCGTCGGAATCTTTCCCTTTGCCGGATTCTTTTCGAAAGACGCGATTCTCTACGCAGCGTTTTTGCAGGGAACCAACGGCAAGATTCTCTGGTTCGTCGGCCTTTTGACGGCGCTGTTGACAGCTTTCTATATGTTCCGGCTGTGGTACATGACCTTCATGGGTGAGTCACGCAGTCATGAAATCCATCCGCATGAGTGCCCGTGGTCGATGCGCGGGCCGCTGGTGATTCTCGCCGCTCTTTCAGTCTGCGGCGGCTGGATCGGCATGGAGCACTTCGGCAGTTTCCTTGCGCCCGCCGCCGGAGCGATGCCCACCGAGGCCGGCAATTGGCGTCTGGAACTGATTTTGAGCATCGTGGCTGTTCTTTTCGCGCTGGAAGGCTGGCTGATCGCCGACAAATTCTACCGGCGCAAGCCGGAGCGCCCGGCGCAGTACGCCGCGGCTCTGCCCGCCTGTTACAAGCTTCTGGCAAACAAGTATTATGTCGACGAATTCTATGGCGCAGTGGTGGTCAAGCCGCTGCTCGCTATCTCGAAATTCTTCCTGGAGTGGGTGGTGGACGTTGGCATATTAGGCGGCGCAACCTGGCTGCTCGGCGGCATCGCCACCTTTGCGGGAGCGATCCTGCAGCGCTGGCAATCGGGCAATCTGCGCTCCTATGCGGCGTGGCTGGCCGCGGGCGCGGCTGCTGTGCTGCTCTTCCTGCTGGTTCCGTGGGCAACGGTGCTGGCCAGTCTTCCGGCAATTCACCTTGGAATGGCGGGACATTGAGAGAATGAACCAGATAAACCAATCGATTCTCACACTCATCCTCATGGCTCCGCTGGCCGGAGCGGTGCTGCTTGCGCTTGTGCCCGACCGCTTCAAGCTTCCCAACTGGATCGCGCTCGTCACTACGCTCGTCACCTTTGGCCTCACGCTGCACCTGCCCTCGCATTTCGACAGAATGCAATCCGGCTTCCAGTTCGTAGTCAATCGTCTATGGATTGAAAAGCCCGCGATCTTCTATCACCTCGGCGTGGACGGCTTGAGCCTGTGGCTGGTGGTGCTGGTCGGCCTGCTCGCTCCCATCGGCGTTGTCGCCAGTTGGAACGCCATCCAGTCGCGGCGTAAGCTCTTCTTCGCACTCTTCCTTGTGCAGCAGACGGCCATGCTAGGCGTCTTTCTCTCGCTGGATCTGATGGTCTATTACGGCTTCTGGGAGTTGTCGCTGGTTCCCATGGCCATTCTGATCGCCATGTACGGCCGCAAGGACGGGCCCAAGGCCGCGCTGAAGTTTTTCCTTTTCACCTTCATTCCCTCCGCGCCGCTGCTGGTGGCGATTCTCTGGCTCTACACGCAAACCGGCAGCTTCGATTTCACCACGCTGCAAATTCTCATCGCCCACGTAAATTTCCCCGCAGGATCTTTGTACTGGGCAGCTCTTGCGTTTCTCTTTGCCTTTGCCGTCAAGGTTCCGGTCTTCCCGCTGCACGGCTGGCTTGCGGACACCTTCAGTGAAGCGCCGGTCGCCCTGGCCATGGTCGTGGCCGGCAAGCTCGGCCTCTACTCCATGCTTCGCTTCCACATCGGCCTCTTTCCCGAGCAGGCGCGATTGTTTGCCCCACTGCTGGTCGGCCTCGCCGTCATCGGCATTCTTTACGGCGCTTGTCTCGCGTTAGTCCAACGCGACTTTTGGAGGCTGATGGCCTTTGCCGCGCTGAGCCACTTGAGCCTCATCACTCTGGGCATCTACGGCCTCACGCTCACCGGCTGGGATGGCGCTGTTTATCAGATTTTGAATCACGGCGTGGTGGACGGCGCGCTTTTCCTGCTGCTGGGCATTCTTTACGACCACTACGCAACCAGCCAGATCAACGCCTATGGCGGCCTGGCCGCAAAGCTCCCGCGCACGGCCATGTTTTTCGTGATCGCCTCTCTGGCCATGATAGGGCTGCCTTTGCTGGGCAGCTTTATCGGCGAGTTCCTGATTCTCGCTGGCACCTTTACCGGCGTCAGCAAAGGCTGGGCCATCGCCGCTACGCTGGGCGTGATTCTGGGCGCGGCCTACATGCTCTGGCTAGTGCAGCGGCTCTTCTTCGGACCTGAGAGTGCACTGGCCACTTCGAAGCCCTCTGACGATCTGCGCGCGGGACACCTGGCCGTCTTGTGGCCTCTGACCGCGCTGATGCTGGCCACGGGACTGGCGCCGATGCTCTGGCTGCCAACCATCGAGAAGGGCGCGCATCCTCCGCATGTGCACGCGCAAACTATTTCGTTGCAAGGGGAGGGCCAGCGGTGAATCCTGTTCCCGACATCTTCCGCATCCTTCCCGAGCTCGTCCTCACGCTGACCGGCGTGCTGGTGATGCTGCTCGACGCGACTCTGCCTCCTCATTGGGCGCGCCGTCCGCTGGGCTGGGTCGCCGCTCTGGGAACCACCTTCGCGCTGTGGTCCAGCCTGTGGCAGCTTTCGCTGCCGGAAGGCACCGGCTTTTACGGCACGGTGGAAACCAGCGCCTTCACGGTCTTCTTTCACGTGCTGATCTGCGGCATCGTTCTGGTTGCGCTGCTGCTCTCGCTCGACACTCTGCCGGAAACGAGCCATCACCAGGGCGAGTTCTACGCGCTGATTGTCTTTGGCGCGGTGGGCATGTGCCTGCTCACCGGCGCGGTCGAACTGCTGCTGGTCTTCATCGCGCTGGAGATCTCCTCAATCTCCACCTATGTTCTGGCCGGCTACCGCAAGCACACCGCCCGTGGACCGGAAGCGGCCATCAAGTACTTTCTGCTCGGCTCCTTCGCTACCGCATTCCTGCTCTACGGGATTGCGATGATCTTCGGCTCGACCGGCACCACGCAAATCTACGAGATCGCGCGCCTCGTTCCCGCCGCACAGAATCACTCGTTCATTCTGGCCGGGATGGGGTTGATGCTGGTGGGCATTCTCTTCAAGGTCTCCGCCGCGCCCTTCCACGTGTGGACGCCGGACGTTTACGAAGGCGCGCCCACACCTGTCGTCGCGCTGATGTCCACCGCGCCCAAGGCCGCGGCCTTCGCGCTGCTGCTGAGGGTGGTCTACGAGATGCTGCCCACGCTGCGTCCCGTCTGGCAGCCGTTGCTGTGGGTGGTGGCCGTGCTATCCATGACCGTGGGCAACCTGGCCGCCCTGCGCCAGCAAAACGTGAAGCGCATGCTGGCCTACTCCGCCATCGCCCATGCCGGCTACCTGCTGGCAGCCTTCGCCGGGCTCGGCACTAGCGGCATCGCCGCCGCCAGCTTCTACACCGCGGCCTACGCGGCCATGAACGTGGGCATCTTTGCCGTCGTCACGCTGGTAAGCGGCTACGATGAGAAGCTGCCGCTCATCAACGATTATCGCGGGCTCATCTACCGCTCGCCCCTGCTCGGCAGCCTGCTGATCTTCTTCCTGGTTTCGCTCATCGGCATTCCCTTCACCGGCGGATTCTTCGGCAAGTTTTACTCATTTTTCGCGGCGGTGAGCGGCGGAGCTATCTGGCTGGCCATCATCGGCCTGTTGAACTCCGGACTGGCCGCCGCATATTATCTGCGCCTGGCTTTAGTTACTGCGCAACGTCCGGATCCCGATGCAAAGTCCGTCACACAGCAGAGGTCGCCGCGGGTCGGCGCTGCCGTCATTGCAGCCTTGGCGATGGCAGTTATAGCCACTCTGGTTCTGGGAATCGTTCCCGGCGACGTGTTGCATGCCGCCGAATCCGGCGCGTATACGCTCGAAGCGCAGCCGGCGGAGATCAGCGCACCGGCGAATCCCGCCGGACCGCAGGCGCAGCCCTGATTTAAATCGGATTGAGCACGGAACCGGCAGGGACCGGCACTCTTCTTGTGTCGATAGGCCTATTCCGCTTGAGAAGGCTCAAATAGCAGCGCACGGTCAGTCCCATAACACGGTCATTCACATAATTCTGAAGCACCCAGGCGCGCGCCGCCTTGCCCATGCGGCAGCAGCGCTCCGGGTTGCCGAGCAGCTCGAGCACGGCCTCGCGGATGGCGACCGAGTAGCCGGGAGGAATCAGCAACCCGGTCACCTCCGGCACCACGGCGTCGCGCGAGCCGGTGCATAATGTGGTCACTACGGGAATCCCGCTGGACGCGGCCTCCAGAACTACATTTGGAAATCCCTCCCGCCAGGTGGGCAGGACCATGACATCCATGGCGCGGTAAAACGGCGCCGTGTCGGCAACGTAGCCGGTCATGTGAATGCGCGGGTGGTTTTTGATGCGTGAGCGCAGAACGCGGTCGAGCGCATCCTCGGAGGCGTCAAACCAGCCCACCAGGAGCAGATGCGCTTGCGGCCGGGCAGCCAAAATCGCGTCGAATGCTTCGACCAACTCCGGCAGTCCTTTGTCGCGGGTCAGGCGGCCCACAAAGCCGACCACTGGCGCATCCGGGGGAAGGCCGAGCTGGGCGCGCAGGCTGCCCGGACCCGGCGAGAAGCGCTCCACATCGACGCCGTTGCTGCTGCCACTCCCCAGCAGGCGCAGTTTGCTCTCCGACGCCACGCCCAGTGCCAGCGCCTGGTTGCGCAGGCTCTCGCTGTTGCACAGCACAGCATGAGAACAGGCCGAGGTCAGGCGCTCAGCGGCCAGCAGTACACGGCGCTTAATGCCGGTCGAGGTTTCCAGCCTGAGCCCGCGCAGAAAGTAGACCCGCGTCGGCACGCCGCAGAGCATCGCAGCCACCGAGCCCAGCAGCCCGGCCTTGGGCGTGCTGAACTCCGTCATTTCGGGCTTCAGCCGCCAGATCAGCCAGCACAAGCGCAGAAGCGACCACAGGTCCGCCAGCGGCGCCATCCCCCGGCGCATAGGTATCGCAACCTGCTCCACCCCTTCCTGGGCGGCGGTGCGGGTGAGCAGTGCTCCGGGGCTGGAAACCAGCGTGACTCGGAAACCCGCCTCACGTAGTGTGCGAAGGCGGCCGCCTAGAACCAGGCAGGTTTGCGGGTTCGTAATGCCAACCACAATGTGGGGGCTTTGGGGCGAACGGTAGAATTGGGCCGGACGAGCGGCTGTGGATGAAAAGCGGCTGCGCATCCCCAAGGATGGGGACAAAAACTCTGCATCTGGAACAAGATTGCGGCGTTTGGTCACGTGCCTCTCCCGGAAAGGGCCTTCGCGTCCCGATGCGAAACAGCATCGGAAACGCGGTAGGAAAGGCGTTTGACGGAATCAGGAGTTTTTGCTCACCAAACGCTCATCCGGGCGATCTACTGCTCCGGTATGTTCACTCCCGTTATCCTCTTCAGCCGCTCTCCTCGTGACAACGCAAAATGAGACCAAAAAAGACGGTCTCCTGCCGGAGATAAACAGATGCAGTTTTCGTGGCATATTGAAGAAGGCGGACAGTCCCGGGGTCACCTGTGGAACTCCCTGTCCGGCCATCGCCGGATCCGGCGCGTCCACTCCCGTTCACCGCCTCAGCCGCTCTTCCAGAGACAACGTAAAGGAGAAAACGATAGTTCTCCTTTGGAGGTAAGCACGTGCAGTACTCTCAGGAAACATTAGTATGGTTTAATTTGTCAAGAGGAAAATATCATTAGGAAAAATAGGCTTAATTGCAGATCAATAAGGACATTTGCTCTTTTCTCCAGAAACTCATAGGATTTACCCATGCCCGCGAATCCGCGCCACAGGGTCCTTTTGCTGATTCCGCATCTTGGCGGTGGCGGCGCGGAGCGCGTGACGACGCTCCTGGCCCGTGGCCTGTCGCCGGAAAAGTACGAAGTGCATTTGGGGCTGATTACGCAGGCACAGAGCGGCGAGGCGCTGCCGGCCACCGTCCATCTCCACTGTTTGGGCGCTCCCAGGGTACGCGCCGGTGCTTTCCGGCTGCTCCGGCTCATCCGCCGTCTGAAACCGAACCTTATCCTCTCTGGAATAGCGCACCTGAACTTTCTCGTATTGCTGCTGCGCCCCTTTTACCCGCGAGGAACGCGCGTCCTGGTGCGACAGAACGGAACCGTCTCCGCCACCCTGGCCAGTGACGGGCTGCCCGGGTCTACTCGCCTACTTTACCGGCTGCTCTACCGCCGCGCTGACCGGATCATCTGCCAGACGCAATCGATGGCCGAAGACCTGGCCTGTCAACTCGGAATTGCAGAGAACCGGCTGGCGGTGCTGCCAAACCCGGTGGATGTGGAGGAGATTCGCAGCTCCCTCAACCTGCATCCGGCCCCGCAAACCAGCCCCGGCCCTCACCTGCTGGCCGTGGGGAGGCTCTCTGCGGAAAAAGGCTTCGATTTGCTGCTGAAAGCCATGGTTTCTGTCCGGAGAGAGTTCCCGCAAGCCAGCCTGCTGATTGCCGGCGCGGGACCGGAAGAAGCAGCACTGAGGGCCGAATGCCGCGCCCTGGGCCTAGACACCGCAGTGTGCTTTGCCGGCTACGTCGACCATCCCTGGACGCTCTTCCCGGCGGCAACGCTCTTTGTGCTCGCCTCGCGGCACGAGGGCATGCCCAATGCCCTGCTGGAAGCTGCTGCCGCTGGGCTTCCCATCGTTGCCTTGCCGGCCTCCGGAGGCGTCGTAGAGTTACTGCGTGATCAGCCGGGAGTGTGGCTGGCCTCTTCAATCTCCGCAGACGCGCTGGCCGCTTCCCTGTTCGCCGCGCTCCATTCCCTGCGGCCGGGTGAGCGTTATGCCCATCACTTCGTTGAAGCATTCCGCATCGACCGCGCGATCCAAGCCTATGAGAGCCTCATTGACCGAACCCTTGAGAGTGATAGAAAAAGCTAATCCTCATCGGACTTGCGGGGACGGAGCCTCCGTTTTCTCCTGACTTGGTAAGCCTGGGCTCGCCAAGTCGCCCAGATTTCATAGAGCTTTTCAATCGGGCCCAGCCTATTTGGTGAATACTCGTCCAGCAAGCGGTCCAGGGAGGTGAACTGCGCGGCATGCGTGCGAACAAATTCATAGAGCTGCTCCACCTGGGCGGCATGGGTAAAGTTGCTATGAATGCAAATCGTCCATATTCCTCCGGATTTTTCCTCCGGCATCCAAAGCTGCTGCGGAATCCAGGTGATGCCATTGCGCTTGAAAGGAATGCGGGCAAAGCCGTCCGACAGCATCCGCAGCCCCTCCTTGCGCAGCGCGCGGAGGGTGGCCTTATCGAAGCCGTGGCGCGGTGCAACGAAGATCCTGGGGGTTAGCCCCTGGCCGCGCAGAACTCCCAGCCCCTCGCGAATCCACTGCCGCTGAGTCTCTTCCGCCACTCCGGCAAACTCACTGTGATGATGCATTTTCAGGATGCTCGTGCCCTTGCTGGTGCAGATATGGCTATATCCATGCAGGGCAATAGCGGCTCCGGCCGCCTCCATGGCCCGCATCTTCGGCCAGAACTCGTGGTCCGGCGGCGATAGATTCAGGTCCCTGTCCTGGTTGTCGGGAATCACGGCAAGAATCGGCTTCAGGTCGAATTCCTCTATCATCGGCAGGCAGCGCTGCCAGCGTTCATAAGCTACGGTGGGGCAAAGGTCGTCAAAGCGTAGAAGGTATTGCGCCGGCCTGGGAATCATGCGGTTCTCTCCACAATGCAATCCTCTTACCGGCAGTGGATAGCCGGCCAATATCGATGAATTGCTCCAGCATCACGCCTGCTCAGCCACCCCTTTTGGAAGCAGCTTCCAGGCCCAATACCAGAGAAAAACAAAGGTGCTCACAGTCCACAATGAAGTAGCTAGCGCAATTCCCGCCACTCCGTACCAGCGCATGAGGACCAGATTCAGAATAATATCCAAAACCAGATTGAGGGCGCCACAATAGAAAATTAAATCACTGCGTCGCAGACTAACTAAAAATCGATAGAAAACGCGGCTGGAAACAAAAAAGGGGATCTGAATGGCGTACATGGCCAGCACCGGCGTCACCAGGGCCGTGTCGCGCGGTCCGAAGACGCCGTGCTGAAATGCCGTGCGTATCAGCCAGTGCGAGCCGATCATCAGCGCCAGCGCCACGGGCGTTGAAACCAGCGCCGTCAGCCGCACCCAGGTGCGCAGCGTCTGCCGGCATCCGGTCCAGTCGCGATTGGCGATCATGCGCGAGAAATGCGGTGTCACCGCTGACGATACCGCCCCGGCCAGCAGGGTAATCACCACGCTCACAAAGCGGTTGGCGTAGGCCAGAGCGGAGACGCTCCCGGCGGGCAGCATGGCGGCCATGGATTGATCCACCAGCAAGCCTGCGGAGGCCGCCACGCCGCTCAGCAGCACAGGGCCATACTGCTGCGCCACCTCCCGCGTAGCCTCCGTCGCCCCGTGCCACCAAAGCCGGAATCGGTAGCCGCGCGCGTCCATCATCCACGCCACCGTTCCCGCGTGGACAAGAGCGCCCGCGAGCGTCGCGTAGACCATCGCCCAGATTCCGTACCGTCCGCTCAGCAGCAGCGCTCCCAGGATAATGAGAACCGGCGTCGCCACCGGCGCCAGCGCGGGCCAGGCAAAGCGGTCAAAGGTGTTCAGAACGGCGGTGCAGTTGGTGGCGATGCCGGTAATCAGCACCACCGGCAGCAGCGCATAAAAGAGCCGGATGGCAAGCGCCATTTTTTCAGGCGGAAAGTGCGAGGCGATCAGCGGAAAGAAGCCGCGCGCGGCGAGAGCCATCACCACCGAGGCCGCACTCAGCAACCCGCAAACCCACAGCATTGAGCTCGACAGCAACTGCTGCGCGCGCTCGTGGCCCTCCCGCTCCCGCACCCGCACCAGCGTCGGCACCAGCGCCTGGTTCATCGATTCCGAAATGAGATTAATCAGCAGGTTGGGAATCAGAAAGGCCGCCAAGAAAGCATCCATCGCGTCCGTGCGGCCATAAACCCCGGCAACGGTGAACTCCTTGAAGGTGGCGACAATCTTGACCAGAATCCCCGCTGCCGTCACCGACGCCGCCGCGCCCAGAATGCGCCGGTTGACGCTGCCGCCGTGAAAGAGCCGCGCGAGTTGGGGGATCGGGGACATCGGCTCAAGCGGCCAGTGGCCTGATCTTCCGCCGCTTCTTCTGCGATTCAATCCACAGGTCGTATTGAAGCTGCGCCTTCGAGAAAAAGTCGGTGGAAAGCGCCAAGGACTGGCCATGCCGGATGCTCAGGTCCATCGTCACCGATGTGCGACCATTGAGAATGCGCGAGATGGTGGCGCGTGCTACGCCGAGATGCTCGGCAAGCTCGGTTGCGGTTGTCGAGCCGAGAAACTCCTTCAGCAGTTCCCCTGGACTGGCCGGATTGTGCATCATCGTCATGATCAATTTCTACTCATCTGCTTATAAATTGAGCATCTCCAAAAGAGCTTCTACACTCAACCGGTGGTGAGTGGCGATGCGCTTGAGAATGCTGGCAAGCGTGGCTGTTTTAATCGGATCGTGATAGGGAATTACTTCGTGGTTCTCGCCGTCGCGCCGCGTGGTCACTCGAACGTGAGATCCCTTTTGTCGGGTCGCCTCATAACCCAAAACACTCAGCGCTTTGACGAGACGCGGTCCGTCAATGTCGCGAGGAATCCTCATCAGACCAGGACTTCATCCCGCACGAAATGCAGGCGGATGATCTTTGGCGTCTGCATCGTTTCGTCGAAGTAGCAATGGACGGCTTCTTTGACCATCGCGCGCAGTTCTTCCAGAGTGTTCCCTTGGGTATGGATGCCGTAGCCAAGGGCGGAAGCCGTATAGCCGCCGTCTGCCTCGTCTTCACGCACCTCAAAGATAATCTCGCCCATCGAAGGTTGACCCTTTCTGCCTGCGTCTATGCTACACCGCCAGATTGCGCGCAACAAGTACCGCCGTTGGACTTACATCGCCAAGCTATCAGCCAACGACGTTATAACGAATCGGCGCTGGGAAGTAACCATCCAGCTCCTCCGGCTCATCAGCTCCCAGCCGTCCGGCCATCGCAATCATGGCCAGCAGCAGCCATGTGCTGCGGTTCTCCTCCACGGTGGCTACCATCGAGGTAATGCCCCATACCGCGAGCGCCAGGGCCATCGCCCAGCAAAGTTGTCCTTTCGTTTGCGTGATGGACCAGATCGCAGCGGCTACGATGGCCACGGCCAGAAACAGCGCCACCAGGCCGCCGCTTACGGCAATCGAAAGCGCTGTGTTGTGCGCCGTATCGGAGGGCGCCGTGCCTGCCGCGCTGACAAACGAACCCGCCCCCGTGCCGAGCAGCGGCGCTTTCACAAAGGCATGCCAGCCGGCCGTCCAGATATTCCACCGCTCGTTCAGGCTTCCGCTCTGCAACTGCTCGCTGATGGTGGCCAGCCGCTCGAAGCTGCCGCTGGGAACAATCCACCACAGCACGGCGGCCAGCGGCAGCAAAGCCAGCGCTCCAGCCAAAACCTTCTTCGGATGGCCGTATGCCAGCAAAGCTGCGCAGCCTGACAGGCCCACCACTGCGGCAAGAAATCCTCCGCGAGAGGCGGTGAGCAACAGGGCAACCAAACCCAGCGGCAGGTAGCCGGCGGCCAGCAGCCGCCACGGCCAGCGCTGCTCGCTGTTCACCAGCAGCGCCGCCAGCGGGAAGCCCAGGTTAAGAAAGCGGGCCACGTCGTTGGGGTCCTGTCCGGCGGCGGCAAAGCGAATCTGCTCGGCGGCCATGGCATCCGCGGAGGCAAAGCTGGCCAGGGTCAGCATCGCCAGCACCCACGATCCGGCCACGTAGGCACGCAACAGCGCGCGCAGATCGCCGGCAGTTGCGGCAAACTCCCACACCAGCCAGACAATCATCATCTCCTGAAAGTAGCCGCGCATCCTGGCCTGGGTCGCCAGCGGCTCGATGGTCCAGAAATACGTGCAGCAGAACCAGAGATAGAGCGCCAGCACCAGCCACTGCATCGCTCCGGGAGTGCGTATGCGCCCCGCCTGAAGAACTGCCGGAATCGCCGCCAGCAGCACAATCATGCCGGCGAATCGGGCAATGTTGCCCAGCGGCTCGCCCAGGTCCAGGGAGTACTCCCAGGGAATCGCAAAAGCGAAGACCAGCAACAATACCCAGGCGATGCGGCGCATGCAGTTCCTCAGTATCTCTGCGAATAAACCAGCGCGGAGTAAATCGTGACGCCAATCGCCGATTGAATGGCCGATTCCACGGTCCGGTTCCATAGGTTTTTGGCCGTCGAGTCGGGCACGTAGAGAATGTCGCGGTCGCGCACCGGCTGGTCCGGCTCCTGGCCGTGCAGCATGCGCTTCAGGTTGAGGCTGGTGAGGGTGCGCCCGCCCTTCTGCTCGCGGATGAGGATGGCCTTGCTCATGGCAGCGTTCTGCGACGGTCCCCAGGCCAGCGAGAGCGCCTGCACCACCGTCAGTCCCTGCGCCGGATCGACGGGAAAGCCGCCGGGACGCAGCACATCGCCCACCACGAATACCAGTCCCGCGCGGCTCACCTGTACCGTGTCGCCGGGGGCCAGTTCCGGGTTGTGATCCACGGCGGTGTCGGTGCCGCTGGGGTCCAGAACCACCGGATGCGGCGTCTTGGCGTCGTCGCGGTGGAAGATGTTCACCAGCCTTCCGGCGCTCGGCGCCAGTCCGGAGGCCGCTGAGATCAGGTCCAGCAGCCGGTGGTGCAGCGTGTAGGGATAAACGCCGGGACGCACCACTTCGCCCAGCACGCTCACGTCCTGCCCGGCGTAGGAGGTCACCAGCACCGTGACCAGCGGATGCAGCAGAAACCCTTGAGTCGTTAATGCTGTTTCGATAGCATGTGCGGCGCCCTGCTCGTCGAGTCCGGCAATCTGCACCTCATGCACCATGGGCAGCGTCACTGTGCCCGAGGGAGAGACGCGCACCACGGAATGGAACTCCGGGGTGTGCACTTCGCTGACATCGAGAAAATCGCCGGGTGCAATGGGCGCAGGCATGGGCGTGGCTGATTGTGTACCGGCCATCGGCGGCACGCCAACCTGGCTGGGGCCCTCCCAGGTGAGCGGCGACTCCTTGGGATTGGGTAGAATCCGCGCATCCCGCGAGGCAGGCAGCCGGACCACTCCCGTGGGCAGGCCGGAGGTGCTGGGCGTGGGCGCCTGGGCATGCATCGCCGCGCCCGCCAAAACAGCCGCCAGCAGTATCGCGCCCGCGCGCAGGACCGAGGGATGAATCGATTCCATCAGAAACGCGCCTCCCATCGCCAGCCATAGGCTGATAAAGAGTGTAATCAGCATATAAAGCGGCAGATCGGGCGCCACCGGCTTGTTCGGCTGGCGGGCAGCGTCGATCACCGAAATGTTGGAACTCCCAATGCCGGCCGACAGCCTCGCCTCCTCCACCTTTTCGAGCGCCCTCACATACAGATCATGGCTGGCGTTGGCCTCCGCGCGCATAGCTGCGTACTGGATGGCTGCTTCATTGGCCTTCATGCCTTCCGCGGTCAGTTCCTCGAGCTTTTTGCGCACCATCTGCTCGCGGTCGGCAGCCGTCTGCCAGGCGCTGCGGAAGCGCTCCACCAGCTTGGTGTCCTCGGCCTTTTTCTGCTGGTCCAGGTTCTCCAGCAGCCCGCGAATCTCTACGGCGCGTGGAAAGTTGGGGCCATGTTCGATGCTGAGCAGGGCTTGTTCCTGTTCCAGCTCGCTCATGCGAGCGTGAATCTGCTGCAAGAGGGCGGTGGCAAAGTTGCCGCTCTCGGCCTGCAAGGCCGGGTCGGAGGCGATCACCAGTTCTGGGTCGCCTTGCTGGGCCGCGTGGTACTGGGCCTCGCGCAGCAGGCGGTCCGTGGAGGCGGCCACCAACTGGCGGCCCAACTCATCGATCTCCAGCACCGCCGAGGTGTGCTCGGTTTCGCCTGGGTTGCCGTTGGACAGCGTCTCCGGCATGGTCAGCAGGCCGTGCTCCCGCTGGAAGGCCGCCAGCCGCTGCTGGTCCTCGTCCACCCTGGCCTTAGATTCCTTGAGCTGGCTCTCCAGCCACGCTGCGGCCTGCTTCGTGGCCTGTACCCGCGCATCGCTTTCCTGTTCTTCATAGGCGCGAATCAGGCCGTTCACCACGTTGGCCGACAGCGCCGCATCCCGGCATCGAAAGCGAATCTGAATCACTAGCGTGCGCGGCAGGGTTTGCACGCTGAGCCGCCTATCAAACCGCTTCAGCAGCCAATCCTGGGCATCGGCAGCCGGCGCATCGGGCCGGAAATCCGGAAACTTGCTGGCAAATCTGCCCATGAACCCCGGCGCCTGGTAGAGCCTGAGCCCGGTAATCACCTTCCAGGCCAGTTGGTCGCTGCGGAAGACGTTGGCCAGGGTCTCCTGCTGCACCGGCGCAGAGAGAATCGAGGCCGTCCCAAACGGCTCCGTCTCCGCCAGGCTGAGCGCCGTGGCGGGCGTAGTGCGCAACGCCACCCGCGCGCTGGCTTCGTATTGATTGGGAGCGATCAGGCAATACAGCAGGCAGGCCAGCAGCATTCCGCCTACCACCCAGCCCACCAGGCGACGGCGGCGAACCAGCACCTCCCAAAGCTCGCGCAGGCTTCGCGTGGAGTCGCGCCTGCCGTTGCCTTGCCGCGCATGGAGCCCCTGACTGGGCAACGGATTAGACCCCTTATCGGGATCAAAGGGAAAATCAGACGGTATGTCGCTCGTTTCCGGCACAGGCAGGGAACCCCCATCCCAACATTCATTAGGCAGAGGCAGACCTGGGGTTCAATACAGCAAAGTGCTACAAAGTGAATCACCGACAGTGTGCTTGATGGAATTCAATCCGTCAATAGATTCCAGAATCCAGAAAAGCTGACTGTGTAAAAAGAGACGAATTGTCGATCTTCACGCCGCGCCCCCGCCGCTCCGGTACCACGCCACGGTGCGCCTGAGGCCCTCGCGAAAATCGATCCTGGGCGCGTAGCCCAGCAGCTCCCCGGCCAGACGATTGTCCGCCAGCGAGTCGTGAATGTCTCCGGCGCGCGGCGCTGCGTAGGCCGGCTGGCCGCTGTAGCCGGTCAACTCCCGCAGCATTGCGAAGGCCTCATTCAGCGTGATTCGGCTGCCGCTGGCCGTGTTCATCATCCGGCCCGAGACCTTTTCCGCCGGGGCGGCGGCTGCCAGCAGGTTGGCCTCCGCCACGTTGTCAATGTAGGTAAAGTCGCGGCTCTGCTGGCCGTCGCCGTAGATAGTGGGCTGCTCCCCGGCCAGCATCTTGCGGCAGAAGATGGCCAGCACGCTGGAGTAGTGCGAGTCTGGGTCTTGATAAGGCCCGAAGACGTTGAAGTAGCGCAACGCCACCGTCTCCAGCCCGTAGACGCGGTGAAACGCGCTCATGTAGAACTCGCCGGCCAGTTTGGCCACGGCGTAAGGGGAGATGGGGTTGGGCAGCATCCCTTCATGCTTGGGCAGCGTCGGCGTATCCCCATAAGCGGACGACGACCCGGCATAAATCACGCGCCGCACGCCGGCTGCCCGCGCGGCCACCAGCACATTTAAGGTAGCGTCCAGACAGTTCCGGTTGGTAGCCGCGGGATCGGCCACCGAGCGCGGCACCGAGGCCAACGCAGCCTCATGAAAGACAATCTCCACCCCAGCGCAGGCTGCAGCGCAGGCTGCCGGGTCCGTCAGGTCGCCCTCCATAAACTCCATCGCCTCCAGCACCGCCAGGTTGGAGCGTTTGCCGGTGACGAAGTTGTCTATGCCCCGTACGCTCTCTCCGCGCTCCAGCAAGGCCGCGGCAATCGAGCGTCCAATGAAACCCGCTGCTCCGGTAACGAGATACCTTGGCAAGAAAATCTCCCTAAAAACCCTGTCTGCGGCGGGCAACCTCTCGAATACCCGCTCTTGAGAGAGAATACTCTATCCGGGACGATTACCGGGCCATCATAGAGCAAATGTATTTGGTTATGGATACCCCCAAGGCAACACCGGGCATCACCTCACCGAAGATTGTGCGCTGCTGAGATGAATGCATTCCAGCAGCAATTTCAGGTGACTTTCAATGTAGAATTGGAATAGTATGAACCCGTTAAAAGCTCTAGTGCACCATGCAGGTAAATGGTATATCAACCGCATCTGTAGAACGGAATCATTAGGTCAGAAGTTCACGCATCACAATGAAAGACCGATCGAGTACAGATTTGCCCTCGATTGTTTGGCTAGGGTGCGTCCCAGGTCCGTGCTGGATGTCGGAACAGGCACAACGTCATGGCCGCATCTTTTAAGTGGTTGCGGTTTTGTTACTACGGCGATCGACAACATGCGGGATTATTGGGACCACCAAATGGTGAACCGCCACTGGACGGTCCTTGACTTCGATATCACCCAGCCGGGAGAATTTCATGGCCCATTCGATGCAGTGACTTGCATCAGCGTAATGGAGCATATTGAGAATCATGAGGCTGCGATTCAAAACATGCTGAATCTCCTCGCTCCCAGCGGGTTACTGATCATCACTACGCCATATAATCACTCAACATACTGTCCGAACGTCTACAAGCTTCCGGATGTCCTCTACGGCCAGGATCAGCCATACATCTGCCGCTCCCATTCTGCTAAGGAGATCGAGAAATGGCAACAATTAGGAATGCGGCTTAAACGACGAGAATTATGGCGGCTTTTTAGCGGTCCCGTTTGGGCCACGGGAAATCGAATTGCTTGGGAACAGGTGCACTCAGAAGACGAGCCACACCAATTAGGGTGCTTTGAATTCGAGAAACTATAAATCAGGCCAGAACCCGCGACAGCCCTTAGGCCAATCATTTATCGTTATCAGTTCCTCTTATGCTCTCTCTATCCGCAACCCTGGCTGAACCGCTTTCCTTCTCTCTCGCGGAGAAACTGCTTCTAATTCTGTTGATTGCCGCCTCCGCTGCCGGTTTCTGGCTCCGCTTCCGCGTCGTCCTCGGCAAAATCCTCCGTTCCAAGCCAGACGCCAGCTTCCGCCTCTTCCCCATCGGCCGCCGCCTCTGGGATTTTCTCTGGGAGGTCGCCTTCCAGGCCAAAGTCATCCGCCAGCGCCCACTGCCCGGCCTGGCTCACGCCTTTGTTTTCTGGGGTTTCTGCGCCTTTGTCCTGGTTACTCTCAACCACTTCGCTTCGGGACTGGGCCTCGGCTTTCTATCACCATCAGGCCACTTCGGCCGTTTCTACTTTGATCTCGCCGCCGTCTTCGCCCTGGCCTGCGCCGTGGGAATTCTGGGGCTTTTTATCCGCCGCTTCCTCGTCCGCCCAAAATGGCTTGGCGACAAGCTCTCTTACCAGTCCGGCTTCATCGCCTTCCTCATCTTCCTGCTGATGGTCACCTACCTGGCCGCGTTTTTTTTCGCCGACGCCGACCCCGCCACACGGGTTCTCTGGTGGGTCCACACGCTGGCCCTTCTGATCTTTCTGCCCATCATCCCCCACACCAAGCACCTGCACCTGGTCCTGAGCCCGGCCACCGTCTTTCTCTCCCGCGGCAGCTTCAGCCAGATCCCGCCTCTCGCCGGCGACGAAGACTTCGGCCTCATTGCTGGCACCGACCTCACCCGCCTCGTCAGCCTGCAAGCCTACTCCTGCGTGGAGTGCGGCCGCTGCACCGAGCATTGCCCCGCAGCCAACACCGGCAAGCTGCTCAATCCAAAGGAGATCATCCTCGGTCTGCGCGGCTATCTGAACGATCTCGGCCCGTCCTCGGAAGAACCCCTGCTGGGCAAGTACAACCCCCAGGAAGCACCCTTCCAATGCACCACCTGCGGCGCATGCGAGTTTCAGTGCCCGGTGGGCATTGAGCATCTGCCCATCCTCATCGGCCTGCGCCGCGGCGCGGTCAACACCGGCGCATGGCAGGACGACTACGGCGCTAAACTCTTTTTGTCTTTGGAGCGCGGGTCAAACGCCCACGGCCTGCCCTCGAGCGAGCGCGACAAGTTCATCGAGAAGGCCGGCCTGCCCATCTTCGACGGAACTCAGGAATACTGCCTCTGGCTGGGCTGCATGGGCGGATACGACCCCAAGGGCCGCGATATTATCGCCGACTTTGCCCGCGTCATGAACTACTTGGACGTGAGCTTCGGCGTCCTGCGTAAGGAGAAGTGCTGCGGCGACCCTGTCCGCCGCCTGGGCAACGACCTCGTCTTCCAGCAGCTTGCCGAATCCAACCTCGAAGCCCTGGCCCAAACCAAAGCCAAAAAAATCATCTCCATCTGTCCCCACTGCGTCCGCACCATTCAGGAAGATTGGCGGGAGTTCGGCACGCCACCCTCCATAGAGCATCACAGCGAGTTCCTGGCACGCTTTGCAGATAAACTGCCAAAGCAGAGTAGAGGAAATAAGCCGCAGTCCCTAGCCGCAAACTCGCTAACTCGCGATCCCCGCGAAGCGGGGGCTAACTTGCCGCCTTTGTCAGAACACATGCCTCTATCACCACTACCCTATGGGCAAGAAGAACAAATCGTCTACCACGACCCCTGCTACCTGGGTCGCTATCGCAACGTCTACAACGAGCCGCGCAAAATCGTCGCTCTCACAGGCCAACTCGTCGAAGCTCCGCGCAATCACGAACGCAGTTTCTGCTGCGGCGCGGGCGGAGGCCTGGTCTTTCTGGGCGAAGAATCCGGCGAACGCGTCGGCCATGTCCGCGCCGCCGAGCTGGTCTCCACCGGCGCGCAAACCATCGCCACCGCCTGCCCCTTCTGCAACAGCATCTTCCGCGACGCGCTGGCAGAATCCGGCGAAGCCGCACCGCAACTCCTCGACATTGCCCAGTTAACCGCGCGAGGATTGCCGAAAAATGAAGTGAATTAGGATTTTGGGGTTCTACTGGTCTTCAATAAGTGCCTGGAGACTCCCAGCTAAAATAAACAAGAGATCGAAACTATGAAAATCATCGTCGCCATCAAGCAAGTCCCGGAGCGCGATGCCCAAATCCGCATCGACGCCGCCGGAAAATGGATGGATGAGTCCGACCTCCAATTCGCCCTCAACGAGTCCGACGCCTACGCCCTCGAAGAAGCTCTCCAGCTCAAGGAAAAGCACGGCGGCGAGGTAGTCGTCCTCACCGCCGGTCCCGAGCGCGTCGGCCCCACCATCCGCGAAGCTCTGGCCAAGGGCGCCGACCGCGCCATTCACATCGATTGCGCTAACCTCAACCAACTTGACGCTCTCAGTGTCGCCCGTCTCCTCGCCGCCGCCATCAAGCCCGAAAACCCCGACCTCATCCTCACCGGCCTCCAGTCCGACGACCTCGGCCAGGGGCAAACCGGCGTCATTCTCGCCGAATTGCTCGGCTTTCCCCACTCCTCGCTCATCCTGCACGTGGACAAAACCGACGCGGGCCTCACCGTCAAGCGCGAGCTCGAAGAGGGCTGGTTCCAGTTGATCGAGCTGCCCACCCCCGCCGTGCTCACCATCCAGTCCGGCGGAAACAAGCTGCGCTACGCCACGCTGATGGGCATCAAGCGCGCCAAAACCAAAGAAGTGCGCGTGCTGCCCGCCTCCCAGCTGGCCGCAGATGCCGCACCGGTCGTAATCCTCGAGCACGTTGCGTTGCCGCAAAAACAAAAATTAACCCAGATGCTCGCCGGCACGCCCAAGGAAGCCGCGGCGGCGCTGGTGGAAAAACTGAAGTTTGAAGCGAGGGTCCTATGAGCGGCGTTTGGGTAGTGATCGAAGACAAGGATGGTCGCGTCAGCCGCGCCAGTTGGGAGGCCGTTGCCGCCGGGCAAAAGCTGGCCGCGCTCGTCGGCCAGTCCGTAAACGCCATCGTCCTCGGCGCTCGTACCGAACCTCACGCCACCGAAGTCGCCTCCAAGTCTATCGCCAAAGTCGTTCGCATCGAGCACCCGTTGCTGGCTGCCTACACCGCCGACGGCTTTACTCTCGCCCTCGAACAACTCATCGAAAAAGAAAGCCCCACGCACGTCGTCTTTCCCCACACCTACCAGGTCCGCGACTACGCGCCCAAGCTCGCTGCGCGTCTCGGCCAGACGCTCATCTGCGACGTAACCGCCATCGCTGACGGCCCCCTCTTCACCCGCCAACTCATGCAAGGCCGCCTCAACGGCTCTTATCGCCACTCCGGCAACGGCCCCTGCTTCGTCTCCGTGCAGGCCGGCGCCTTTCGCGCCGACGATGTCCAGCCCGGCTCATCCTCCGTCTCCGTCTTCACGCCCACAATCGTGCCCGCGCAGATTCGCACCCGCCCCAGCGAGCGTTTCCGCGCCGCGGAGCAGACCGTGGACCTCGGCGCGGCGCACAGAATCGTCGGCGTGGGCCGCGGCATCAAGGACGCCGCCAACCTCCCTCTGGTTCAGGAGCTGGCCACGGCTCTCGGCGCGGAGCTGGGCGCATCCCGGCCCATCTGCGACAATGGCTGGCTCGCCATGGAGCGGCAAATCGGCAGTTCCGGCCAGACCATCGCGCCCAAACTCTACCTCGCCCTGGGCATCTCCGGAGCCATTCAGCACCTGGTCGGCATCAAGGGCTCGCAGTGCGTGGTGGCCGTCAACAAGGACCCCAACGCCCCCATCTTCGAAGCCGCCGACTACGGCATCATCGGCGACCTGATGGAAGTTGTTCCCGCCCTCACCGAAGCGGTGAAAGCGGCCCAGCAGTAGAAACAGCGCGTCGCATCCCTTTCGGACCACCACTGCCTGTGCAATGCAATCGGGCACAAAAAAAACCAGCCCGGCGAAGGCAACTGGAGTTACAGCAAAATCAGAGTAGCTGTACCCGGAGCCTATACCGCCAAGTGGCTTTTTCCGTTCCGGGGTCCCCGGCGATAGGTCTTCGTCGCCGGGGTGGAAGTAAAAGCCACCTCAAAAGCTTTTAATAAGAGCACGTATACTCTGATTTTGCTCTATACTGGACCGTAGCGGAAATACAACTGGGTTATTCCCTCAAGAAAGGGCAACACGAAAATGAACGGTATCGGATATCTGGTCTTGCTGGCGCTCGCGCTGGCCATCCCCACGACTCTCTTTCTTCTCTTGCGCGCCAGCCTCTGCGATCTGCTGCGTCACATCCTCAAGCTGCAATCCGGCGTCACCTTCTATCTGCGCTCCTTTCTTCTCGTTCTTTATCTTGCGGCTCTGTCAGGCGCCATCGGAATCGCCTTTGATCTGAAGCCGGAATCGCGCTTCATGGAATACCTCTGGAAGGGAGCTTCAGGCCTCTCATCATCCATTCAAAACTTGGTCCTGTTTGTTTCCGTCTACCTCATTCTGATCACCATTCTGGTTGCCACTCTGAAGGTCAACGTTGACGAATGAGCAATATCTGATCGTCTCTTACTTCGCCTGCGCGGCCCTCTCGGTCGTGGCGGGCATCCTGGTCTATCTTTATCTGCGGCGGCCCTTCTCTGCCGTAGCCGAATCTGCGCCGGGCAAGCATCTTCCCGCCATCCTCAAACGCCTCTTTCCCTGCGGATTGCTCTTCCCCGCCCTGCTGGGTTTTCTTTCTGTCTCCTATCAGGGCTGTGGCAAGTCGTACGCGGACATCGTTGCAGACCGGAATTTTCTCGTCGCCAAAAATCACGAACAGATCTCTGCCATCCTGTTCTACGTCGTCGTCGCCGTCCTCTTCTGGAATCTCATCGCCCTCCTCATCTTGCGCTCCACGCATCACGGCAAAAATGAACACTGATTTTGTCGTACCGGGCCTTGTATCAGGGCACGGCTCTAGCCGTGCTGCAAGATGCCCAATAAAACTGAGGGCTTTAGCCCCTGATGGGTGCATCCTTGTTCGCACACCGGAGAATCATCGATTTTCCGCAAAATTCCGCCATTGACGCCGGCCTCTTCCATGCGCTACTCTTACCCCCGGATTTGTTCTACTTCCAAATCAAGGAGATAGCCCCATGAAATTCGTAGCATCCATCGTCGTCCTGTTATTCGCATCGGTGTTGGCTTACGCCCAGGGTCCCAAGTCCTGTGAGGATTTGAAGGCCGAGATCGCCAAAAAGGTTGAAGCCAACGGCGCCAAGGCCTACACGCTGGATATCGTGGCCAAGGACAAAGAGGCCGAGGGCAAAGAAGTCGGCCATTGCGGGGGAGGAACCATGAAAATCATGTACCTCCGCACCTCGCCTCCGCCAGCCGCCGCCGCGCCCAAATCCGCAACCCCGGCAAAAACCGCTGCTCCGGCAAAGCCCGCAACCAAGCCAGCAAAGCCTGCCCCTACAACACCAAAGCCCTGATCGTTGCACATTCTGAAAGCTGTGCCCCGTTCATCGCGTTCTTTGCGATGAGCGGGACTTCGGCGGGTTCCCCAGGTCCGGATTTTCGGACCTGGGAATCCTCATAATGTATCAGTGTGCGACTGTTAGGTCGGGGTTTTAACCCCGATAGAATTCGTGCCGTTATCCGGAGGCAGGCGGGTGTCTCACAGCTTGCGGAAAAATGCGAAGCTTGGAGCAAGAAGCGTCAGGGCACGGCTTTAGCCGTGCCGCAAAATGCCCAATAATACTGAGGGCTTTAGCCCCTGCGGTATGCTTTTCGGGTTTTTTACTTGAAAATCAGTAAACAAATCACCGGAGACTTTATGTGTAGATCGTTGTTAGTATTTCTTATCGGATTCCTCAGTTTCGTCTGCTGCCCATACTATGGACAGAATTCTGCGCCGTCTACTGGCAAGCCCGCTGTCGAAAAGAAGATGGATGGGCTGCTAATCGATGGGCCTGGCTTTTTATTCAGTGTTAAAGAACCGGATCAATGGGATAGTGATGTCTTTGAGATTGCTCGATATTACTACTCAAATATCATTTTTATTCCCGAAAACAAATTGAGCCGGTCGGCGCATGTCAACATTCGCATCCGGGTAAATAGCAAAGAAACTACTGATCCCTCACAAGATATGGAGACGGATATGAGACGTTATAAGGCAAAATATCCGAAGGCCAACTTTTCTGACTTAGCGGTATCTCACCCAACGTATAAAATATGCGCAAAATTGTTTTATATCGAGAATGATTTTTACGAATATGTTGTGTACGTTGACCCAGGACTTAACGTAAATAAAATCTTTTCCGTTGCCATGTCGAAGGAGTCCACACCAGCTACACCTGATGAGATGAAAGCATTTAAAGAGATCCTCGAATCATTATTCTGGATAACAGGAGAAGTTCATTATCAGCAATAGTAGCTGCCGGGTTCCCCATCCTTTCGCGTTCTTTACAAAAGTGTAGGAGACCACAAACACCCTGGCGCGCAAGTGCCGTCCGCCGCACCGCAGGTGCCGCGAAGCGCCCTCCGCCTGGACGGCCAGTCCCCTCACCGCAGGTGGTTTGTATGGCCTGCCAGTCCTTTGCAGATAATTATGCCTTTCACGCGCACAATAGAGAAAAGCGTTTAAATCCAACAGCAAAGGAATCCCCCGTATGATCGATGTCAACCAGACCACCCCCGCCCCAGGCGAGGTGGACAAATCCAGCGCCGCCTCCGCAAACCATGCCGTGGCTAGTTGTATGAGTGCCTGGGAAGAGGCTTACAATGTGGAATTCGCGAAACGCAATGACGAGGACGATGCCTTCGATGCTGCCGGAAATGCCTATCGTGAGGCTATGCCCCCGCTTTCCGGGTACGAAAACATCCGCGATTTCATTGCTTGTGTTGTCAATGCTATGCTCATCGGCGTAATTGAGGACAATAAGGGCTCCAAGCTTCTATATGGTGCTCAGGTAGCCCTCACAACGGTCCGCCGCCAGCCTGCGACCCTCAAACTCGCCGAATGACCCCCCACCCCCACCCCCCTCCCCAACCCCGGGGGGGTATAAATTTTCTTCAAAAACCTTGCAGATTAATTCATTGATGGGTTCGACAGATCTTCGCTGTTGGGGTGAAAGTAGGTTGGAAAAACTCGAAGTTCATGGCGCGCTGGCGCCGTCTGCCTGGACGGCTAGTCCCGAATCGTTTCCTTGCGCACAGTGAGCCGCTCCACCAGCTCCGTTCGCACCTCGTAACCGCGGCCCGGCGTCTCCAGCACAGCAATCTCGCCTGCTGCGGAAACCGTAACCTCCGGCTCGATGATGTCTTCGGCCCAGTAGCGCGCCGAAGCCGAAACATCGCCGGGCAACGTAAAGTTTTCCAGCGTCGATAGCGCGATATTGTGTGCGCGTCCCACGCCCGACTCCAGCATTCCGCCGCACCACACCGGAATCTTCCGCTCCCGCGCCGCGTTGTGCACGGCGATGGCCTCGCTGAAGCCGCCCACGCGGCCCAGCTTAATATTGATTATCCGGCACGACTCCATCTCGATGGCCGCCTGCGCGTCTCTCCGGTTGCGAATCGATTCGTCGAGACAGATTGCTGTCCGCAAGCGCTTTTGCAACTGCGCGTGAAAGTAGAAGTCATCGTGCCACAGCGGCTGTTCGATCATCAGCAGGTTGAAGGCGTCAAAACTCGTCAGATGCTCCGCATCGTGCTGGCTATACGCCGAGTTGGCGTCGCAACTGAGCGTGATCGCCGGCCAGCGTTTGCGCACCTGCGTGAAGACTTCCACGTCCCAGCCCGGCTTGCACTTCAGCTTGATGCGCTGATAGCCGGCCGCCAGTTCTTTTTCGATGATCTCCAGCAACTGCGAAATCGTCGGCTGAATTCCCAGCGAAACGCCGCAGGGAATCTTCGCGCGCACGCCGCCGATCAGCCGCGAAAGCGAAACCCGCTCGCGCTGCGCTTCCAGATCCCAGATGGCGTTTTCCAGCGCCGCTTTGGCCATGCGGTTGCCGCGCACCGCGTGAAAGATCTGCGGGCACTCGCTGCCGTTCGCGGGCGCTTCAGCCGCCAGCATCGGCCCTAATTCGTCCACAATGACCTGCCAGGCGCTGTCGGTCGACTCCTCGGAGAAGAACGGCCGCTCGCCCGCCGTGCACTCGCCCCAGCCAATCAGCCCCTCGGACCGGATCTCCGCCAGCAGGATTCTCCGTTCGCGGGTGACGCCGAAGCTGGTTTCAAAGGGGCGCACCAGCGGCAGGCGCAGTTCGCGCAGAATGATGGCGTCAATCTTCATATTTCATACATTCCCTTGGATTCGAGGTTTGCATCGCTCGGGATGAGAGGGCCCAATTCGTAGATTCCGTTGTCGTCCGCATCGCGGGTGAAGCCAACGACCGCCAATCCATGGGAAAACGCCGCTTGTAACTTTCTGCGGTTCTCCGACTGGACAGTCAAAGCGCGCTCCCGCTCGGCCTCCGAGGCCCTCCACGCGGCGATGGCTGCCGGAACCTGAATCCGCGCCTTGATCTCGCGCGCCTCTGCCTGTCGGCCTTTAAGAGCAGCCTCGACTCTGGGCGAATCAAGCTCCCATTCAGCCACCAGGCGGTCCGTCGGCAGCCCTCCTTGCAAGCGTGAGGTGGTAGCGCCATAGAAATTCTTCTCGTAGCGGCGGGCGATAGCTCCCAGCTTGTGGAGATTAAGATAAGCGTTCTTGATCTCCAGCGGATCGAAGGTCCACTCCATGTGGCGGATGCCGCGCTTTAGCGCATCCCTGCGCTGTTCCAACTTGAGCTTCGTGCCCAACCCGCGATTCTGGTAACTCTCGCGCACCGCCAGCATGTGCGAGTGCAGATAGGCTCGCGGTCCGTCCTTGGAGCTTTTCAACCCCGGCAACGACAGCGCGAAGCCCACCAGCGACTCCGGCCCGCCGATCGCGGGGCTGTCGGCAATCTCTGTATTGAAAACGCCGATGACCTGCCCGCCGATCTTCTGCGTCAGCAGAAAGGCCTTGCGCGGTAGCACATCGCTCGGGTCGTAACCCCAGGTTTCGATCTCCAAACGGACGCAGGCCTCAAGTTCATCAAATCCTGAGCAGGAGCGAATCAAAATCATGGCTGTACCTCTTTATCGGCAGCCGCCAGCTTCTGCTTAGCTCCAATCCACAACGCTTCCAACTCATCCAGGGAAAGCTCTTCGAGCGGCCTTGCCGAGGCCTGCTCCATGGCGCGAAAGCGCTCGCGGAAACGCAGGTTGCAACCGCGCAGCGCCATCTCCGCATCCACGCCCAGATGACGGCCAAGGTTGACCACGGTAAACAGCAGGTCGCCCAGCTCCGCCTCGACCGCGGGCTTGCGCGCCGGATCGTCCGAAGCAGCCTCAGCCTCCAGCTCTGTTGTCTCCTCGGCCAGCTTGGGGAGCAGATCACGCCAGTTGGGCCAGTCGAAGCCGGATTTGTGCGCCTTTGCGCCGAGCTTGGCGGCCTCAGCTAAGGCCGGCATCGCCCGCTGGATAGAGTCTAGACGCGACTCCGGGTGCTTCTGCGCCGAAGGCGCGGCTGCTGCATGCAATGCCGCCGAAGGCGCGCCCGCTGCATGCAATGCCTTTTCAGCCAGCTTGATCTCTTCCCAGTTGTGCAGCACGGCTGCCGAAGAGCCTTCTACATCGGCATCGACCTCGGCACGGTTGCCCGCCTCCCGCGAAGCCTCCTCGCCAAAGACGTGAGGATGGCGGCGAATCAGCTTGCGATTCAGGTGGTCGAGTACGTCGGCAATCGTGAAGTGGCCGTCGTTGGCCGCCATCTCGGCATAAAACAGGATTTGCAGCAGCAGATCGCCCAGTTCCTCGGACAGGTGCGGCCAGTCGCGCCGCTCGATGGCGTCGATAACCTCGTAGGTCTCCTCCAGCGTGTACTTGCGAATGGAATCGAAGGATTGCTCGCGGTCCCAGGGGCAGCCGCCGGGTGCCCGCAGCCGCGCCATGATGGCCACGGACTGCTCAAACAAAGCCGCCGCGCGCGCCGGATCGGTTGTGGGCTGCGGCGCGGAAGCCTGTTCAGTCGAGCGTTCAGACGAAAATTTCATTCACAGCTAGTCTACCTTGGGCGGGAGCGGTTGCGATGGCTCCCGCGTCTCAATAGCCGTATACTCAACTCGACCATGATTCGCATTCTGGGAACGATCTTTGCGGGGCTTTTGGGTCTGGCCTTTGGCAGCTTTCTAAACGTCTGCCTGAGCCGCTGGCCGGCGGGCGAGAGCATTGTCCGGCCGCGCTCTCATTGCCGCCAGTGCAATCGCACACTGGCCTGGTGGGAGAACGTGCCGCTCCTCAGTTGGTTCGCGCTGCGCGGCCGCTGCCGCACCTGCCGCACCTGGATCGGCTGGCGCTATCCGCTGGTGGAACTGGCGGTGGGAGGGCTGTGGGCATCTCAAGTGTGGAAATATCTATCTGCATGGAGTCAAGAAGACCTCCTGATCTACTTTTTCCCATACCTCATCCACAATAATGAGTGGCTTGTATACGTCGTTGGATGGGCGATTTTTACTTGGATTCTGGTTGCCTTGGCTGTACTGGATGCTGAAAATCTGTGGTTGCCCAACTGGCTCACACTTCCCGGCATTCTGCTCGGATTCATTTGGACTATCGTGCGAACACGGCTCATGTTGGAGGTAAGCCTACTCTCTAAACCTCCACTTTCTCCCGGCGCGCTTGATTGTTTCATTGGCATCCTCGCCGCCGCCGCTCTCATCCTGCTCATCCGCTGGGTCTACTGGCTGATTCGCCGCCACGAAGGCATCGGCCTCGGCGACGCCAAGTTGATGGCGATGCTGGCTGCATGGCTCGGCCTGCCGGGCGCATTGCTTTCGTTTGGTCTGGGCGTTGTGTTGGGAGCGCTTGTTGCGATTGTTCTGCTGCTCGTTCCATCGGCGCAACGGGATTCCAAAAGCTGGGCGCTCAGCAAGCTGCCACTGGGCACATTCCTCTGCATCGGCGGCATCGTCAGCAGTCTGTGGGGACAGCAAATGCTCGCCGCATATCTGCGCTGGGCTGGATTCTGAGAATCTGCCAGAAACAGCGTCAGGCCGAAGCTGAAAGCTACGGCCTGTCGTTGCAACCCGGACCGAGCTACCTGTCGGTACAGGAGTAGCAGGGATCGATGGAGGCCTGGATCAGCGGTGTGTCGGCTAGCCGCGCGCCCTTCACCATCCAGCGAATTGCCGGCATCACGGCAAAGGTCGGTGTGCGTACATGAACACGGGCCGGATTTCGCGAACCCTCTTTCCATGAGACCGAGTACATGACTTCTCCACGCGGCGCCTCGACGCGGGCCGTGGAGGTTCCCGTGATGAAGTTGAATTTTTCATCGCCGGTGTGGAACTCGCCGGGCGGCAGTTTGGCCAGCGCCTGGCGAAGAATCTTGCAGCTTTCCATGATTTCGAGGGCGCGGACCAGCAAACGGGCGCGCACGTCGCCGTCGGGCACGACCGGCACGTCGAACTCCATCTCCGGATAGGCGGCATAGGGCGCGTCTTTCCGCAGATCCTGCCCAACTCCGGAGGCGCGCGCCACCGGCCCAACCACGCCGCAAGAGACGGCCTTCTCCATGGTCAGCACGCCGATGCCCGCGCAGCGCGAGCGAGCCGTTCTGCTGGTGGTGAAGATGGGAATGACGGTATGCGCCATCTCGCCTTCCAGTTTCTCGACCATCTTGAGAATCGATTGCGGATCAGTGATGTCGCGATTGACGCCGCCGATGCGGTTCATCGAATAGTTGACGCGGTTGCCGCTGATGGCGGCGAGGATGTCCATGATCTTCTCGCGAATCTCGAAGCAGGTCATGAACATGGTTTTGAAGCCCATGAGCTTGGCCGCGATGCCGGCCCAGAGCACGTGCGAGTGCAGCCGCTCCAGCTCCGCCATGATGACGCGAATGTACTGCGCGCGCGGCGGCGGCGTCTGATCGGTCAGCCCCTCCATCGCGCGGCAAAAGGTGAGTGTGTGAATGAACGAGCATATGCCGCAGACCCGCTCCATCAGCGCGATGGCCTGAATGTGGTTGCGAGTCTCGGCCAGGTGCTCGATGCCGCGAAAGTTGAACCCGATATGCAGCTTGGCGTCCAGAACCGTCTCGCCTTCGCAGATCATGTCCAGCTTGTAAGGTTCTTCCAGAGCCGGGTGATAGGGCCCCATGGGGATTTTGTAGCTCATTTTTTCTCCTCATTCGCGGCCACGGCGTCGCGCAGGTTCACGCCCATCGTCTCTCCCTGGCGCAGCAGCAGCGGTTCGTATTCGCGTCCCGTGAAGTCGATGCCATATTCCTCGTGAACCTCGCGCTCAATCCAGTCCGCAGCTTCGCACAAGTCATAAATGCTCTCGATGGATTTGCCGGCGAGCGGAAAGGAAAAGCCCAGCAACTGGCCGCTGAGGTCCCAGTGGTACTCCAGGCGAAAACCCTCGTCCTTGGGAAGCTGATAGGCGGTGATGGTGATGAAGCGCGCGTGAATTTCGTTCATCGCCTTGGCGAGTTCGCGTACCTTCGCCGCATCCAGCGCGAGCCAATGCACGCCGCCCTTATCGACCCAGGGTTCCGTGGTTCCCAGTTTTTCTGGAATGCTTTCAAACGAACTCATTGCGTGCCTCCATTGGCAGGGCCGGCTGCTTGTTCTATTTGTCCCGCGGCAACAGGCGCCGCCGGAACCACGGCCGGCTTTACGGTCTGCTTGCGGGCAACGGTGTAGGATTTTTTCAACTCGCCGGGAGTCAGGTAGATCGGCGGGCACTCGGAGTCCTGGCTGAGCGCATGTTCCTTGCAGCCCTCCACGCATCGCCCGCAGAAGGTGCAATGGCCGGGATCGTAGCTCCAGTAGAATTCGCCTTTGCCGGCCCTGAACTCGATGGCGCGGGCGGTGCAGCGCATTCTGCAGATGGCGCAGCCGGAGCAAAGCGTGGGATCGAAGCGCACCAGGCCCCGGTAATGCTCGCTCACCTTGGGGCGTTCGGGAAAGAGCAGCGTCCGCGAGCCGCCCCACAGGTTCTTCCACAGCATGGTCAAAATGTTCATGCTTTATACCTCATGAAAAGCGCGGAGGCAACGGCCAGAACCGCGAAGATAAGCGTGCACTGCCAGTAAAAACGTACCGTTGTATCGATCTGCAAGCGCGCCGTAGCCGCCGCGGTCACCGACAGGAGCAGCACGATGATGAAGGAGAGCGCGACGAAGACCAGCGCCGCAACCCACCAGAGCGTGAAGGCCGGAGCGATCAGCGTGGCCACCAGCCCGGTCGCCGCAACCCATTCCAACCCATGCGAAAGCTCCCACATGGCCAGCTCGGGGCCGGCGTATTCGACCATGGGACCGGAGTAGATCTCCTGCTCGGCGTTGGGCAGCGAGAAGGGATTGAGATGGAGTTTTGCAGGCAGGCAAACCAGGATTGCCGCAATGCCCAGCCAGCGCAGCGGCGAAGACGGAAGCGCGGCGAGCGCCGAGAGGCTGAAGGTGTGTTGCGAGGCGGCGATGGAGATGATGGCCAGCAAAAAGACTACGTTGTAGCTGACACTGAGCACGGCCTCGCGCGCCGAGCCGATTTCGCCGAAGATGGAGCGCGAACTAAAGCCCGCCGCGATGATGCACATGGAAGGCAGCTCGAGCAGCGCCAGCAGCAGAATCAAATCGCCCTGGAAGCCGCCCGAAGCAGGCAGCACCGGCAACAGTCCCACCGCGCCCGCCGCCGCAGAAACGGCAATCAGCGGCCAGGCTTTCATCAGCAGGCCGCCCACGCCCGCGCGCCGGGGCGTGTCTTTGCCCAGCAGCTTGATGAAATCGAAGAATGGCTGCATGAAGGGAGGGCCGATGCGGCCCTGCATCCGCGCCACCGCCTTGCGTTCCACCCAGAGGAAAAACCACGCGGCGGGCACGGCAAAGAGCAGGCCGGGAAAGATGAGCAGGCGCGCTAAAGCGGTGGTCAGACTATTCCAAATCTCTGGCGTCATCATGCCTGCACCTCCGTGGAACTGCATGCGCAGCTTTGGCAATTATTTCCAGGGTCGCCCACAACCTCGGGCTCGGCATCAGCAACTGGTGAATTCGAGCCTCGCGCGGCCAGAATCCCCGCGGCCTTGGCAACGCCCAGCACAATGGCATCGGGACGCGGGGGGCAGCCGGGAACAAAAACATCCACCGGAATGTGCTTGTGCAGCGGACCGGCCAGCGTGCGGCTGTCGATGAAGACATTGGTCGTCGCCGGGCAAGACCCGATAGCCACCACCGCCTTGGGCCCGTAGACCTGTCCGTAAACCGTCTTGATGGCGCCGACGGCGTTGTGCGTGACCGGGCCGGTGACGCAGAGAATGTCGGCGTGGCGCGGCGAGCCTTCCAGGCGCACTCCCAACTGCTCGGCGTCGTAGCGCGGCGAGAGGGCGGCCACAATCTCAATGTCGCAACCGTTGCAACTGCCCGAGTTCATGTGAAAGAGCCATGGGCTGTGGCTGCGGCAATAGCACATCAATTTACTCCAGAGCTTCATGGTCTCCCTCCAAGCAGCATTTGTATCGAATCAGGCCAGATGCCGCCAGCCAGAACCAGCACCACCAGCGCAACGATCACGGCCTGCAATAGGAACGGTTCCCTAATTAGATGCGGCGGCGATGGGTGCGGATGCGGTTCATGCGCAGGACCCCACCAGACGCGGGTCAGCGCCAATGTGTATGCAATCAGGGTAAAGATCGACGAGAGAATGAAAACCGCGGCCAGCGGCCAGCCGATCTGCACTGCTGTCTCGTACAGTCTCCAGCGGCCGATGTAACCCAGCGTCGGCGGAATGCCCAACATGGCCAGCATTCCAAACAAGAATCCAAAAGCCGCGACCGGGTAGCGGTTGATGAGGCCCGTGTGCTCGCCGTCTAGCGCGCCGTCGGCCTCGGGACCACTGAGGCAGGCGAAGAGCAGCGCCTTGGCGAGAGCGTGGGTTGCGGCGGCGACAATCGCGCCGTTGTAGCCGAGAGTCTTCAACGAGAAGACTCCAAGAAGGAGGAAGCCCACATCCTCGACGGTTGATAGAACCAGTAACCGTTTGAGGCTGCGCTGCGTGAGCATCAGCAAAGCAGCAAGGAATGAAGTAGCGGCAGCAGCGCCCAGCAGGAACCCCTGAGGAGTAAGTAAATCCGGAGATGCCTGAGCGACAACATAGAACTCGCCGAAGGCGGCCATGTCGACGACCGCGATAATCAAACCGAGAACCACAGCGGGCAATTCGTCAGCCAGGCTGAGCAGCCAGAAGAAGAACGGAACTGCGGCCAGTTTGACGCAAACGCTGGTCAGCAGCAACGCGCGCGCCCAATCCGGCTCTCCGCGCTCCATCATCAAGTCGCTGCCTACAAGAGATACAGCGGAGATGACTACCACTGCCAGATAAGTCAGCTTGGCGGCTTGTGTGCGCGCGCTTTGCCAAACCAGCGCCACGGTTAAGAAAGCGCCTAGCTCCAGAAGCCCAAGACGCAACCATGGATCGGGAACGATCAAACCCGCGACGGCAGCCGTGCCGGCCAGAATCATCAACGGCGAAAGGCGAAGCCATTTCGCATGGGCAAGAGCGGCCAGAATCAATGCAACTCCGGCGATGGCGCAAGCCAAAACCAGCAGCGACGGCATTGGAGGCGATGGAAGAGGCGGAGCGCCCGCAATTGCCGGTGCAAACCAGTGAATACCAGCCAACACCGCCGCCGCTAACACGACAACCAAGACTAATGCGTACCGCTCCATCCATGAAACGATCACGCCCAGCCCGCGCGAGACAGCTTGCATGCCGCGCCAGACGCCCAGGTAGACAGCATCCACATTGGACCAGCGGAAGAACTCGTGCCAGTTTTGCAGAAAGATGGAGGAGAAATCGCCGGCTGTGAGCCTTCCCTGCTCCGACAACGGCTCTCCGCCAGTGAAAACGCCACCGCCGGCCAGCGCCGCGCCATCAATCTTTGGCTGGCGAGAGACGTAGGCTATGGCGTAGATCAAGCCGCCGAGAACCAGCGAGACTACGGCCAGCACCAGGCCGCCCATGGTCGAGAAGCTGCCCGCACCCACCGACAATCCAAACCACGTCACCTGCACCGGGCTGAGCTGCAGCGCCAACAGAATCGGATTGAGCAGATAGTTAACCGCCAACTGCGGCGCGATGCCCAGAATGACGCTGCCCGCGGCCAGGAATCCCATGCCCCAGACCATGGTCGGCGGGGACTCATGCGCGTCTTTGGTCGCCTTGGTTAGCGGGCCGAGGAAGACGGCGCTGGTTGCCTTGGCGCCGAAAAAGACCGTGCCCAGGCTGGCCGCCCACGCAACCATCGCGGGTACAGCCCATCCAGCCTGCAAAGCCGCCGCGTAGAGCATCCACTTGCTGGCGAAGCCGCTCATTAGCGGAATGCCCATCATGCTACCTACGCCTATAAGCCAAGATAGCGTCGTCTTCGGCATCTTCTGCGCCAGGCCGCCGAGTTGGTTCATGTCGCGCGTGCCAGAGGCGTGCTGCACCGAGCCAGCGGTCAAAAAAAGCCCGGCCTTGAAAAATCCGTGGTTGAGGCAGTGCAGTAGGCCGGCAACAATGGCCAACGGGGTGCCGATGCCGAGGCCCATCATCATGTAGCCGATCTGGCTCACGGTGGAGAAGGCTAGCATGCGCTTCAAATCGTTTTGCACCATGGCGTACATCACGCCGATGGCCATGGTGGCGGTGCCAACCCACATCAGGGATTCATTTCCCCATGCGAAGCCTCCGGCCTGCGGCCATGCGCCAAAGCTGTGCATGCGCGCGGCCAGGTAAACACCGGCTTTGACGTAACAAGCCGCGTGCAGCAGTGCGCTGACCGGGGTGGGCGCGGCCATGGCCTCGGGAATCCAGGTGTGCAGCGGAAACTGTACGGACTTGGCCACCAAAGCCACCAGCATCAACACAAAGATGCCGCCGGTAAATGCCTGAGCCACCTTGGGATCGGTCCACAGGGCGCTGCCGGTGCGGTGGTAGACCACCAGAATCGCCGCCAGCAGTCCGTAGCCCGCAATGTGGGTCATCAGCAGCACCTTGCGCGCGCCGGCAACAGCCTCGCGGTTGGTGTACCAGAAGCCCACCAGGCTGAAGGAGCACAAGCCAACCAGTTCCCAGCAGAGGTAAAAAACAAAGAGGTTAGCGCTGTAGACCAGCCCGACGAAACCGCCGATGAAGACCAGCATCGTGGCATAGAAACGGGTGGCGGCCTTGTCGTGGGCCATGTAGCCAATGGAGTAAAGCAACACGAAGGCGCCCAGACCGGTCCCCATCAAGGCAAAAAGGACGCTGAGTGCATCTACGTGGAAGACGAGGTTGAGCAGCCCGTCCCAGTGGAGCACAGTCAGATCGACGGCGCGGCCGTCCTTGACCGATACCACCAGCGCGGCCACGGCAGCAACGGCCGGCAGACAGGTGAGAAAGGCCAGGATTCCCTTTGCCCGGGCATTTAATAGCTTTGCTGCCAGGATCTGCAGCGCGGCGCCCACCAGTAGCGAACATGGCGCAATCAGAATCAGGTTCTCTGCGTTCATGGCTGAGATGCTAGTTTGCAGGCAGGTGACTGGCTGTGACCGGACTCACTGTCAGGGCTGAAGTATCATAATACGGTACGCCAATAAGACCGGGATTAGAGTAACTAAAGCTTCCTCATGCACGGTTGCGTTTGGCCGGTGAATCACTGACACTAATGGTTATGACTTTCCCGGGTCGGCTCTTTGCCAGCATCTCGATTTGCGCCTTGTTTCTTTCCCCGTTGTATTCCTACGGACAAGACTTGAGGCAATCAAATGACTTGAAATACTTCCTCTTCAACAATCAGTCCACCCCCTCGAAGGAGTTACTCGCCCTCCTGGAGCGTCAGGTTCGGTGGGACGATGCAGGTTCAGGGAACCTGAATCCGACGGAATCGCGCTTCAATGCGTCCGGCTTGCGCTTGCGCTTCGAGAAGATCAACGAGCAGGCGCCGCCGGGAGGCCGTGTTGTGGCGCGCTATCGCGTGTTTGCTGAAGGCGCTCCTGAAAACAAGGTCTATTCTGTTGGCTTTTGGTCGATAGCTCATAATATGGCGTACGATCCACGGGATATCTATGTGAACGAACAAGGTTTGTTGATGCTTCACCAGCCGAAGCCGGAGCAGGAGACGAGCTTAAATACCGGGGACGATGAGTACGATATCCAGCCTGTGACTGATAACGCGGAGCCGATGCGCTATCTTTTCTACACGAGGTATGGGCCGTTAATGATTCCAGGCACACTCGTTCCCCATCCTGTGGTGTCGGAAGATCATGGGTGCAGGATGGAAGTGAGAATCGCCCAGCCGCATGCAACGGCAGTCCTGATTATCATAGACCGATTTCCAGCTAAGGCCAAGATTCCATTGGTGTTGGAGTCGGAAGAGATGATAGCCAACGAGATACTGACCACGGACGCGGGTGGCCACGCCGTGATAGCCGTATTTCCGTATCTTCGCGGCAAGACCCAGGGAGTTTTCAAGGCGAACGCGGAGGGTCCCAAATGCCTCCCCAACGTCATTCTGCCGTGGGGCGCGGGGCCACCTGCGACTCCGAAGACCCGGTGACTTAAAAGGCAACAATCCGCGCCAAAAACGCGCAAGAAAACCTCTGCGTCGAGGCAGAGGGTTTTTTGCGAAAAATTGGGTTATTTGGGGAGCGAAACAGGGCGGTTTACGCGTAATTATGCGTAGTATGCAAGTGGTTTGAAGACGGCGGATTTCCAGGTCTGAAAATCCAGAAATGGGTCACCCATGCGTTTATAGTTGGTCTAGGAGTGGGCTTCCCGTCTACAATCGGGTCGCGGGCGGCTTGCAGGGGTCAAGGAGCCCTCATGACAGGCGCGAGTTCCAACGTGGACCAACGATTGAATCGCCGTCAGCGGCGTATCTGGGAGATTGTGTCCCACTCTCCTCTTGAATCGCTTTGGAACCTGCAAGATGTTCCCGTCCGCGTAGTGGCCTCGCGCACCTGGAAAGCTGTGAACGCCGATCGTCTCTTCGGTCATGCCGCAGAGCTGGGCTTTTACTTCCTGTTCGCTCTGTTTCCCACTCTGTTTTGCGCCAGTTCGATTCTCGGCCTGTCCGCGCGATCAGCGCCCCAGGTTTTCGACAGGCTGCTGGATTATCTGGCGCTGGTAATTCCCACTTCAGCCCTGGGCACGGTCCTCGATACCTTTAACGAGACGACGGCTGCCGCCTCCTCGGGCAAGGTGACGCTTGGACTGGTTGCCGCCATTTGGTCCGCATCGGTCGGCATTTCGGCTATCCAGGACACTCTTAATATCGTTTACAAGATTGAGGACTCGCGCTCATATTTCATAGCACGGCTTTACGCCATTGGCCTTACTGTCGTTTTAACGATCACCATTGGCTTAGGCCTTGCCTGTCTTTTGGGCGGAGACTTTATTGCCGCACTGGCTCAGGTCAAACTCCATCATCATCTTCTGGTCGTGGCCTCATCAGTTACGGCGAGAGTTACGGGCTGGATCCTGGCAGCCGTTCTTCTCGATTTCTCTTTCGCCGTCATCTACTATTGGGCTCCAGATTCGAAGAAACGCCGCTGGCACTGGCTCACGCCCGGCGGGGCCCTGGGCCTGCTCGGATGGTTGCTAGCCTCCCTTGGCCTCCGTGTCTACCTTCATTACTTCAATTACTATTCTGTGACCTACGGGTCTCTTGGCGCAGTGATTATTCTGCTGACCTGGTTCTATATCACCGGACTGATGCTTCTTGTGGGCGCGGAGATCAACAGTGAAATCGAAGCCGCCTCTGCTGAAATGCGCATGGGCCTCCATGTCCCGCCGGTTCCGGGCACGGAATCGAGGATGGCGGGGCTGTGAGGTGGTTTGCCGCTCCCGGCTTGACAACGTTCCCTGCATTCCAGGTCCCAGAAGCGGGACCTGGAATGCATAGAAACGCAGAAATGAGCAAAGTAAAGGGGTTATGAGCCACGAAAATGTTCCACGTGGAACATATTCATTCTATTGAGTTTAATTCGATGTTTACCATATAATTATCAGCAAGATTTTGAAAAATATTTGGTGGTCCTCCATGTCTCAGAATCGAGACATGGTACACATCATAATCTTGTGGTAGTCTATAAACTACAGCCTTCGCAATGATCGAATTCAAACAAACCGATACCTTCCGGAAGTGGCGGATACGGCTCAAGGATGAGCGGATACGAGCTTTGATTGCCTCTCGCCTGGATCGGCTGGCCTTTGGAAATGCGGGAGATGTGAGGCCAGTCGGCCAGGGAATCAGCGAACTACGGATTGATTATGGGCCGGGCTACCGCATCTACTTCATGAAGCGGGGCAACACCATCATCATCCTGCTGTGCGGCGGGGACAAAAGCACACAAACGAAGGATATTCAAACAGCAAAGCGGCTGGCAGCAGAATGGAGCGAAGAAAATGGCTGAGAGATTAACCAACTATGATCCTGCCGAAGACCTTGGTTCTGACGAAGCGATTGCAATCTTCATGGCGGAGGCATTTCAAACCAATGACGCTGCGTACATCGCGCACGCGCTGGGCGTGGTCGCGCGCGCCAAGGGGATGGCCCAGATTGCCGGCCAAACAGGATTGTCTCGCGAGCAGCTCTATCGCTCTTTCAGCGAAAAGGGCAACCCAACTCTGAAGACAACACTCGCGGTGATGAAGGCTCTGGGAGTCGAACTCACCGCAAAGATACCTTCTGCAGCTTGACAGGGTACCTGTATCCCAGGTCTGAGAATCCAGACCTAGGCCACCCGGCCGTCCTCCCTTGGTCTGACCCAAAGACCCGCTCATCGCGAAAGGCCGCGATGAACGTGGCACAGCTTCTCAAACACAGCTTCTCAAGGCTCATGGTGATTCTTCCGGGTTGATAAGCGGGGCATCAGGCACCACTTGATTGTGGAGTTCATTGTGTAGTAGAGTCCACATATGGAAACCGTTCAGATCGTTCTCGACAACAAACTCCTGATGGCCGCAAATAAGGCAGCGCGCCGGTCCCGGTTGAATCGCTCGCAACTGGTGCGCGAGGCGCTACGCGAGTATCTGCTGCGGCTGGAAATGAAGACGCGAGAGGAACGCGACCGCGAGGGCTACGCGAATAAACCACAGGCGCATGTGGAATGGCAGGCATGGGAGAGAGAGGCGGCATGGCCGGAGCGATAACAAGGGGAGATGTGCGGCTCTATCAGTTCGCTCCGCCGGACAAGAACAGACCGGTGGTGGTGCTGACGCGCGACAGCGCCATCGGCTATCTTGCGACGGTTACGGTTGCGCCGATCAGTTCCACAATTCGCGGCGTACCTTCCGAGGTTGTGCTGGATGCCGAGGATGGGATGAAATCGCCTTGCGCGGTGAACCTGCACAATGCCGTGACGGTTTCGCGGGAGAGGCTTGGCAGGCGGGTGGCAAAGCTGGACTCGGCACGGATGGATGAGATTTGCGCCGCGCTGGCCTTCTCGGTGGGGTGCGCTCCGGCGGGGCACTGATTAGAGCGCGCATATGTACATAATATCAGCGTTTGTACACATCAGTGATATGATTAGATGTGCGGAGGGTTATGTATGGGGTCAGCGAAGAGCATGGTGGTTCACAAGCATTTCCGGCTGGATGTGGCGAAGCTGAAGCGCGCGCAGAAATTGCTGGATGCGCCGACCGAGACCGAGACCGTGGAGCGCGCGCTTGATCTGGCAATTGCCGAAGAGGAGCGCGACCGGCGCGTGCGCGAGGCGCACGAGGAGTTTTTCCGCAGTGGCATCGAGATTCGGGATGTCTTCGGTGCGCTCGGCGAGGGCGTATTAGGCAAGTAACGGATGAAAGTCCTTTTCGACTCATCGATTTATATCCGCTCTCTGCGCGATGAAGGGGAGACCGGTCTCGCCCTGCTTCGCTGGCTTGGGCCTGCGCCCATCTGGGGTTCCTCGGTGGTGCTGGAAGAGTTGTACGCCGGAATGAGTTCCCGAGACCACCGGCTTGTCCAGAAGATAGAGCTGGAGTTTGAGCGGGCGAACCGGTTGCTGGTTCCGAACCAACGCGATTGGACCCGGGCCGGGCAACTCCTTAACCGCATCGCGAACAAGTACGGCTACGAGAGCATCGGCCGCTCGCGGCTGACCAACGATGCTCTGATCGCGACAAGCGCGGCGCGTTGCGGCATTGAAGTGATTACGGCCAATGCGCGGGACTTCGCGCGGCTCACAGAGTTTTGCCCGCTGCAATGGCGAGTGGGTTAAGGGTGGGCCACCTGCCGCAAAGTTTCACGCGTGAAATTGATGCGCAAACGCGTGCGAGTGGCTTTCGCGAATCGTTCCAATGTGCGCGTCGATGGCAGCACCTTACCGCTTTCGAGGCGAGCAATGACTGCCTGAGTCGTACCCATCGCCTGGGCAACCTGCTCCTGAGTCATATCCGCGCCGGCACGGGCCTTGATCATGGCCGATGCAAGGGCGAACTCCGCATCCAGCGCATTGTAGGCCGCAACGTACTTCGGGTCCTTCTTCCACTGCTTGAACGACTCTTCCACGGGGATGAATTTCGGCTTCATTGAACCTCCTTGGCCTTCTTCAGGGCTTGCATGATTTCGCTGCGCGGAGTTTTCCGGGTCTTCTTGGCAAAGACATGTACGATGACGATACGCATACCGGTTGCGGTGACATAAACCGCGCGTGCGATTCCGCTTTTGCCTTTCAGGCGCATCTCCCAGAGCGGACCATCGAGGTGCTTCAGGTAAGGCTCGCGGACTCTCTCCAGGCCATGAGCCTGAATCAGTTCGACAATGCGCTGAAAGCAGGCTCGGATATCCGGAGGAAAGGCGTCGAGCGCTGCCTTGGTTTCCTCATCGAGAAATCCGACGGACCATCGCATGGGATCATTATACCTTTTTTGCAATGTTTTGCAAGTGATGAGCAGATTTCAAGGATTCCCAGGTCTGAAAATCCAGAGCTGGGCCACCCGCCACATTCCAATCTCTCTTGACTTGCATTACGGTATTCGTTATGATTACAAATACAGATCGTAATACTAGGGAGTAGGGCATGGCAAAGGCGCACATCATAACTGCTGACGGCAGCACGGTAAATCTTGAAGGATCTCCATCAGAGATTTCCGCAATGTTGAAGGAATTAAAACTCAAGCCACAATCATCGCTAGCGAATGCAAAATCAGCCAGTCGTAATACGGGTAAACATGGAATAGTAAGGACAACGGTTGGTGACCTGCTTGATGAACTTATCGGAGACCAATTCTTCAAGAAGCCCAAAGGCCTCGGTGCTGTTAAGGATCAATTGGCCAACTTGGGGCATCACTATCCCCTTTCTTCTCTATCAGGTCCGTTAATGGGCTATGTGAAAAAGAGAAAGTTGCGCCGTTACAAGGAGTCTGGTAAGTTTGTTTATTCTCAATGAGGTGAAGTGTGATGAAAGCCACATTTATTATTACGGATGACAATGGCAATACATGGAGCTTTGAATTGCCACTCTCGAACTGCTCAATTCCTTCGAATTCGAGCTTCGTGCAGAGAAAGCGGCAAGTGAAGGATGCGTCTCCTGTCGAGAAGGAGCCCCAACGCGCCAATAAGGATTTGCCTCTTGACCTTTCCCTTCCGATTCGACCATTCATCAAGAGACACGCACGGGAGGCTTCAGGTCCTCAGAAGTTCACGTTGCTGGTTGCACATGTCGCTGGTGGTGACCTGGGTATTGAAGTCCCACGGGGAGAGATTGAAAAGCAATGGAACAAAATGACGGGGCTCATGGGCGGAGAGTTCAACGCCGCTTATAGTTCCAGGGCACGTGACAATGGTTGGGTAGACTCGCCGAAATTCGGGGTATACAAATTATTGCCGGGCTGGAAAGGGGTACTCTAAAATGGCTGATCGCACAATTAATGAACTCCTAAAGGACAAGTTCACGTCAAACAAGAACATTGACGCAATTGTTGCCCATTTTCAGCGCACGGTTAGTGATTACCACCAAGGAAAGTGGGAGAATGCACTGGCAAAAAGCGCCAAGTTCCTCGAAGCCGTTTTGAAGGCCTTGATTGTGGAGGCGGGGTTAGCCCCTCAAACAGGGCGGCAGTTCAAAGTTGACGCCGCTATAAACAATTTAAGCGCCTTGCCAATCGGTTCAATTAACGATTCTATCCGCTTGGTTATTCCACGTTGTTGCAGGTTCATTTATGACGTTACAAGCAATCGCGGTGGTAGACACGACCCTGATGAAGTAGATGCCAACGAAATGGATGCCACGGCCATTCTTGGTAATTGCTCTTGGATTGTCGCGGAAATGGTCCGATACTCACAAAAACAGGGTGACCCAGCCTATGCGAAGCTGATGGTGGACACCCTGATGAAACGCCGATTCCCATTTCTAGAGGAGATTGAAGGCCGTACATACGTTGACTTGAAGTCCGCAACAAGTGCGCGCAGTTTCGGTCTACTTATTCTCTGGGCCAAGGGAGTGAAACGAATCGGACGCGATGAGCTCATCAATGCGATTATGAGGCAGCGGCGGAATATCACACTAAGTAACGCGAGAATGGCAGTCACACGACTTGAAGATCTAGTAGATGATGATGGTAACGGAAACCTTAGACTTAGGGCTTCAGGTTTCAGGGAAGCCGAGCAGTTGATAGCTTCTAAGCCCAGCGAAGGGGTATTGAGGCTGCGGAAGAAGTCATAATACAGACAAAGTCCACGAAAGACTTACTTCAGGGGCTAAAGCCCGAGCCCATTTAGCAGCTATTTTGGCACGACTGAAATCGTGCCCTGATACAAAGCCGCACATCAAATTAGTTGTGCTTGCCCTTCCACTCGGCGTAGGGGCCCTGGAAGTCTTCGATGCTGTCTTCGTGGAAGACCCAGAGGCGGGTGGCGACTTCGTCGATGAGGTCGTGGTCGTGAGTAATTAACAGGACTGTGCCTTCGTAGCGCTGGAGGGCGATGTTGAGGGCGTTGATGGCTTCGAGGTCCAAGTGATTGGTGGGCTCGTCGAAGATTAAGATGTTGGGCTTGGTGAGGATGAGCTTGCAGAAGGCGAGGCGGGCTTGTTCGCCGCCGGAGAGAGCTTTGGTCTGCTTGTCGCCCTCTTCGCCGCTGAATAACATCTGGCCGAGGATGCCGCGGATGTCTTCGACGTGGGCATCGGGCTTCCAGCGATGGAGCCACTCGGCGACGGTGAGGCCATGCTCGATGGTGGCGCCGACGTCCTGGGGGAAGTAGCCGATCTGGGCTTCGTGGCCCCAGAAGACGGAGCCGGAGTCGAGGGTGAAATCCTTGTCTGCTAGGCCGGGATAGTTGGCCAGAAGGCTCTTGAGCAGGGTGGTCTTCCCTGCCCCGTTGCGGCCCATGAGGCAGATTTTTTCGCCGCGCAGCAGGTTGGCGGTGAAACCGTCGATGACGGTTTGGTCGCCGTAGATCTTGGTGAGGTGCTTGAATTCGAGGACATGCTTGCCGCTGGGGCGCGCCTGGTCGAAACGGATGTAGGGGCGGGCGATGTTGGAGCGGGCGAGGTCGTTGGTTTGCAGGCGCTCGACCTCCTTGCGGCGGCTGGTGACCTGGGAGGAGCGGGTTCCGGCGGAGAAGCGGGCGATGAAGTCGTTGAGCTGGGCGATCTTCTTTTCGCGCTGTGCGTTTTGGGCTTCGAGGGTGGAGCGAATTTGGGTTTTTGCCATCACCATCTCGTCGTAGCCGCCGGTGTAGGTGATGATGGTTTCGTAGTCGATGTCGGCGGTGTGGGTGGTGACGGAGTTGAGGAAATGGCGGTCGTGAGAGATGGCGATGAGGGTGCCGTCGTAGTTGTTGAGGAAGTCCTGAAGCCAGTGAATGGATTCGAGATCGAGGTAGTTGGTGGGCTCGTCGAGAAGCAGGGCCTGGGGATGGCCGAAGAGGGCCTGGGCGAGCAGGACGCGGACCTTCTGGCCTCCCTGGAGCTCGCCCATGAGGCGGTTGTGCAGCGGCTCGGGAATGTCGAGACCGTCGAGAAGGACGGCGGCGTCGGATTCGGCGGTGTAGCCGTCCTCGTCACCGATGACGCCTTCAAGCTCGCCGAGGCGCATACCGTCGGCGTCGGTGATTTCCGCTTGCGCGTAAATCCGGTCGCGCTCTTCCATGGCGGCCCAGAGGGGGCGGTTGCCCATGATGACGGTGTCGATGATGCGATGGGCGTCGAAGGCGAACTGATCCTGACGGAGGACGCCGAGCTTGCGGGGGCGGACGACGGTTCCCTTCTGGGGGTCGAGCTCGCCGGTGAGGATGCGCATGAAGGTGGTTTTGCCGGAGCCGTTGGGACCGGTGAGGCCGTAGCGGCGTCCGGGGACAAAGTTCACGCTGACATCCTCGAAGAGTATCTTCGAGCCATAGCGCATGGTGACGTTGCTGACACTGATCATTCTTATTCCTGTTCCTGTATAGGGTTTCCCACCCATTCCGCAAAGAACGCGTAATGGATGGGGCACCCAGGCGGAATATGAGCCGGGTGAGCTGAGTGTTAAAGGCAAGGTTTGGGGGGCGCGGACGGGCGCGGCCCCGGAGAGCTTCTGCTCTTCTATTTTCTCATGAGCTGGGGCAGCTCCCGGAGAGCGATTTATGAGCGAAGAAGCCAGGGATGAGTCAGGCCGAAGCAAAGGAGCGTAAATTTCTGCACTGGAAGGGAATTTGGCCGATAAACTAGAGTTGAGGCTCGTCCGGAATGGCTGCACTGGGCGAATCTCAGAGTGGAGAGCATGGATTCAGCGCGCAAAGATTCCGAGCAGGGGCCGCCGGCCACGGAGGGCGAAGGCCGGGAGCGGCGAGCGAACCAGCGCGCGAACGGCTGGGGAACGGCGTGGGTCAGCGTCTTCCCGGAGGGGACCAAGATTCTGGGTTATGTGCTCGATCTGAGCCTGGGGGGATGCCGCATAGAGGCCGATGAAGCGATTCCGGCCACGGCCGATGCAACCGTCGAGGTGCTTCTGCAACTGACGGGCAGCACGGTGCGACTGGCGGGCGTGGTCCGCCACATGGAGGAGAATCAGACCCGGGCCGGGATCGAGTTTACCGAGGTCAACCCGCGCAAGGCGGAGCAGATACAGAAACTGATTGCTCAGATCGTCGCGGAGCAGGGATAGGCATCTGCGCGACCATTTTGGCGAATCTGCGTCTATAGGAATGAGGCGGTTTTCTGGACGGATTTCGATTCGGGGCGTCTCAGGACGCAGAAACCGCCAGAGCCAGACGGGTTTACCCGCCACTGGCTAGAGTGAGAAGATTACCCAGGGACAATGGAATCAGCTGAAAGGCTGACCAGACTGAACCAACAGAATAAGCCAGCCGCAAGGCTGGTTACACAATGAGGTCAACGAAACCATGAAATCGCTTTTTGAACGGCTGCGCACGCGCCGTCTTACATTCGTGTTTGTCTTGCTTGCCACGCTCTCGACCGCCCTGGTGGGCGGCTCTTATGCCGCTCACGGCGTCCGCGGACAGGAAAAGCAGAGCAACAGCGCCGACGCCACACCGCTAAAGGTGAACAACTCCACGGTAGAGCCCAACAAGTTTGTGGAGATTGCCAAGCGGGTTGGGCCGGCGGTGGTGAATATCAATACCAAAACGATTCCCAAGCAATCCTCCAACAAGGGCCGGCGCAATTTTCACGGCCGCATCCAGCCGCTGCCCCAGCAACCCGACGACGATCAGGACCAGGATCAGCAGCAGGGCCAGGGCCCAAACAACTTTCAGGATTTCTTTAACCGCTTTTTCGGCGGGCAGATACCCGGTATGCCCGACATCGAGGGGGGGGACGATGGGCATATACGCGAGTCACTGGGCTCGGGCTTCATCGTCGATCCCAAAGGCTACATCATTACCAACAACCACGTAGTGGAGAAGGCCGACAAGATTTACGTCAAGCTCTCGACGGATCCGGACAACGAGGACCTGGGGCGGCCGGCACGGGTGATCGGGACGGACAAGGCAACGGATCTGGCGGTGATCAAGATCGAGACCAGCACGCCGCTGCCGACAGTGAAGATGGGCAACTCCGACAACGCGCAGGTGGGCGACTGGGTGGAGGCCATCGGCAGCCCGTTTGCCTTGGCGCAGACGGTGACGGCGGGCATCATCTCCGCCAAGAACCGGACCATCCAGCCGGGCGCCAACGGGCAATTTCAGCACTTTATCCAGACCGACGCGGCGATCAATCCGGGCAACTCCGGCGGACCACTGCTGAATATGAACGGCGAGGTGATCGGAGTCAATACGGCCATCTTCACGCAGTCGGGCGGGTACCAGGGGCTTGGATTCGCGCTTCCGTCGAACACCGTGGTGGATATCTACAACGACCTGATTGGAACCGGCCACAAGGTAACGCGCGGCTCCATCGGCATCCGCTTCAACCAGGGCCTGCCGGGCGCGGTGAACCGAGTGTACGGCTTCAAGAACGGCGTGCTGGTGCAGCAGGTTCAACCAGGCGGACCGGCGGAGAAGGCCGGCATCAAGCAGGGTGACATTATCCTGACTATCGATGGACGCGCGATCAAGGACGGCGACGACCTGGTGAACGAGATCGCCAGCCGCAGGCCGGGTTCAAGCGTTCGGCTGGGTTACATGAGGGACGGCAAGCAGGCCGATGCAACGGTTGCTATCGGCGACCGCGAGACGGTTTTTGCAGAGATGGGAGGCCGGCCGGCAGAAACTAACCCGGATGAAAAGGGCGACGCGGGCGAAACCATCCTGGGCATCGTGGTGCGCGAGATTCCTCCGTCCACTGCCGCCAAGCTGCACAACCCAGGAGTATTGATTCAGGCGGTAACCTCCGGCTCCTTCGCTGATCTGCAAGGGCTGGAGCCTGGTCTGGTTATCATTCGCGTGAATAAACAGCCCACAGGAAGCAAGGAACAGTTCAACGCCGTGGTGAGCAAATTGAAGACTGGCGACGACGTGGTCTTTGAAGTTGTGGACCCGCGCCATCCCGATGATGGAATCAATCTGATCGGCGGAACGCTTCAGTAACGTTGGGAGGGGCGCTGGAGGCAAAGTTCCGTTTCCGGCGCCCATTCCTCAACCCCTCGGATTCCCAGGACCAAAACGATTTTGCCTTGCCGCATTCCGGGACAATTCGATAAAATTTAATTAGAGAGTGCGGCAAGAAGTTGCCGTATTATAGGTGAACTCGCGTGCTGACTATTCGAGCAATCCTGGCGTTGGCACTGTTCACGGCCCTGGCCGCGCGGCCCTCGTTCGGAACCACCGCGCCAACTGCATCCACCAGCAAACCCGCGACGCACACTTCACAGACGCACACTGCGCCGACACACACCGCCCCGGCGCACACCACGCCGACGCACACTACACAGACGCACAGTACGCCGACGCATACTACACAGACACATACCACCCCAGCGCATACCACTCAGGCGCAGGCCGTACAGACGAACGCCGCGCAGACGCATGGATCTCAGACACGCGGAACCCACAAGGGAAAGTCCAGAGCGCGCCGGCCACGCGGCCAGCAGGTGATGGAGTCAAGCCGGGTTACGGAGATTCAGCAGGCTCTCATCCGCGAGCATTATCTTTCCGGAGAGGCCAATGGGGTGTGGGACGAGAGAAGCAAGGCGGCCATGCAGAAGTATCAGGCCGACCAGGGCTGGCAGACTAAGCTGCTGCCAGATGCGCGGGCGCTCAAGAAGCTCGGCCTCGGCCCCGACTACTCCAACGCAATCAACGCCAAAAATGCCGCCTATGCCGAACCGCCGCCGGTCAGCACGATTCCCCCGACGGTAGCGGCAGGTTTTGCGACGGCCGCGGGCGTGAAGTAAGGCTATTGCACGATTGAGTTTTCAACAAATATGGCCGCTCTCGGGCGGCCATGTTTGTGTCTTCCCTGCTCCATTGCTGCTCAGAAGTGGAAGGCCGGCATTCCCTTCAGCAGGAACTCGTAGCGCGGGCGGAGGGTGTCCGGGCCGGAGGTGATTGTGCTGTCTAGGTGGATGAGCGAGTCGGCACTGTCGTACTTCGGCCACGGGGGCAGGCCGGGTCCATTGGGGTCGCCGGTGCGGGCGAAGTTGGTCCAGTAGCTCATCATCTGGTCGCTGAGCTTGCGATCTTCGGGACGCCAGACGGCGCCGGGGCGGGTGTCGAGCGTGCCGAAGACGTACTCGATGTCGTCGGAGTGGAAGGCGAAGGAGCCGGGGTGGAATTTGCTGGGCGGAGCAGCCAGCTCAAGATGATAGCGATAGATGGGCGAGTCGCCGGTTTTGCGGTGCGCCTCTATCCACTTCCAGGTTCCGAAGGCGATGAAGTTGTCGCTGCCGTAGTCGATGGCCGAACGCATAGCCTGCGCATCGGTTTCAGCGGGATAGAGCGTGAAGAATTCGGCGGTACGCTCCTTGTAAAGGCCGCCAATCATGCCCTTGAATTGCTCCGCGGTCATGGGGCGCATGGCGAAGAAGCTGCCCTCATCGCGATTCCATCCGGCCAGCAGCGGCACATGGGCCTGTTTGCCCGCGGCGTAGGTAGCGGGGACCGGCTCGGTGAGGAACTTGCCGTCGACAACGGGCCAAAAGCCGCCCTTCTTGTTTTTAACCGCATCCAGGAGCTTATCCATGGGCAGCGCACGTAGTTCCGCCAGCGTAGTTACATGCAGCGACTTCACCCAATCCTCATTGGGTTTTTCGCAGGCTTCCAGCGTCTGCGCGTCATGCGGCCCATCGCCAAACGCGCCGCCGCTTTCTCCGATGGCCTTGTGAAAGAGACCGCGCGCCATGGGCGAGGCCATCAGCGTGCTGACCGCGAAGGAACCGGCGCTCTCGCCAAAGATGGTCACGTTGTCCGGATCGCCGCCAAAATTCTTGATGTTGGCCTTGACCCACTGGAGGGCGGAAATCATGTCGAGCAAGCCGTAGTTGCCGGCTGCGCCGTTGGCCTCTTTGGCCAGATCGGAGGTGGCCAGAAAGCCGAAGACGCCCAGGCGGTAATTGATGGTGACCAGCACCACGCCCTTGAGGGGCAGAAAGTCGCCGTTGTGACGCGGCTCCGAACTGGCTCCTCCCGCGTAACCACCGCCGTGAATCCAGAACATGACTGGTAATTTGCTCTTTTTGCCGGCATTGGCCGGCGCGTAGACATTCAGGAAGAGGCAGTCCTCGCTGTTTGCGCCGTCCTGGAAGATCATGTCGTCAAAGACATGACCTTGGGCGCAATGCGCGCCGAATTTAGACGCGTCTCGCTCGCCCTTCCACCTGGCTGGCGGCTGGGGCCCCTTCCAGCGCAGATCGCCCACCGGAGGCGCGGCGTAAGGCAGGCCGAGAAAGGCCTGGACCTTGCCGTCGTTGATGGTTTTGCCGTGAGCCTTGCCCTGTTCGGTCTTGACCGTCAGAGGGTCTGCCTGGAGCTGGGCAGACCGCCCTGCCATCAGTCCCGAAATTGCCAACGCACACACTATTTTCATACCTATTTGCATGAATATGCCTCCGCACAACATTTTAGAACGACGGGCCAGTGGCGGCGCGAGTTTCAAGAGGTGCGGCAAGCAGCTGCGCTTACTTGCCGATGACATCGATAGCCGCGGTAATCGTTTTGGGCGGCATGCAGGCGTTGTTATCGCAGGCCTGGTAGCGAAGTGTGGCTTCAACCAGGTGGTTGCCGGGCGCGGTCACGATGCGCGCCTGAATGGTGAATTCGCCGGAGTAGACGCTGAGCTTGGTTGTGGGATCGAGAGGAAGCGTAAAGTCTGTGCCGGACGGGTAGACGGCGTTCACGAGGCGCACACCGGAGGCCGGGGGAATCGCGAAGGTAGCGGGGATGAGTTCCGGTTCGCTGGGCGTGTGGGAGTTGATGTGCAGGCCAGGCATGACGCGGAAGTGCAGGGCGATGGTGGCCGGCCTGGCGGCGGGGATGGTGACCTGCTCGGGATAAAGAAATACGACGGCGGGCTTGGCAGCAGGGTGTGGCGCGGGCTCGATGAGCGGTTCTTGGCTGAATGCCAGCGCCGAGGCAAAAGCCAGAGCAGTCACCATGGCGATGCGCATTGCTGTTTTACCTACGAGCATTGTTCTTTCCTCAGATTCGCGACTCGTTGCTTCCTTTACATCCCCAGCGCCTTTTTAATATTTCTTTCGAGTTCATCCTTGGTGGTCATTCCCATTTGCGCGGCGACTACGATGCCGTTGCGATCCAGAAAAAAAGTAGTGGGTAGGGCATCGAGTCCGCCGTAGGATTCGCTGATGGAGCCGCCGTCGATAAGCACCGGGTAGGGCATGCGCATCTTCTGGACAAAGCGCGCGATCTCCTGCTTTTCTTCGCTGAATATGCGAGGATTTTTTCGGTCGATGTCGTCGGCTGAGATGGCCAGAACCTCGAAGCCCAGCGCAGCGTAACGTTTGCGCAGATCGATGAGCCAAGGGGTCTCGACTTTGCAGGGAGCGCACCAGGTAGCCCAGAAGTTGATGGCCAGCGCATGGCCTTTGAAGTCAGATAGAGAGACTTTTTTGCCGTTGAGGTCTTCGAGGGTGAAAGGGGGCGCGGGCTTGCCCTGGAGCGGGGAGAGGTATTGCGGCGTACCGGCGGCGTCAACAACCAGATCGCCCTGCGCAGCCGGGGCATGCAGCCGCTCGGCGGCCTGACGGCGGTACTCCCAGTTTGCCCATCCGGCCCAGGTAAAGGCGGCCAGGATGAAGAGAACGGCGGTGATGACCAGCGAATTGCGCTTCACGGGGATGGGCCTCATATCCTTATTGTACAAAGGTGAGGGACACACTGCCGAAACATCCTCTTTGAAGAAAGCGAGTTAGCTTCCGCCCTTCGGCTACTCTCAGGGCAGGCTTTCGCGGAAGTAGCAAGTTAGCGAGTTATCGACTCCTCATATGCAGGCCAAAACTGTTACCATCAATAACCGATGAGCGAAGAAGAGAAACAACCCCGTTCAGTGATGCGTGAGGCAGGCAGGAAGCCCGCGCCAGCGGCTTTGGTGCGCACCGAGGCGGCGGCGCTGGAGGCATTGGCCACGCGGCTGGAAGGGCCGATGGCGGCGGCCTTCGACCGGGCCGTGGAACTTATTGTGCGCTGCGGCGAAGAGCGCGGGCGGGTGGTGGTGACGGGCATGGGCAAGAGCGGGATTATCGCGCAGAAGATTGCCGCGACGCTCAGTTCCACCGGAAGCCCTTCCCTGTTTCTGCATCCGGCCGAGGCGGTGCATGGCGACCTGGGCGTGCTGATGGCGGGAGACGTTGTGGTAGCGCTATCGGCGAGCGGCGAAACGGAGGAGATTCTGCGCCTGCTGGCGACGCTGAAGCGTAAAGGCGACGCGCTGGTAAGCTTCTGCTGCAATTTGAACTCGACTCTGGCCAAGGCGAGCGACGTGGCCCTGGATTGCGGCGTGGAGCACGAGGCCTGCGGGCTGAACCTGGCGCCGACGGCCTCGACCACGTCCATGCTGGCGCTGGGCGATGCGCTGGCGGTTGCCGTGAGCGTGCGCAAGGGATTCCGCGCGGAGGATTTTGCGGAGCTGCATCCCGGCGGCAAGCTGGGCAAAAGGCTGGCCAAGGTGCGCGAGCTGATGCACGCGGGCGATCAAGTGCCGGTGGTCGCTCCTTCGACGGCGATGACGGACGTGATCTACGAGATGTCGTCGAAGAAGCTGGGGATTACGACGGTGCAGGAGCGGGGACGGTTGCGGGGCGTGATCAGCGACGGCGACCTGCGGAGATTGCTGGAGCGCGAGGGCGGCGCGGCGCTGAGCAAAACGGCCGGCGAGGCGATGAACGACCATCCGCGGACGATTGCGGCGGAGGAGTTGGCCGCAACGGCTCTGGCGATTCTGGAAGAGCGGAAGATTACTTCGCTGGTAGTGGTGGATGCGGCAGGGACCGTGGAAGGCGTGCTGCATCTGCACGATCTGTGGGGCGTGGAGCTGATCTGAAAAGCAGTGGTCAGTGATCAGTGGTCAGTGGTCAGAAACTCCCCATGAGCTTCTCAGAAACCCGCCGATTTGATCTGGCAGATGCTCATGAGCGTGGGATTGGTGCAGGTTCAGCGGTTAGGATACTGCCATGCGAATATTTTCTCTTCGATTCTGTTTATATGGGTTGATGGCGATTGGTCTTGGAGCCGCGGCGGCGCTTTCCGCACAGGCTACACAGCAGGCGACGAGCCAGACGGCTACGCCAGCAGCAACGCCTGCCGCCACATCAATTGCAGCGCAGAAGCCAGCGGCAAAACCGGACATAATCGAACCGTCCACGCGCGCCCAGATGCTGCGCGGAGCGTACGGGCCTTATCGCGCCAACAATAAGCTGCTCTACTACCACCTGGACATCCGCGTTGATCCGGAGAAGCAGTTTATCAGCGGAATGAATACGATTCGTTTTAGGATGCTCACCGATGGCAAGCGCGTCCAGCTCGATTTGTTTGAGACGCTGAAGGTAGACAAGATACTATACGGCACGACGCCGCTCAAGTATGAGCGCGACTCGGGCGCGGTTTTTATCGACTTTCCGCAGACGCTGCGCGCCGGGCAGGTTTACTCCATTGATTTCTATTATTCCGGCCATCCGGAGGAGACGGGGCGCTTCGGCGGCATCACCTTCAAGAAGGATCCGGCGGGGCGCGTGTGGATCAACACGGCATGTGAGGAAACCGGGGCGAGTATGTGGTGGCCAAACAAGGATCAATGGCGCGACGAGGTGGAAAGCATGGAGATCAGCGTCGCGATTCCCAACGGGTTGGTGGATGTGTCGAACGGCAAGTTCATGGGGAAGACTGACCTTGGCGACGACTATACACGCTGGGATTGGATGGTGCATTATCCGATCAATAACTACGATGTCTCGCTGAATATCGGGAGTTATGTCCACTTTGCTGACCAGTTAGGCGAGTTATCGCTGGATTTCTATGTGCTGCCGGAGGATTTAGAGAAGGCCAAGGTACAGTTTGCGCAGGCCAAGGGGATGTTAGAGGCATTTCAACATTACTTTGGGCCTTATCCGTTCATGAAGGATGGATACAAGCTGATTGAGGCGCCTTACGCCGGGATGGAACATCAAAGCGCGGTAACTTATGGGAACCTATTCAAGAACGGCTACCTGGGCCGCGACTGGACGGGCGTGGGCATCAGCCTGCGCTTCGACTTCATCATCATTCACGAGAGCGGGCACGAGTGGTTTGGCAACAGTATTACGGCGGGCGACCCGGCGGATATGTGGATTCACGAGGGCTGGACGACTTATCTGGAAGGCTTGTACGTGGAGTACCGCTGGGGCAAGGAAGACGGGATCAAGTACCTGAACGGCGACAAGGCGAGGGTGAAAAATCAGCGGCCGATCATCGCCGAGCGGGGCGTGAATGCCGAGCCGGATCAGGATCAGTACTTCAAAGGCGCGCTGATGCTGAATACTCTGCGCAGCGTGGTGAACGACGACGCGAAGTGGTGGGCGCTGCTGCATGGCTTCTATCAGCACTTCAAGTATCAGAACATTCTGACAGAAGACGTGGTGGCTTACTTCAATCAGCACACGGGGATGAACCTGACGCCGATTTTTGATCAGTATTTAAGGCACGCGGAGATTCCGCGGCTGGAGCTGTTGTTTGGCGAGGAGCCAGGAATGGTGATGTATAAGTGGCGAGCCGATGAGGAGAAGTTCGCGATGCCGGTGCGGGTGGGCAAGCCGGGAGAGTGGCAGATTATCCATCCGACGACCAAGTGGCAGTGGATGAAGACGCCGCTGACGAAGGATGAGTTTCAGGTGGAGACGGAACTGTATTACGTGGAGGTGAACAAGCAGTAGGGGGCGGATTATCCGCAGCGCGGAGGCATCTTATGGAGAGCTGCTCTAAGTGGCGCTTGCCTTCAACCGCTTCATGCGTCTTCGCGCCCAGAAGTAGATCGCTAACCCCACTACCACGCTGCCGATCTCTGTGACCCAAACCGCGGTGATGGTGCGATAAAGGCCCAGCCCGACGAGAGGCGAGCCGCTAAAGGCAAGGGGTATGCCCTTATCGGTGGGCGACAGCGCCGTCATCGGATGCGTGATCCAGTCAAGCACCCAGTGCGAAAAGACCATCAGGCCGAAGACGACCCCAATCAGTGTGCGGCGCCGGAAGCGGCGTGCCAGCCAGTAGGCCAACAGGCCAAAGAGCACAGACCAGACAACGGCCATCAGCAGACTGTGATCCCAATATGGAGGATGCGCGCCGGGCCCATGGTACGCAGGCGAGGTTTCAAGGCCGACGCACCAGAAGGCGAGCCATAGAATATCCAGCACGCAAGTACCAAGGATAAGCCAGCCAACGTTGACTTCAGGAACGAGCGGCTTGGCGGCCAGCCCTACAGCCGCATGCGCTATACCTGCCATACGAAACTTTCTCCCTTCGGCAGACCTCACACATTTTTAGGAAGCAAGTCAATTCTACGTACAGAGCACGTTGAAGCAATGTGAAAAACGCGTCACCCGGCGCTCTTGACGCGGACCACGGTGATCTTGGCGAAGCCTTCTTCGAAGACCGGCGGCTTGAGCTTTTCGGACATCTTGCGCATGACGTCCTCGCTGACCGAGCGGTCGCGCTTGCTGTTGCGTTCCAGGCAGACCTCCAGCGGAACGTCGAAAAAGACGGCCTGGACCTCGTAGCCGAAGCTCTGGGACATCTTGATCCACTGGCGGCGCTCATGGATGGAGAGGTTGGTGGCGTCCACATAGTTCAAGGGCATGCGGGCGATGAGGCGGGCGCGCAGCAGGGAGCGGAGGGTGGAAAAGACCAGCCCCTGGTAGCGCTGCTCCTCGACATCGTCGAAGAGGATGTTGCGCAACAGGTCGCTGGAGAGCGGGGTGACGCCGCGGCGGCGAAACCAGGTGGTTTTCCCGGAGCCGGGCAGGCCGATGGCCAGCACAACGTAGCCCTTAGGGGCCTGGGGCGAGCGCCCGGCTACCTGCGGCTCGGGCGGGGCCAGGGAGGGCATCTCGGGCTGGGTTTCCACTTCCAGGCGCCCTGAGCCTGCAGGCTCATTCCACTCCTTTTGGGCGGATTGAGACTGTTTGGTATGGCGATCCGGACGGGCGGGACGCGGCACGGCCTGGGGTTGCGCGGGCTGGCGCGCGGGCTCATGGGGCCGCTGCGGGCGCTGTTGCGGGGTTGCCGCAGGGGGCTCGTCGGGATAAAGCGGGACCAGCGGGCGCAGTTGATTCGAGGGGATTTCCTGGCCGATTTTGCCGGTGGATTCGGAGGTATTGGGGGGTCGTCGGGAACGTTTTCTCATGCCGCCTTCAACACGTACTGATACGGGGATAGCATACTTGGCGAGGGCGCTGCAAATCGTGTGCATTCCATCACATCCAATCCTGTATTGGGAAGGGCACACTATGGGAGCGGGAAATCTGCGCAAAACAGGGAAGAAAGGTGATTTGACTTCGTCTCCGCTTACCTGGATGTTACGATGATGAGTTTGGTGGAAGTGCGTGCCGGGCGGTTTAAAATCGCCAAACCAGGGCAAGCACGAACCTGCTCAAACCACAGCCTCACCAACAACGAAGGAGAAGACAGACATGGCAGTAAAGGTTGGAATCAACGGCTTCGGCCGCATTGGCCGCAACGTATTACGCGCTTCGCTGGGCAACCCGGAGATTGATTATGTGGCGGTCAACGACCTGACCAGCCCGGCAACGCTGGCTCACCTGCTCAAGTACGACTCGATTCTGGGCAACCTGAAAAACGAGATTACTGCGGGCGCGGATTTCATCTCCGTGGACGGCAAAAAGATCAAGGTATGGGCGGAGCGGGATCCGGCCAAGCTGCCGTGGGCGGAAGTGGGCGCGCAGATTGTGCTTGAGTCGACGGGGCACTTTACCGACGGCGCCAAGGCCAAGGCGCACCTGGGCGCGACGGTGAAGAAGGTCATCATCTCCGCTCCGGCCAGCAACGAGGACATGACCATCGTGCTGGGCGTCAATCAGAACAAGTACGACCCGGCCAAGCACCACATTCTCTCCAACGCCAGCTGCACCACCAACTGCCTGGCGCCGGTGGTCAAGGTCGTTCTGGAGACCTGCGGCCTCGTCAGCGGCATCATGACCACCATCCACAGCTACACCAACGACCAGGTCATTCTGGACTTCCCGCACAAGGATCTGCGCCGCGCCCGGGCCGCCGCGCTGAGCATGATTCCCACCTCGACGGGCGCCGCCAAGGCTCTCAAGCTGGTGATTCCGGAGAGTGCCGGCAAGCTGGACGGATTCGCGATTCGCGTCCCCACACCGAACGTCTCCATCGTCGATCTGACCTTCATCGCCGAGAAGCCCATCACCGCCGAAGCTCTGAACGCCGCCTTCACGACCGCGGCCGCGGGCGAACTGAAGGGCATTCTGGGCGTTGACTCCAACCTGCTGGTCAGCTCCGACTACAAGGGGAACCCGCTCTCGTCCATCGTCGATCTTCCGTTGACCAAGGTCGTCGGCCAGAGCGTGAAGGTGCTGAGCTGGTACGACAACGAGTGGGGCTACTCCTGCCGCGTCGTCGATCTGATCGGCTTTTTGGCCAAGAAGGGGCTGTAAACAGCAGACAGTGAACAGTGGTCAGTGATCAGTACTTTCGATCCCTGATCACTGTTCTCTTTTCATCGATCTCTAATCCCTGAAAACTGCCATGCGCAAAAACATTCCCGGCACTTCTCCCTACGAACCCATCATCGGCTTCTCGCGGGTAGTGCGCGTGGGGAACTCAGTATTTTTATCTGGCACAGCGCCAGTGGGCGCTGAAGACCAGGATGCGGCAGGGCAGACGCGCCGCATCTTCGAGATTGCCGTTGCGGCGCTTGCCGAGGCTGGCGTTGGATTTGAAGATGTGGTGCGCACCCGCACGTACCTGACCCGCGCCGAGGACTGGGAGGATGTGGGCCGCGTGCATGGCGAAACCTTTTCCAAAATTCGCCCAGCGGCTACCATGGTGGTGGTGGCAACACTCCTCAACCCTGCCTGGCGTGTTGAAATAGAGATGGACGCCGTGGTTGCCGGTTTGTAGAGCGACGCCGCCCGGCTCTAGAATTGTCCTGTAACCAAACTTCAAGGAAGGCTGTTCCCATGCCCAAACTAACGATTCGCGACATCGATCTTGCCAACAAGAGGTTGTTCATCCGCGTTGACTTCAACGTGCCGCTGACCGAGGACGGCTCGACTATCACCGACGACACCCGCATTGTGGCCACGCTGCCCACCATCGAGTTCGCCCTGCGGCGCAAGGCCAAGGTGATTCTGGCCTCGCACCTGGGGCGTCCCAAGGGCAAGCCGAATCCGAAGTACTCGCTGCGCCCGGTGGTGGACCGGCTGCGCGCCCTGCTAGGCAAGGCGCTGGGCGAGGAGGTCAACGTGGCCTTTGCGCCCGACTGCATCGGCGAAGTGGCCGCCACGATGGCCCGCCAGCTTGAGTCCGGCCAAGTGCTGCTGCTGGAGAACCTGCGCTTCCACGCCGAGGAAGAGGCCAATGACCCGGCCTTCTCCAAAGAGCTGGCCTCGCTGGCCGATGTCTACGTGAACGATGCATTCGGAAGCGCGCACCGCGCACACGCCTCGACGGAAGGGATTACGCATTTTCTCAAGCCTGCCGTTGCCGGCCTGCTGATGGAAAAGGAGATTACCTACCTGGGCAAGGCGCTGGAATCGCCGGAGAAGCCATTTGTGGCCATCCTCGGCGGCTCCAAGATCTCCGGCAAGATCGACGTGATTGATAACTTGCTGGACAAGGTGGACACGCTGGTGATTGTGGGCGGCATGGCTTACACCTTTGAGCGCGCGCTGGGCGTGACGACGGGCAAGTCGCTGGTGGAGGAAGACAAAATCGATATGGCCAAGGCGGCTCTCGACAAGGCCAAGGCCAAGGGCGTCAAACTGCTGCTGCCGGTGGATAATATTTTGGCTGACAAGTTTGCGGCGGACGCCAACACCCAGGTATGGGATTGCTCGAAGAACTTTCCCGCCGATTGGCAGGGGTTGGACATCGGGCCCAAATCGATTGCGGCCATTGAAGAGGTGGTCTCGACTGCGCGGACGATTGTGTGGAACGGGCCGGCGGGAGTCTTCGAGTTTCCGCGCTTCGCCGTAGGCACCAACGCCATTGCCAGGGCTGTGGCGGCTAACCGCGCGGCTACGTCCATCATCGGCGGCGGCGACTCAGTCTCGGCCATCAACCAGGCTGGCGTAGCGGACCAGATCACGCACATCTCCACCGGCGGCGGCGCATCGCTGGAGTTTCTGGAAGGCAAGAAGCTGCCCGGCGTGGAGGCGCTGACGAACAAGTAAGACAGGGAATAGGGATTAGGGATTATGGAACAGTTAGCCCCGCATTCTGTGCAAGTTTCATGGCGCGTGCGGGGCATTTTCTTTTGTCTAATCATTTATTGACGACGAAAATCAGGAATGTTCAGAAGAATGCTTCGCAAATTCTTTTCCGTTGATCTTCCCTTCCAACAAATGAGAATCCCCATGAATTAGAATCAGTGCGCCAGCGACTCTAGCTGCCTGGCACAGGTGGACGATCATGTCTGATGTTCTCATTCCGACCCCGCGCGGCCAGATGCCCGCCTGGCTCGCCGTTCCGGCTGGTCCCGGAGCCCATCCCGGCGTAGTGGTCCTGCACGATGTGGTGGGCATGACCCGGGATCACCGGAACCAGGCCAACTGGCTAGCCGAAGCTGGCTTTCTGGCGCTGGCCCCCGACCTCTACTACAAGGGCGGGCTGCTGCTCTGCCTTCGCCAAGTCATCCGCGACCTGATGGCCCGTAGCGGAGCGGCCTTCGACGATGTGGAGGCCGCGCGCAATTGGCTTCTCGATCAACCCGGCTGCAACGGCAAAGTGGGCGTCATTGGCTTCTGCATGGGCGGCGGATTCGCGCTGCTGCTGGTGAGCGGCCACGGCTTCTTGGCGGCCAGCATCAACTATGGCGGCCCACTGCCCAAGGATGTGGATGACTTCCTCCATGCCGCCTGCCCGGTCGTCGGCAGTTACGGCGGCCAAGCCAAGTGGGAACAGGGCGTCGCCGATGAGCTGCAACGCGCCCTGGAACGCGCCATTGTGCCGCATGACGTGAAGGAGTACCCCGATGCCGGACACTCCTTCATGAACAAACACCGGGGCTACGGCTTTCTGAAGGTGCTGCCTTTCAAGGCCATTGGCTACAACGAGGCGGCCACGATGGATGCCCGGCGGAGGATTATCGCTTTCTTTCACACGCACATGGGAGGCTGACAAGATGCCGAATTCTGCAAACGGGAAGGATATGAGAATCTCTGGAGCGCCGGACGATCTGCGCAGCCTGTATCGGGTTGGCGCCGTCGCGGCGATGATTCTGCTGGTATATTCCCTGGCCACAATGGTGCAGATAGTTGTGCTGGGCGGCCAGCCCACCTCCGCGGCCCAGGCCTTTGACCTGTTGCAGCATCACAGAACCGTGGCCCTGCTGCGCCTGGATCTGCCAACCCTCTGCGTCATGCCGCTCTACTACCTGCTGTTTCTCGGCCTCTACGCAGCGCTGAGAAAGATCGATCGGGCAAATGCCCTGCTCTCTACGACGCTGGCCTTCGCGGGATTGACGCTGGTACTTTCCACGCCAACGGCTCTGTCCATGATCCCGCTCAGCGACAGGTTTACCGCCGCAACCAGCGACATCCTGCGCGCGCAACTCCTGGCAGCCGGGGAAGCCATCATGGCCGCTGACATCTGGCATTCGACCGCCGCCATCCTGGGCGGAGTGCTTCTTCAGTGCGGCGCGGTGCTGATCTCGGTTGTGATGTTGCGCGGCGGCGTCTTCAGCAAGACAACCGCCTGGCTGGGGATCGTGATGCATGGCCTGGACGGTGCCCATATCCTCTGCGGCCAGTTCGTGCCTATTTCCGGCTTTGTGCTCCTGGCCATCGCTGGACCGTTCTATCCGGTGTGGTTTTTCCTGGTGGGGCGGAGTTTGTTGCGGATGGCAGCTCAAAAGAATGAAATCCGGTAGCAACTCCCAAATGCCATGCGCCCCACTTCAGGGGGCTATGCAATGGAAATGGAACGCGAGCCTTGAGCCTGGCCTGAAACTAGAGGCTGAAAGCTCGCTGCAGGAAGCTGCTTCTATGCTGCTTTTTCCGCGCTGGCGGAGCGCACGCGAAAGCGCTTCATCTGGATAGACAAGGTGCGCTCGATCTTGCGCAGGTCATTGCGCTCTGCGGGACCGGCAAAGGTGGAGGCTACGCCGTGAGCTGACGCGCGGCCAGTGCGACCAACGCGATGAACAAAGTCTTCGGCGATCTTGGGCATGTCGAAGTTGATGACGTGGGCCACGTTGGCCACGTCGATGCCGCGGGCGGCTACGTCGGTGGCGACGAGCACGCGGTGACGGCCCTCGGAAAAGCTGCGCAGGGCCTGGTTGCGCTGGGCCTGGGAGCGGTCGCCGTGAATCTGCGTGGCGGAATGTCCGCTGCGAACCAGCCGGCGGGCTACGCGGTCGGCGCCGTGCCTGGTGCGCACAAAGACCAGAAAGCTCCCCTGCTCCGCGCCCAGAAGGTGCTCGAGCAGTTCCTGTTTCTTGTCAGCCTCGACTTCAAAGGTGCGCAGCTCGACGTTTTCAGCGGGCTTGAGCACTGAGCCGATTTCGACGCGGACGGAATTGGAGAGATACTTGCGCGCCACTTCCTTGACGGAACCTTCAAGCGTGGCGGAGTAACACAAGGTTTGGCGGACGGGAGGCAGCGCGGTTGCTATGCGGGCGATGGCCGGCTGGAAGCCCATGTCCAACATGCGGTCCACTTCGTCGAGAACCAAGATCTTGACGCCGTCGAGACGGACCAGCTTGCGCTTGAGGTAGTCCTCCAGGCGTCCGGGAGTGGCGACGATGAGGCGAGCGCCGCGGCGAATGGCGTCGAGCTGTGCGCGCTCGGCGAGCCCGCCGACCACCAGGGCCACGGATTGAGCTGAGCTGGTGCGAACGGCGAGAAAGGCCTGCTCCACCTGCATGGCCAGCTCGCGCGTGGGCAGCAGGATAAGAGCTTGCGCGGCGCTCCAAGCTTCCGTCTTTTGGAGGAGCTCAATGATCGGAATCAAAAAGCCGAGCGTTTTGCCGGTTCCGGTTTGCGCGGTGGCCAGCACGTCGCGGCCTTCAAGAGCAGGAGGGATGCAACCGGCCTGCACCGGGGTGGGCGTGACAAAATTGTTGGCGTCGAGCCGCGCCATCAAGGCGGGCGAAAGTGAGAACTGAGTAAATTGTGTTGTCAAAATAGGGTACATTCCTGTTGGGTTCCGCGAGCGCCAGTTTTGCTGGCGCCTGCAATCGGAACCGGACGGAGGCGGACGCACGAATACACTTCGTGCGCGAGCCTGCTTACAAATTTGCGCAAGGGAGAACCGAAAGCCGTTCCAAGGACTGACCGGCAGACATTCAAGGGGAGAATGTCCGCGGCCCGGAGCTGCCACACGCTACACACGCCAGGCGGCACGTTGCCGGCCGGCTCCACGCTCCCACGCTTTCAAGCGTTTCCTGGTTCGCCGGCGCGACTTCCCTGGTTGGAGGAGACGAACGCACAGTTTAGACCCGGTCTCATAAACCATTTGCATCAACTCGCCGAGTGCTTGAGCCCCGCCTTGTTGGCGGGTCTCATAGTCGTCGAAATGTGCCCGGTAACAATTATGAGACCGGTTGTACTGCCGGGCCTGGTTTGGCCGATGACAGAGGCCCCCAGGATGGGAGGCTTATGTGGATACGCTAAAGTTGCTTGGGGATAATGTGCCAGGCAGAGTTGCCTTGGAAGGGGCTAGCTGCCGCTCACGGCCAAATCACTGAGCGCAAATACAGTGTAGCACAGTTGCAGCACATAAGATACTCTTCAGGAAGAATGCACACACAGGTGCCCCGTGAATGATTCGAAGAAGAAGTCCGGCATTAACCCTCAGGCGAAGGCGTGGAATACGCTTGATCCGGCGGATTGGGCTGCATTTCGTACGCAGGCGCACGTCATGCTGGACGATATGCTGGGCTATATCGAGACAATTCGCGAGCGGCCGGTGTGGCAGCCCATTCCGGAGGAGGCTCGGGCGCGCTTTCACTCTGCCGCGCCGCGGAAGGGCGAAGAGCTGGCCGAGGTTCATGCGGAGTTCATGCGCTACGTGATGCCCTATGCGCCGGGCAACGTGCATCCTGGCTTCATGGGCTGGGTGCATGGCGGGGGTACGCCAGTGGGCATGGTGGCGGAGATGCTGGCCGCGGGGCTGAACGCGAATCTCGGAGGCCGCGATCAGATTCCGATCGAAGTGGAGCGGGAGGTGAGCGAATGGATGCGGGAGATCTTCGGATTCCCGCGCGGGGCGAGCGGGTTGTTCGTCACCGGAACGTCGATGGCGAACCTGATGGCGGTGGTGATTGCGCGGGACGCCGCTCTGGGCTTAGAAGTGCGCGGCAACGGAGTGGCCGCGGACACAAAGCGGCTGAGAGCATACGCATCGACCGCGGTGCATGGCTGCGTGGCGAAGGCTATGGACATCGCCGGGCTGGGCAGCGACGCGCTGCGGCTGATTCCCACCGACAGCCGATACAGAATTGATTTGACGGCGCTGGCGACGGCGATTGAGCAGGATCGCGCGGCTGGATACACGCCGTTTTTTGTAGTGGGAACCGCGGGCACAGTGGAGACGGGAGCGATTGACGATCTGGCGGGGATCGCAACTCTATGCGCACGAGAGAAGCTGTGGTTTCATGTGGACGGAGCTTTTGGCGCGCTGGCCAAACTGGCTCCTGATCTTGCCGCGCGGCTGGATGGAATGGAGCGCGCCGATTCGCTGGCCTTTGATTTTCATAAGTGGGGACAAGCGCCCTACGACGCAGGATTTCTTCTCGTGCGCGACGCGGAGGCGCACAAGCAGGCCTTTGCATCGCCTGCTGCTTACCTGGCGCGGGCGGAACGAGGACTGGCAGCGGGCTCTTTCTGGCCATGCGACTTTGGGCCGGACCTCTCGCGGGGATTTCGCGCGCTGAAGGTCTGGTTCACGTTGAAGGTTCTGGGGACGGGGCGGCTGGGAGCAGCCATCTCGCGCACATGTGCGCTGGCCCGGTACCTAGAGGAGCGCATCAACGCAACGCCGGAGCTGGAAGTAATGGCTCCAGTGGAGTTGAATATCGTCTGCTTCCGCTATCGCTCTGAAGACTCCGATAGGGTGAACGCGGAGATTGCCATCCGGTTGCAGGAGTCGGGCGTGGTGGCGCCGTCCACGACGCGGATCGGAGGCCGCATAGCGATTCGCGCGGCTATCGTGAACCACCGCACCGGCCGCACGGAGATGGACGCGCTGGTGGAGGGCACTCTGATTCATGGCCGCGCGCTGACGGCGCACGAGCCTCGGCCTGAAGATGTGAGTCCGCAGACGCCGATGGACGATGCCGCAAGCCTGGTCAAGGCAGCTAGCCAGATGCAGAACGCCGGAGAGACAACGAAGGCGCGCGCATACTATGAACGCGCACTCGAGATCAATCCGGATTATTGGCAGGCACACTTGGGATTGTCGGTGATTCTTGCCGGCCAGGGAGAGGCTGAAGCTGCGGCCGAGCATCGGCGGGCGGCTTTTCACGGGCGATGCGTGGTTCCGCTTCCGTACCGCGGCAAGCAGGCGCCGATCACGATTCTGGAACTGGTGGCGATTGGTCCCGGCAATACGCGCATCAAGAACTTTCTGAGCGACACCGTCTTCCAGCGGTACCTGGTGGCCACAGAGTTCTACGAGCCGGCCACGCCGCTGCCGCCGCATCAACTGATTGTGAACGCCATCGGGGATGCCGACGTGGCCGGAGCCGCCCTGGCCGGGGCGGAGGCTCTGCTCGGGCGCTCGACCGCTCCGGTGATCAACGCTCCTGCGGCGGTGATGTCGACGGGCCGCTGCGCAATTGCCGAGCGGCTGGCCAGCGTTCCGGGAGTGGTGACGGCGAAGACGATGACGCTGCCACGGGGTACGCTTGCCTCGGCCAAAGCCGGCCGCACACTGAGCCGCCATGGATTCACGTTTCCTCTGCTGGTGCGCACTCCGGGATTTCATGGCGGAGAAAACTTTGTGCGCGTGGAAACCGCGGCCGGGCTTGCGGCGGCGCTGGCGGAACTGCCCGGCGACGAACTGACGGTGATGGAGTTTCTCGACGCTAGCGGGGGCGACGGCAAAACGCGCAAGTACCGGGTGATGATGATCGATGGCGCGCTCTATCCGCTTCATGCGGCGATCTCGCACAATTGGAAGATACACTATTTCAGCGCGGAGATGGCGGAAAATGCCGAGCATCGCGACGAGGACGCCGCATTTCTGGCCGATATGCACGGCGTGCTCGGGCCAAAGGCCATGGCGGCGCTGGAAGGAATACAGCGGGTGCTCGGGCTGGATTATGGCGGCATTGATTTTGGCTTGAACGTGCAGGGAGAGGTTCTGGTCTTCGAGGCCAATGCGGCCATGGCGGTTTTTGCGCCGGATGCGGACGCGCGCTGGGAGTATCGCCGGCCGGCTGTCGAACGGATTCTGCAAGCCATCCGGAAAATGCTGGTTGAACGGGCGAAATAGGATGAAGCATCTACCCGGGTATAGTTGATGCAAGCCAAGCTATCGGCAATCGCCCGGCATTCGAAATAATCTTCAGGCTGTGTGAGAACACGGAGACCAGGAATTCGGTTTTGGCAATCCGGCAATTCGTTCGAACACTGCAACCACTTGGTGCATATACACTAATGAGGTGGAAGAAGTTCAGCCCAATCCGGATTCCCGGCCTGCCGGCTTCGCGCTGCGCTTTGTGGCGGCTGCGCTGATTGTGCGCGGCAGCGAGATTCTGATCGGCCAGCGCCGCCCGAATCAGCCAATGGCGCTGAAGTGGGAGTTTCCCGGCGGCAAGATCGAGCCCGGCGAGAGCCCGCAACAGGCGCTGGCCCGCGAGCTGCAGGAAGAGCTGGGCATTACGGCCACCATCGGCCCGCTGGTCACGCGCATTCGACACAATTACCGCCATGGCGGCGCGGTGGATTTGCAGTTCTTTGCGGTGCGCGAGTTTTCCGGAGAGATCGTCAACCAAATCTACAACGAGTTTCGCTGGGTACGGATGGAAGAGCTCGCGGACTACGAGTTCCTGGCCGCCGACCGCGGGCTGATTCGCGACCTGGCCTTGGGCAAGCTGCTGTAGATTGACATCGCTGGGTCCGTGTTAATCCCGGTACTTGAACCCTCAGTCTTGATAAAGCCATTGTCTTTAAAGAGGGCCACCGGCTTTGCATCGATCGAGGAGAAAAGCTACCACGACCTGGTTGAAAATGTCTGGACGCTCCACGGAACAGACGTGGCCGCAGTTCGGGACACTCACGACGCTCGTGTCAGAGCGCCGCCGCGCGCGGTTTAAGGCATATTTGTGAAACACATAGTCAGCATCTCCCATGACGAACAGAGTAGGAATGAATGTGCCGCGATCAGCAAGTCGTCGCAGCAGGGTTTGCACCTGTGAACACATTCGGTACCACCTTAGGAACTCTTGCCTGCCAACACGCACGGCATGGTCAGCAAAGATTCGACGAGTGAGTGCGTGAGCCGATCCCGGCATGATGATCCACGCGAAAATATTGTATAGAGCCATGTACGGCATCAATGGACGAACCGCCCGGCTAATGTACATCAAGGATGTAGCCCACCAGCTGAGCCTGGCGATCCCGCCTGCAAGAATAAGTGATCTTACGCGCTGGGGATGATGCAGCGCGACTGTCTCGGCAATCAACCCTCCCAGCGACATCGAGATCAGGTGAGCGCTCGCGACCCTTTCTTTGTCCAGAATATCGACGACCTGAGCAGCCATCGATTCAAAAGAGTAGATATCTGAAGGTGTGCCTTGCGGCGACCGGCCATGGCCAGGCAGATCAATAGCCAGCACATTGTGAGTCCGCCGAAGAACCTGTATCTGCCGTCTCCAGATTACAGAAGCGGCGCCCGCGCCAGGAAGTAAAACTATCCAATCCGCTGAACAACCGGACCCATAACGGCGGTAAGAGAGATATTGCCCCATGCGGCTTTCAGGCACCGGCATTCAGCGATAACTCCTCAAAATAGACGTAATGCTATTGTAGCCTTATAAATTGGCTGGTTCCATTCAAGATTATCCTGCACTTATGGACGGCTTCCGGTGGTCGACTCGGGATGAATCGCAAACCGGTAAGATTTCGCGGGGTCCTCGAATCCCTCGAAAGAAAATCTTCCCCAGAAACGCGAAGTTTGAACGTAGAGTGTGCCGCTCTGTGAATACATTGCGGTTATCGAGCCAAACAACGATTCCACACCAGGGAGTCCAACTCCCTGGATATTATAGAGTCCAACAATCGAGGAATCGTAGCGGATTTCAGTTCGAACGCGGTTGGGCGTCAGGATCGGCGGCTGATCGTGCAGAAGCTGTCCTGGAAGAAGCCTTGCGCCTTTATCGCCGCCGATTACCAATGACCCTCTGTACACCTTTCTGGGATAAGAGTAAGTAAAGCTTTGGCTGTAAACGGACAGAAAATAGCATTGGAATGGCTCGCCCTTGCTTTGATCGGGAATAAAAACGTAGAGTACAGCGTTCTTTGCGGGCAGGGATAAACCATCGGAGAAATGCAATGCATTGAGTTCGTTCTCCAAATCGCGGCCATCCATTGCCAATATAATATTGCCCCACCGCACAACTCGCCCAATCAGGCCGACTGCGCGAAGCATAGTGAGCTGGTCCTTCGAACATGCAATCAGAAAATTCCGGAGTTCTTCATGCGAAAGGCGAAGGTAGGTCATCTCCTCTTTGCCGGTCAGATGAGTGCCGCGCATTAATTGCGTAATGCCTGAATCAGGCGCGGTGAGAGCCTGGCCGGAGCTGGAAACCAGCATCAACACGTGTTGTCTGAGGTTGGGATACCGGGCAAAATCACGATCAGTGCTAATCAGCTCGCGTAGACGGTTCTCTCTGTCTTGTACGCTCTCCTGGCAACACAAATGAACAGAAATGGTAATACTAAAAATATGAATCGTTGCCGCTGCAAATAAATGTATCGAGCCACGGTGATTTCGCAAGATCTTTCATGCCTCCTTTGCATATGAATGCGGAGTATTCAATGCCCCGGCACCATGCCCCACACCATGATCAGCGTCATGGCGATGACAATGATGCTGGTGCTCCAGGCGATGACGTTCCATAGGCGGGAGTTTTTGTATTGGCCCATCAGGTCCTGGCGGTTGATGAGCATCAGCATGAGGATGATGACGACCGGGAGCAGGACACCGTTCAAAACCTGCGAGAGGATGGCGAAGCTGATGAGTTGGGCGTCGGGCAACAGGAGCACGGTGGCCGCGCCTCCGGCGATGAGCAGCGTGTAGAGCCAGTAGAAGAAGGGCGCTTCCTTGAAGGTTTTATCCACGCCGGATTCGACGCCCAGGCCCTCGCAGACAGTGTAGGCGGTGGAGATGGGCAGAATAGAAGCGGCGAAGATGGAGGCGTTGAAGAGGCCGAAGGCGAAGAGGAGGAAGGCGTAGTCGCCGGCCAAGGGACGCATGGCTTCGGCAGCGTCCGCGGCTGTTTGAATGGCGCCCATGCCGTGAACGAAGAGCGTGGCGGCGCAGGCCACGATGATGAACCAGGCAACGATGTCGGTAAACAGGCTGCCGACGATCACGTCGAGCCGCGAGGCGGCGTAGTCCTTTACGCGAATGCCTTTTTCGACGATGGAGGATTGCAGATAGAACTGCATCCAGGGGGCGATGGTGGTTCCGACGACGCCGATGGCCATGTACATATAGGCCTTGTCGCTCCACACCGATTTGGCGGGCAGCTGGACGGTGGCCAGAATGGCATCGTGCCAACTGGGCTGCGATAGCACAGCGGCAAAGATGTAGGTGATATAAACCGCCGAAGCGATGAGAAAGATTTTTTCCGTGCTTTTGTATGTGCCGCGCACCACCATGTACCAGACGAGCAGCGCACAAACAGGCACAGAGATGAATTTGGAAACGTGAAAAAGGTGCATGGAGCCGGCGATGCCGATGAACTCGGTAACCACATTGGTGTAGTTGACGACGACCAGCAGGACCATCAGGATGACAGTGAGGCGCAGGCCGAACTCCTCGCGGATGAGGTCGCTCAAGCCCTTGCCGGTGACCACGCCCATGCGGGCGCACATCTCCTGCACCACGATGAGGGCGATGGTGATGGGAATGATGGTCCACAGCAGGGTGTAGCCGTATTGCGCGCCGGCCTGGGAGTAAGTGAGGATGCCGCCCGAGTCGTTATCGACGTTGGCGGTGATGAATCCGGGGCCGAGGACGGCCAAAAACAGCAGTATCCGGGTTCGCCAACGCTTCAACATATGGGCCGGTTCCTATTGTGGAGTCATAGAGAGTCTGTTCTCGCTGCCTTTCTGACCATAACAGGCCGGGCCGGGGACGGGAAACCAAGCAGCGCGATAATACGGAATGTTGAAAAGCAGGGGTTGACAGATTACTGTTATATTGGTACATTTGTACATGGATACCAGGAGGAACCTATGACACAAGAACATCAAAATCGCGAACCAGTCGTTGTCGAGCGCGTCCAAACCGGCGTGCGGATGGAAAAGCGCCTGTTGAAGGTGCTCAAAGCCGTTGCCGAGCTGAAGGAGATGACGCTGGGCGACCTGCTGGAAGGAATCGTCCTGCACGCTTTTGAGGGCAAGCTGGTTCCCTTCTCTCCGCAAACGCTGAAGGAGATTGAGCAGTTCAAGGCGATTTACGGGATGACGCTGAAGGCCACTGACAGTCACAACCTGAAGGAGCGGAAGCCACATGCGGCGGGGCATACTGCCGTAGCGAAGAAATCTTAGGCAGCCCACCCTAGCGTGGTGTCTCCGAAGTCTTTTGAAAAATCAACACAGATCCTTCGGCTCACCACCCCCAAGCTGAAAAACGCTTGGGGCCCCGTTCGCTCAGGACAACAGCAATAGTATTGCTGCGAATTACAGAGATAGAACCCTGGCGACAAAATATAAACGTCGTCAATGTGGGCACATAGCAGCCGTCAGGCGGTGGCGAAGACCGGTTCTTCTTCCTGCTCGGCAGCGGCCCCATCGGCGGTGAGGCTGAGCAGGGACGCAACGACATCTGCGGCGCCGTAGGATGTCTGTCCGGGCGCGAGGAACTGCGCGACGGTATTCAGATCGTCGCCCACGGTGATCAGGGGCGGCTCCACGGAACCATTCTTGCGCACCTGCGCATGGCCGATGTTGGACAGCAGTGCGTTGCAGAGGCACTTGCGTCCCACCGTTTCCTCGATTTTTCCGCCCTTGGCAACGTAGTTCGCCACCGGTTCGGCGGAGCAGCGGTAGCCGATCTTGCCGTCCGGCAGGGCGTAGGACTCGCGCAGCAAGCCGATGTCGCAGACCCGTGTTCGCGTATCAGCGACTTCGGGATCGGTGTAGGAGCCTTGCAACAGCGCCACCTTGAAGGGAAACCCGGTGGGCGAGGCAAGCGGATCGGTGAAGACCTCGCCGGTGCCAGTGGTTGCCTGGGCGATAAGTTTATTCTTTAAATCGGGACGCAGGCCAGACTCCCGCGAGAAGGCAAATGCCGTGCCCACTTGCACGCCGGCGGCGCCCTGCTCGAGCGCGTAACGCACGCTCTTCGCGTTGCCGTAACCGCCAGCCAGCCAGAAGGGCACGCCCAGCGCGCGCAGGCCCGCTATATCTACCTGGTCGCGTTCGCCATAAACCGGCTCACCAGCAGCGTTGAGCAGCAGCTTGCCGCGCGGCGGCGCATTATGTCCGCCCGCGGTGGGGCCTTCGATGACCAGCCCGTCGACGCGGCCGCTGGCGCGGCGCAGCATGGTGGAGGCAAGGGTGTTGGAGCTGACGATGGCCAAAAAGCGTGGCCGTTCGAGTTCGTGGAACGGACCTTGCACGTAATCTGCGGGATCGAAGCTCATGACCGTGTCCGCATCCTGAGCAGCGCCAGTGACCGCAAGCCGGTACTCGGCGGGACGAAGGCCGGCCAGAGCGTCCAAGACGCCGGGGATGTGCAGAGGAATGCCCGCGCCCATCAGCACATAGCCGACGCCGGCCAGCATGGCGCCGAAGATCGACGCCAAATGCGGCATCTGCACCTTCTCAAGAAAATTGATGCCCACGGGATTCCTATGGCCTTCGCGCGCCAGATAGACCTCGACAAAGTTGCTCACGATGCACAGCTCGACGACCTTGCGCAGATCGCGGCGCTGGTGCATCGGCGGCAGCGCGTAGGGCACTGTGGCGGCCTTTCCGCCGGGAATGTAGTACTCGTCCCAGATGCGTTGGGCCATCTCTGGGAAGGGGAAGGCGTCCAGGCCGCGGCGGACATTACCGCCCGGATCTCCTTCATTCAGCCGGCGGACAAAGAGCGAGTCAAGCGCGGTGCCGGAGACCACGCCGAGCTGACCGAGTTTGGAGACCGCATTGGCGAGGCGCCAGTTGGAAACGCCCACACCCATGCCCCCCTGAATGATTTTGGGAAACTCCATCATTTCTGGATTGTTTCACAGATCGGGATAATTCACTATCATTTCTTTCAAACCGAACAATCTAAAGTGACAGAAGTGAGCAATTCTGCACACAAAATGCCGAATTTCGGCGCATATTAGCCGTGGCATAGTGATTGAGCAGTGTGGGGACGAGCTTGTGAAGGGAAAATTCGCAAGGCAAACCGCTACCTTGCGACGTGGCGCACAGACCAGCCTGCTAAGCTTGACTGTCATATGCCTTGGCGACATCTGGCATCATGGCAAAGTAAAAGAGAATCAGCAGATTCCATCCAATGACAGGAATAAGCAACTGCATCGTCGCGTCGGACATGAGGCGAGGGCCTGAAACGACAAAATAATCGGCTGACATGATGATCATGAATTTGGCGGCAATATAGCCAGAGTTGCACATCATGCTCCAGCGGATCATGAAGTACCACCAGGGGTCCATGGTATACAACTTCCATCCAGCAAGAGCATAGATCACCCCGAGCAGCAAGAACACCACGGGAAGCCCCGGAAGCACGTGATTCAGGGCCGCACCATTTATGGCCATCACAGGCTGAAACATCTTTGGCAGAAAGCTGAAGACTAGCGTTGGATGGGTGATGAGGGCAATAGTCAATTTCGATTCCGGATCGCTCCAAGGCACCAGGGCAAGGCCTAAGTATACGACAGCATGAAAGAAATTACTTAGAATGAAGAGATTGATCAGCCACGGACGCTTGCTCTTCTGTTTGGTTGGCGTGGGCAGTCGCTCCGCGGGAATTTCAAAGGGCGTCGGCGTAATTCCGTACATCCGCGGCCTGGTGTTTTTCTGTTGCATAGATCATTTCCTCCCATCCATCTGTCTGCTTCACACGATGCCGCCGCTGACTGGCAGAACCCCGGCGGGCGGGATTAACGATGCAAGAATATAATTGCTGAACTTTGCAGAAGTGTAACACAAAGAATTAGCCGCGGAGTTTATAGTTTGTCGCGCAGGAAGCTGATGACCTGGTCGGCATGGACAACGCCCACCATGCGGCCCTGCTTGTCAACCACAGCGAGAGCGTGAAGATTGTACTTATCGAAGAGTTCGGCCAGCTCGTCCTGGTTCAGGTTGACGGGACAGGAGAGGACGCGGGTTTCGGTCAGCGTGGAAAGGCGTGTCTCCGGCGTGGCCATGACAAGCCGGGCAAGCGGGATGGCTCCATGCAGCCCACGGTGCTCATCGAGCAAATAAATTTCGGTGACGCTCTCCAGATCGCCATCAAAGGTGCGCAGTTCATTGACGGCCTGGACCACGATGGCGTCCTTTCCCAAAGCAATGAAGTCGGTGGTCATGCAGCCGGCTGCTGATTTCTCGTCGAATTCAAGCAGCTCCGAGACTTCCTGCCGCTCCTCGGGCTCCATCTCTTCGAGGATGGCGTCGGACTGATCTTCGGGGAGCTCGGCCAGCAGATCGGCGGCTGCTCCGGGGTCCATCTCCTCGACGATGTCGGCGATTTTTTCTTCGTCGAGTTTTTCGAGGAGCGACTTTTGCAAGCGAGGCTCAACTTCTTCGAGGGTCTCGGCGGCCACATCCTCGTCGAGCGAGGTGAAGATGACCTCGCGCTCGGCGGGGGCCAGGTCTTCAAGAATGTCGGCCAGGTCGGAGGGATGCATCTCGCCTAGCCGCTCGTACTCGATGCGCAGCTTGACGCGGCGGGCGGGATCAACCTCGATGACGTCAACATACTCCCAAGGGATGCCACGAAAGGCAAATTTGCGCGAGATCTTCTCCAGCGCGGCGCGGGGCAGCAGGCCCTTAAAGACGCGGCGGAATGCGCCCCTCAAGCCCACCTCGACCTCGCAGACGCGCAGCAGATGAGCCGCGCCCTGGCCCATCCACTCCAGATCGACGTCGTTGACGCGGACCACTTTGCGGCCGTGAATGTCGATGATCTGGCGGTCGATCAGATCCTGGCGCAGGTAGAGGTAGTTGCCCTGATCTCCCAGCGGCGTCATGGCGCCGGCCGAACGCAGCTCGAGCGTGCCGGCGGGCGTCTCCATCACATCCTGCGAAGGCACAATGCACAACCCGTCGCGGGTTTTGAGCACCAGGCCGGCCACCTTGCCGGCATCTTCGCCGGTGGCCACGGCGATGTCCTTAAGCCGCCCGCGCAGACGGCCCTGGGAATCGGTCACCGGGGTGCCGATCAGCGCCGTCAGGCTGATGCGGGTTGTGGTGCGGGGGCGCATGATGTGAGTGTATCGCTTTGGAGGGGGGTGCGCCTGTGGAGTGATTCGGTTGGGTAATCTGCGCGGTTGATACTTGCGGTTTCGACTGGGGGCCCCACTTGAGTGAGGCTGAGAGCGTAAGCAAAACTTTCCTCGCGCCCTGAAGCTGCTTACAAAAGCGCGCCACTGCTTGACACAATTTTTCCACTTGAAACTGCCTTGCCGTATCCATCAAAGGACGGCTTTCAGTCAACTCTTACAATGACCCCGGTGGCATCGTCTTGCTGAGGATGGTCGCCGGCGAAGCTCCGGGCGGCACGATAAATGCCATGCACGAGTTCGTTCGCCGAATCATGCCGATGGGCGCGCACATATTCGAGAGCTCCGCCGGTGCCGAACTCCATGTCTCCCGGCGTTGCCATCTCCGTCGTGCCGTCCGTCAATAGAATCATGAGATGCTGCGAGGTCAAAGGTATTGTCGAGGTGACGAAATTGGAATCAGAAAATAGCCCCAGCGGCGGGCCTGAGCTTTCCAGCGCATGATCGATCTCGCCCGAGCTATTCATCAGAAAACCAGAGACGTGCCCGGCGTTGGCATAAGACAAGCAGCCCTTGGTTCCATCCAGGCAAACCAGCAACATGGTGACGAACCGGGAGTCCTCCAGGTCGGCAATCAGCATATGGTTTACACGGAGCAGTATATTCGCCAGATCCGCTTCGACTTGCGCGAAGGCGCGCACATAAGCGCGGGTCAGCGCCATGACCAGGGCGGAATCCAGGCCGTGCCCGCTGACATCGCCAATGCCGATGCAAGTGCGCCCGTCCGGCATGGAGAATACGTCCAGGTAATCGCCGCAAGCTTCCTTGGCGGGATAGATGGCGCTGGCGATATCAAATCCAGTGGCGCAGGTCATTGCTCCGGTGTAGAACCTCTGCTGAACGTTACGCGCCATTTGCAACTGCAGTTCCCGCTCCTGCTGTTCGCGGAGCGCCGTAACGTCCTTGCACACAGAAACAAAATGGGAGATGACGCCATCGCTGCCTTTAATCGGGCTGATGGTCTGCTCCGCCCAGTACAGTTCACCGGACTTTTTGCGGTCCACAAGCGTTCCGTGGAAATCCTCCCCTTGCAGAATCTGACCCCAGAGCTGGTTATAGAACGCCTTGTCTTGCAGGTTGGACTTCAAGATGCCCGGCGTCTTGCCGACAACTTCCAGACGGCTGTAACCGGTAATGACTTCAAATGCCGGATTCACATACTCAATCGTTCCGTCACGATCGGTGATCACGACGCTATCGGCCGTCTGTTCCACTGCCCGGGAAAGCAAGCTGATCGTTTCCTGCGAGCGGCGCCGTTCCGATGCAGCGCGCTTCTGCTCCGTCATATCACTGACCATGGCTAGCGCGCCTTCAAAGCTCCCGTCTTCACCAATTATCGGCGATGTGGTAACCCGCGCCCATAATGCTTTCCCATCCTTCCTGCGATAGCGGATTTCAATCTGTTCGCTGACGCCATGGCGGCGGCGTTCGAACTGGGATTTCTTCTGCTCGATGTCCTTCTCGAACATAAAATCAAACAGCGGCCTGCCCATCATCTCCTGAACGGTATACCCGAGCAGTTCCGCCATGCGGCCATTGACCAACGTGGTTTCTAAATCCGCATTCACCTTCCAGATGCCCTCATAAGCGGTCTCCACGATGCCGCGATAATTCTTCTCGCTGTGCTCCAGCGCTTCGAGCGTGCTCTGCTTGCGAATGAGTTCCGCTCTCTCCGCGATCACGGCGGCCAGCACCACGCCCGAGACCGAGGTGACAACGATAAATGCCTGGAGCAGCATGGCGTTCTGCTCGACATTGCCATATATGACGAGTCCGAAGCCATGAGCGGTTCCCCACACGGCGATGGCGGAACTCAAAAAGCTCACCACCGCCGATCCCGCCACTTCGAACCGTATAGCTCCCCAGAGCATGAAAGGGAAAACGCCGAACGCAAAAACTCCGGCATGCATGGATCCAAGCCGGTGACCAAAGATCAGCATGGCGCTGCAAACAGTTCCAAGCAGCAGAAACGCCAGTTCAACCCGCCGCCGCTTTTCCAGAACCGTCATCAGCTCCCGGAAGGTCAGCACCAGCGGAGTAACGATCAACACGCCCGTGGCGTCGCCCCACCACCACTTCAGCCATGCAGGCAAGAAACCATGCCAGGCACTCCCGTCGGCGAGAGCCAAAACCGCCGTGCCGATGGTCGCGCTGACTATTGTGCCGCAGACGGCGCCGCAAATACTGAGTCCAAGCACATCTCGAAGCCTGGTGAGAGAAGGCCTGAAATCGGGCATCTGCCGCAGGAGCCACGCGCCGCAAAGCGGACCAGCCGTGCTGCCCAATGCAGTTCCTGCCGCGGCAAGATGCGGAATGCCAGAATAGAAATTGACGACGAATGCAGCCAAAATTACTGCCGGCCAGATGCGATAGCCGCAGAGGAGGATGGCGGCTAACGCGACGCCTGCCGCCGGCCACACCGGGGAAATGGTTCCGCTAGTAAAAGGGACAGACAGCCCCATTTCGCCAGCCAGTAAACATGCGGCGAAAACGCAGACCAGTTCCAAAATCCAGCGGAGCACGCGAGGACTCGGCAGGCGGTTCATGTGCATTTCGGAGGTCGAATCAATACTGCGCGCGGCTGTCTTCAATACCCGCCCCTTGCATGAACATCTGGTAATAGGATGCTGTGGAATAGCCTGCTTGCCGGGATGATTCAACGTGGTCTTCCGGCGTGGAAGCTAACATAAATGAAGTTGTGTGTTAAGGACTGAGTAGAACCAGGGGACACTACACCATTATTAGATTCAGTACGCGGGAATTGGATTGAGCAAAAACGGGCGATTTCTCGTATCAAAAGTAATTGGCCTGCATTCCGCAGTTTTGCGGGAGAATGAATGGGCTTTAGCTTATCGTGTTTTCAATGACATCGGGTCATTCTGCCCATTCCATGATGCTTTTGCAAATGCGTCCTCCACGATTTGCTCGAGCTTACCGGAGGGCACTATTCTTGCGAATTCCCTGTTAAACTTTTTTAACCGTGCCTTCACCTTTTCTTGACACAACACCTATTGAACCCTGAAACTGCGTTCAAGGCCGCTGGGGGCGCGGAGGGACGAATGTGTCCAGGATCGCTCCAGAAAGGACGAAGACGAACCCGGTGAGCGAATCCAAGGCAGGACAGCTGAGTCTTCGGCTGAATTCGACGATGGAGAGCGTGGCCGCGGTGGAGGCGGCGGCGGAGAAGCTGGCCGCCGAGGCCGGCCTGGACGAGGACGCGCGCTTCCACGTGACCATGGCGGCGCGCGAGGCGGCGGTGAACGCCGTGCTGCACGGCAACGCCTACGACCCGGCCAAAGAGATTTCCGCCAGCTTTGAGAACACCGGCGCGGCGCTGGTGATTACCATTGCCGACCAGGGCAAGGGGCTGGACCCGGAGGCGCTCACCGACCCGCGGGCGCCGGAGAACCTGTTGCGCGGCTCGGGGCGCGGCATCTTCCTGATCCGGGCGTTCATGGACGAGGTGCGCTTCCGGAAACTGCATCCCGGAACCGAGTTGACAATGGTCAAGCATCTGGCGCGGGCGGGCGGAAAAGGATAACGCGCATTCTCCCGGCACTGGAATGGATGCAGAAAATCATTCAATGCCGTGGCGCAGGGCATGCGGGAATTTCAACATACATAAACTTCAGAAGTGTGATAATCGTAATAACAACAAGGAGGAATATCCGTGGCATTGTCAATTACTTCCCGTGAAGTGAACGGCGTCACAATTTTGGACCTCAGCGGGCGAATCACCCTGGGCGAGGGCAGCGTGCAGTTGCGCGACGCCATTCGCGGCCTGATCGGCAAGGGTACAAAGCACATTCTGCTCAATCTGGGAGATGTAAACTATATCGATAGTTCGGGGCTGGGCGAGCTGGTGAGCGCCTTTACCACTGCCCGGAATCAACAGGCCGAGGTGAAGCTGCTCAACCTGACTAAGAAGGTTCACGATCTGCTACAGTTGACCAAGCTGGTCACCGTTTTCGATATCAAAGACAACGAGGCCAGCGCGATCACGTCGTTCAAGTAGACGCGCGGGTAAATCTCCGTCGCATCTCGCAGATACAGGCGCAAATCGGGGCCTCCGGTTTGCGCCTATTCTTAAAAGCCGGTCCATCTCTCAGTAGCCGCAAAGCATCCTCGGCTACTGACGAGTAGACATGAGCTGCTGATATTGGGCCTCAAGAGCTTTGAATCGGCTCACATCCGGAACCTGAAAGGCAGGGATGGGATGAGGCCGTCTTCCCAGATTATTCGGCACCCTGCAGGGCATGAGCGCTCCGGGATTGGAGTTTGCGCCTGGATTTGCGCCTGCCAGGTCGCTCACCATCCAAGACGATGAGTCACATAAGACCGGCCCGCCGCTGTTCCCCTTGAATGTCACTCCGGAAAAATCCAAGCTGGAATTCACCAGGGCAAGGATCCCCGGCCCGCCATTCTGGGAAATCTGCCCCCCCTCAGTGAGGTAGGCCTCGGAGTTGCCGTCGACGCGCAATCCCGCCCGCGCGGGGTCGGACGGATCGGTGCCATTGTTTGAGATTTGGTTGTTGTTACCGTAGATGTATACCACGCTATGTCCGAAGACGTCCACGCCTACATCCGTGTGGTTTGTGATTTGCACATCGTCAATTATTTGTAAGCTGCTTCCATATCCTGCTGATATGCCTACGGGACCGTTCCCCTGGATGATGTTTGGCTGCCCGGTAGGAACCATTGGTGGTCCGCAACACACGGCAATCTCTGAACCATCCACGGCATAAATGCCGCCACCTTGATTGCCTGTGATGGTATTGGGAAACACAAAATACCCCCCGAGAAGTACTCGCGAACCGCCTGTCACATCAATGCCGAATCCTGAGCCTGCCTCATTAAAGCCGATTCCCGAGTTATAAGCTGAACCTGCTGCGCCCTTGTTGTTGGTGAGCGAAATCCCCGCGGCTTGGAATACCGAGCGATTTACACTCACGCCAGATCCCATGTTGTTACTGGCCAGGATCGGCGTACTATACGCCCATATCTCAACCAAGGAATTCGTCCCAACAGAAATCCCATTGCTGGCGTTGTTGCTGTAGCTGCCGGAATCATCAATCGATACGGCCGAACCGCTCTCAACATCCAGGCCAAGTCCCGCATTGTTGGTGCTGGAGCATGCGTAGAGTGAAATCCCCAGGCTGTTTTGAACATCGATGCCGTCGCCCGAAGTGTTGGTGACGTTCATATCGTGGATGATCAGGTTTATGGATGCGTTGATGGAGAGGTTTCCCTGGAGGTTCATTGGCCCCGGATACCCCCCCAGGGTAATGTTATTCAGGCTATTCAGAGCCACATTTTCGGTGCATGTGCCCACAACCACCACATTGCTTCCATTCGACAGCAAAGGCAACACGGAGTTGATGGTGGTGTATGCTCCAGGCGTATTGCCCGAGCAATCGACATTGAAGTGCTGTGAGTACTGTGCAGATGCGTGAATCGGAACACACAAGAGACAAAACGCAATTACTGAGGCAAAGCTAAGTTTGCCTACAAGGGTACGGTTCATTGGATTCTCCTTTCAGGTTGGCCGGTTATTACACCATGACAGCAACCGATTCAGGAATGCGGACCGTCCGGGTGGCATCCGGCACTGCCGCCGGGAGGGGAACCGCGGCCGGTTGCTGCTGGTGGGGATGAGCACAGCAGGTGAGCCGGTGGACAAAGTGGTAGGGCGGCCAGGGACCGGAGAGTTGCATCTGATACTCCCGCATCGAAGCGCATGTAGTGGAGAACTTGTTCAGAAAGCGGTCCACGCATTTGCGGTCGATGAGGTGCGCAATGTCCAGCATCATCTTGCCGTTTTCGGTCAACCGGCAACTCACCTCTTCGTCCAGAGGCATGAAGAGCCGGTGCATCTGGAAGCTGACGGCGCGGGCGCGGGTCTGGCGCTCGCGCTGGCGGGTAGCGTTCTCGCGCAGGTGGGTGAAATACTCCCGGCTCGCTCCATCAGTTAGCGGCCGCCTGCCAGCTGCGTGGCCGCTGCAATCGCCCACTAAAATTTTCAGATGCATCTCGGTCTTGCCGCGCAGCTTATCGATGTGGCCGAGAAACTGGCGCTGGTTGGTGCGAATGGACTTGCGCAGGCTCTCATCGTCGCTGAAAACGGTTCCAAAGCGGAAGGGCAGCACGGTGGAGTGTTGGAAACAGCCGGCGATGACCCGGGCGTGGTCCACCCCGGATTGCTGGTTGAGGGCTTCGGCAGGGTTGTGTTCGCTGACGATCACAGCCAGGTCGCTGGCGGGGTAAACAAAAACCTGGTTACCGCTGACTCCGAGGAGCGATTCCATCGGAATGGGTTTGCGATGACGGGCCAATTCTGGAAATGCTTGCTTTTCACCGATACAGTAGGCATACCATGCCATGAGAAGACACTCCGTCCGCGTGCGCAGGAAAGCGCCACTCGTTGGTTAAGCTCTGGGAACTTAGAAACAACAGCATAGAAGATGAACGACCGGGGGACAGAAAGCAAACCCGGATGAACTGGCACGATAGTAGCCCTGCGAAAATATGGCTGGCAACGTCCAGCGTCACAGAGCCGTGAAAAGAGAGACTTACCTTCAAGTCTGTATTGATATAAGCATAATATCATTTGATGCTACGAACATCTGTTCCCTTTTGGCAAGAAATTATATTTGGAACGATCTTTGTCGTTGCCTCCAGTTGGCTTTCCGGGCCAAATCCCTGTGGATTTCGAGCGTCACGCAATCAGCGGCTGTGCCTGGTTGGTTACTGCGCCACGCACCCTGATTCGAGTATTCTCATCGACAGGAGAGACGTGTGAAGTCAGTCCCTATCCGTACGCTGCGCAATGTGCAACACAACATCCTGGCCGGCATCATCACCATCGGTCCCCTGGCCATTACCTTCCTGATCTTCAAGTTTCTTCTCGACGAACTGGCCAAGGCCGGCTTGCCGGTGATCCAGCTTCTGGCGGCGATATTTCCGAAAGACTGGCTCCGTCATCCGGTGTCACAGTCGATTCTGGCCATCCTGCTGACCTTGGCGATGCTCTACGTGGTGGGCCTGGTTTCCGCCCGGGTGATCGGCCAACAGGCCTTCGAACTTTTCGAGGCTGTGCTGGAGCGGTTGCCCTTTGTCGCCAAGATTTATACATCGGTGCGCCAGTTGCTGGACAGCATGACGGCCAAGAAGGAGAGCAGCCAGCGCGTGGTGCTGGTGGACTTCCCCGTTGCCGGCCAAAAGGCTATCGGGTTTCTGACGCGCACCATGACCGACGAGACGACTGGCGAGCTGCTGGCCGCAGTGCTGCTGCCCAACGCCATCAACCCGACCTCGGCCTTTTTGCAAATTCTGCCCATGGCGCGGGTCACGGAGACCGGCCTGACAATGGAGCAGGCGATGAGCATGATCATGACCGGCGGAGCCGTGGGGCCGGAGAGCATCCGCTTCACTCAGCCAAAACCGGCGGCGGAAAAGGATGCTACGCCGCTCGGGCTATCGGCTTGACCCTGGCGAGAGATTTGTTCTTGGCGGCCACCCACAGATCGTGGTCCATCTGCAATCCAAGCCAGAATTCGGAGGAGTTGGCGAAGTAGGCGCCGAGGCGCATGGCGGTGTCGGCCGTAATCGACCTCTTGCCGAGAACAATATCATTCACACGCGGCGCGGAGACGTGCAGGCCCTTAGCCAGCCGGTAGCTGGAAAGCCCCAGCGGCTCCATGAACTCCGTCTAGAGAATCTAGCCGGGATGAATCGAGTAGGCGAAGGGAATCTTCTTCATCACGTCTCCTAGCTTGCCGGCTCATCCACAGTCAGCGCCTCTCCGGCATGGCCGCTTTCCGCGGCCACCTTGCGCAGGCTGACATGCTCGATGCGCGCCCAGATGATGCCCACGGGGGCGATGCTCAGGAAGGTGACCACCAGCAGGGTGGCGGCGCATGCGGTGGCCGGTTCAGCCGCCACGCCGAAAAAGCCGGACATGGCCGCGGCCACCACGCCAATCTGCGTGAACCAGCCCAGTACGGGCAGTTGAAAACCGCTGACAGCCAGGCTGGAGGCCATCAGCAAGATGCACTTGGCCAGCGTCAAATCCTTCAGTTCCGGACACTGAACAAAGGCCGTGGTGATCTCCAGATAGGCCATGGTAATCAGCATCCACATACCCAGCGAGAGCGAGGCGGCAATGCCGAAGTCAGAGAAAGAACGCAGCGTATCCAGGCCGGCGCGAAAAGCGCGAATCTTATCGCCGATAGCGCGTCCCAGGCCTTTGGAGACAATGCCGAAGGCGTCTTCGAGAAGCAACGCCACCGCTCCGCCTGTAAAACGCACGACAGCCAGAAAAAACGCTCCGGCTACGGTGACGGCCAATCCGCCATAAGCCGCATTTTTAATGATTTCGGGGTGCGGCAGCGCTCCCGCGGGAGCCAGCAGAATGACAAAGCAGAAGATCAAAGCCATGGAAGCGAAGTCAAAGAGGCGCTCGACGATGTAAACGGCGATCTGGTTGCTGAGCGGCAGGCCGGTCTTCTTCGAGACCAGGTAAGGGCGCACGGGATCGGCGATGCGGCCGATAAGCGCGACCGCGGTAAAGCCGATGACCTGCGTTCCATACAGTGAAAACAGCGGCACCTTTTTGATGTGGCGAATCAGCAGCGCCCAGCGCACCGCGCGAATCACGTAGCAGACGTAGATGGAGGCGAAGGCGATGCCTATCTTGCGCCAGTCGGCCTGTTTGATTTGGGAGACAAAGACGCCAAAGTCAAAGTGAATCCTGTTGCGCCCCCAAATAACCAGCGCCACCAGCGCCAAAAAAACTATCAAACCCAGAATCAGTTCACGTTTTTTCAAGACTTCTCCGTTCCCGTTGTCATGAATCTCTAGTTTAGTTTCTCACCTGAACATGAAGATAACGTTAGCGGTCAGGCTTTTCCTGCGATGCCGACTTTGGTGCACCGGCTCGCGGGGCTTGCGCTTCGCGTTCGAGCACGCGGCGGTTGAACTCGTGAATCACGCGCGCCACGTAGGCTCGCGTCTCGCGGTAAGGGGGAATGCCGTTGTATTTCGCTACCGCCTCCGGGCCGGCGTTGTAAGCGGCCAAGGCCAGCGCCAGGTTGTCGTGGTAGAGGGTAAGCAGCGCATCCAAATACGTTGCCCCGCCGCGCACGTTGTCGTCCGCCTTGAAACTGTCGGCAACGCCCAGGTTCTTGGCGGTCGCGGGCATCAACTGCATCAGGCCCTGAGCGCCAGCACGGCTGACGGCACGGGTGTTTCCGCCGCTCTCGGCCTTCACCAGGCTGGCCAGCAGATCCACATCGAGATTGTGCTCGCGGCCGGCCCGGGTAAGCATCTCGCCCAGATCCGCCGGAGAGAGCTTTGCATCTTGACGGGAATGAGGATTGACTGCGGATGACTTTAAGGTTGCCGGCGCATCGGAATGGGGAACTGGCGTAGGGTCAGGTACTTTCTCAATCCCAGCGATCTCCTCCGCGCGGAACTCGATGTAGTTGTCTTCGCCGGAGCTGAGATAAAGGCGGATGCGGCCCTCGATTTCGGCGTGGTGGTCGCAGCGTATCTCGAAGCCGTTACGCAGGGTGACGCGCTCGGCGGCGCGGGCGGATAGAGAAACGGTTAAAAGAACCGCCATGATCACTGCCGTGATGAAGAAACTGCGCATCCTGAATCCCACTCTCAAATTATGCCGGAACGCCTCAAGCTCCCGCGGCAACTCGCTTTGCAATCGCCGCTTCCAGAACCACGGCCACGCCGTCTTCATTGTTGGGCGGAGCCTGCTTCCAGCCGCGCGTCTTGGCCAACGTTCGCAACTCCTGCGCCGCATTGCCCATCATCACGGCCTGACCGGCCCACTCCAGCATATCCACATCGTTCCAGTTGTCGCCGATGGCCATGGTCTCCTTGCGATCCACTCCCAGCAAGGCAGCAAGTTGCTCGAGCGCCCAGCCTTTGGAGACTCCCGGCGGCAGCAGGTCGAGGATGGAGATATCGCGCGCCGGATACTCGGTCTTGACACATTCACATGAGCCAGCCCACTCGCTGGCATTGATCGCCTGCTCGGCCTGGCGCATCGGGGTCACTCCGCCGCAGACCATGCCCTGAATGGGGTCTTCGCCGTCTACCAGCGCATCTTCCAGCGGCTTGACCACCTCGATAGCGTCCCGGTTGGCCTCGACCCACAGCGCGATGCGCCCATTTGCCTGTTCCAAATCTTCGAGCACCAGCTCGCCGCGTCCGGGACGATCGAAAGTAAAAACCAAAGCCCCGAAGGGCCGCAACAACCTGCACAACCCGCGCGCGGTTTCCGACGGGAGATGGCAGCGGCCCAGAGAGTCTCCGCCCAGGGTGCGAATCGCCGCTCCATTGGACGTGATGAGGGGTGTATCCGCTCTAAGGCCGAATCCTTCCAGCAGCGGAGTGGTGTAAGCCGTGCGGCGTCCGGTGGCGATGGCCACGGTGATGCCCGCCTCTTGCGCGGCTTTGAGCGCCCGCGCCGTGCGCGGGCTGATGACCTGCGCAAAGGTGGGCAACAGCGTACCGTCCATGTCAATGGCCACCAGTCGAACGGGAGGGTGCATAGTTTTAGTGTAGCTGGTGCGAAGAAGCGGCTTAATCCGGTAATCTTGAAGGCATGGAACGGATTTGCAGCCAGTGCCGGGCGGTACTCAGCGAAAAGACTGTAGCGGATTGGTGTCCGGCTTGCGGCGGAGCATTGATCGAGCGAGCCAGCCTGCCTGCCGCCGATCAGTCCGGAGCACCTGCGGCTGAGGTCGATCATCGCGGCATCGTGCTGCCGCGGCGTCACGCGCTGGGCGGGATTATTACGCCGCAGTGAAGTTATATTCGCACTGAACTGGAAGAATCAGGCGCTTGTATCGAGCCCGACCGCCTCAGCTAACTTGACCTGGCGCTCATCGAAGGTCCAGAATCGCTCCGCCTTCAACTCCAGTGCGCAGGCTACGTGAAGCGAATCCAACGTACGGACGCCGAGGGTAGGGCCGTGGCGTTGAGCGAGGTCGATGTTGGTTTCCCATGCTCGATGAGGAAACTCTACAGCAGTCCACAGGCCAGAGAGGTAGTCACGCTGGAATTCTCCCCATACTTTCTGCGCTTCAACGAGAGTGACCCGTTTCAGAAAGACCTGTTGATAAATAGCGTTTGCCAGTTCCGCGTGGTTGAAGGGCGTTATCCAGATGGAGAAACCGAGAGCCATGCGCTGGTCTACATGTAGAGAATGCGCATCCGTGATGTAGCTCGAAACCAGAAAGCTCGAATCGACGTAGACGTTCAATAGCGGCTATTCTCCCGGTCAGCAATAAGATCGGCAACTGGAGTCAGGATGCGGTCGCCGAAGATCGCACGGCGGCGCGCTGCAAAGTCAGGCCACTCGACGGGCTGAACTATAGGCGACTCGGGCACAATGCGCGCCATAACGCGATTGCGCTTCTTGAGTTCGACAACTTCACCGGCATCAAGCCATTTGAACAATTGTCTGCTATTGCGGAGTTGGCGTACGTTTACGCTTGGCATAGATACAATGTGACACATAATGTGTCACATTGTCAAGCAAACAATGCGATCCTTAGGTAACTCGTTTATTTGGACCACTTTTCCAGCCGCCAACCATACATCACTTTGAGTTCTTCTGTGCGATGTCGTGTGACCGCTTCAAGGCAGGCATACTTGACCGTTGGTGCGGCACTGCCTCCTGTGTAGAGATCGTACTCGGCGGAACAGTTAGCGTCACGAAACCGAATCCATAATCGCTGAGCTCCTTGCAGATTCACGAGATCGTTCCCGACCACAACAGTTAAAACTCTACGGTAGAGCTGATTCAACTCTGCATCTGACTTCTCGTAGGCATGATAAAAACAAGCGGTTGTTTCCGCTCCTGATCCAGCATCCTGACATGGTCCATCTTTCACATTCATGTGTTGTGCATAACAAAAACTACCGAAAGCAAGCCAGACTGACGCAGACAACAGACAAACTCCAAGAAATCTAAAACGCATTCTTGTCACTCCTTTCAATCAGTTACTCGTATCTCAGCGCCTCAGCCGGCAGAATCCGCGAGGCAGCCGATGACGGATACAGCGTGGCCAGCAGCGAGATGCCAATCGAGACTACGGAGACGATCAGGCCATCGAGGAGGCGCGGGGCGAAGGGTAGAGTGTCAATCGAATAGACTTCGGCAGATAAGTGGATGAAGTGATAGTGTCCGCCGGCCCATGCGGTGAGATAGCCGAGCACCAATCCAAGAGCCGTGCCGAGGATGCTGATGAGGAAGCCTTGCAGCAGGAAGATGCGGCGCACCTGCGCCGGCTGCACGCCGAAGCTCATCATGACGGCGATGTCGCGGGTTTTTTCCATCACCATCATGGTGAGGGCGATGAGGATGTTGAGCGCGGCGACTATGACGATGAGCGCGATGACGATGAAGGTGACCACCTGCTCCAGCTTGAGGGCGCGGAAGAGCTCGCGGTTCTGCTCCATCCAGTTGGTGGTCATGAAGCCGCGTCCGGCCTCGTGCTCGATGGCGCGGCCGATGGCCGGGGCGCGGTCCAGGTCGTCCACCTTGAAGCTGATGACGGAGAGCAGGTCGGGCTCGCTGAAGAGGCGCTGGGCCTCAGAGAGGCGCATGAAGGCCATGCCCGAATCGTACTGATAAAAGCCCGACCGGAAAATGGCGGCGACGCGGAAGCGCTGGTACTTGGGCGTGAGGCCGAGCGGGGTGAGCTCGCCCTGCGGGCTGGTGACAAGAACGCTGTCGCCCACCTGCGCGCCGATGGTTTCAGCCAGGTTTTTACCCAGCACTATAGCGGGATAAGGAGTGTTGATCCAGGCTTCGCCGGGGACCGGTTGCGCGACCTTGCTGCGCGCCTCCGGTTCAAGGTCCTGGGCCGAACCGGAGACGATGGTTCCGAGCAGGCTGCTGACCGTCCGCTCCTGATCGGGGATGATGCCCTTAATAAGCGCGAAGCCGGCGCGTGGACCGCGCGAGACCAGCACCTGTCCGTAGATTCCCGGCGCGGCGGCGGTGACGTGAGGAACGCGGCGCAGGCGCTCGAGCAGAGGCTGCCAGTCGCGAATGCCGTCCGACTCGACACGCATCAGGTCTACGTGGGCCGAGACGCCGAGCAGGCGGTCCTCGAGGTCGCGCCTCATGCCGTTGGTAATGGCCAGGGCGATGATGAGCGCGGCCACGCCCGCGGCCACGCCGGCGATGGAGATGATGGTGACCACGCCCACCACGGCCTGCCGCCGCTTGGCCTTCAGATACCGGGTTGCCACGTACAGCTCGAACAGCATTGAATCTATTTTACTTGCGCGCCTGCTTGCGTTGTCGTATTTCTCTTCGGACTTCATTTTTCTGGCAGCAATTACCGTTTTGGCCACGGCCAGCGCGGAGAATACGATCGAACTGGCTATGGGATACGAAAAACTGCATCAACCCTATTTTTTATGCCACCAATTCTCTGTCTTCTCGATTTCTTGTAAACAGCGCGTTGCCAGGTCGCCTCCGATGGCTTTCAACTGCTTCGCTACTCGTTCCTCCTTGGGAGAATCCATGCTGAGATCGTCTTTCCCGGCCAGTCTACACACTGTCATTTGTTTTTCAACAGGAAGTCCACTGAGGCTTTGGAGAAAAACTGTCGTTCGGCGGTCCAACATATCGCCATAGAAATAGCCTGATTCTTCCACAACGTAGGCCCTCGAATCTGCGTTTTGCAGCAGCATACCAAGCAATCCGCTGTCGCCTCGCCAATAGAGATTAACAAGAAATTTGTGGAGTTTCGTGTCGTCGCAAATGTATTCCAAGGGTGATTTATCCGGACTGGAAAGGCAAACGTCCTGCAGCGACAAAAGATAATCGCGGTTCTTGTCATATTCGACATTGAATACGGCAAGCTCATAGGCAATATTCATGGCTTTTTCGCCCTGCGCACCAGATTGTTCCCTGCGCAGGCGATCTACGACGTTGGTGGGGGGATCGGCATGAGAAATTACCGATTCAACAACGGGTTCGCATTCGTTGCACTCCCAATCAACATAACTTAGCCACATCCCTTTCTCGATAATGGGTTCTTCCATTCGTCCTTCGAACCAAGTTTGGGGATATCGAATCCCCAATTTCCATTCGCCGGGCAGGAGTCGCACGGGATATTCTCCAGGGAAATCAAAGAAATACTCACCGCACTCAATGTGAATATCGATATTGTTTTTCCTATGGGATCGAGGAGAGTTGTATAGCTTTTTGAAGAGTTCAGGAACGATGAATCCACTGTCGATCATCTTGACTGGAATAAGACGATGATCGACGTGCAGTTCGACTTTCAGGTTGTCACAAGGAACGGTCTCCCCATCAATGGCGAATGTTACAGAAATGCGGGGCTTAACCGCACGACTCTGCGCCGCCATAATTGTTGTGGCCAGAGATAGTACAATTCCGATGATGATTTTTCTCACAGCAATCACATTACACTTCTTTGGCTAAATCGAAAACTCAATGCCGGAAGTGCCGCATACCGGTGAAGACCATGGCCATGCCCAGCTTGTCGGCGGCGGCGATGACTTCTTCATCGCGCACCGAGCCGCCGGGCTGGATGACGGCGGTGGCTCCGGCGGCGGCTACGGCTTCCAGGCCGTCGGCGAAGGGAAAATAGGCGTCGGAGGCGGCGACGCAGCCCTTGAGTGGCAGCACGGCCTTCATCGCGCCGAAGCGGGCGGCGTCCACGCGGCTCATTTGGCCTGCGCCGATGCCGAGTGTCTGGGCGAATTGCGACTGGGGGCGGGCATAGACGATGGCGTTCGATTTGACGTGCTTGCAGACGCGCCAGGCAAAGAGCAGGCCGCGCAGCTCCTCGGCGGTGGGTGGACGCCAGGTGACGACCTTCAGGCCGGGGTCGAGCGCGGCGGCGTTGATGCGGCCGGTGTCGGCGTCCTGCAGCAACAAACCTCCCGACACGTGCTTGACGACCGGACGCGGAGGGGCGGAACGCACCTCGACGAGGCGCAGATTCTTTCTGGCGGCGAAGCGCTCGCGGGCTTCAGCGGTGAAGCCGGGCGCGGCAATGGCCTCGACGAATAGCTTGGCGATCTCCGCGGCTGCGTCGCCGTCTACGGCGTGGTTGATGCCGATGACCCCGCCATAGGCCGAGACCGGGTCGCAGGCCAGCGCCTTGAGGTAGGCTTCGAGGACGGAGGAGCCGGTGGCCGCGCCGCAGGGATTGGTGTGCTTGACGATAATCACAGCCTGCTCGTCGAACTCCTGGGCCAGCTCCCAGCAGGCGTCCAGATCGACAATGTTGTTGAAGCTGAGTTCCTTGCCCTGGAGTTGACGAGCCCCGGCGATTCCCAGACCTGAGCCGTCGGCATAGAGCGCGGCGCGCTGATGGGGGTTTTCGCCGTAGCGCAAGGACTGGGCCAGCGGGAGGTTGATGCGCAGAGTCGAGGGCAGATTGGTTGTGCCTAACTCGGCGGGCGCATCGGGCGCGGGAGCTTCGGCAATCTGGTCGAGCGTATTAGCAATCGTCGCATCGTAGGCCGCGGTCAGGGCGAAGGCCTGACGCGCCAGCCGCCAGCGAGTTTCGCGGCTCAAAGCGCCGCCGTTGGCCTTTAGTTCTTCAATGAGGTCGGGATAATCGGTGACGCGAGTCACGATAGCCACGTCTTCAAAATTCTTGGCTGCCGAGCGGACCATCGACGGGCCACCGATGTCGATGTTTTCGATCAAATGACCAAAAGCCACGCCGGGTTGAGAGGCAGTTTTCTCAAAGGCATAGAGGTTAACCACGACCATGTCGATGGGCTGGATGCCCTGCTCGGCGACGGCGGCTTCGTGCTCGGCGTTGCCGCGGATGTAGAGCAATCCGCCATGGACGCGCGGATGCAGGGTCTTGACGCGGCCGTCGAGCATCTCTGGAAAGCCGGTCAGATCGCTGATGTCCTTGACGGCCAGACCGGCCTCGCGCAGCGTCCGCGCTGTTCCGCCGGTGGAGACCAGCTCCACGCCCAGGCCGGCCAGCGCCTGGGCAAACTCCACCAGGCCGGTCTTGTCTGTCACGCTGAGCAACGCCCTCCGAACCTGCTTTTTTGAAATCATCTCTGGAATCACGATTTCGCTCCCTTGCATGCTTTTCTATCCCGGCACAAGTCCTTGCCGCGCCCGATTGCGCGGGCCAAACACCAGAGTACATCGAATGGCTGGGAGCATTCTCACAGGCAAGTGCATACCGCGGTGTATCTGGATGCATTAAAGTTGAGGAATGGGTAGCTTTTCCCCTGCTCCACCACCCCAGCGACAAAGACCTGTCGCCACCACCCCAGGAAGCAAAGATCGCTTCCTGGGGACCTCGGCTATTGGGGACCCCGGTGCTCAACCCAATCCGGAGATTTTACGCCCGGAGGAGGATTTCAATCCTCCTCCGCCCCCGGTTCGCCGGCGGCGTCCCTCATGGTCTTATGCGCCCGCTACTTATGCGCTGGTAGCCATCAACTGTCTGGTTTTTCTGGCCATGGTATTGCGCGGGGTCAGCATCTGGAGTCCCACTCCAGACCAACTGATGTACTTTGGGGCCGATAATGCCGGGGCAGTGCTGCAATACGGTCAATGGTGGCGCATCGTCACCGCCATGTTTGTGCATGTGGGATTCCTTCACCTGGTGTTGAATATGTGGTGTCTGTGGAACCTGGGATTGCTGGCCGAGCCGCTGCTGGGATCGGCGGGGGTGCTGGCGGTTTACATCCTCACCGGCGCGGCGGGCAACCTGCTGTCTACCTGCGTAAACTGGCTGCGGCCTTTATTCGTTCACTGGCTCTGGGTACTTGTTCACTGGTTTTGGCCGTTTCGTGAGGTTGCCGCGAGTGGCTCGTTCCCTGTTGGCGCGGGCGCATCTGGAGCGGTCTTCGGTATCGCCGGCGCGCTGATCATCCTACTCAAGTCGCACCAGCTGCCCGTGCCTCCGCTGGAGTTGCGCAAACTGCGCAGGTCGGTGATTTATTTTGCCGCCATCAATCTGATTCTTGGCCTTTCCATTAGCTTTGGCACCAGTGTGATCGGCTCCGGGGTGAGCATTGATAATTCGGCCCACCTGGGGGGCGTTCTGTGCGGATTACTCTTCGCGGCCCCATTGGTTCCGCGGATTGGAGCGCCCCGCAATCTGTTTCTCTTCCGCCGCCGCATGGCCACCGCGATGGTAGTGGGGATACTGGTGCTGTTCAGCTATTTCCTGGTCAAATTATCGCGGTGAGGCGATGCCCCGCCGCGCACATACTGTGCAACAATGGCTTCCATAAGCCGGATGTCTCATTCCCACTCTCAGGAGGCAGACCATGAAACGCCGTGTATTTCTCAAGCAGGCCGCCATTGCAGCTGCAGCCACGGCATGCGCCAGCCAGGCCCGCGCATCAACGCTCATCAGCCCCATCGCCCGCCGCGCGCTGGGCAGGACCGGCGAGCAGCTTTCGATTATCGGCTTCGGCGGAATTTTGGTGATGAACGAGGAGGCCGGCGCGGCCGCCAACATTGTCGCCGAGGCCGTGGATCGCGGCATCAATTACTTCGATGTCGCTCCCAGCTATGGAAACGCGCAGGAGCGGCTGGGGCCTGCCCTGGCGCCTTATCGCAAGCAGTGCTTCCTGGCCTGCAAGACCGATGGCCGCATGAAGGACGACTCGCGCGCGGACCTCGAGCAGTCACTCAAACTGCTCAAAACCGACCACCTCGACCTCTACCAGTTCCACGCTCTTACTAAAATGACAGACCTGGACAAGGTGCTCAGCCCCGGAGGAGCCATTGAGACCATGGAAGCGGCCAAAAAAGAAGGCAAGATCCGCTTTATCGGCTTCTCCGTTCACTCGGCGGAGACCGCGCTGGCCGCCATGGACCGGTACAACTTCGACACGATCCTTTTTCCCCTCAACTGGGTTCTCTTCAGCCAGGCCAACTTTGGCCCGCAGATCCTCAAGCGGGCGCAGGAAAAGAAGATGGGCATACTGGCCCTGAAGTCCATGGCCAAGACGGTGTGGCCGGCCGGGCAGATGCATAATCATCCCGAGCCCAAATGCTGGTATCAGCCGGCGGCATTCCCTGATGAAGCCTCTCTGGGCTTGCGCTGGACTCTCGGCCATCCCATCACCGCAGCCATTCCGCCGGGAGACGAACGCTACTTCCGTCTGGCAATGGACGTGGCGCAGAGCTACAAGCCGCTCAACGCGGCTGAAGAGCAGGCATTGCTGGCCGGAGCAAAGGGCGCCGAGCCCATCTTCCACCTGGGCAACGACGCTTAGGAGATTCAGGACTGGCTGCTTAGCGCGTCGCCGTGGCGGCGAACTTTTTTACCATGGCCAGCAGCAGCTTGCGGTCGCTATCGTTGAGGTTGGTGGAATAGCGGCGGATCTGGTTGAGAAAGCGCAGTTCCTCGTCGGATAGCTTTTGCAGGCTTGGCTGCTTGCCCAGCGAGTCATCGGCGAAGAACTGGGTGATGGGCAGGTCGAGCGCGCGGGCAATCTTCGACAGCGTATCCAGCGAAGGCACGGTATGGCCGTTTTCTACGCGCGATAGATAGCAGCGCAACAGGCCCGTCTTCTTTTCGATGTCTCCCTGGGAAAGCCCCTTCTGCAGGCGGAAAGCGCGGATGGTGGTGCCGATCTTCAACATGGGGAATGTCCTGTTCCATTGCCGCCGGGGTTACATTCACGGTAGCAATCGATAGATTATTAACATAACAGTTAACATAGGATGGGTGGGAATGCAAGGTTTTTATCGCGCTCTGGAAGCCAAAGTTATAAGTGCGCCGGATGGCTGATTCCGGGCGGAAGGCGAGAAACCGTAAACCTTCGCGGCGCATGGGCCGTCTGAATGAATACGAGCGCGAAAGGCCAGGGAGCGTGAATGCGGCGAGTAGCCATGAAGTGGGCAGTGGCGGCGGGAATCTTTGTGGCTGGCGGCCTTGCCGTCCTGGCCCAGCCCGCCACGCCCGCGAGCGCGCCTGGCGCAGGTGAACCGGCAGCGCAGAATCCGCCCGCACCGGTGATTACGGGTGGAAAACTTCACGGCCAGGTCAAGAGCGGTAACATACCCCTGCCCGGCGTAACCGTAACCGCCCAGAACACGCTCACCGGCAAGCGCTTTTCCACCACCACCGACCTCACCGGCTCCTGGACCCTGATCATTCCACAGAATGGCCGCTATGTGGTCCGTACCCAGTTTGCGGGCTTCGCGACCGGAACGAAGGAGGCCGTGCTGAACGCAGCCAGTCGCGACCAGACGGTGAGCTTTGATCTGATGCTGACCTCGCGGGCAACCCAACAGCAGGAGAGCGAAACCGAGAATCAGCAAGCCCTCCGGTCGAACATTCAGCAGTTAACGGCCAATGGCGCGCAGAGCCTGAACCTGATGAGCGCACTGGGAACTGACACTGAGACTCAGACCGGGCCATCCGGTTTGTCCGGCGCGGCTCTGCCCTCGGTTGCCGGCAACTCTGACTTTGGCGACGATTCCGTAGCTATCAGCGGCCAGACAGGAGCCGTGAGCCCACTGGCTGGTATTGACCCGGACCGCGTCCGCGACACGGTGGAGACATTGCGCGCACAGGGAGTCGTGCCGGGTGGGCAAGGCGGCGGCAACTTTGGCAGCGGAGGCGGCAGATTTGGCGGCGGTTTCGGCGGACCGGGCGGGTTTGGCGGAGGTGTCGGAGGCGGACGTGGCAACTTCCGCAACTTCAACATCAACCAGCCACACGGGGCCATTTTCTGGATCGGAAGCAACTCGGCGCTCAACGCGGAGCCGTTTAGCCTGCGCGGCCAGACGCAGCAGCAGCCGCCCTCCGGAACCAACCGTTTCGGGATTACCTTTATGAGCGCGCCATACATACCGGGACACACCAAGCCCAGCGGCAAGGACATGATGTTCCTGACCCTCAGCGGCCAACGCAGCTCCAATCCGCTGGATCAGTATGCGACGGTGCCCACGGATGGCAGCTTCGGAACAGCCAACGAGCGCGCGGGAGACATTCCGGGGCTGGCAACTCCGGTTACGCCGGTCGCGGCCGCCACCAGCCTGCTGCAATTTTTCCCCGCTCCCAACCTGCCCGGCTACGCGCAGAACTACCATCTGCTGACTACCGCGCAGACGAACACGACGCAGGCCGGCGCACGCTATATGCGCAGCCTGGGCAAGAATGCCACGCTGCCCGGCGGCGGCCGCGGAGGCTTCGGCGGCGGAGGGCGCAGGTCGCAGAATCAGGGGCTGCGGCAGAGCATCAACTTCAACTACAACTGGACTGACTCGGCCGCCGACAACGTGAACGTCTTTCCGCAACTGGGCGGCAAGAATTCTTCCAGCGCCAATTCCGCACAGGCCGGCTACACGGTGGGCTACCACAAGCTGACCAGCATCTTCAACACCAACTGGAATCGCGCCACGAGCCAGGCAATTAACTACTTCACTAATACGACCGACGTTGCGAGCCAGATTGGAATTTTTGGACCGCCGCAGCCAGGCTGCACCGGTTCAGGCTGCTCACCTGCTTTGAACTCGAGCCCGCTTAATTACGGCCTGCCCAACGTGACGCTGAGCAATTTCACGGGAATGAGCGAGCAACAGCCCAGTTTTCCGCTTACGCAGACTATTTCGTTTTCTGAGGTGCTGAGTTGGATTCATGGCAAGCACAACCTGCGCTTTGGCGGCGACTACCGCCGCGTGTACCGGGATTTTCTGGGCGGCTCGAACACCACAGGCTCCAACTACAACGGAACCGGAACTTTCTACTTCACCGGCCTCTACACCGGCTCCTCGCTGGCGGATTTTCTTCTGGGCAAACCGCAAGAGACCACCATCGACTCTGCCGCAGGCAAAAGCTACCTGAGGGAAAACGTCTGGGACGCCTACGCGACCGACGACTGGCGCGCACGGAACAATCTCACCCTGAACTACGGCCTGCGTTACGAATTTTTTGCGCCTTATACGGAGAAGCACGGCCACCTGGCCTTTGTGGATACAAATCCGACAACGAATGCGACTTACTCCGCGCAATTCGCTGTAACTGACGAAGTGCAGGCCGGTGGTTCAGTAACTTACAACAGCAAGCTGCCCGCCTCGCTGGTATTTCCATTTCGCACGGCCTTTGCGCCGCGCGTGGGAGCGGCATTGCGTCTGCCCAAACAGACCGTGGTGCGCGCCGGCCTGGGCATCAACTACACCGTTGGCCAGTACGCAACATTCGCCACCATCATGGCGCATCAGCCTCCCTTTGCCAACGAGCAGACCAACGAAACAGCTACACAATGCGCGCCCCCGGCGGCCGATTGTCTTTCTCTGGCCAACGGGTTTCCCGCCGCGGCCACGGTGGGCAACTACGCGCTCGACCCGCACTACCATCTGCCCTACGTCACGGTATGGAACCTGGACGTGCAGAAGACGCTGCGCTGGAACGTGGTGCTGAACGTGGGCTACAGCGGATCAAGGGGCAATCATCTGGACATCACCAGCGCGCCGCGCGCCAGCTTGAGCAGTCCCGGCACCGATTCCACAGGCCAGGTTTTCAACTACGAGCAGTCTGCGGCATATTCGAAGTTCAACGCGGGCCAACTGCGGTTCAACAAGCGATTGAGCAAAGGAATTTCCTTCGGCGCCAACTATCAATATTCGCACTCCATCGACGACGCCGGCTCGGTTGGCGGTACGTCGACGGTGGTGGCGCAGAACTGGCAAGACCTCAAGGCCGAGGAAGGTAACTCCAGCTTCGACCAGCGCCACAAGGTGAGCGGGACGTATCTCTATGAGCTGCCCTTCGGCAAGGACAAATTCTGGGTTACGAGCGGCATCGGCTCGCATATTCTGGAGGGATTTTCCGTCTCCGGCAGCTTTACCTTTGCCACCGGAACGCCGCTTACGCCTACTTACCAGGCGGGCGTGGCGGACGTAACCAGCGGCACAGCCGGGACGCAGCGGCCGAATTACACGGGCGTCTCGGTTACCGCGGGCGCGGGCTCGCTGAAAGAGTGGTTCAACCCGGCGGCATTCACGCAGCCGCCCAATGATTCGACTACGCCAAGCTGTCCCAATTGCGGCAATGTTTCGCGCAACTCGGTCGCCGGGCCGGGAACTATTCAGAACAATATGTCCCTCTCGAAGACGATGCAGATGGGCGGCACGCGCAGCTCGGAGTTCCGCGCCACGGCCAACAATGTATTCAACACCGTACAGTATGCGGGCGTGGACACCAACGCGGCTTCGCCGAGCTTTGGGCAGGTAACTTCGGCCGCTGCCATGCGGTCGTTCCAGTTTACGGCGAGGCTCAGATTTTAACAGAGCAGTGAGTTCGCCGCGCTTCGCGCGAGTTAGTGAGTTAGTGAATTAGTGAATCAGTACGGAAGGAAGTTCATGAGGGTTTGGGTACGAAGGGTCGGAGCGGGATTTGCAGCGCTGGCGCTGATATTGGCAGGCGCGCGGTCTGAGCCTGGCGCCGCGCAGGTCTCCAACGCGCCGCAGGGCGGCTTCGTATTCAAGATGAATGCCGAGTTGGTGCTGACCAATGTGGTGGCGCGCGACACCAGGACCGGCGAACTGGTGAGCGGACTCAAGCAAAGCGACTTCAGCGTCTTCGAGAACGGCAAACAACAGCATGTCTCGACCTTTGATTTTGAAACCGTGGAGATGGCCGCGCCGCTCCACGAAGCCACCGTGAGCGGGCTGGCCGCGGGAAGCAGCGTGAACAAGCCCGTTGTGGTTGCAAAGCCCGAGGAGCTGCGCAATCACCGGCTGATCGTGATGTTCTTCGACCTGACCTCGATGCAGCCCGAGGATCTGGACCGCAGCGTCAAGGCAGCGCAGGAGTTTTTGCGCAACAAGATGCAACCGGCGGATCTGGTGGCGCTGATCTCGCTGGGCAATGCGCTCAAGGTAGACCAGGACTTTACCGCCGACAAGAACGCGCTCATCAACAGGGTCGCGGTCTACAACGGGACGGAAGGCCAGGGCTTCGCCGAGGGCGCAACGGCCAACACCAACCAGGTGGAAGACGCGACCGGCTACACGCCCGACGAGAGCGAATACAACGACCTCAACACCGACCGCGAATTGTTCGCGCTGAAGGCTGTCGCCAAATCGCTGGAAAAGATCACGGAGAAAAAATCGCTGCTGTACTTTTCCGGCGGCATTCAGCGCGACGGCATTGAGAACCAGGCTTCGCTGCGGGCGGCCATCAACGCCGCGGTGCGCGCCAACCTGGCCATCTACAGCGTGGACACGCGCGGCCTGCAGGCCGTCTCGCCGTTGGGCGACGCCTCCACCGGCAGCCTGCGCGGGACCGGCGCCTTCAACGGCGGCGCGCTCGCCAACAACATGAACGCCAACTTCGCCACGCAGGAGGTGATGGGCACGCTCAGCTCCGACACCGGCGGCAAGGCGTTTTTCGATTCCAATGATTTTGCTCCCGCGTTTGCGCAGGTGCAGCGCGACACATCGGCCTATTACGCCATCGGCTTCCACAGCTCGAATCCGGCGCGCGACGGCCGCTATCGCAAGCTGACCATCAAGGTGAACCGGCCCGGAGTGAAGCTGGAATACCGGCCCGGCTACTATGCGCCGGCCGACTTTCTGCACGCGGGCCACGAGGATCGCGAGCACGATCTTGAAGAACAACTGGCCAGCGACCTGCCGGCCACCGATATGGCCGTCTACCTGGACGCACTCTATTTCCGCATCGACGAAAACCGCTTTTTTGTGCCGGTCTCGCTGATCGTGCCCGGCTCGCAGATTCCTTTTGTGAAGGGCGGCGATAAAGACAAGGCCACGCTGGACATCATCGGCACGGTGATCGACGAGGCCAAGCGGCCCATCGGCCATGCGCGCGAGACGGTCAAGCTGAACCTCGATCCGAGCTTGCAGGCGCGGCAGAAGAACATTCAGTACACCACCAGCTTTAATCTTCCGCCGGGAAAGTACCGCCTGAAATTTGTGGTGCGCGAGAATCAGACCGGCCGCATGGGCTCCTTCGAGGCCGAGATCACGCTACCGGAAATGAAGAAGGCGCCGATGAAAATGAGTTCCATCGTGCTGGCGTCCATGCGTCAGCCGAGCAAGAAAAACACGCCTATGATACGCGGCGGCCAGGAGTACGTGCCCAACATCAGCCACGTCTTCCGCAGCGACCAACACCTGTATCTGCTCTACGAAATCTACTCGCCGGCGCGCGAAAAAGCGGCTGGCGACCAGCCCAAGGGAACGAAAGCGGGAATCAACGTGTTGAGCAGCCTGGAACTGCTTCAAGGCTCGACAAAGGTGTACGAAACGCCGCTGGTGCAGGCGCGGGTCATCAATGTGGAGGGCCGCGACGCGGTGGCCATCGAATTGGATGTGCCGCTCAGCGGGCTCAAGGCAGGCCAGTACGTGTGCCAGTTGAACGTGATTGACGACGCAGCGGGCAGCTTTGCCTTCCCGCGCTTTGCGGTGCTGGTGAAGGAAGCGCTGGCCGCGCCGCTCGCTCCCGCTCCGCGATAAGATCGACCCGATTTCGGAGCCATTTTTAGCGAAAATGAGGGCATTTTGGGGTTAAATCGGCACTTTTTGGGGTTAAAAAGGAGCAAAATTGGGGATTCTCAGTTACTGATTCGTCAACAGGTAAAAAATGCAAGCTGTTGATTACGCATATTTTACAAGCATTTGATGGGCCGAGAAGACGATTTCCACAGGGTAGGGGGGGTGGGGGGTAGGCTGTTTTGGTACGGACCGGGCACATCCCTGACAGATCGAAGAGGTGTTAGGCACACTTTTGTACATTCTGTCAGTGTGCGCCAGATGGAGTTAATTATCTGCAAGACGATTACTTTTTATTCGAGACCAGTTGAGGTTTGTGATTTCCCACCCTAGCCACAGAAAACAAAGATAGGCTGGGTCATCCAGCGTATATTTCCTGTATGAGCGAAAAGGAAGATCTTCTGGCGAAAGCGAAGGAAGCTGCCTCGAAACTGGGTAAGAATACGATCAGTAAATCAGAGTTCAGCCGATTTACAGGGATCAGCAGCAATCGAGTATATAAGCACTTCGATGGATTCAGAGACTTTATGACCCAAGCCGGCCTAGTCCCAGACGAACAAAAAGTCCGGCTCGAAGAAGACCAGATTTTTTCTGCGATGCGGGACACCTTTGTCGAACTTGGTTCAATTGTCACACGCATGAAGTTTGACAAGCATTTTCGCTACAGTGTGGATGTGTTTAAGAAACGCGGCCTTAACTGGTCTGCTACACTTGCGGCGTTTCGTAAATGGGTAGAACTAAATGACCCGACATTCCCTTATCTTGAACAGCTTCCAGAGGAAGGCTCTCAATCAAACCATGTCATTGACCCGGCCGCGCCACTATTACAGCCGCACTCTAATAACCTTCAAACATGGAGTTCTATTGGTGGAAGACAGTATGGAGAATATATCAGCTTCCGTGGCTTACTCCATGCGCCGATAAATGAACAAGGTGTCGTCTTCCTATTCGGAATGCTGGCTGCCGAACTTGGGTTTGTCGTTGAGATGGTGACTACGGGATTTCCTGACTGCGAAGCCAAACGTCGTGTTAGTAAGGATCGTTGGGAAAGAACCCGTATTGAATTTGAATACCAAAGTCGTAATTTTTCCAGCCACGGCCACGATCCGAACGGTTGCGATCTGATCGTATGTTGGGAACACAATTGGCCGGAGTGCCCAGTAGAGGTGCTTGAATTAAAAACTTCTATTAAGAATCTCATTTCGATAAAGTGATCCAGCGTTATAGCTTTCAATATGCTGCGAACCAACTGTAAAATCAATGCATGACCCTTTCAGCCCACAATCGTGCGCGGCGCATCAAAATCATTCTTTTTGACGTGGATGGAGTTCTGACCGACGGCACCATCTTGGTGATTCCGGCCCAGGTGGCCGGGCCGGATGGGACCATTACCAAAATGATCGAGGCCAAGGGCTTCAATGCGCATGACGGCGCGGGCGTAACGCTGGCACGGCTGGGCGGCATGAAGCTGGGCGTGATTACCAAGCGCATCACCGAGGCCGTGGCCCTGCGCGCGCGCGACCTGAAGCTGGATTTTGTTTACCAGGGCGAGGCCTTCAAGATGCGGCCGGTGCGCGAGATCATGGCCAGGGAGGGCGTGACGCTGGAGGAGATCGCCTTCGTGGGCGACGACGTGATCGACCTGGCGGTGATGCGGGAGTGCGGGCTGGCCATCGCCACGGCCAATGCGCGGGAGCAAGTCAAAGCAGAGGCCCATTACGTGACCCCGCACCGGGGCGGCGAGGGCGCGGGGCGCGATGCGATTGAGTTTATCCTCGAAGCCAAGGGCCTGCTGGAGCAGTGCATGAAGGCGTCTATCGACGAGAGCAATCCACTGCCGCCCTCGATTGATATCGGCAAAGGCGGAGAGGACTTGCCGTCCAGGCAATAGTATGGTGACTCAGCCAAAACGCACGGTGGTGCTGTTGAGCGGAGGGCTGGACTCGGCCACGGTGCTGGCCATTGCCAAAAGCCAGGGTTTCGAACTGTATGCGCTTTCCTTCTCCTATGGACAGCGGCATGTGATTGAGCTGGAGGCGGCGCGGCGGGTGGCAGCAGCTGTCGGCGTGGCAGACCATCGGATTGCGAAGATCGATCTGAGGGTTTTCGGCGGCTCGGCGCTGACCGCGGAGATCGAGGTTCCCAAGGGGCGCAACGCGGAGGCGATGAGCCACGGGATTCCCATCACCTACGTCCCGGCGCGCAACACGATTTTTCTCTCTTTTGCGCTGGCCTGGGCGGAGGTGCTGGGCGCGAGCGACATTTTCATCGGCGTGAATGCGCTGGATTACTCGGGTTACCCGGATTGCAGGCCGGAGTTCATTGAGGCTTTTGAGAAGATGGCGAATCTGGCGACCAAGGCCGGGGTCGAGGGGCGGCAGGCGCTCCGGGTTCATACGCCGCTGATCGCGCTGACCAAGGCGGAGATTATTCGCAAGGGGCTTGAGCTGGGAGTGAATTATGGTCTGACCAGCAGTTGCTACGATCCGGGAGCTAAGGGCGAGCCGTGTGGGGAGTGTGATTCCTGTTTGCTCAGGCGGAAGGGTTTTCGGGAGAACGGGATGGAGGATCCGGTGAGGTAGGAAGCCGTCAGCTATCAGCCGTCAGCTTTCGCCAGTTAATATCAGATTGACAATTACAACTTTTGTACGGTGAATAGAAGCTGATAGCTGATAGCTGAAAGCTGGTTTTAATGAGCTACACGGTCAAGGAAATCTATTACACGCTGCAGGGCGAGGGGGCGCAGACGGGGAGCGCGGCGGTCTTCTGCCGCTTTGCGGGCTGCAACCTCTGGTCGGGGCGAGAAGAGGACCGGGCGGAGGCGAGGTGCCGGTTTTGCGACACGGATTTTGTGGGCGTGGATGGTGAGGGCGGGGGAAGGTTTGAGACGGCAGAGGAGTTGGCAGAGGCCATCAAGCAAAAGTGGCCCGCGGACTCCGGATTGGTCAAGCGGTTCGTGGTCTGCACGGGCGGCGAGCCTCTGCTGCAACTGGACGCCGAACTGATTGCCGCTCTGCATGGGCGTGGGTTTGAGATTGCCGTCGAAACCAATGGAACGATTGCCGCGCCGGAGGGGGTGGACTGGCTTACGGTCAGCCCCAAGGCCGGAGCCGGGGGCGAAATCGGGCTGAAGCAGCGCAGCGGCGACGAGCTAAAGCTGGTTTTTCCTCAGTTGGGCGTTGATCCGGCGGAGTTTGAGGCGCTTCAGTTCCGGCATTTCTTTTTGCAGCCGATGGACGGACCGGAGCGCGAGGTCTTCACCGGGCTTGCGCTGCGCTACTGCCTCGAGCATCCGCAATGGCGGCTGAGCCTGCAAACCCACAAGATTCTGGGTATTCCGTAGACGGGAATTCACGGAAATCTACAAATCTTCCGCGCCACGCAAGCCCAATGCAGTTTAGAATCGTCTGTATAGCAGGCAGAGTTGCTCCCACCGGCTGCCTGCAATGCCATTTGGCTCCTGGCCGTTGAAAATCTGTGTTTTACGGCCCGGCTGAACAGGCATGGAATCCCCAGGATGATGACAAGAAAACAGTATTTACCGCCCCTTTGGCTTGTATTTGCCGCCGCATTCGCCGTTGTGCTTCCGTCCAGGCCCGTCTGTGCCCAGAATGAGCCGGGAAGCACCCTGCCCGAAATCAATGCACAGGCCACCCCGGCCAAGGCCACCCCGGCCAAGACGCCGGACGCTAGCCCTGTCCAGATTGCACCGGCAAAAGCGGCAGACACCGCCGCACCGCCGAATCGCGCCCAGGCGTACTATCACATGGCGCTGGCCAGCGGTTATGAGGAGAAGGCGATCAGCGAGGGCAGGCCGGAGTACGTGACGCGGGCCATTGAGGAGTACAAGCTGGCGCTGAACGCCGACCCCGGCTCGTCGCAGTTGAATCTGGCGCTGGCCAACCTGTACTTCCGCACCGGCCACACGCGCGAAGCGGAGAGCACGGCGCGGGGGCTGCTCAAGAGCTCGCCCGACGACATTGAGGCGCACAAGCTGTTGGGTCGCATCTACCTGCGCGCGCTAAGCGAAGGGCAGAACGCTCCGCCCGCCACATCACCCAGCGGCGACGTGCTGGGCCTGGCGATCAAGGAATTCGAGAAGATTGTCGCGCTGCAGTCGAAGAACGTCGAGAATCGCATGGTTCTGGGCCAGCTCTACACGGTCAAGCATGACGCCAAAAAAGCTGAAGAGCAGTTCAAGACGGCGCAATCCATGGAACCCGATTCCGAGGAGGTAGTGCTGAACCTGGCCCGCCTGTATGCCGAGAGCGGCGACTTGGATCAGGCAGCCAAGGCAATCGAGACGGTTCCGGAAGCCGACCGGACGGCCAAGATGGAAGGTGCGCTGGGCTCGACCTACGAGCAATTGAAGCGGAAAAAGGAGGCCATAGCTGCCTATCAGCGCGCCGACAGCCTGGAGCCGGGAGACCCGCGCACGCTGGAAGCACTGGCCCAAGCACTGCTGAGCGACAACCAGCTTGACGAGGCGCTCAAGCGCTTCCGGGAACTGGCCGAGGCCGATCCGGAGAATCCCGAAGCGCTGGTGCGCATCGGTGAGATTCAGCGCCGCCAGGGAAAGTACGAGGATGCGCTGGCCACCATCCGCAAGGCGCGCAAGATGGACTCCGGCAATCTGGAAGCCGGATACAACGAGGGGCTGCTGCTGGATGTGCTGGGCCACTACGACGAGGCCGCGCAGGTTTACGAGAAGATGGTGGAGCTGACCTCGCACGCCAACGGCGCTTACACCGCCGAGGAGAAGAACAATCGAAGCATCTTTCTGGAGCGGCTGGGAGCGGTCTACCACGAACAGAATAAGACAGCCGAGGCCATCGCCAGCTATCAAAAGATGATTGATATGGGCGGCGAGCAGGCAGTGCGCGGCTATCAGTCGCAGGTAGACACCTGGCGCGACGCCAAACAGTACGACAAGGCCATCGAGGTCTCACGCAAGGCCGTCGAGGCCAACCCTAAGAATCGCGAACTGAAGCTGATGCTGGCCGGGGAGATGAGCGACCAGGGCAAGACCGACGAAGGGCTGGAGCAGGCCAAAGCTCTGCTGGCCAACAACGCCGAGGACCGCCAGGTGTGGCTGGCGATGGGCCAGATATGCGTCCGGGCGCACCGCTGGAAGGAGGCCGAGGACGACTTTAACAAGGCCGAGCCGCTATCTACCAAGAAGGAAGACCGGATCTATCTGATCTTTCTGCGGGGCGAACTCGCGGAGCGGCAAAAACATTATGAACCGGCCGAGCAGTTTTTCCGCCAGGCGCTGGAGATGGAGCCCGACAACGCCATGACTCTCAACTACCTGGGCTACATGCTGGCGGACAAGGGCAAACAGTTGCCCGAAGCCCTGAAGATGATTCGCAAGGCGGTGGAAATGGAGCCGATGAACGGCGCCTACCTGGATTCGCTGGGCTGGGCATACTTCAGAATAGGTGAGTACGAACTGGCCGAACAGTATCTGCGCCAGGCCGTGGAACGCGACCAGACGGACCCAACAGTCCACGACCATATGGGCGAGCTCTACGAGAAAACCGGCCGCTTCCGCCTGGCCACGGCGCAGTGGGAGCTGTCGCTCGAGGAGTTTGCCAAGACGGCCCCGGTGGACGTGGAGCCGGGCGAAGTGGCCAAGGTGCAAAAGAAACTGGACTCGGCTCGCATTAAGCTGGCGCGGCAGGAGAGCGCCACCGGACAGACCAAGCCGGAGTGAGCGTCCAATTTCCCTTTTGCGTCCTTTCGTTGTAGGATTTTCTCGGAAGGGGCGGACAGTTATGGCCGCGCCCAGAGGAATGAGAAACGTATGAATTGCAATAACTCGAATAGCCGCACGCGCCGGGTTAAGCAGCCCAATGGCTTTACGCTGATGGAGTTGCTGATCGTCATGTCTATCATCACCGTCCTGATGCTGATTGGCTTCCCCACCTACAAAGCCGTCATGAAGCATGTCCGCGAGCTTTCGGCGAAGAAGTCCTTGCAGTCTATTCACGAAGCGCAGATGATGTACGCGCAGAGTTACCCGAGCAAGGGATATGCCTGCAATCTGCAGTACCTGGGCGGTGATCCCAGCAAGCCGCCTTCCGCCACAGCCTCGGAGATGCTGCCCGAGGAGCTGGCCAAGGGCTACAAGGACGGCTACATCTTTACCATCACCAATTGCATAAAGAATACGCTGAACGGCTCGGATAGGGTGGACGGGTATACGCTCACAGCGGTTCCCGAGGTGGTGGGCAAGACCGGGGATCTGGGCTTCTGTTACGACGACGGCGGCCAGCTCAAGCAGGATCCCGCCGGCGGAGTCAACTGCGCCGAACTCGTCCAATGAACGGGGCGGACTCATCGGTCGCGGGTAATCCAGGTTCCGGCCTTGAAGGCACAACACCCCCGCCCGCTTCCGGACGCGGGCGCGTTCCCATCATCGTGTGGATTCTTATAGGGGTGGTTGTGTTCTTCTTCCTCTGTATCGTCACACTTTTCGTTCTACTTACGATTCCCACCCTCGGCCACATGAAAAACCAGGCCAGTGAAACTGCGGCGGTCCGGTCTTTGCGAACCATCGAACAGGCGGAATTGATGTACTCTGTCACCTACCCCTCGAAGGGCTACGCATGCTCGCTGCGTGCTTTGGGAGGCGATCCGAGCGCAGGACCGCCCTCAGCGGAAGCGGCGCAGGTTTTGCCGGGCGATCTGGCCTCGGGACCCACGAGCGGATACATCTTCACCCTCAGCAATTGCACCAGGGTGAGCCAGAACGGCATGGAACGCGTCACCGGCTACACGATCACAGCCGTACCGCAGACGGTGGGTAAGACCGGCATCCGCGGCTTCTGCGGCGACGCGTTTGGCGTCATCAAGTACGATCCCGCGGGCGGAAGCAACTGCACGCAGACTTTGGAGTTGCGATGAGCAGGCTTTTCAGGCGCGGCGGCTGGATGGTGGTTGTTGCGTTGGTGGCTGCTTGCCTCAGCGCACAACAACGCTCGCCGTCCGCGCAGGACTCCGCGAAGGACCCGGCCGCTAAGGGCTCGGTGCAGGATGACGCGCATCAACTGGCGCAGAAGGTCGATCTCCACTACAACCAGTTGCACACGCTCAGGGCCGGCTTTACGGAAAGTTACGAAGGGCTGGGGATGCGGCGCACGGAGAGCGGGACGCTGCTGCTGGAGAAGCCCGGCCGCATGAAGTGGGAGTACAGCGAACCGGCCGGCAAGATCTTCCTGCTCGACGGCACTTTTGCCTGGTTCTACTCCCCGGGCGACTCTCAAGTCCAGCGCATCCTGGCCAAACAACTGAACGATCTGCGCTCGCCACTGCGGTTTCTGCTGGGCCGCACGAAACTGGAGAAGGAACTGGACAACCTGACCCTGCGGCCCACGTCGAACGGCGAGTTCGCGCTCTCCGGCCAGCCCAGGGGCCAGGAAAAACGCGTGGCGCGGCTCACGCTTACGGTGACCGCGGATGGAACGATTACCGGAATCGAGATGGAAGAGGCTGACGGCGCGCTGACCCGCTTTACCTTTACCGGCGAGCAGACGAATGTGCCGATTCCCGCCGGGAGCTTCCGCTACACGCCGCCCAAGGGCGTGCCCGTAGTGGATGCGCTGTCGCCGGTGTAGGCGTCCATCGCTCATCCGCTGTTCACGCCATTTCTTGATCGGACGCAATCGGTCCGCGGCGCAACCCGCCCGCGAGCACGATGATAGCAGCGCAAGTGACTCCCATCACGACCGAAACGACAAACGAGACGCCCAGCGCCTTGAAAGTTGTATTGGTCATGAGATGCACAAGGATCGGCAGCAGCAGATTGCCGTTGGTACGCAGAAAGAGCCATGTATCAATGATGGATACTGAGATTGTGGCAAGAAGAAAGACCGGCAGAGCCATGCGATTCTGGGCCAGCCCGGAAATGAAAAAGGCCGGCAAGTGCCAGAGGCCCCAGATCAGACCAAGGATCAGACTCGCACTCAGCGGCGACCATCGCTCAAGCATCCTGGGAAGGGCGAAACCGCGCCATCCAAGTTCCTCTCCCAAAGGGCCAGGGTCCACGATAAGTGCGGGAAGTAACAAGAGATAGAGATGCGCCCAATTCTGAATCTTCACTGGAACGCCTGTGAAGGCCCCTGCAATTTCCCCGGCAATGACAGCGCCCATAGGGTAAACAATCAGAACAAAGAGATACCACTGAATTCCGGTCCGCCAGGGGATAAGCCGCTCGTACAGCTTCCTCAATCCCGCGCAGCCGCCGAAGACGGCTGTGAGGATGATTGACGATAGGCTGGGTACATAGACAGCAAGGTAAAATAACGGGTTTGTCAGAGAAGGCCTACGGCTAAAGGTTCCGGCGACAGCAGGTGCAAACAGGCATAGACCGCCAATGGTCCAGGTAAAGGTAAAAGCCATGAAAAAGTAAATGAGAAGAAGGTGCGATCTTGCCCAGATTTTCCATCTGGCTTCATCGGCAGCCATGCCTCTAGCCTCCCGTACTGACGATCATCCGTAGTTTCGCATAACGGAGGCGGTCCGAAGTCGGGAAAAGCGCCGTACTCATGACATACCCCACTACTCATATCGCAGCGCCTCTACGGTCTCAGGTTGCGGCGCAGATGGTGTGAATCATGCCGCTGAACTGGCCGTTGACTGCCAGGACAACTATAGCCGATGCCTTCCACTTCATCCCGCCCGCGGGCGTACTGTTAGTGGACGCGCTGTCGCCGGTTTAAAGTAAAATCATTTCCGTTGATTTTGCCGCAATTGTGTCGAATGTGAAGGTACGGGTGCAGCCAAGTAAGAAGCCCGATCTTTCGATAAGACAATCTGCAAAGTCGCATCTTGCGCTTGCAAACTTCACCAGTGCCTGACGTACAGCCGCGTTACTTTCAAGAATCAAATTCCGTGAGTTTAACAACCGCTCAATGCAAACGATGAGTTGAGCCTTAGGCATGTGATAGTAACTGCGGAGCACCCAGGAAAATTCGGCAAGAGCAACCAATGAGATGAATCCCGGCGTTTCAGGGGTAAATTCTTGCAGCAAAGAGTCTACGCGCTCTGTCTGTGCCTGATCGTCGCGGACGATATACCGGATGAGCACATTGGTATCGAGTCCCGTCATTCAAATCAATCCTCAAATGTCAACTGGCCCGACCAGCCTTTCGCTATGACCTCGTTCATTTCTTCGATTGTCGCGGGCTTGCCAGTCCATTTCCACATGCCTTTCACGTCCTGGATGGATCCGGTCTTGGCCTTCAAAATGTATTCGCCAGCTTCGCCTTTGATGAACGAGACCCGATCTCCCGCTTTCAGCCCGAGATCTTCCCGAACTTCGGCTGGAATGGTGATCTGCCCTTTGGAAGTAACCGCCGCGGTAGCCATGGAAAACCCTCTGTAATGAGTATATACCTTTTCCTTACGTTTGGTAAGGATGTAATAGCTCTCACACCCGAAATAACTGACAGAATTGGGGTTCTACGTTTCGTAGGTGTAGAAGCCACACCCGGATTTGCGGCCCAGCCAGCCGGCGTCCACCATGCGCACCAGCAGCGGACAAGGGCGGTACTTGGGGTCGCCGAAGCCTTCCTGAAGCACGCGCAGAATATCCACGCAGACATCGAGGCCGATGAAGTCGGCCAGGGTGAGCGGCCCCATGGGGTGGTTCATGCCCAGCTTGAAGACCTGATCGACGGCCTCGGGCGCGGCCACGCCCTCCATGACGGCAAAGGCCGCCTCGTTGATGAGCGGCATCAGCACGCGGTTGGAGACGAAGCCGGGAGCGTCGTTGACCTCGACCGGCGATTTGCCCAGACGGCGGGCCAGCGCATGGACGGCCGTGAAGGTCTCCTCGCTGGTGGCCATGCCGCGAACAATCTCCACCAGCGCCATTACCGGCACGGGGTTGAAGAAGTGCATGCCGATGACCTGCTGGGGCCGGCGCGTTTGGGCAGCTAGCTTGGTGATGGAGATGGAGGAGGTGTTGGTGGCCAGGATCGCGCCTTCCGGCAGGATGCGGTCGAGCGAGACAAAAAGCTCGGCCTTGAGGTCGAAGCGCTCTGAGGCGGCTTCAACGGCCAGATCCGCCAGACTGAGCGCCTCGCGGTCCAGGGTGGGCTGGATGCGGGCCAGAGCCGGCTCGATCTCCGCCTCGGCCAGCTTGCCTTTGACAGCCTCGCGGCCCAGGTTGGCGCGAATCTGCTGAAGCGCCCGGTCCAGAAAGCGCTGCTCCACATCGCACAGCAGCACGCGAAAGCCCGCGCGGGCAAAGACATGAGCGATGCCGGAGCCCATGGTTCCGGCGCCCACTACTCCTACCGTCTGAATCTCGGCCATGGAAAAGCCCTCCCCAGCGGTTCCACAATTGCTGTACCCCGAAACTAATGCCCTCAAGTGGCATTTTCATCAAGTAAATGCCACCTTGTACGATGTCAGAAAGAATACGTGAATTGTGGAACCGCTTTGAAATCCATCAGGAAGTGTAGCAGGATGGGGGAATTGCGCGCAGAAGCAATCAGTTTTCGCTGACGCCGGCAGAGCTGGCCGGAGCCAGTTGCAGCGGTTCCGTCAGGGTAAAGATCATGGCGGTACCCGGCTCCAGCGTGGCCTGGGGATGACTGACCAGCAGGTGGGTGGTGACAACGCCTGCTCCAACCACGGTGCCGGCTACGGCGCCAACCGGGCCGCCCAGGATGGCTCCGGTGGCTGCGCCAGCTCCCACCGCTCCGCCGTATTCAAGTTCGTCACGCTTCAGTCGCGAGGCCGGCAGGATTGTGCCCTCTGAGCCGACTTTGGACCTGGCGCCGGGTGTTCCGGTGATCTCAGCGTGCAGCTGATAGCGCTTGCCGCCGGCCAGAATCACCGTCTCCGGCAACAGGCGCATGGATCCGTGACCGCCAGGATGGCCCATGGAAACTCCGACCACACGGCCGTCAATCTCCGCTCCGGCGGGAATCACCACCTTCTCGCCCAGCACCACATCGGAGGCCACGCGGCTGCGAAAGGCTTCGCCCTTCTCGCTGCTCACGGACGAAAGCTGATCGAGCAGGCGGACGCGGATGGTAGTCCCCTCCGGGAGCTCGCCGGGGCGCGGCGGACGCGGATGCACGATGTCGCCATCGGGATCGCCAGCGTAGTTGCGCTGGGTCAGGACCGGCTGGCGCGGCGAAGAAGCGCTGCGCTGAACGCCAACGATTCCGATATCCAGGTCAGGATCGCTCACGGCAGGATTGACGTTAGCGGGCTGTGCGTGGACTGGCGGCTGATTTTGAGGCTGAACCCGCGCCTGATTTTGGCCAGGCGTGGCTAGCCGCCCGGCAGGCGGCTTGGCCTGGGGCGTATTGGTGGTCACGATGGTATCGTCCGGGGGCGGGTTCGAGGTTCCCTGGTAGGGGCTCGACTCGCTCGCCTGCTGCGCTCCCAGAGCGGCAGAGGCCATCAACAACAAGGCGCACACAAGAATCGGCCGGCTCATCCAAGTCTCCTTTTTCCTGATCGCGGGTTTAAATCTGCTAATGATTTAGACCCTGCCTGAAGGAAAGAGTTGTGTGCGCGATTCTCAAGTCCTTAAGGTTCAACGCACCAACCACTCAAGATAAGGCTAGCGCAGAGCGTCCGCCACAGGAGCGCGGGCCACCGGACAAGTGCCCTGGAGGGAACGAATCAACCAAGGCAACCCACTCCGGCACACTTCCCATGCCGGAAAAGCCAGGATTCCTGTGACCTCGATTACATCGTCCGCGCGGGGCTGATTTGCTAGAATTCAGTCGAGACATCCGCCGTTTTGACCTGGACGGAGAGGAATTCGTGAGCGCGCATGAGCTTCTGAATATGATTCAAAGCGCCGCCGGAGAAGCACTTGCCGTGGATCGCCGTCCCAAATTGAACGCCCGGCTACAGCACCGCATTGTGAGGAGCGATATGACTGAGATTGTTGCCATCCGCGCCCGCGAGGTACTCGATTCTCGTGGCAATCCGACTGTGGAGGCGGACGTAATCCTGGAAAGCGGCGCATTGGGCCGCGCCATCGTGCCCTCGGGCGCTTCCACCGGCGAGCATGAAGCCGTGGAGCTGCGCGACGGCGACAAGAGCCACTACGGGGGCAAGGGCGTGCTGCAGGCCGTAGCCAACGTGGAAACCGTGATCGCGCCCGAGCTGGAGGGCATGGACGCCGCCAACCAGCGGCTGCTGGACCAGACGATGATCGCGCTGGACGGCACGCCCAACAAGGCCAAGCTGGGCGCCAACGCCATTCTGGCCGTTTCCATGGCCGCCGCGCGCGCCGTGGCCCAGACGCTGGAGGTTCCGCTCTACCGCTATCTGGGCGGCGTGAACGCCTCGGTGCTGCCCACGCCGATGCTGAACGTGCTGAATGGCGGAGCGCATGCCGACTCGAACGTGGACTTTCAGGAGTTCATGATCATGCCGGTAGGCGCGGAGCGATTCAGCGAGGCATTGCGCTGGGCCGCTGAGACCTTCCACACGCTGAAGGGCGTGCTGAAAAAGAAGGGCTACAACACCGCTGTCGGCGATGAGGGCGGCTTTGCTCCCTCGCTCAAATCCAATGAGGAAGCGATCGAACTGATTTTGGAAGCCATTGAGGCGGCCGGCTACAAGCCGGGCGAACAGATCGCCATCGCGCTCGATCCCGCCTCCAGTGAGTTTTACAACAAGGAAAAGAATAAGTACGTCTTCAAGAAGAGCGACAAGCGCGAGCTGACCAGCGAGGAGATGGTGGCCTTCTACGATAACTGGGTGCGCAAGTATCCCATCGTGTCGCTGGAGGATGGGCTGGCCGAGGACGACTGGGCGGGCTGGAGGATTTTGACCGACAAGCTGGGCAGCCGTATTCAGATTGTGGGCGACGACATCTTCGTCACCAACATCAAGCGATTGCAGCGCGGCATTGAAGAGGGCGTAGGCAACTCCATTCTCATCAAGCTCAACCAGATCGGAACGATTACCGAGACGCTGGAGGCCATCGAGCTGGGCCGCCGCTACGGCTACACCTCGGTGATCTCGCACCGTTCGGGCGAAACCGAGGACGCCTTCATTGCAGACCTCGCTGTCGCCACCGGTGTGGGCCAGATCAAGACCGGCTCGGTGAGCCGCACCGATCGCATCTGCAAATACAACCAGTTGCTGCGCATCGAAGAGGAACTCGGCGGCGGCGCGGTCTTTCTTGGGCTGGAAGGGCTGAACTACAACGACTAAACCCCTGCGGAGGGGCAGACAGCTTCGCCATACAGGAAGGGAGGGGGCTTCGGCTTTCTCCCTTTGCTTTTTGGATTGTCATCCTTCGACTCCACTATGCTGCGCTCCGGGTCGTTCAGGATGACATTTTTTATGGATAAACATGTTACATGCAGAGTCGCATTTTTCCATTTCTGCGCGAAGTCCGGCTCATGCATAACATTTGGCCAACTTGTGATGCAAGCCACATTCCACGGGCAAGTCGTAGGTTATTCTTAAAGAAGTGAACTTTAATTTTCACCAACCACGCACCCAGGAAAGAGAGTTTTGCAATGTACAAAGTCGTTCTGTTACGCCATGGAGAGAGCATCTGGAATAAAGAAAACCTGTTTACCGGTTGGACGGATGTTGACCTATCGGAGAAGGGCCGGGAAGAGGCCAAACAGGCGGGCGTGATGCTGAAGGAGCAGGGATATCGCTTCGACCTCGCCTACACCTCGGTGCTGAAGCGCGCCATACGCACTCTGTGGATGGCGCTGGACGAGATGGACCTGATGTGGATACCCGTCCAGCGCGACTGGCGGCTGAACGAACGGCATTATGGGGCGCTGCAAGGCCTCAACAAAGCCGAGACGGCAGCCAAGTACGGGGAAGATCAGGTGAAAATCTGGCGCCGCAGTTACGACATTCGCCCCCCGGCGCTGGAAGAGGCCGATCCGCGTTATCCGGGGAAGGACCCACGCTATCACAATTTAACGAAAGAACAACTCCCCGTGAGCGAATGTCTGAAGGATACGGTGGACCGCTTTCTGCCCTGCTGGCACGACTTGATTGCTCCCAGCATCCGGTCGGGGAAGCAGGTGTTGATCGCGGCCCATGGCAACAGCCTGCGGGCGCTGGTGAAGTATTTGGAAGACGTGCCGGATCAGCAGATTGTCGATCTCAACATTCCTACCGGTGTGCCGCTGGTAGAAGAACTGGATGACAACCTGAAGTCTGTTCGTCATTATTATCTGGGAGATCCCGAACAAATCAAGCAGGCGGTAAATAAAGCTGCGAGCACAGGAGGAGCGAGTCGTTAATGGACCAATACGGCGCCGCTGGCCAAGTAACTCCTGAGGCAGTCAAATAACAAAGGCGAAGCCATTGCGGCCTCGCCTTTGTTGTGTTTGCAATTATGCTCAGACTCGCAGCTTCCCGAGTCTCACAGGTCAAAGTACAAGAAGAATTCGTAGGGCACGGGCCGCAGATTGACCGGCGCCAACTCGCGCTCCCGCTTGTACGAGATCCAGGTGTCGATCAGGTCCTTGGTGAAGACTCCGCCTTCAAGTAGGAATGCGTGGTCCTTTTCCAGGGCGTCCAGAACCTCGCCCAGCGAACCCGGCGTGCTCTTGATCTTGGCGGCTTCCGCCGGTTCCAGCTCGTACAAATCCTTTTCCAGCGGCGCGCCTGGATCGATCTTGTTCTTGATTCCGTCCAGACCGGCCATCAGCAGAGCGGCAAAGGCCAGGTAGGGGTTGGCCGAGGGATCGGGGCAGCGGAACTCGAGGCGCTTGGACTTGGGACTCTTGGAATACACCGGAATGCGCACGCACGCCGAGCGATTCCGCTGCGAATACGCCAGGTTGACCGGCGCTTCGTATCCCGGCACCAGGCGGCGATAGGAGTTGGTGGTGGGAGCGCACAACGCCAGCAGCGCCGGAGCGTGCTTGAGCAGGCCGCCAATGTACCACAGGGCCGTCTGGCTCAGCAGGCTGTAGCCATTCTTATCGAAAAAGAGGTTGGTGTCGCCCTTCCACAGGCTCTGGTGCACGTGCATGCCTGAGCCGTTATCGCCAAAGAGCGGCTTGGGCATGAAGGTGGCCACCTTGCCGTGCTTCCTCACCGTGTTGCGCAGGATGTATTTGTAATACATCACGTTGTCCGCCATTTTCTTCATGGGAGAGAAGCGCATGTCGATTTCGCCCTGGCCGGCGGTTCCCACTTCGTGATGATGCACTTCGATGGGGATGCCGACCTTCATCATGTTCAGGATGATTTCGGAGCGCAGATCCTGCTGTTGATCGGAGGGCGGCACAGGGAAATAGCCCTCTTTGTGGCGCAGTTTGTAGCCCTGATTGGGCTTTTCATCCCGGCCGGTGTTCCAGATGCCTTCATCGGAGTCGATGCGATAGTAGCCGGTAAAGGCGTTTTGGTCGTACTGAACGTTGTCAAAGATGTAGAACTCCAGTTCCGGGCCCCAGTAGCTGGTATCCGCGATGCCGGTGCTCTTGAGGTACGCTTCCGCCTTGGCCACCACGTAGCGCGGGTCGCGGCTATACGGTTTGCCCGAGACCGGGTCCTTCACATCGCAGATCAGGCTCAACGTGGGAATCTCCAGACAGGGGTCCAGATAGGCTGTCTCCGGGTCGGGGAAGAGCAGCATGTCGCTTTCGTGGATATGCTGAAAACCGCGGATGCTGGAGCCATCGAACCCGATTCCTTCGGTGAACAGATCTTCGCTCAGCTCTTCGGTTGGAATCGAGAAATGCTGCCACATGCCGGGCAGATCGATGAACCTGAGGTCTACTATCTTTGCTCCTGTATCCTTGGCTAGCTTTACTATGTCGCTTGCACTCTTGGGCATCGTCCCATCTCCTTGATGATTTGTCTCCCGGTTGGCTAACTCGATCTACAGAGTGATGCACGAACAACACAGTAATGAACGAGAGGATAAGCCGCTTTGATTACCCGGAAGCTTTCTTCTAAGATAAGGAACCCAGAATAAGGATTCCATGAAGATTCATCATAAAGATTCTCCACCCTGTTGAAAAAAGGACGATTACCCACGATAGGCGTTACGAGCCCGGGCGATTACGAGCACGGCTGCATAAGGTCACGCGTTCCCCATCGATTTTTCCCTTCTCTTCGCTCTCTGAGCCGATCACACCAGCGCCAACTCGCGCAGCAGGAAGGCGTAGTCGAGGGCGATCTCCTTCAGGTAATCGTAGCGCCCGCTGGCTCCGCCGTGACCGGCCTTCATATTCGTCACCAGCAGCAGCGGGTTGCTGTCCGTCTTGAGCGTGCGCAGCTTGGCCACGTACTTGGCCGGCTCCCAGAACATGACCTGGCTGTCGTGCAGCGAGGTCTTCACCAGCATGGCCGGGTAACTCGTTGCGTGAAGATTGTCATAGGGCGAGTAACTCAGCATATAAGAAAAATACGCAGAATCATTGGGGTTTCCCCACTCCTCATACTCCGGAACGGTGAGCGGCAGCGTGGCGTCGAGCATGGTGTTCATCACGTCCACAAAGGGCACGTGAGAGAGGACGGCGCGGAAGAGCTGCGGCTTGAGGTTGACTACCGCGCCCATCAGTAAACCTCCAGCAGAGCCGCCCTCGATGGCCACGCGCGCGGGATCGCCGTAGCGGGCCGCGGTGAGGTATTCGACAACCGCGATGAAGTCCGTAAAGGTATTGCGCTTGACGAGCATCTTGCCGGCGTCGTGCCAGGGCTTGCCCAGGTCGCCGCCGCCGCGAATGTGCGCGTAAGCCATCACCACGCCGCGATCGAGCAGGCTCAGCCGGTTGGAGCTGAAGCTGAGCGGCAAAGCGTAACCATATGACCCGTAGCCGTAAACGTACAGCGGATTCTGGCCCGGCTCGCGCTTGTCTTTTCTGTAGACCAGCGACACCGGCACCTTGACCCCATCGGGTGCAATGGCGTGGATGCGCTCGCTGGCGTAGAGAGTCCGGTCGAAGCCGCCGGGAATCTCAAGCTGCTTGAGCAGGGTCGATGCGCCGGTGTCCACGTCGTACTCGTAGACCGAAGCCGGCGTTATCAGCGACTGATAGGTGTAGCGGAAGGTGGTCGAATCGAAGATGCGATTAACGTGAGGATGCGCGCTGTATGCCGGCTCGGGGAAGCTGATCTCGCCAGCCGGCGTGAACTCCGGCCCAGCGCCCCCGAAGCGGCCCACGCGCAGGCGCGGTAGGCCGTCTTCGCGCTCGCAGGAGATGAAGTAATCGGCAAATAGATCGATCTCCTCGATCATCACGCCGTCGCGGTGCGGAATCAGTTCGGTCCAGTGTTCGCGGCCCGGCGTGGACACCGGCGCGGTGACCAGTCGGAAGTTGCGCCCGTGATCGTTGGTGCGAATGAACCACAGGCCATGGCGATGGTCGATGGAGTACTCATGCTCGCCGTCGCGTGGAGTGATGAGCGTGAATTGGCCCTCGGGCTCGCTGGCCGCGAGCACCCACGACTCGGTGGTGATGTGGCTGGCGGATTCCAGCACAATGAATTTGCCGTCGCGCGTGCGCCCCGCGGCCAGGTTGAAGCGTTCATCATCATCCTGGTAGACCAGCACATCGGCCACGTGTGGCGTACCCAAAGTGTGCCGCCAGAGTTGATATTGGCGCTTCTGCTCCTCGTCCTCAACGGTGTAAAAGAGTGTGCGATTGTCCGCAGCCCATGTGACGGAGCCGACGCGCTCGACCTCACCGGGGAGCGTCTCGCCGGTGGCTAGGTCTTTGATGTGCAGCGTGTACTGGCGAAACCCGGTGGTGTCGGTGGTGTAGGCCAGCCAGCGGCCGTCACGGCTAATGTCGGTGGCGCCAATGTCGAAGAAGGCGTGTCCCTCAGCCAGCTTGTTGCCGTCGAGAATGACTTGCTCCGGCGCGTTCGTATCCGGCCCAAAAGCCGTTCCCGGCTGGCGGCTGTGGATGGCGTACTGCAGACCCTCTTCGGTGCGCGTCAGGTACCACCAGTCGCCATCGCGGAAGGGGACCGAAACGTCGGTTTGCTTCACATGCGAGAGCATCTCCTCATAGAGGCTGTCGCGTAGGCCGCTTAGCGGAGCCATGACCGCTTCGGCGTAAGCGTTTTCAGCCTCCAGGTAGGCGGCGACCTCGGGGTTGTCCTTGTCGCGCATCCAGGCGTAGTCATCTGTCAGGACGACGCCGTGCAACGTAGTCTCTTTGTGGTCTTTGCGGGCAATGGGAGGCTGTGGATTTTTGTTCACGCCCTACTAGTGTACCGAATATCGAAGTTTTACTGCCGCTCGTCCCATGCGCCGTACTGGTCAACTTTCTTTGCGTATAATTTCCCCCTTTTGATGCACAATCATCATCAGAAGCAATCTCTCCGGCACAAAGCAGCTGACGGAAGCCGAAAACGGCGCGTAACTCCTTATCCAAGAGGATTTTGCAGGGAACTCCTTTGTTTTGAAGATTTTACAGCGCAACCCCTCCTGCAACCTCATGAAAACAAGGAATTTGCATCCAAAATATGGGTGGGGTGGGGTAACCATTTTATCAACAGAGAATCATGCGGTGCCTGGGTTTGAAGCATCGCTGAAGTGGTCTTGCTCTTTGAACCGAATGTCTACCGGCCGCGTAGAATAGAGAGTAATGAGGGGCGAACGACGCACACACTCCACAGTCATACCGCTGCTTGTGGCAGCGTGCGTCGCCGTCTTTGCCGTCGCCGGAAAGACTGCACCAGCCGAGCGGGTGGAGGATCTGCCCCAACCCACTGATTATGTGAGCGATTTTGCCCATGTGCTCTCGCCGGGAGCGATTGCGCGGCTGGACCGCCTCTGCGCCCAGCTTGACCACTCAAAAACCAACGCGCAGATCGCTGTGGTCACCATCCACACGCTGGACGGCATGGACGCGGCCGAATTTACCAATGCGCTGGAAGACAAGTGGAAGATGGGCAAGAAGGGCTCGAGCCGAGACATTATGGTCTTTCTGGCCGTGGACGACCATAAGAGACGGATCGATGTCGGCTACGATCTGGAAGGCATTCTACCTGACGGCAAAGTAGGCGACATCGGCCGGGAGATGGTTCCTGATCTGCGGGCCAACGACTTTGACGGTGCCGTGACCCTGGCCGTGAGCGAAATGGCGCAGGTGATCGCCGCCGACGCCAATGTCACACTCTCGGAGAGCGAGGAGCCAGTTCCGGTACACCGCCGGAGTTCGACACATTTTTCTTCGGGCATGGTGAAATTGATCTTCTATCTTCTCTTCTTCGGCGTATTCAGCATTGTGCGCCTTTTATCTCACATTGGGATTCTGCCGCGCAGATGGGGTCATAGAGGAGTGTGGCTAGGCGGCGGGGGCTATTATGGCGGCGGTTTTGGCGGGGGTGGCGGAGGCGGCGGGGGCGGATTCGGCGGATTCGGCGGCGGTGGTGGAGGCTTTGGCGGCGGCGGCGCCGGAGGTAGCTGGTAGGTTTTCACTCTTGAAAGCGGGAGATTGCGTGAGTGCAAGCTGCCTGTGCAATCTCTGAATGAGCCGGTGTTTTGAAGGGAAACAGTTTCAGTCGTGCTGCCAACACCTGAATGCAAAGCGGAGCGGCGCTGTGGGAACCTTCCCTTGGCCGTCCGCGTACAATAAAGACTATGAGGAGATTTGGTCACGCACCTTTAGCCGTTTTTCGGCTGTTTGTGGCAGTCTGCGTTGCCGTCTTCTCAATAGCCACCCTGGCCGAGCGGGTCGAAGATCTGCCTAAGCCGACTGATTATGTGAGCGATTATGCCCACGTACTTTCGCCCGAAGCGATTGCGCGACTGGATAAGCTCTGCGCGCAACTGGACCACTCCAAGGCCAATGCGCAGATCGCCGTGGTGACCATCCACACGCTGAATGGAGACGACGCGGCGGATTTTGCCACTCGCCTCTTCACCAAGATGAAACTTGGCAAGAAGGGGAGTGATCGCGGCGTTCTGGTGTTTTTGGCCGTCGATGACCATAAACGCCAGATTAGAGTGGGTTACGGGCTGGAAGGCATTCTACCAGACGGTAAGATAGGCGACATCAGCCGGGAGATGGTTCCCGATTTGCGCGCCAACGACTTCGACGGGGCCGTGACGCTGGGAGTGAATGAGGTGGCGCAGGTGATCGCCGCCGATGCCAAGATATCGCTGGACGAGGAGGCTTCGGAAATGCCTCCCCCTCCGGCTCCCTTAAAGGAAGAGCCATGGCCGTTGGGCGCGAAAATTGCTGCCATTTTCATGTTGACGATCATTCCATTGATCATTATCAGCCCTTGGATTCTGCGCCCATTGTTTCGTCTTGGCTTCTTCAAGCGCAGGGGCTGGACCCTGACTGTCGGCTCCGGCAGGCGCGGAGGCTCCGGTGGCGGAATCGATAGCGGAAGAGATTCCGGCGGCGGGGGTGATTCCGATGGCGGTGGGGATTCCGATAGCGGCTTCGACGGAGGCGGCGGGGGCGATACCGGCGGCGGCGGGGCCGGTGGCGACTGGTAGGTTTTCAATCAGATGAACAGGCTTGCCTGAGGCGAGCCGGAGGAGATACACAGTATGAGCAAGGGACTTTGGATTGCACTGGGAGTGGTCGGCGTTCTGGTTTTATGCGTGCTGATGGTCTTTGGCAGCTATATCGGAGCCAGAAACCAGATGGTGGCCAAGGATCAGGCGGTGAAGAGCAAGTGGTCGGAAGTGGACGTGCAACTGGAGCGGCGCGCCGACCTGATTCCCAACCTGGTGGAGACCGTAAAGGGCTTTACCAAGGAAGAGAGCACGGTCTTTGGCGATATCGCCAACGCCCGCGCGGGCATGTTGAATGCGCATGGTCCGCAGGCCAAAATTGCCGCTAACGGCCAGCTCGATTCGGCCATCGGCCGCCTGCTGCTGCTGACGGAAAACTACCCGCAACTGCGTTCCAGCGACCAGTTCATGCGGCTGCAGGACGAGCTTTCGGGGACCGAGAATCGCATCAGCGTGGCGCGCAAGCGTTATAACGACGCGATCCAGGAGTACAACACCTTCATTCTTCAGTTCCCCAACAACATCTGGGCAGGAATGGCTGGGTTCCACGAGAACACCGCCTACTTCGCGGCCCCGGAAAGTGCAAGGACAGCCCCGGCAGTCAAGTTCTAGGGAACCGGGCAGAAAACCCCACAAACGACAATGCCGGCCGGAGAGAATCGCGCGATTCTCCCCTGCCGGCTTTATTTGCTATTCCAGGCAATCAGTTTTCTGTTGGTTTCTTCTTCTTTGGGGGAGACGAGGGAGCAATCTGCAGGAAGTTCTCCACCTTAAAGACGCCGGGAACGCCGTTGGCGCGGATAAACGCTATGTCACTGTCGGCCTTCGAATCCACCATTCCATACAACCCCACGTGGCCGTTCTGCACCGAGATGCGGATGGGCTTTCCCGGGTTAATGACGTACTTTCTCAGCGCCGGGTAGCCGTAGACAGCGCGGTAGACTTGCATCCGAATCCGGTTGTCCATGAAGGAGGCGGGATCCACCTGAATCTCGTCTTCCACGCCCTTGACGCCGGGAAAGTTGCTGACCAATGCCAGTGCGGAGTCCTTTGAGTCGAAGTAGTTGAAGGCGTGGCCGCCGAGGGTGACGACGCCATTATGGACGCTGAGAGAGATGGCGTTGAAGACATTGCCATAGAAAACTTGGTCATATTCCAACTTCTCCCCGAGTTTGTCCCGCAGTACCTCGTCTGGAATATTGGGACCACCAACCTCAATCAGGTTGCGCACCGCGGTGACGCCCTTAACTTTACGCACGCGCTTGTCGGCGTCAGTCTTGTATGCGTAGAGGTCCACGGTTCCGGTCAATGTGGCGATGCCCTGGTCCACGGTCACCTTCACATCGTGAAATTGTTTCTTGTCCAGCCGGGCCTGGATATCGCTTTCCGCCGGGCTGGCTGCCTGCGCGCTGGCAGCGGGGGCCGGGGTCTGAGCCGGGGACTGTGCCGCAGCTGTAAATCCATGAGAAAGGCCCCAAAGACTCCCTGCGAGTGTGGCCGTCACAAGCGCGGTCCGGGTAGTACGCATCGTTCTTGTCATTTTCACACTCCTCCAAGTACGTGTATCAGAATCGTCGCGGCAAGCATGCCGCTCCATTGATATTGACACATAATTTCCGGAAAGGTTGCGGGGCATGGGAAGTGGAGGATGATTTACGGGTCAACCGCTCGATTGTGTACGGAAAACACACGTCATAGAGGCCAAAATCTGCCGTACGGCGCTGGAAACGGCATTCTTCCGCCCTGGTTTCTAGTTGTTTTTCCTTGACTTGCGCAACGAGCCGCCCGGACTGGCTTCCCCATTGCCTCCGCCTCGTGACACAGAGCTAATAATAAACAGCGGTCTGCCCTTTCCCTGGATGAAGGAGCGTCCGACATATTCTCCTATTAGTCCCAGGGCAAACAGGTTGATGGCTGAAAATAAAAACAGGACGAACAGGATAATTCCCCATTGTGGAACAACGTGAAGAACCAGGAGCGCATAAACTGTCCAGGCAAGAATGCATGCCGCTGCAATTGTTGTCACGGCGCTCAAATAGAACATGAACCTCAAGGGCGCGGAAGCAAATCCCGTAATGGCGTCGATAGCAAAGCCTATCATGCCCGCGACGTTATATTTCGTTTTCCCCGCAAATCTTGAGTCGCGATGATAATTCACCGCAACCTGACGAAAGCCAGCCCAGGTAACCATGCCACGCAGAAATCGGTGCGGCTCGGGCATCTGCCGCAATAGATCGGCGACACGCCGGCTTATCAAGCGGAAATCGCCTGTATCAATGGGCACGTCAGTCTTCGATAACCGGCGAAGCAGCCGGTAAAAGAGTCCGGCGGTCAACCGCTTGAAGCGGCTTTCGCCGGCCCGCGAGATGCGCCTGGCGTAAGCCACATCGGCCCCGGTATCCATCGCCGCCATCAACTCCGGCAACAACTCCGGGGGATCCTGCAAATCGGCGTCGATCAGCAGCACTCTGTCACCCTGAGCAACGTCCAGGCCCGCTGACAAGGCCAGTTGATGCCCATGATTCCGGGAAAGATCGACTACGACAGTATTCTGGTCCTGGCTTTGTATCTCCATGAGTTTCTCCGCCGTCCGGTCGGTGGAGCCGTCGTTTACGAAGATCGTTTCGGAGGAGTTTTTCGTCTCTTGAAGAACGCGACTCATGCGGCGATGAAACTCAGATATACACTCCTCCTCGTTGTAACATGGCACAATCACGCTTATAGAGACAGCCTCGCTTGGCTGGCTGCGCTTCATGCTGTCATCAGCCGGATACTTCGCCACAATTCTACTCCTCATAACTCCAGTGCAGCATTCTGACAGATCTGCTCTACGCCACGGAATACATTGATTGGAACTGGCTTTCGTTTGCGGCGGGGACATCAGACTCCGTCGCGGGGCTCGACATTACGAGAATTGTACTATAGCATTTGGCTTCCATAGCGAATGCGGGTTCACGCTGCTCCTCTTGTACTGATCAGAATCTTCCCGCTTGCGTATTACATATCACAGCCGCTCATGGACTTTCGTCAGCCCATCGAGCCTACCATGTCGTCCTAGTTATTTCCGGCATGCTGCCGTGAAGATGTATTCAACTGGACCGCGGCATGAGTGGGCCGATGCGGAACGCGCACTGGATCCGTAGTTCGCCGTTATTTAGCGGTAGCGCCTCGTGGCTTTGAGAACCACGGAGAAGACACCGGACTCATCGCGAGCCAACTGCAGCGAGACGTGGCGGTTGATCGCGATTTCCGCCTGGATCAATTGCTGGGCGGTGGTGTTGACGTTGGTGGCGTAGGTCAGGGTGACGTTGGAACCCAACTGTTCCTCGACGATGATGCGGGAGGTGGAGTTGCCCAGGGCGCCGAGGTAGTTGGGGTCCACCTTGACCGACCCAGCCCCGAAAAGCCTTTGCACGCGAGAGCTGACAGTGGCGTTGAGCGCGCCGCCGAGCAGGGCGTCGGTTGTGGGGTTGGAGCCGGCAGCCTCCTGCTGCTGAGTGTAGAGGCGTTGCTGGTTCTCGGTGCGGCCCAGGGCCAGCAGGGCCACCACGTCAGCCTCCGGAAGCGGAGGATCGGAGCGGTAGGTGACCGCCATCTTTTCCGGCGTTCCATGCAGGCCGAGGGTAATGTCGTAGTCCTCGACGCGCGCGGTGGCATTCAGATCGATGGAGGGTTGAATACGGACCGGGTTGGTGAAGTAGATGTCGCCGCGCTGCAACTCGTAGCGGGTTCCGGCGAGGATGGCGCTGCCCTCAATGATGGAGATGCGGCCAAGAAGCGAGGGCGAGGCCAGGGTGCCCCTGAGGCGCAGATCGACGTTGCCGGCCAGCTTGGCGTATGCGTTCTGGAAGTTCAACTGCGGCGATGAGGTAATGTGCACGTCGAGGCGGACGTGGTTGGACGGTGCGTCCGGGGACGCGATGTTTGCCACGGCGTTGGCTTGCGCGGTCAATGCCGCGATGTCCAGGTCGGCGCTTACCGTGAAGCGGGTAATGAGCACGTCGCCGGAGAGCAGCAGATTGTTCTGCAGCCCTTGCAGGTGAAGCGTGGCGTCGGCCAGGGAACTGACACCTTGCGGATAGCGGATGCGAATTCCATTTCCGGTAGCCGTCAGGTCGGCATAGATGCCGTGCTGGTAGGCCAGATAGCCGCCCACGCTGAGCTGGCCGCCGCCGCTCATGGCCGTCAGCGATCTGACCTCCAGCCGGTTCTGATTAAACTCCAGCGTTCCATGCAACTGGCTCAGGCCATTGGGCAGGTCTTCCAGGGAGAGCGCCGCGTTCTGAAAATCGATGCGACCGCTCAGACCGGGACTCATCAGCGGCCCGTGCGCCTCAATCTGGAAGGTCGTGTTGCCGCTGGCTGTCAGGTCGGGGTCGATGGTCTCGGCCACTTTCAGATTGATTGCCCCGCTGGCGGCAAAGTTCAGCTCGTGCTTGTCCTTGAGCGACAGGCTGCCCTGGGCGTGCAGATCGGTCAGCTCGCCGGTTACGTGCAAAGGGTCGAGATGGAGGGTGGCATGGTCGAGGGTAAGATGGGCGCCACCCTCGCTTTTCAAATAAACGCCGGAGACCGTGGCCGCCAATTCCTGCAGGCGGGCCTCGCCATGCAATTGCTCCAGATGCGCCAGAGGCCCCTCGACTGTTACTGTTCCAGCCAGCGCCGACTCGCCGCTCAGTCCTTTCACATGAGCCATTCGAAAGAGCTCGCCGATGTTGAATCGCGAGAAATCGAGTTTGGCGTGGGTGTCATAGTCGCCTCTGAGCGCCGTCTGGCCGTGTGCGGTGAGTTGGGCCGCCTCCAACCGGGATGTCAGGTCGTACGTGATGGAGCGGTTGGCAGTGTGCGCCGTAAACTCAATGCTACCCAGCGGTTCTTCACCCAGCGCGAGGCCTGTCAGGGTTGCGCGGACATCCAGGCGCGGGTCGTCGAGCGTCCCGCTACCCTGCAAGGTAAATCCCAACTTGCCGGTCATCGCCAGGCCGTAACGGCGCAAAGTTTCGATGCGGGCCATGTCGATCCCCGCGCCTTTTGCGTCCAGTTGAAATCGGCGCGATGAAAGATCGTAATTGCCCGTGGCCGCAAATTTTCCCGCGCCCTCGCTCACCGTTATCGAAGTCAAATTGATGGTCTGGCCAGCAATGTTGGCTTGCGCCCGGATGCGCGCCACAGGTTCCCCGTAGACGCTTCCCTTGTCCAGTTCCACCCATCCGGAGCCAGCCAGCGCGCGGATGGGCCCGTCGGCTTGCAGTTGCGCATCCAGAGAGCCCGTAACGGGCAGGTTCTCTCCAGTGAGCGGGCTCAGATTGTCCAGGCCAACCTGGCCGGCGCGCAGGCGAAGATGAAGCACTGAATTGGTATCGAAGGAAGGAGGAGGCGCTGAACGGCGAACCACGCTCCCCGCGGGCAGACTGGCGGCAAGGCTGCCGCTGATGTCGATCTCGCCGTTTCCGCGACGCAGCAGCGCGTGGGCAATGTCAATCCGGGCTGCCGAGTAGCTGCCGACGGCCTCGACCGAATCCAGACGGACGTATTGGGGCTGGCTGGGCTTGGCTGCTGACAACGCCGAAAATTCGACAGTCAGTTGCGTGGCCTTCAAGTTGCCGGCAAGGTGTGGATCAAGCAGCGAGCCCGTCCATGTTCCATGAAGAAAATCAACTCGCCCGGTGAGAGCGACCGGCAAGGCCGCGGTTCCTGACTTGCCATTGCGGGTCAATCCCAGGTCGCGCAGAAGCGTGTCGAACTCGCCCAGGTTGCCGCTATGAAAATCGACCGCGAGCGCGGAGGGACTGGTCATGGGGTACGCACCCAGATGGCCGTGGGCCTCCAGTTGGCTGGTGGGCAGCTGCACTACCAGCTTGCGCAGATCAACCGCTCCGTCGCGCTGCGTATAGGTGGCGTCCACCAGGCCGCCAGCCAAGATTTTACCTTGCGCAGCCTGTGCCGGCGGAGTGAGACTCAGCAACGCGCCCACGGAGAGGGTGCGATTATCGCCCTTGATCCACAGCGCGTTGGCAGGGCCGTTGACTCGCGCGTCGAAGCCGAGATGCTGAAAGGGCGGGTCGCAGACCATCTCCAGGATGGTGTCCAGGGCAACGTTTTTGAATTGGGCCGTCACTTTGCCGTTGACGGGAATGGTGATTTCGTCGGGGGAAGGAATCGGGCGCACGGCGGCGCTGGCTTTGCCCTTGGCCGGGGGCGGAGGCGGAGTAAGCCATGGAGCCAGCGAGAGATCGCCTTCAATCTGGCCGCCCTGGCGCAGGCGGACAAGGATTGAGGTAATCAGCAACTGCCGGGGATCGGCATGAACGCGCGCATCGAGTCCAAAGCCGGTGGCGACGACGCCCGTTCCGATGTAAGCGCCGTCCTCGACATGAACGCCGCCTTCGGTGCGGAAGTTGCCTACCTCGCCGGACCCGGTGAGGTCCAGATGGGCAATGCCTTGCGGCGCATTTGGATAGCCGGTGATGGGATCCACCAGGCGCAGGTCCAGCTCGCCCACTGCTTTGGCCTGCCAGCGGGGATGGGCAAAATCATCCAGCGTGCCGGAGATCTCCAGTGTCCGGTCCTTGACGCCGCGACTGCTGGCGATAATGCGCAGCGAGCGCAGGATTGCACTGTTGCGCGACAGATCCAGCGTGGTCTGGAGAAATCCCTGAACCGCTGGCGGCAGCGCTTTGCCCGGCCTGGACGAAGCACCACGCGCGAGGTTCAGATTGCGGACTCCGGCTTCGATGCGGTAGCTTTCCAATTTGCCAGCCGTTGCCGGCATATAGGCCATGCGCAGGGAGAGATCGTTGGCGGCAAAGTCGAGCGGGATGTGCCGGTTCTGGAAGTCGAAGTCCGCGGCGCGGTTCTCGTAGTCCAGATCCCCCTGCACCACCGTCACGTGAGCGGCCTTCAAATCGAAGAACCTGTCGAGCACGGGCTTGCCCGGTTTTCTGGGTTTACGGGGCTGCGGCTGGTTGGTCGAGCCGCCGGGGTAAACGATCAGGTGAAAGCGGGGCTGAGAGATTTCCAGGTCGTCAAGCTGAATGCGCGGGCTCAGGAAGCCCAGCACGCTCAGCTTCGCACGCACGCGTCCGGCCTGGGCGTAAGGAGCCTCGCCGGGAGCTTCATGACCGTGAATGACTAACCCTCCGGCCTCGGCCTCCAGGCTGAGAAGATGCCAATGGAAGGAGGCTATTTCCACGCGCCCGCCGGTGACCGTCTCCAGCCTGTTCACCATGCGGCGGCGGACAAAGTTCTCAAAAGCGGCTGAACTTGCCGCAAAATAAACTCCCATCGATGTTACCGCCAGAAGAATTACGGCGCCTGCCACCGACAAGGGAAGATGACGCAGGAAGAAGCGGCGCAGGCGGCTCGGGCGGCTTGCTTCGACCGGCTTCTGCGGCTCAGGCGCAACGGGCTCCTGCGCCTCTGCTGTTACAGGGGGAGTTGATTCGGTCTCGCTCATGCGCCTCCCTTCCCTGCTTTGGGCGCAGTTTCAGGAGCTTCGAGCGACGGGTCAAGCACTTCCACGTCGCCTTGCCGGCGCAGATTCCTGAGCCAGTCATCGAAGAGCACGTTCACCTGCCGCTCCAGCAGAATCTCCTGGATGCGCTGGGCCACCGTGTCCAGCGGCGGAATCTCCTCGCCCGGCGCATACTGCGGCAGCAGCGTTTCGCGGTAGTACTTCTCAATCTCCTCCGGCGTAATGCGAATCCCCTGCCGGAAACGCAGTTCGATGAAGCGCAGAATCTGAACCCGGTAGCGGAGATAGGCCTCTACCCGCTGCGGCGTCAGCCCATGCGCGGCCAGAAACGCCGCCCACCCCTGTTCCGTGGCGCAGTTGAGGTGAATACAGGCGGGAACTTCCCTGCGAATCTCTTTGAGGCGGGCATCGACCTCGTCCTGCGAAGGCTCCGCGGCCTGCGCATCCTCCTGGCGTATCTGCTGCTGGATAAGCGCGCGGCTGATCAACTGCTCCAGGGCGCGTTGGCGCGTGAGCACGCCGAGCCCTGCCCGGCCGGGGTCCAGCACCGCCAGCCGCATCTCGTCGTCCACGTCGCTGGCCAGGATAGCCTGATTGTTGACCACTGCAACCACGCGGTCGAGCACCACGGCGTTTACGGGCAGAGCCGCCTGCGCAGGATTCTGAGCCACAGCAGTAAATGCTCCCAGGGCCACAAGGCACGCCATGATAGCAGCGACGCGAATGCGTCCGAACCTGCTCTTGTGCCGTGTTTGAGTCCGGTTGCGCATCAGAAGGTCTGCCCCAGGCTGAAGAAGAAGTTGAAGTGTGTGCCTTCGCCGACGTGCGGGTTTGAGTAGACTGATTTCCCTGGGTATAGCGAGTAGTCGATATTGACCTGGTAAATGGGCGGATTGAGGTTATAGCTAAAATCAAACCGGATGGGCCCCACCGGCGTATGGTAACGCAAACCGAGCCCCGGCGCATGGGAGAAGTAGTTGAAGCTGCATGTCCCCTGCTGACCGGTTGAAGTCGAAGGCCCCTTCGGATCGTAACTCTTGGGGAAATTGACAGTAGCAATTGTCTTGCAGTTGTCGCGCTCCGGCTGGCGAACCCGCAGGGCGCTCGCCCATGCATCGTGGGCGTTGGTGAAGACGTTGCCCATATCGTGAAAGAGCACGAAGCTGACCGTATTGCCCAGCCAGGGCAGCGTGGGAGGCGGCAGGCGCAATTCTGTGCTGTTGATGAGCGCGCCCGCTCCGCCGATGGGGTAGCCTGTCTCAGGATCACGCGGACCGGCCAGGTTCGAACCGAAGCTTCGCAGCGAGGTGGCCCCGCCCGCGTAGAGTCGCTCGGGCAGGGGAATCAGCTCCGCCGGGAGCTTGCCGAAGGCCCGCTCCTGCCCATAGCGCGTGTTGCGAGCCAGAACGATGCGGCCCTTATTGAATTTGTAGTAACTCGAATTCGACAGATCAAGGCGGTTGAAGTTGGCCTGTGCGCCGAAGCCATCTCCGGAGAGAAACTCCTGGAGGCTGGTGTAGGTGCCCCGATGCGCATCGAGAGCCGAGTCGCGGGTATCGCGAATCCAGGTCAGCGACGGACCCGCCACGCGCACCGCCGTGGACAACAGCGCGATCTCTGTTGGATAGACCTGGAGGCTGTCAGCCTCCACCTTAACGCGGCGAAAGTCGAATTCATAAACGAACGTGTTGGCCTTGGAGAAGGCAAATCCCCGCGCATTGAGGTGTTCGGTCCAGCGCACTCCGGTTTCCAGCTTGGAGGCCACGTAAGTGGAGACATCCAGGCTGTTGGCGTAGCCGCCAGACACCGTCAGGCCGAAGTTCCGGTTGCCCTCGAAGTGCGGGTTCTGGAAGAGCAGATTGATCTTCTGCTCCAGCAATCCGTAGTTGCCGCGCAGTGAGATGGATTGCTCCCGCCCGAAGAGATTGTTGCGGGTAATGTCGGCCAGAACACGGGGGCTAACGCCCGTCTTGCCGTTGGGACTGCAACTGGCGCCGCTGGCGATAATGCCCCCGCAGTTGTATTGCGGGGTTCCGGTCTGGGCCTCGAGGCCGCCGCCATACGTCAACGCCCAGCGCCGCGCTTCTGCCACCTGCAGAAGCACGGTCTTATTCACTTCCCCCCCGGAGGGATTTTCGATGGCCGTGTCGATCTCGTTGAAGAGGGCAAAGTCGTAGAGATTACGCTGCGTTTCCATCAGCGCCGTTTCGTTGAGCGGGTCGCCGGGATGCAGAGTGATCGCCTTGGCCACCGTCTCCGGACGGGTGTAATGCAGACCGGTTAGTAGCACCTTGCGCACAAAAATCTGCCGCCCCTCGGTGATGTGGAAGACCACGTCCACCTTGCTTGAGTCGCTCGGCTCAATTTGCTGGCTGACCTCAACCCGCACCTGGTCAAAGCCCCGGCTCATATAGTCGATCAGAAGCGCGTCCCGGTCCCCGCCCAGGTTCTGTGGTGAAAGCAATTGTCCTGCGGCAGTATTCATCAGAAGGGAGAGCCTCGCGGTGTCCGCATGCTCGTTTCCTTCCAGGCGCACCGTGCCTACCCGCAATTGCTCGCCTTCCTCGATGCGATAGACCACCGTGAGCGGGGCGGTTTTATCGGTTTTCGTCACTGCCGCGCTGGTCTCGGGAGTGATCCTGGCCTTGGAGAAGCCGTTGTTTTGGTAGAGTGTCTGAAGCGTGTTGACGTCGGCGGAGACGAGCGCCTGGCTATAGTCGCCATGCCGGTCGAGAGAATCGGCGGCATGCACGCTAAGCAGTTCTTTAAGCGTCGCGAAGTCAAAGTAGTGGTTGCCTGCGACCGAGACGCGCTCGACGCGCCGTCGCGGCCCCAAGCGCACCTTGTAGAGAATCGTCACCTGCCCGGCGGCCATGGATTGTGGTTCGTGCTGCACCTTTACGTCAAAGTAGCCCATTCGCTGGTAGTAGTCGCGCAGCCGGCGATTGCCCTCATTGAGCAAGTCCTCGTCCACACTGCCTTCCTCGAAGATGGGAATCACCTTTTGGAGCAGCTCCGGGCCGGCGCTGGCGCCCTCGACCAGCACCTTGACCACCGGACCCCGGTTGGCGGAAAAACGGAAGTTGGCCTTCTGGTTCTCTGTCGAGTACTGCTGGCTTTCCAGCTTGATTTCAGCTTCCAGGCGCTGCTCGCCGCGGTAGGCCTTCAATACCCCGGACAGGGCTCGGTTGCCGGTTTCACGATCCACGCGCTCACCTGCCCGGAGGCGCGCATGACGGCGAAAATCGTTTACGCTCATCCCGGAGTCGCCGGTTACCTCGACTGTGCCCACGCGCGCCTGCGGGCCACTGACCACATGGAAAGCAATATCAACGAGTTGCTCTTTCGGATGGGCTGTGAGGGCATGAGTAATTACCGGCGCGTGAAAGCCGTCCTGGGCCAGCGTCAGGCGCATCTGCTCCTGAGCCTGATCGAGTTTGGCGGGGGTAAAACGGGCGCCGGGCGCCAGTTGGCTGGCGCGCTCTAGTTGCGTATTGACGGTAGCGCTCCTGGCGCCGTCCACGCTGACCGTACCGATGAAGATGCGCGGAGTCCCGCGAAAGGTGAGGGCCACGCCGTCCTGCTCGCGGACTCCCTCCGCCTCAATGGTTTCATAAAGTCCGGTTAAATAGAGCTGGCGCAGGCTCCTTTTCAGATCTTCCCGGCTCAGAGGCGCTCCCTCGGCCTGGGCCAGATGGCCGGGCAGGGGAACCAGACGATCGGTTGAAACGCCAACAAAGGAGATACGCCATACCGGCAAGCCTTCCCACTGGGCCAGGGAATCTACAGGCGTTTGCTCCGCCGTATTGCCTTCCGCAGCGTTACTGCCGACTCCGCTCACCAGGCTCTGGCTCGAGGCGTCGATACCGCCCGAAATCCCCATGGCGAGAAGGCAGGCCAGGAAAGCGCCGTACCAAGACCGCTTGCCGCATTGACCTGCAGGCTTTGCCTTCAAAACCATATCTCCCCAAAAAAACACGGGGAAAAGCGCCCCGTAGCACAATCGCTGGCCGTAATCCATCTCAGCGATCAAACGTCAACCGCATCTATTCCTTCTTCCTATTCTATCGAGGAATAGCGACTGTGCATCATATCAGCCGCTGTTTCAGCAAGAGAATGCAATGCCATCACCCCACTTTAGCCGCCGAGCAAAGAGTGTGGGTTTATTTTGAGTACCCGCGTGTTAACTGCATGAAGAATCCTACGCTTCCCACGTTCCACGGCGCTCATATTCCTCTGCTGTCAGCCGATACATTTTTCAGTTGCCGTGCATTTCGTCTGTAACGAAAGTGTTGTGTCGGGTGGTTTGTCTTCGCGTCGTTTGTCCGGGTTGCCCGGGATCACTCCAGCAGGAGAAAGTCCCGAGCTTCAAGGAACAGGACAACTGGCGCAAGTTCCGATGGGGGAACTGCATCCTGCACTGGACCGTACCAAAGGGGTCAGCACGGTTTGTGGGATGAGAATAGAAGGTAGAAAGACGAAGATTTCCTGAAACTCTTTGGGGTTTGCGCCGTCTAACGAAGATAAGCTGATATGAGGACACTCAATGTCGAACCAGCCTCCCATCCCGCCCTCCCCTAAACCCACCCCCGTAAAGGCGACCCACAGCGTGCGCCGGATTCCTGTTCTGCCGGTCCGGGATACTGTGTTGTTCCCACATGCCGTACTGCCTCTGACCGTGGGCCGGGAGAGCTCTATCCAGTTGATTGAATCTATGGGCGACGAGCGGTCGATTGTGGTGGTGGCCCAGTTGGATCCGCGGTTGGACTCGCCTCAGCCAGCCGACCTGCATGCTGTGGGAACCCTGGCCACGGTACACAAGGTTGTGCGTATGCCCAACCAGAGCAGGTTTGTCTTCACCGAGGGCACCGAGCGTGTGCGGCTGGTGCGCTATACGCAGACCGAGCCGTTCATGGTAGCCGAGGTGGAGATCATGGAGGATACGGCTCCGGAGTCCTCGGTCAGCCTGGAAGCACTGGTACGCAATGTGACGGGAGAGTTTCAGCAGATCGTGGCCGAATCCCCGACACTCTCCGATGAGTTGCGGACCATTGCCGCGAACATCGAGGAGCCGAGCCGGCTGGTGGACTTTGTAGCCTCCTCGCTGCCCTTCCTGACCACTGAGGACAAGCAGCAACTGCTGGAGACGCCAGGCATCGGCACCCGGCTGGAACTGCTGAACCAGCATTTGGCCAAGGAGATCGAGGTACAGCAGTTGCGCACCAAGATCCAGACCGAGGTACAGGACCAGGTGCAACAGTCGCAGCGCGACTACTACCTGCGAGAACAGCTCAAGGCTATACAGAAGGAACTGGGCGACGTGGACGACGGCCAGCGCGAGACAGATGATTTGCGCAAGAAGATTGAAGCCGCGGGAATGCCTGAGGATGTGAAAAAGGAGGCCCTGAAAGAACTGACGCGCCTGGCGCGCATGTCTCCCATGGCCGCCGACTACTCGCTGACCCGAAACTATATTGAGTGGCTGGCGGTGCTGCCGTGGGCCAAAAGCTCAGGTTCCAAGATCGACATCAACAAGGCTAAGGAGATCCTGGACGAGGACCACTACGAGCTGAAGAAGGTGAAGGACCGCATTCTGGACTACCTCAGTGTTCTGGAGCTGAAGCCGGACATGAAGGGGCCAATTCTGTGTTTTGTGGGGCCTCCGGGAGTGGGCAAAACCAGCCTGGGACGCTCCATCGCACGCGCTTTGGGCCGCAAATTTCAGCGCATTTCTCTGGGCGGCATGCACGACGAGGCGGAGATCCGCGGCCATCGCCGCACCTACATCGGTGCTCTGCCCGGCCAGATCATCCAGTGCATTCGCCGGGCCGAAACCAATGATCCAGTCATGATGCTGGACGAGATCGACAAGCTGGGCCGCGACTTCCGCGGCGATCCGTCCTCCGCATTACTGGAAACGCTTGACCCGGAGCAAAACTACACATTTCGCGACAACTATCTCGACGTACCCTTTAATCTTTCCAAAGTCCTGTTCATCTGCACGGCCAACATGCTGGACACGGTTCCGCCGCCGCTACTGGACCGCATGGAGCTGATCTTCCTGCAGGGCTACAGCGAGGACGAGAAGAAGCACATCGCCTTCCGCTACCTGATTCCCCGCCAGATCAAGGAGAACGGCATCACTCCCGAGCAGATCGAGTTTCCCGAGGATACGGTGCTCCACATTGTGCGCCACTACACCCGCGAGGCCGGGGTGCGCAAGCTGGAGCAAACGCTGGGAACTGTCTGCAGAAAGCAGGCTCGCCGCGTCGTCGAGGGCAATACGGAAAAGCTCATCGTCACGCGCGAGGTGCTCAAGGAGTTCCTGGGCGGCATCCAGGTGCGCGTGGACACCGAGGTAGCCGAGCGTGTCAAGCGCCCCGGCGTGGCCGTAGGCCTGGCCTGGACGGCAGCCGGCGGAGACATCCTCTTCATCGAAGCCAACAAGATGAAGGGCAAGGGCAACTTCGCCATGACCGGGCAAATCGGCGAGGTGATGCAGGAGTCCATGAAAGCCGCGCTGACCTGGGTGCGCTCGAACGCCGTCTCGCTAGGCCTGGACGAGGATTTTACCAAGGAGATCGACCTGCACATTCACGTTCCCGCCGGCGCCATTCCCAAAGACGGTCCTTCGGCTGGAGTGACCATGGCTACGGTGCTGGCATCACTGCTGACCGACACGCCCGTGCGGCCGCTGACCGCCATGACCGGCGAGATTACTCTCAGCGGCAACGTGCTGCCGGTGGGCGGCATCAAGGAAAAGTTCCTGGCCGCGCGCCGAGCCGGGGTTGAAACCATCATCCTGCCAGCTGAAAACCGCCAGGACGTGGAGGAAGATCTGACCCCGGAGCTGATCGCCGGCGTCACCATCCACTACGCCAGCCGCATCGAAGACGTGCTTGATGTGGCCCTGCCGCTGCTGAAGGCCAGGCCGGATACAAAGCCGGATGCTCTGCCGGCGGCTGCGGTAGAGCTTGCTGCGGGTACGGTCGCGTGAACAAGCATTTTTGCGCGCTGGAATTGTGAATGGGCAACAGTGGCTCTGACTATTGCAACTTGGTGTAACTCGCCAGGTTATCGACCGCCATGCTGGCGCAGTACCTCAGCAACATTCTTGCTGCGCTCGTTTCTGTGAGCATGAGCCAACTGCAAGGGTGTCTTGCCCTCCTTGTCCCTGGCATTGACATCGGCGTTATGGGCCAGCAACAGTTCCGCTATTTCCTTCTGTCCCCATCGTGCGGCCTGATGTAACGGCGTCCAGCCTCTGACGTTCTTGGCATTGACATCGGCATGGTGGGCCAGCAGCCATTCCGCCATATCCTTATTGCCTGTTAAAGCAGCTAAGTTTAAGGGAGTACCACCTCCACCGTCCCTGGCATCGACATCAGCGTTATTGGCTAGAAGCAATTCGGCCTTTTCCACTGCCCATACACCTCTATTCATTGCCAGAACGTGCAACAGTGTCCGTCCTCCTCCTTCCCTGGCATTGATATCGGCGTGATTGGCCAGCAAAAATTCCGCCTCATCTTTGTGGCCATTGATCAATGCCACCGCCAATGGCGTACTACCATACTCGTCTCTACTGGAAATTAGATCAGGTGTATATATAAGCAGCTTCTTAACCGTACTCAGGTCATCATGCGTAAGCGCCGCAAAGAATTCTTTTTCTAAAGCCAGCGACGCTGGCGATGGGCTCGCCACGACAGGCCCGTGCGCCGGGAAGAGAATTGAGCTGTCCAGGGGGATTGATTTGTCGACCGACCGCCAAGCCTTCAACGTCGTGTCGGGTCCAAACTCACAGTCGTAAAACGCTATGGGTACGTCGATACACTGACCCTGACCGTCAAAGTTGCATACGTGTAACGTGTTTTGAGACCAACGCACCCTTATAGTGCCGTCTGCAAACCGGATTTCGGCAAGAGGTTCGCCAAGCACGGCCGTCAGAATGGAACGGGTTGTAAGGCCAATCTCGAAAACCGGGTCCACCGCCTTAACCTGGGTTGGCATGATCAAGATCGATACCACGAATGCGGCTACTATTGAATGTGCTTTCATACAAGTCCTCACATTGCTGAGAAATACTTTTGAATATAGCATAATCAACAATTTAGGAAATGTGGATTATCTCTTGTATTGCAAGCGAAAATGTAGGGTACCTTCTCAAACTTACAGGCCAAGGTCGGCTTGTCACTCAGCACTTCTTTTCTTCCAATTGTGCAACTGATATGCAGGTGCAATATGCTTTGATTCACGTCGCCGCCCATTGCGGCGACTCAACTTATCTGCTTCCTACCCTCGCTCGTTAGACCAGCCAGAAGTCGTGATCGTTCTGTGGACCTGTCCCCGTAAAGTGCAATTTTAGTGCTACCGCTCTGTTGAAAACAGCGATTGTGCCGATAAGAGCCACAGAATCCAGAGCACGAAAGTGCACAACACGGTGATTATGGCGACAGCATCTCTCACCACTCCGCTGCATCTATCTGGAAACACTACAGATGCCCAAAATGCTCAGCTCAAGGAGTTTCTCGGGGAAGCCGTCCAAACTGCATGCCATACGGCCATCGAGCAACTGGATAAGCAGAGCGCGCAGACCGTGCTGGAAATGGGCAAAATGCTCAAGGCAGAGGTTGCCGCCTCGGTGGTGGAGATCATCCACCGGCATACAGCCAGCGACAAGTTCAAAGATGAAGAGGTGGGCTCGAATCGAACCTATCCGCCAACGTACCGGGTGCGGCCGGTTGAAGCTCAGGTTACGGAGTTGAAAAAGCATTTTCCCTCGCTGGGCAGTTGCTTGGAAAAGCTGGCGCGCAAGCCGCTGCTAGAGGGCGCCGAGGCCTGGTTTGCCATTCCACGCTGGCAGGCATTGGCCCCCACCTACAACGAGGCTGTGGAGATGGTGCTGGGGGTTCTGGCCACCAAGCGGAAGTTTCAAAACCGCATTGTCGGCCGCCTGGGGCCGACCTACCTGCGCCAGAGCGAGCGCTCCATGCTGGCCGAAAAAGTTCTGGCCGACCAGCAGCAGGGCCAGGACTTTATGGTGTTGGCCGTTCAGTTCGGCATGCTGCATCGCGGCTGCTCGGCCCGCCGCGCCCGCGTGGCCATGGCCGGCAACGAGTTCGGCCTGGGCACCTTTGCCGTTGCCTGCATGCTGCTGACCCATCCCGAGAGGCTCTCCTCCGAAGACACGCTGATGATCGACTGCGGCGGCGACGAGTACTCGGTGCGCGGCGACTATACCTTCGACCGGGTGCCACTGCTCGACTTCGACATCTCCGGCATCGAGTTCAGCATCTTCTACGAGGACCGGTCGCGGAACTTATGGGGCACGCCCTCGGGGTTCCTGTACAAGTTTGGTTGATCCGCTCGGCTTCCCCGGCTGATTGCCGCCTGCCGCGTCTAAGAACCGGTCTCATAAACCATCTGCATCGATTCGCAGATTGCATGAGCCACGCCTTATTGGCGGGTCTCACAGTCGACAAAATGAGATCTTTGGAATTTATGAGACCGGCCGTAACCGGCAGGCGGTATTCTTTTTTGATGCAGGTGCGTGTTCATTGGGGGAACAGGTTGCAATATTGCTGGCGGGCAAGTTGTTGCGCACTACTGGCCCTGGCGCCGCTGGCCTTGGCGGCGCAGGATCTTACCTTGCACGTGGACGTGAAGCTGGTCAACGTCTTTGTGAACGTGACGGACCAGAATGGGGCTATTGTGAGCGGCCTGACGCACGAGGACTTCGCGCTCGCCGAGGATGGACGGCCACAGCAGATTGCGGTCTTCGAGCGCCAGTCGGAGCTGCCATTGAACCTGACGCTGGCCATCGACACCAGCGGCAGTGTGCGCAAGGACATGGGCGCTGAGGCGGACGCAGCCAGGCGTTTTGCCCATGCCCTGTTGCGCACTCAGGATCAGATGAGCCTCGTGCAGTTTGCCACCAAGGTACGCGAATTGACGCCCTTTACCAACAAGGTAGGCCAGATCGAGCACGGGCTGAGCCAACTGCGCGGCGATTGGGCTACGGCGCTCTACGAAGCTATCTGCCTGGGTTCGGCACGGCTGGGTGGCAAGCCAGGGCGAAGAGCGCTGGTGCTCATCTCCGACGGCGACGATACTGCCAGCCGCGCGACCTACACCCAGGCCCTGGAGCAGGCTCTGCGCAATGAAGTGATGATCTACAGCATCATCGACGTGCCCATCGTGGCCAGCGCCGGCCGCGACCTGGGCGGAGAACATGCGCTGATTACCCTGGCTGAACAGACCGGCGGCAAGAGCTTCTATGTGAGCGACGGCGGATTGGACAAGGCCTTTGCGCGGGTGAACGAGGACCTGCGCAACCAATACCTGCTGGGCTACTATCCAAGAAATCAAGAGCCGGGAAGGGCATTCCACCGCATCCAGGTGACCACCACCAGGGCCGCGCCCCAGTCCTTCAATATTCGCCATCGCACCGGTTACTACGCGGACCCTCAGGCTCAGGTCAGATAATTCGCCGAGATCCACTCTGGTTCTACACATTCCACGGGAAACCTGTCAACCGGGCGGCGAAAAAGGCTACAATTTACCTATGTTCATAGCTGTCTTGGCAATGCGCCTCTTGGAAATCATGTTTTTTGTGGGCCTGGCGGGTTCCACCGTGGTCATACTCATCAGTTTTGTCGAAGATGGAATTGAGCTATTCGGCAAGGATGAACCGCCTGAGTCCCGCGCCTGAGGGCGTAATTCGCCATGGTTTGTTAATGACTATTGACTCCATCTTCATTTGGCAATAAACTCAACGAAGTGCGGGCGATGATATATGCTCCCGCAACCCAGAAAAGCCGGATCTGGAACCGGCATATTCGCAATGGCATCCACCCGAACGACCTTTGCTCCTCCTTCCGACCGCGTCAAGCTCATCGTGGCATCCTCGGTGATGCTGACGTTCATCTCCTTTTGGCGCGCGGCTGCCATTGTCTTGAATGATTTAGGCTCCTCGGCCTTTTATGCCGGGGGCATCGCCGAGCAGATGGTGGGCGAGGCGGCGCCGTGGTTCATCCTGGGCATCATGCTCTTCAGCTTCGCGGTGCGCGCGGTTTACGTCGAAAGCTGTTCGATGTTCACCCGCGCCGGTGTTTATCGCGTGGTGAAGGAAGCACTGGGCGGCGGCTTTGCCAAACTCAGCGTCTCCGCACTGATGTTCGATTACATTCTGACCGGGCCAATCTCCGGCGTGTCGGCCGGGCAATATATTACCGGCTTGATGAACGAGCTGCTGATAGTAGCCCACACCAGCCATTGGCTTCCTCCTGCTTTGTTGGATGCGCATCATCATCCCTTCCAGTTCGATATGAATCACACTGCGGCGGTATTTGCGGCCGCGGTGACCATTTATTACTGGTGGCAAAACATCAAGGGCATTGAGGAGTCCAGCAGCAAGGCCCTGCGCGTCATGCAGATCACCACGGTGATGGTGGTAATTCTGCTGTTATGGGGCACTTACTCGGTGTTCGTGACCCCCGGCGCTCACTTGCCTCCATCGCCCGTACCTTCCCATCTCACCTTCAGCAGCGATGCCCTGGGATTCCTGAAGGGTATGCCGCAATTGCTTCCTCTGATGGGGCTATTCGGCATTCTCATGGCCTTTGGCCATTCGATTCTGGCTATGAGCGGCGAGGAGACACTAGCCCAGGTCAACCGCGAAATCCAGCATCCCAAGCTGAAGAACCTGAAGCGGGCGGCGATTGTCATCGCCATCTACAGTCTCATCTTCACCGGCGGCGCCACGTTGCTGGCTTCCATGCTGATTCCGCCATGGCAAATTGCCCACGTCTACCAGGACAATCTGATTGCCGGCCTGGCCATGTTCATGGTGGGCCCCTTGTTCTGGCGCATCGCCTTCCGCATCTTCGTGGTGCTGGTCGGTTTCCTGATTCTCTCCGGCGCCATCAACACCTCGATGATCGGCTCAACCGGCGTGCTGATGCGGGTGGCCGAGGACGGAGTGCTGACTGACTGGTTCCGCAAGCCGCATAAAAAGTTCGGCACCAGCTTTCGCATCATCAACATGGTTTTCATCCTGCAGATGATCACCATCATCGCCAGCCAAGGCAACGTGATCATCCTGGGCGAGGCCTATGCTTTTGGCGTCATCTGGTCGTTCACCTTTAACAGCTTGGCCATGCTGGTGCTGCGCTGGAAGTATCATGGCGAGCGCGGCTGGAAGGTGCCGCCCAATATCCGCATCGGTAACTTCGAGATACCGGTGGGGCTGCTCTCGGTATTCCTGGTGCTGATCTCCACAGCCATCGTCAACCTGTTCACCAAGTCGGTGGCCACGGTCAGCGGTGTCCTGTTTGCAGCGGCCTTCTTTGTAATCTTCACCGTCTCCGAGCGCGCTAACCTGCGCAAACATGCGCTGACCGCGCACCAGATGAAGGATTTCTTCCAACTGGAGCAACAGGATACGGTGAGCCGGGAGTCCGCGGCCATTCGCCCCGGCGGCGTGATGGTGACCATGCGCGATGCCGCCAATCCCATCGCTCTGAAGTGGGCGCTCTCTCATACCAGCACAGTCGAGCAGGACGTTGTGGTAATCAGTGTGCGCATGATGGGCGTGGGCGGACCGGAGTATCTGAGCGCCGCGGACCAGAGCTTCAGCGAACACGAGCAGATGATCTTCACCAAAGCCATCTCCGTTGCAGAGAGTTTTGGTAAAAAGGTTTCTCTGCTCCTGATTCCTGCCGGGGACATCTTCGCCGCGCTGGCGCAGAGCGCCAATTCGCTGGAGGTGGATTCGGTGGTCTCCAGGGTTTCCAGCTCCATGGCGGCAGGAGATCAGGCTTTTCACCTGGGACAGGCCTGGGAGGCGCTGCCGGAGCCTAAGCGTCAGTTTAACTTCTATGTCGTCGATCCCAATGGCGAAGCCAAGGTGTATTACATAGGGCCGCACGCGCCCAAGCTAAGCCCCGACGATGTGCAACTGGTGCATCGCCTGTGGGTGAACATGCGCCGCGATCCTTCCATGCAGGAATTGCACCACAGCGACATTATTACCTATGCATTGACTCACCTGGCCGGCCAATATGCCCGCGAAAAGCAGGATATCCTGCGCGACCTGCGCAACTATCGCGCCGCTGAGGCTTCCGCCAACACACATCCCGGCGACCAGGACCATGCCGGAGTTCCTACGGCATCCAGCCAATTGCCTCCGCAGAGACCCACGCGCTATCCCTAACAACAGCCAATCAGATTCCTCCTGCGCCACCTATCTGCCGATGATGCGGAAGTACTTTGTGCAATCTGTCGTACATCAGCGAGCACTAAGTCGTTTTTCATTTGTAAAAGGGACTTAAATTGCGTATTGTGTTTGTCAGGATGAGTGATTGGCTCGCGCACGACCGGCACTTAGCGCGTAACGCGAGGAAAATCACTTACAGGAACTTAACAGGAGGTAACGTGGGAGTTTCAGAGATTCTGGTTCAGATTGATCACGAGATTGCACAGTTGCAACGGGCCCGCGCTCTGCTGGCCGGCGGCTTAAGAGCCGCGCACAAAAAGGTTGCAGCCGCTCCAGCCGCCAAGAAAGCATACAAGAAGAGGAAGAAGAGGCATCTTTCCCCTGAAGGGCGGAGGCGCATTGCCGAGGCCGTCAAACGCCGCTGGGCGGAGCAGAAGAAGGCTGCGTCCGGCAAGTAACTGGAACCGCGGGATGGATGGGGATATGGCTTGCCTGCCCCATCCTCCCGCAGAACTACGTCCTGTCTAGATAGATTCTCCCGGCGCCCACCGCACCACCTGGACACTGGAATCGACCAGCGCGGCCAGTTGTTCGGGCGTTCCCTTCAGCGGAGGGAAGGTTCCAAAGTGCAGCGGAAGAACAATCTTCGGCTCCAGAAAACGCGCTGCCATCGCTGCCTCCACTGGACCCATGGTGAAGTGTCCACCGATGGGAAGCATGGCCACCTCGGGCCGGTATAGCTCGCGAATCAGTTTCATGTCGCTGAAGATCGCCGTATCGCCGGCGTGATAGAGGACCGGACCATCCGCAATATTCAGTACAAAGCCTGCCGCGACTCCCACGTAGTGATCGCCGGTTTCATCTTGCGCGGCGGAAGAATGTTTGGCCTCCACCATGGTCGCCGCCACATCCTCCAGCTGCACGGTCCCGCCCAGATTCATTCCAATCGTTTTCGCCACGCCCTTACCCGCAAGCCAGGTCGCCAACTCGTAGATGGCCACCACGGTAGAATCGTGCCGGGCAGCCACCGGCGCCGCATCGGAGATATGGTCGCCGTGGCCGTGGGTCAGCAAAATGTAATGAATCGTTGCCGGCAAAACAAAATCCTTCGGGTACTTCGGATTCTGCGCGATAAACGGGTCGATCAGGATGTTTGTGCCCCGGGCGGTTTGGATCAGCACGGTGGCGTGTCCCAGCCATGTAATGTGCGCCCCCTGCAAGGTTTCCTCTTCTTTGTGGGGAAGCTGAATTCCAGAAGCCATCACGCCTGTTCCTTCGTGGTTTCCACTCTACCACGGCGACAATTCCCTTGTCTCCTCCCGGGCTATTTGCTTACAATCCTCGGCGTGGAGGCAAGTATGATTCTTTGGAAACGCGCCGTGTTGCTCGGACTCCTCAGTTGGCTGATTCCGTTTGCCATCTCATTCTTTATGTTTTCCTTGAAGAAATCCAACGCGCCGCTCTTCAGTACGCTGATGGATCTGGTTGTTCTGCTTGCGGCCGGAATATTGCTCGCCCGCTATTTTAGAAACCGGCCAATCGCGGTACGCGAGGCGATGCTCGTGGGAGCTCTGTGGTTCGTTATGAACCTGATCTTCGATTACCCGATGTTTGCCTACGGCCCGATGAAGATGGCTGCGCTGGGCTATTACTCGGAGATCGGACTGGTGTACTTGACGTTTCCCGTCTTTGCGTTTTTATCCGCGCGGATGGCAAAGCCGTAACGCTCTGAATATGCGTAACTCCATGTTCCATCATCCTAGCGCGTGATGATGACTTCCGATACGCCGTCCTTGGCCAGAAACTGGCGGTAACCCGACCACGAAGCGAAGAGCCGTTCAATGCTGCGATTGCTGAAGGCGCGCTGAATGGGAAATTGCTGGGTTAGCTGTATCTCGACCTCGTCGCCGGGGGTTACGTGGAAGCGGCAGTGCACCGTCTCCTCGCCCTGGGTCCGGGTGTGGAAAAAAGCCAACAACTGCCCGTTCGGGTTCGTGGCCTCAAACAAGCGCGTCACCACCGGAACCACGAAGGCTTCGGGCAGATAGTCGAGCGCGGTCCACAACAGTACCACGTCAAACTTGCGTCCTGCGAAGTCAAGCGACTGCTCCAGAAAGCCCTCGACGTTCCATACCGGCTTGCCGCCCTCGTCAACCCCGGTCTGCCAGTTGCCCGTGCAAGCGTCGCGAACCAGATCGGTCAGAAAGACGCTGTGGCCAAGGCCGGTCAGATGGTTGATGTTGGCGGAAGAGGTATAGCCGATGTCGATGATCTGGAGGGAGGTCTTCGCAGTATCCAGCCGTTTGCGCAACGCCGCCCAGCCGCCCGAGTGGCGCGGCACTTTGGGCCCGGTAATGCCCGGGAGTACAGCGGAAGGAGCGCTCTCCTCTTTTTTGTCAAACCAGCGGCTAAACACCGTAAGATCCTCTTGCTGCCTGGCAACCGGCGCGCGGTCGAACCAGCGCGCGGTTTTCGATTATGAAACGCCACCGGCCTTCGGCGCGTTTGCGCCCTCAGAACCCCTGGATACGGCTTGCGTCAAATCCACCTTGCCGCGAAAGACCGCATTATCCTCCACCGCCAGCCGGAGAGCGCGGATGTCTCCCTCCACAAGACAGCCGGCGCGCAACTCGACGCGCCCGCAGGCCACCAGATTGCCCTGCACATGGCCCATGATCAAAATATCTTTGGCGGAAAGATCGGCGGCCACGTTTGCATTGGGGCCAATGGTCAACCGGCTCTCCGTGAGGCTCACGGTCCCCTCCACCCGCCCATCTATGATTAAATCTTCGCTGCCCTTTACTTCGCCGCAAATCACAACGGACTTGCCGATGCGCGCTTGAGTACTGTCAACGGTCATGTTCTGCATTCCTTCCCGGACCTTCCTTCAAGAATACTCAGAGAGTGCGCAATCCGGTGCTTGCCAGGACAATCTGCTGCTCCCCCGGGGGTGGGGGTATTTATCCGAAAGCGGTCTGCTTCAGTCTCTAAGAATGTTCTAGGCTTGTAATTGGCCCTGAACGCACTATACGCAACCAAGCCCCATGGCTACAATCAAAAGTCATAAAAGGCATTTTTACGTCCAACAGGCAAAGGGATTCAATCCCCATCCACGGACGGCCCATGCCCGCTAAACTAGAGCTTATGCGCAAGTTTTTGCCGTTTTTTTTACTGTTTTCCTGGGCCAACGCCGTTCTGGGGCAGCCTGCCCCTGCCGCTCTCACGCCTGTCCTGGCCCAGGCGATGGTCGCGCGGGCTCTGGCCACCGAGGTGCGCTCCGCACGGGACTTGAGCCACCCCATGCGTTATCGGCTGCGCAAGTCCAGCCCACGGCTGACTACGAGCAAGGAGATTGCCGAGACCCGCGACGGAGATGTGGCCCGGTTGGTGGCCCTCAATGACCACCCTCTGGACCAGGCCGAAGAGCAGCAGGAAGAGGCCCGGCTGGACGCGCTGCTGAGCGATCCGAGCCGGCAGCGCCATCGCAAGCAGAGCGAGGAATCCGACACTGGAATCGTCCTGAAGCTGCTGCGCATGCTGCCCCAGGCATTTCTTTACGAATATGAGGGCTCCGGCCAGGGCTCCGCGGGAGCAGTGGAAAAGTTCCGCTTCCGGCCCAACCCTGCTTTCAGCCCGCCTGACCTGGAAACGCAGGCGCTAACTGCAATGGTTGGAGAACTTTGGATCGATGCCGCCCAGGAGCGCGTGACGCGCCTGGAGGGCCACCTGCAGCAGGACACAAACTATGGATGGGGCATTCTGGGCAAGCTGGACAAGGGGGGATGGATTGTCCTGGAGCAGGCCGACGTGGGCGAGGGGCAGTGGCGCATCGCCCGCTTCCAGATCAAGATGGAGCTGCGCATCCTGTTCAAAACCAAGATCTTCGACAGCGTCCAGGAGATGACCGGGTATACGCCGCTCCCCGCCAATTTGGACTACCGGCAGGCCATCCAAATACTGCGCGGCGGGCAGGTTGATCCGGAGCGGAGTAGCCGATAACCGTTTTTGACAAGAGAATTATTTGAAAATTTGGTTAAAAGAGGGTATAGAATCAACTTTCGCTGGTAGCGTTTGGAGGGTATTTCCAGTGGGTACTGGACGCCGCCTGCGAAACGGTCGAGTGGCCCTACCAGCCATTAGGGTTCGATTCCCTTGCCCTCCGCCAGCCTCTCGACCTCAAGATTTGATTTGCAACAGCCGATGTGCTACTATAATTACTAGTTCGCAGGCGGCGTCCGGACTTATGGACACCCCAATATGCAAAGGCTCCAGACTGGTAATCTGGAGCCTTTGTGTTGTCAAGACACTTTTTCGTCCACACCAACAAGTCGGCTCAAGCAATGCAAAACGGCCCCACCCTGAGGGTGAGGCCGCTTTCTTGCTCAAAAGCGAGCCTTACTGTTTGACTACGGCGAAGACGATCACCAGGGTAAAGAGGGTGAGCGACTCCATGAAGGCCAGGCCGAGCACCAGGAAGAGCATGATTCCGGCGCGGGCGCCGGGGTTGCGAGCCAGCGCTTCGGTGGCCGAAGCGGTCGCGCGACCCTGGCCCAGGCCGCACAGTCCGGCGGCAATGCCCATGCCGATGCCGGCGCCGATCGGCACCAGGTTGAGAACGGCAGAGCCGCCGTCCGCGAAGGCCGGAATGGCGAAGCAAAGAACCGCCAGGGCCATGAACAGATATTGAAGTTTCCGCATAGTTCTCCTGCTTCCCTTGGAATTGGCCGCCAGTGGGTGGTTGAGGTTCACCGTGCTGACCCCCTCACGCTGGCGGCCGTTCGTTTGCCCGGAGCGGAAGCGCTCTCCGGCGAAATCTTTGAAAAAGTTCTCAGTTTTCAGTTCTCAGTTCACAGCAAAAACTGACACTGACAACTGAGAACTGACAACTGCTTTTTAGTGCTCGTGCGAAACCGCCATGGACAGATAAATCATCGAAAGAACCATGAAAATGTACGCCTGGATGATCGAAACGGCAAAGTGCAGACCCAGGAAGATCGAGGGAACCACCACCGGAACCAGCGAAAAGAAGACCAGGGTCACCAGGTCGCTGGCCAGCATGTTGGCGTATAGACGGACGGTGAGCGACATGATGCGGGCCAGGTGGGAAATGACCTCGATCAGAAACAGCGGCAGTCCAATCCACCACAGCGGACCTGCAAACTCCTTAAAATAGCCGATAAATCCCTTCTCGCGAATGCCGTAGAAGTTGTAATAGGCAAACGTGAGCAGCGCAATGCCCAACGGCACCCAGACCTGGCCGGTCGGAGTTTCGAGGCCCGGAACCAGCCCCAGCAGGTTGTTCACCACGACGAAGAGGAGAACGCAAGTGACAAAGGCCTGGAAGCGCTCATAGCCGTGACCGATGATCTGGTCTGCCTGGCTGCCGGTGAACTCATGAATTATCTCGGCGATCTGCTGCGCCGGGCGGGGCTTTTCCACCGCCAGGGTCAGCCGCACAAGGACAAAGAAGGCGATCAGCCCGGCAGCCACCAGCAGTTCCGGCGCGAGCGCCTCATTAACCTTGACGGCCTGATGAGCAGCTTCGGCGGGCACAATTCCAATCGATTGAAATGCCTTGACCTCGACCCCCATCAAGAGATCGTTTAGCCAACGGACAAAAATCCATGTTTCCGGCATCGTGGATGAATCTTTCTGTTTCCCGACAGGCTCGCTGCGTGGAGCTGCTCATTCCCTGAGCAGCCTGAGCGCCTCCCATGCCGTGGCTGCCAGAGCCAGACCGAGACCACATAGAAGCGCTACCACCGAACCATGGAAACACTTCAGGCTACCATAAATGGCCCCCGCAAAAACGGTGAGCCGGAGCACAAAGAAGACCACCACCGTCACCGCGCTCCCGGGGCTCTTCCTTTTGTCCATTCTGGCATTGACGAACCGGACCAGCCGCTGCCATTCCAGGATGCTGGCGGCGGAAATTGCTGCTCCCACGGCCATCATGGCCGCACTGCGCCAGCCGGAGGCTATCCACAACGCGATGGCCGAGATCAGCCCTAGAATCAGCGTGTCACGCATGGCCCGCTGGAGCAGGGCCTGTAGCGCCGCATCGCTGAGATCGGCGAGAGGATGGGCTTCTTCGCTCATGGCTTTCCGGGGCTTCCCTTCCCATTTCCGTTTTTGGTCCCCGCGCCATTTGCGGAATCACCTGCGCTGGCCAGCGCCAGCCGGACCACATAAACCAGCCCGGAGATGCCGCCAAAGACGCATCCGGCGATGCCTATCCACGACTGGTGAAAGTGTCTGTCGGCCCAGGCGCCTGCCAGCCAGCCGATGAACGCCGAAGAGGGCAGCAGAAGCGCGATCTGCATCAGCTTTTCGGCCTGCACCAGCCCCTCAAGACCGGCGGAGGTCTTGCGGCGCGGTTGGTTGTCCGGAATGGGGCGGTTGAAGGGCATAGTAGCTCCCTCTCAGCATACAAGGCCAACCGGGAAGCGGGTATACTTCCCTTTTAGGCTGTTTCCCTTTGAATGGAAGGAATCACCGTGTTCGATTCGGAATTTGAACGCAACCTCTTTGAGTTGCGCAAGACAAAGCTCGAGGAGATCGTGAAGCTGGGGCAGGCGGCCTATCCCAACCAGTTCCCTGCCTCGCACACTGTGCCGCAGGTGCGCGCCCAGTGGGATGAGGCAACGGCGGAGGCGCTGGAAGCCAGTCGCGTGACGGTGGCCGTGGCCGGGCGCATCATGGCCATTCGCGCGCAAGGCAAGGCCGGCTTTGCCACACTACAGCAGGACGGCCAGCGGCTGCAAATCTACGTGCGCCTCGACGCCGTCGGCGAGCAGGGCTTTGCGCTTTACAAACTTCTTGACCTGGGCGACCACATCGGCGTCTCCGGCTACCTCTTCCGAACCCGGACCGGCGAGCTGACCATCCACGTGGAGCGGCTGACCTTCCTCTGCAAGGCCATGCTGGCGCTGCCGGAGAAGTTTCATGGCCTGGCCGATGTGGAGTTGCGCTATCGCCAGCGTTATGTGGACCTCTTCGCCAACCTCGACTCGCGCGAGGTCTTTGTCAAGAGGGCCAAAGTGCTCAAGGCCATTCGTAAGTTTTTTGATGAGCGCGGCTATCTGGAAGTGGAGACGCCGATGATGCAGCAGATCGCCGGCGGGGCGGCGGCGCGGCCCTTTACCACGCACCACAACGCGCTCGATCTGGATTTGTTCCTGCGCATCGCGCCGGAGCTTTATCTCAAACGATTAGTCGTGGGCGGCCTGGATCGCGTCTACGAGATTAACCGCAACTTCCGCAACGAAGGCGTGAGCACGCAGCACAATCCCGAGTTCACCATGCTGGAGTTCTACCAGGCCTACGCCAACTACCATGACCTGATGCAGATCACCGAGGAGCTGATTGCGTTTGTCGCGCGGGAGGTGAACGGAAGCACGAAAACGGAGTTCAACGGCCACGCCATCGACCTAGCCAAATGGACGCGGCTGACCATGCGCGAGGCCATTCGCGCGTATTGGCCGGAGGAGGCGGGCGCCAAGCCGGCGATGACGGCATTGGATTCGGCGCAGGTCTTGCAGACGCGGCTACACACGGCTATGAATTCGCTGGAAAAGGCGGAAGGCGATACCGCGCATCTCAGCCCGGAGCGCCTCGCGGAGCTGAAGACCATTCACGGCGCAATCACCGCGACTTACTACGATTCGCTCAAGGGCGCGTCCGTTGGCAAATCGGTCTACAACCTCTTCGAGGCGGTGGTGGAACCGTTCCTCATCCAGCCGACGATTATCTACGACTACCCGACCGAAGTTTCGCCGCTTTCAAAAGCCAAACCGGATGATCCGGCGCACGTGGAGCGCTTTGAATTTTTCTGCGGCGGCTTCGAGCTGGGCAACGCCTTCAGCGAGTTGAACGACCCGGTCGAGCAGCACAAGAGATTTGAAGATCAGTTGCTGGAAAGAATTGGCGGCGACGAAGAGGCCCACCAGATGGACGAGGATTACGTACGGGCGCTGGCCTACGGGCTTCCGCCCACCGGCGGCGAGGGCATCGGCATCGACCGGCTGGTGATGCTGCTGACCGGCTCCAAGTCGATTCGCGATGTGATTCTGTTTCCGCTGATGAGGCCGGAAAAGCAGGGACTAAGGGACTAGGGACTACTGTGAACATTCTCTTTATCGGCGACATCTTCGGCAGCGCGGGGCGCAAGATTGTGCGCGAGCACATCGATCATGTGCGTGAGGCGCACGAGGTGGAGCTGACCATTATCAATGCGGAGAACGCCGCCGGCGGCTTTGGCCTGACCCCGCAGATCGCCGAGGATCTTTTTGACCTGGGCGCGGATGTTCTGACTACCGGCAACCACGTCTGGGACAAGCGAGAGCTAATTGACTACATGAACGCGGCCCCTGCCGATAGCCATGAGCGAGCGCGCCGCGTACTGCGCCCGGCGAACTTTCAGCCCGGACTGCCTGGGTTTGGCGTCTACGAGGGGCGCACCGAAAACGGCGTGGAGTACGCGGTGATCGACCTGCAAGGCTGCGTCTTCATGAACACCACCAACGACCCTTTCCACGCCATTGACGCTCTGCTGGCCGGGATTCGCGCCAAGGTCATCGTGGTGGACTTTCACGCAGAGGCCACCAGCGAGAAGGTGGCGATAGGCTGGCATCTGGATGGACGCGTGACCGCGGTGCTGGGCACGCATACGCACGTTCCCACCGCTGACGAGCGCGTGCTGCCGGGCGGAACAGCTTACCAGACCGACGTGGGCATGAGCGGCCCTTACGACAGCGTGATCGGCGTGGAAAAAGAGCTGGTGCTGCGCAAGTTTCTCACTGGAATGCCGGGCAAGTTTGAAGCCGCCAAGGGAAACCCAAAGATGTGCGCCGCGCTGGTGAGCTGCGATCCCACGACGGGGCGCGCCACGGGGATTCAGCGCATCATGCTGGGGGAATAACAGTGGACAGTGGTCAGTAGACAGTGGACAGTGTTCACCGCAAATTCACTTAATCAAAATTACCTTCGAACTCGGATCAACCGACTGTACATGTTTTCCCTCGACCTCAGTTGGAGTTTTCTGAACAACCTTGCCTCCCGATTTCGGCGCTGCTGTGTGCGTAGCGTGTAGCAGCTTTCCCTTGCCGTTGAAGGTCATGGTCCACTGCATGGGCCGTGATGGAGCGGCGACATCGGTAAATCGGATGACGGCGCCGCCGCGCATGGGAATCATTTCTTTGCCCGTTGGAGCGGCAGGGAGTTTCTTGATGTCGGTCTGCTCCGGCGGCCCAATCTGGGGATGCGCGCCAGCCAGGGCGGCATAGCACATGCCGGTGGCCAGCCATTCAGGCGTCGCGACTACATGCTCTTCGGCGCGGATATGGTTAAAGGCCGAGATGGTGAGCGCGTTGATGGGCGCGGGAGAAAAGAGTGAATAGCCGCGGCGCACGATGGGGATGATGCGCACCCGGCCGTCGCCCGAGCGCGGAACTGATGCCGAGAAGACGCTTACGTCTCCCTTCCCGTTGTTGCGCGTGAACTGCAAGAAGAGGTGCCCGGGCAGAGCGGGGCAGACGATCTGCTGGTAACTCCACTTGCCCTCATTGAATTCCAGGTTGGCAAAGCCGGCGCGCTCGCCGATGGCCGACTCCGCGTCCGCCGCCAGGTCGCGATCCTGCTGGCTCATGCGGTCATAGACACGGAATTCAAGCGAGGCGGCTGGCGCCTGCATTTCGCTTCCTGGAGGAAACGGCATCGGACGCCGTTCAGCCTTGCGAACTTGCCGGGGCTGAGGAGCATCGACATTCTGGTTTGTCTGTGCCTCCTGTGATCTGAAGGAAGGGCAGACCAGGGTGATGGCGGCAAGGGCCAGGAAGGCAAAGCGTTTTCTTAGTCGTTCCATTCTTCCCCTAGCCTACCACTATTGCATTAAGGATACTTTTGGTTGAGAGTAGCGGAAAAACAGAAGGGGCAGCCAGATACAGGCTGCCCCTTGATAACCCAGGAGGAATGCAATTCGCGCCGGAGCCTTGCCGGCTCCGGCTCTATCATTAAATCATACCGGTCATCTGATCAACGAGCCGGGTGTGCTGCGGGATGTCCGGCAGACGGTTTCGGGCGCACCGGAGCAACCTTCTTGGGTATGATCACGCCATCGCGAAGCACAATCTGTGCGGTCTGTGCTGAGGTGGCCGTGGCTGCGACCTGCGAGAAGTTGTCATACGTGCCATCCAACTCCGCATCGCCCTTGCTCGCTTGCCCATACACGAACGGTACGGGCGGCGCTTCCTTGCAGGATACGTGCGACTTCAGATTGACAATGAAGTCGGGAATCCTGGCATCCTTGGCATCCTGAGAGACAGCGACTTTGATCACCCCAACGAGTGGCTCAATCGCAATCTTCTTGATCGGAATCTTGGGCTCGCTGAAGAGCTCGCTCAATTTGTCGGTGTCAGCCTTGACGCCGGAGCTGAGGATGTAGTCCTCCTCATCTTTCAGAACAACACCGGCCGCCGGGAAATTCTTGCACGCCACCGGAGTTGTCAGGTTGACGATAAAGTCGGTCTGCTTGACGCCCTGGGTCACGACAACCTTCATTGCCGATGCATTGGCTTCCATGACGATGCCTGGAACCGGCGTGGCCCTGTCTTTCAGCGCGGCCCACACTTTATCTACATCTTCCTTGAGTCCGTTGACCAGGACATACTCCGCGTCGCCCAGGTTCATGGCGCCCAGGTTGGGAGTTTCCATAACCGCCTTGTGAGCAAGCTCTTGAGGCGTTGGAGCCGCCTGGATAATCAAAGTTCCCGGAGGAAACGTTGTGAGGGCTGCCTGGCTCTTGATTTCATCAAGGCCCTTCAGGTCGCCATGGTACTTGTTGTAATAATATTCGAGCGATTTTTCAATGGTGGGCTTGTACCCGGCAGGAACATAATTCCAAACCCGGGCGTAGAACCAGATTGCCTTGACCAGATCCTTGGCGTCTGGCTGGCAATACGCCTGGGCGAGAAAGAGCGTGTCCTGCAATGCCGGCCCAGACCGGGTCTGATCATCCGTATACAGCATCAGTTCCGCTGTATATTCGGCGACCGCGCCCTTATAGTCTTTCTTGGATACGGCATCGTCCAGTGCGATAGCCGAGTGATAAGCCGGATAGGTCCCAGCCGTCAGCTTCTTCCAATCGGTGTCCGTCATTCCGGCTGGCTTTGACGCCAGAAGACCCTTGCGGCCCAGCATCGCATCATCGTCACAGGTCTGCGGGTCACCCAGGCCGGTCCTCTGATTGACACTCTTGGCACACTGGCTCTTCTTGATAAGAACGGAGACGTAGATGGCCTTCATGTTGTTGGGATCTACCTGAAGCAGGCGGGTAGCCGCGCTGAGCGTCTTATCGACATCACCCGTGGCCTGGTAGAGGTCTATCAGCGAATCAAGAGCTGCGGCCTTGACGAAGGTCTGTGGATAAGCCTGCAAAAAGCTCTCCAGGGCCGGGGCCGAGGCCTTGGCGTTGGGATCGCGCTGTCCGGTAGGGTCAGCGCAATGACCACAGGCGTTGTTGTAGGTGTTAAACTCAGCCGGATCCTTGATGGTGATCGTCGAATCCTGGGCACGTAGCATGGGCGCGATGATGAGACTGATGCTCGCCAATGCCATCACAGATGTTAAAACTAATTTTTTCATTCAGTGCTCCTGGGAATTACCAAAATGGAAATCAATGCTCAAATTGCTCGCTCATGGAATGAAAACCGCTCCTTAAGGCGGTTTTACGCCGGGAGGACGGGTACATCATGCCACCTCGGTTTCCAATGCGGTCATGATGGATTATAGAAAGACCTGCCCCTTGTGACAAGCAAAGTTGTATGAGAACGCAATTATTTCCTTGGTCATGCCCGGTCTGTGGTAATTCGAGACAGAATTCGCGAGCCTGGACAGGCATCGTCATGACTCCATCAGGCTGGAAGGCGAAGCGCAATTGCAGGGCCTCATCAAACGGAGCAAAAGGGTCGTTTGAATCCCATTATTTTCCATTTGTATTACTATGTCATATTTTGTCATAATAACAGAATGAACAATCCACGCACCCGCGCCTCCCGCGTCTTTACCATCAGCTTTCCCGAAGAGTTGGCAAAAGAGGTCGTCACCGTTGCCCATGAGGAGAGCCGCAACCTCAGCGAGCTCTTCCGCGAAGCTTTCCGCACCTATAAAGTGGAACGCCTCCAGCGCAGGCTGATGGCAACACGCAGCATGAAGGCGGAGCTGGCATCCGAGCCATGGCCGGATGATGAAACTGAGCCGGCTGCCGATCAAACTCGCGACGAGTAATTTCTAGAAAACATGATTTGGAATGAGCTGTTCCGTGTTTGGGTTCCGGGCGAGTGGACTATGTTCGCTGTGGTGGCTATTCCCTATTCCCTGTTCCCTGCTCTTTTACTCTTTCGCCTTCCACACGTAGGCTCCCGGCTGGGGCAGGCCGATGTGAGCCAGCACGCGGAAGGCGAATTGGCGCGCCATCTCGGTGGAATCTACGGGGTGGTTATAGAAAGTGGGTATGCAGGGGAAGATGACCGCGCCGGCCTCGGCAGCCATCGTCATGTTTCTGAGATGAATGTGGTTGAAGGGCGTCTCGCGCACGCATAAAATCAATGGTCGCCGCTCCTTGAGGGTGACGTCGGCGGCGCGGGCAATGAGCGAGTTGGCCAGGCCGTGGGCGATAGCCGCGAGTGTTCCCATGGAGCAGGGCAGGATAATCATTCCGTTGGATGGATGGCTGCCAGAGGCGATGGCCGCGCCGATGTCAGTGTCGGAGAGCTGGATAATTTTCTTCGGCGCCGCGCCGAGGAGTTTGTCAGTTTGGAGAAGCTTCGCTAGCAGCTCGTTGCGCCCGCTAACGCCCAGCTCTTCGGCAATCACCCGCAGCGAGTTCTCCGAAGCCACAAAGTGTACGCGTGCCACGCGCTCATCGGCTTCCAACGCGCGCAGCAACTCCCGGCCAAAGACTGCGCCGGATGCGCCGGTGATTGCGATGGTGAGATTCACTGTGGATTTGCTCTTGATCGTAATTCCTCTACAAGTCTTTCAGCCGAATTGATCATTTCCTTTTCGCGGTTCTTCTCCAGCCGCGCAAGTCTTCGATGGTCAATTGTTTACCATAACGAGTTCTTCGTTCTTGCATCATAAATTGTCAATATCAACTGAGGGTCAATGATTTGTGCGCTGTGGATTTGAGTTGTATTGTTATATGTATTTGTTGAACTCCAAACCCGCGTTCCTCCATGCACCACCTCGTAAGACAACTCAACTATTAGTTCGGCGTCATCAGGTGAACCGACAATTTGAAATTTCCCCCAGCTCTTCATCGACTGATAAAACGCATCATAAGCAAGGTCACTTCCCCCTTTGTTTGAGAGAAACACCTTATGCGCGTTAACAATCGCAGTTGGAAGTGGAGCAGGAGGAACATCTTTTCTTGTCTTGGCAGAAAGAACAGGAATAAGAGAAAACAAACATAGCACAATAATGAGTCGATTCATGGTTCCTCCTAGAAACAGACTGTTACACAAGCTAACACGACCGCGCCGTAGGCGCTACGGTTATTAGCCCCGCGCTTCAGCGTGGGGTTGCTGGCCCCACCATGAAGGCCGGAGTCCCGTAGGGACGGCGTCCCCCTCATCACCCAAAGACGTAACGCTCATCGTATTCGATTCCACAGTTGCGTAGAAGTGTGACAAATTCCTGTTCAAAATCACGTTTGCGGTGATGCTCTTCCTGATTTTGAATGTACTCCTTCACAACCTCAATCTGCGAGGGACTGACGCTAAATGCTCCATATCCTTCCTGCCAGGAAAAGCCATCTCCCATCCAACGGGAAGAGCTTCCTTTGAGCTTTTGAACAGTATGGGCAAGAGAAAAAGTCGCTGGCAAGTCAAATAACAGATGAACAAGATTGGCCGTTCCGCCCGCGGCGATGAGTGAAAAGCCCTCGCCGCGCGCAATGCCGCCCAGGTAGGCATAGAGTTCGGCGGTGCGGGCGGCGGGGATGAGCGGGCGGCGCTCTTTGGTGCTGAAGACACAATGAATGAAATTGCACGCGTACGTATGGGCCATGGTGCACCGTCCCTACGGGACTCCGGAATAATAATAACGCTTGCTCACCCCACGCTGAAGCGCGGGGCTAATAACCATTGCGCCTACGGCGCGGGTTCCTAGCCGTGCGTGGATGCGATGGACTTAAGCTGCGGTTTGAACCTCGTATTTCTGGAAGCTGGAGGCTAGAGGCTCAAAACTATCCTTTCTTACTCTCCCAGTACCCGCCTGAAGATCGCGTCCACATTGCCCAACTGCCGCGTGTAGTCGAAGGTCCGCGCCAGCTTTTCCGTGCTGAGCAGCTTTGTTATCGCCGCATCCCGCGCAATTTCGTCGCGGAAGTTCAGGTCTTCCTTCCACGCCTGCATGGCGTGGGCTTGCACCAGCCGGTAGGCCTCCTCGCGCAACATTCCCGCCTCGGCCAGGTCCAGCAACAACTGGCCGCTGAAGATCAACCCGCCGGTCAATTCCAGGTTCTTCTTCATCCGCTCGGGAAAAACCAGCAGCCGGTCAATCAGGTTCTCCGTTTTGGCCAGCAGATAATCGACAAGAATCGTCGAGTCGGGAAAGATGATGCGCTCCACGGAGGAGTGCGAGATGTCGCGCTCGTGCCACAGAGCCATGTCCTCAAAGGCCGCTTGGGCATTGCCGCGCAGCACGCGTGCCAGGCCGCTGATCTGCTCCGCGGTAATCGGGTTCTTCTTGTGCGGCATGGCCGAGGAGCCCTTCTGCTTCTCGCTGAAAAACTCCTGCGCCTCGCGCACCTCGGTGCGTTGCAGGTGGCGCACTTCGACAGCGATCTTATCCAGAGTGCCGGCGATGATGGCCAGCGTGGAAATGTAGGCCGCATGGCGGTCGCGCTGGATGACCTGCGTGGACACCGGCGCGGGCTTGAGTCCCAGCCGCGCGCAGATCTTCTCCTCGTGCTCCGGCTTCAGATGACCAAATGTCCCCACCGCGCCCGAGAGCTTGCCGACGCGCATATCCTCGGCCGCCGCGTCAAAGCGGGCCAGATTGCGCTCCATCTCGGCGTACCAGTTGAGCAGCTTGAGGCCAAAGGTGGTGGGCTCGGCGTGGATGCCGTGGGTGCGGCCGATGGTGGGCGTGTGCTTGAATTCGATGGCCCGCCGCTTGAGCACTGCCTGCAACTCCACCAGGCCCGCGCGGATCAGCACCGAAGCCTCTTTGATTTGCAGCGCCTGCGCCGTGTCCACCACATCCGTCGAGGTAAGCCCATAGTGCAGCCAGCGCGAGGACTGGCCGTCCAGGCCTTGGTTTATAAGGGATTCTGCGACAGCAGTAGTGAAGGCGATGACGTCGTGCTTCACCTCCGCCTCGATCTCCTGAATGCGGGCGACAGAACAACCGGCCTTGGTGGCAATAGCCTCCGCGGCGTCGACGGGAATTACGCCGTCAGCGGCCAGCACGGCGCTCGCTGCTATCTCCACTTCAAGCCAGCAGCGGTACTTGTTCTCTTCGCTCCAGATGCGGCCCATGGCCGGGCGTGTATATCGGTCAATCAAGGGAGACTCCTTGCCAGAGCCGCTTTCGGCAGCCCTGCTCCAACCCTATATTGTACGAGGAGATAAGCTTCAGGTGCGAACAATCCCCAGCCGCTGGTGCAACTCATCGAGAAGCAGCCCGCGGCCTGGCTTATAGGGCTGAAACCACTCGCCTTCAATCACCAGTTGCGGAACAGCGCGCTTGCCCACGCGGCTGACCAGCTCGGCCGAGGCGGCCGGGTCGCGATCGATGTCAATCTCGGTGTACTCGATGCCGTGGGAGTCGAGAAACTTCCGCGCCGCCCGGCAATCCCCGCACCAGGTAACCCCGTATAGGACGACCTTCATGCGGTCATTCTACTGCTTTTCGCTGTTACCATATGGAGAATGACCGCCGGCGAGATCAAGTCGCTGCTCCAACTGGAACCGCACCCGGCCGAGGGCGGTTTCTTCCGCCAGACGTACGTCTGCAAAGAGAATGTGGCGCTGCCACGCGGTACACGTTCCGCCGGAACAGCGATCTACTACCTGCTTGAGGCGGGAAACTTCTCCGAGATGCACGTCCTCGCCTCCGACGAGGTCTTCCACTTCTATCTCGGCGACCTAGTGGAGATGCTGCAACTCTACCCCGACGGGCGCTCCGCAGTTTTCATTCTCGGACCGGATTTGGCAGCAGGCCAGCACGTGCAACTCGTCGTCCCCGCCGGAGTTTGGCAAGGCACACGGCTCATCGGCAACGGCAAAGTTGCGCTGCTCGGCTGCACGGTAACTCCCGGCTTCGACTATGCAGATTACCGCGGCGCGAGTTATGCAGAGTTAGCCGAAAAATGGCCACAGGAAACAGAGCGGATCAGGGCGTTGACGAGGAACTAAAATTATCGCCGCTCGCGAAAGAAACTTCGCAGCAACTCCGCCGCCTCATCGGCCAGAATTCCCTGCTCCACTTCCATTTGATGGTTGAGCTGCGGGTGGTTGAGCACAACGAGCACCGAACCGCAGGCGCCCGCCTTGGGATCGCTGGCGGCATAAACCAGCCGGTCAATTCTGGCATGAATCATGGCCCCGGCGCACATGGCGCATGGCTCCAGCGTTACATAGAGCGTGCAACCGGAGAGGCGATAGTTGCCGATGGCTGAGGCTGCCGCGCGCAGGGCAACGATCTCGGCGTGGGCCGTGGGGTCCAGGTTGCGTAGTACGCGATTCTCGCCGCGCGCGATAATTGCCCCGTTAAAGACTACCACTGCGCCAATCGGCACCTCGCCGGCCTCCCCGGCAAGGCGGGCTGCGGCGAGCGCGGCTTGCATGGCTATATGATCGTCGATCATGGCTTCCATGGTAGCGCTGACGGGGTCCCCGCAGATTCGGGGTCCCCGACGAGCGATCTTTGTTCGTTGGGGTGAACAGACTGGTCTTCGTCTGCGGGGTGGGCAGCCGGCTGCTGCTGGGTCATGCAGTGCAGCGTTCCCAGACCCCAGACGAGGTCCACCGAGTGGATGCCGATGACCTCGCGGCCGGGAAATGCTGCGGCCAGCGTGTTCAGCGCGACGCGGTCATTGGGATCGTGGAAGATGGGAACCAGAACAAGATTATTGGCGATATAGAAGTTTGCGTAACTGGCGGGGAGGCGCTGGCCACTGAAGACGACCGGTCGCGGCATTGGCAGTTGGACTAAATCAAATTGCTTGTCGTTGAGCGTGCGGGCGGCCTTGAGCCGCTCTAGATTGTCGGCCAGCGGCGCGTGGTTGGGGTCGCTCACGTTCGGCTCGACGGCGGCGACAATGGTCGTTGGTCCGACGAAGCGGGCGATGTCGTCGATGTGGCCGTGCGTATCGTCGCCAACAATGCCGCGATTCAGCCAGATGGTTTGATCGATGCCGAGATAGTCGTGAAATGCCTGCTCCAGTTGCGCACAACTCACGCCGGGATTGCGCTGCTGGACTTCGCTCAACTGGCACTCTTCAGTGGTGAGCAGAATCCCCGCGCCGTTTACGTCGATAGAACCGCCTTCGAGGACGATGCGGTGCTCACGGCCATCTTCTAACTCAATCGCCGGTTTCCACTCGGGGCAGCCGAGCAACTTCGCCACGCGCCCCGGCAACTTATCGTCGAGCGGCCAGTCGGAGTACTTGGCCCAGGCGCTGAACTTCCAATTCGTCAGGCCGACTTTGCCCTCCGCATTGCGCACAAAGATCGGCCCAGAATCCCGCGTCCAACTGCGATTGGTGGGCCACGCATGGAAGCTCACGCGGTCGAGATTCGCTCCGGAGCGCTCCAGAATCTGCTGCGCACGGCGCTCTTCCCTCGCGTTCTCCACGATCAGATGCACGCGCTCATTCGCGGCAAGCAAGCGGACAATCTCCGCGTAAAGCCAGGGGATGGCCTGAAACTTTCCCGGCCAGTCGTCGGGGTTGTGCGGCCAGGCCAGCCAGGTAGCCTCGTGCGGCTCCCACTCGGCGGGCATTCCGTAGCCAAGGGCGCGGGGTGTCTGGGTCAAAGAGTGAAGAGTGTCCAACGTCATGATTTCAATCCGTGCCGCCTATACTTTCCAGACTTGATAAGGGGCCATGCCTCAGCATATGGCATAATGTTCTCGTGTTTGGCCTTCCAATGAGCGTCTATTCCGGTAAATTTGCGCCCATTGAACTGGTAATCACATTCGGGACAGATATTACACATTGATTTGTTTCTGCTGAACGATGTACCGGATGCTTTTCGACCCCACGGTTCATCACCTTTGAAACAAGCCGCTTTACATCCTTTGATGAGGTTGAGCTTATCGGCAAATCTCGTCGCTCTTTTTTCTATTTCCACTGTCCCGTCGATGATCGTGAACCACCTAATCCGTGGCTTGCCGTTGATCATCACGCTTGTCGTTATGGTTAGTATCGATTTCGCACCTGCCTCTTCAAAAAGTTGTTTATGATATTGCTTTATCTGCATATCACGTTGAACAAATGCAGGAAACTTAATTAGTACGATGTAGCGCCCATCTAGTCGGATTTGCCCCACCTCATCGGTAGTAGTATGCAACTCATCCGCTCTGCCAAGACCGTTGTCGGGATCGAGAAATACCAAGTTACATTCGGAAAGGTGGTTCTTCATATCATCAAACCACTCTTGCCGCTGTACTCCTGTCTTGATCGGTTCCCGATAGAACTTGGTCCCATCTGGCCATATTGGCAGCTCTTCAAGAGCCTTCACTGAACGTTCCGGGAGATCAATGAGCGCTTTCCATACTTCTTCATCAAGAGATTTCCACTTAGGTTCATCGCAAAACTCGCGGTGCCTTCCATCGTGACGATTATTATGTCCCTGAACAAAATACCATCCAATACCAAGCCGTTTATCGTTTTTTGCGAGTGCGCGGAGGAGAGAAAACTTCAGTAGGTCCGAGATGTCACCAGCGAATTGGTCGCGCATTTGCTGCTCACTCCATCAAGAGCTTCCCTCAGGGGCTAAAGCCCACTGCCGTTAAGCTGCATATGCGGCACGGCTAAAGCCGTGCCCTTTCAAAACTTCGATTTATTCCGAGATTCCTTCGCGGTCCTCAGTAGTCTTGGGCAGATCGAGAAATCGCTGCGCAATCGGCGCGTAGGCGTCAACGCGGCGGTCGCGCAGGAAGGGCCAGTTACGGCGCGTCTCTTCAATCAGGCCGAGGTCGATCTCGCCGATCAAAATCTCTTCGGCGTCGTTCGAGGCCTGAGCGATCACGCGGCCAAAGGGATCAGCCAGAAAGCTGCCGCCCCAGAACTCGATGCCCTGCCCCTCAACGCGATTGCCCTGAACATCGCCATGCTCCAGGCCGACTCGATTCACGCTGGCCACATAAACCCCGTTGGCAATGGCGTGCGCCCGCTGAATGGTCTGCCAGGCGTCAACTTGCGCCGCGCCGAACTCGGCCTTCTCGGCCGGATGCCAGCCGATAGCCGTTGGATAAAAGAGCACCTCGGCGCCTTGCAAAGCCGTGAGCCGCGCGGCCTCCGGATACCACTGGTCCCAGCAGACCAGCGTGCCCACGCGGCAAAAAGCCGTGTCCACAGCCTGAAAGCCCAGGTCGCCCGGCGCGAAGTAATACTTTTCGTGGTAGAGCGGATCGTCGGGAATGTGCATCTTGCGATAGACGCCGGCAATAGCCCCGTCGGCGTTCAAGGTGACCGCCGTATTGTGATAAAGCCCAGGCGCGCGGCGCTCAAAGAGCGAGGCGATAATCGCAACCCGCGCCTCGCGCGCCACCTCGGCCAGCCGCGCTGTACATGGCCCCGGAACCGGCTCGGCCAGGTCGAAGAGGCGCAGGTCTTCACGCTGGCAAAAATACTGCGTGCGGAAGAGCTCCGGCAGGCAAACGATGTTGGCGCCCAGCCGCGCCGCCTCGCGAATGTGGCGCGCGGCCGAGGCAAAGTTAGCCTCCGGCTCCGCGCCCATGCGCATTTGCACCAGCCCCAAATTATATTTGCGCGCGTTTGCCATGAATCGCCGAACACTCCTCCGCAGCGATGCTCAAGGCCAATCCCTCCCGCGGGATTGGCCTCAAAACTTCGCTGGATGCAAGCCCTACTCTTCCAGAATCAGAACGGCGGCGGCAATGGTGGTGGTCCACTTTTCCCGCTTGTCGCCCACGGCCGACTGCGTCACGTTGCTGGTGCGGACAATCTTGTTGGAGATGCGGTAAATCTCCTTTTTCTCGTCCCAGCTTTTGTCCGGATCGAATTCCACGTCCAGGGTGGTGGCCAGCATCTCCGCCGCCAGCTCCTCGGCGTACTCGCCGGCCTGATCCTCGGTCTCGCCAAAGCTGTGATGCTCGCTCAGGTAGCCGTAGGTGTTTTTATCCGCGGGGATGGCCACGCCGATGCTCGATACCAGCAGCCGGTGCGGCTCGCGCGTCGAGTTCTCCGCAATCACCGCAAAAACCACCTCGCCGGGACTCACTAATTTAAGCCCTTCCTTGCGCGTGATCAGCTTGCAGTTGGGCGGGAAGATGGAGGAGACGCGCACCAGATTCTGCGAGGCGATCCCCGCATCCCGGAGGGCCAGCTCAAAGGAGGTCAAACGCTCCTTGTGCCTGCCTACGCCCTTGGTGAAAAACAGCTTCTTCGGGACCATGCTTTTTCCCAATTTCGATGTGTCCTCCCTGGATTTGAAGTTGTGGCTCTGGGGATAGGTTCCCGGATGAGTTTAACGCATTCCGACGGGTGAAAAACAGAAAATACGGGAATTTGTCAACCGCCGGTGCACTTCGGCCCGGCTCGCCGCAAGCTGCTCCGCCCAAAACCATTTCGAGCCGCCATTCATTGACCCAGCGCAACCCAGTCACGGCGGTTTGCCACTATACACGCAAATCGATGATTCTGGATAGGGTAATCTCAAGATACGAACCTGCCTGAGGTGACGCTGGTGAAGATCTTTACTCAAGATTCGCAACCCGCCCACAGTCTCCGCTTGATCCACCGAGCCGCGCTGGTCTGGTGTTCGGCGGCCTTTGCCGCCATTGTTGCTTTCTATCTGAACAGATCGCATATCGGCCTGGAAGGCGACCCGCACGCATGGGCCAGCGCCAGCTGCCTTACCATGGCGCGCGCATTCAATACGCTTGGGCCGCTGCATCTGCGGTTTGTACCTTTCCAAAACAATCTTCCGGTTGGTTCCGACCCCGACGTCTACCTGCACTGGCCTCCGCTCTACCCGCTGGTGCTCGCCGGGTTTCTGAGGATCTTTGGCGACGCGCCTGCTTCCGGCCGCATCCTTGAGCTGCTCGTTGTCCTGCTTACCGCCGCCATCGTCATGTTGATTGCGAGCCGTCTCTACTCTTCCCGCATCGCTCTGCTCTCAGGCTTCTTTTACCTCACCTGCCGCCCGGCTTTCGAGGAAGCAATCTCCATCCTGCACCAGCCGCTCGCCATGCTCTTTGCCTGCGCATCGGTCCTGTTCTTTCTACTTGCGGTAAAACCAGCGACTGGCGCCGTCCCGCGAACTCCGGCTGCCGCGCAAGCCCCAACGCATTTACCGTATGCTGTGCTCGGAGTTCTTTGTGTTGTTCTCGCCATCCTCACGGCATGGGATCCCGTCTTCGTCCCGTTCGGCCTGTTAGCCGGGTCCGTGTACCTGAAGAATCGCGCCGGAATTCGCCTCGCGGCCGCCTATATTTCCGCCGCCGTAATCACCTTCGCCGCGGTTCAGGCAGACTATATCCTCAACTACCCTGAACTGTTCAAAAACCAGCTGGCCACCATCGCCTATCGTGCCGGATTGCCCTTCAATGGCGAGTCCTCGGTGCAGCTGCACACCATCATCGATCACACTAACTTTGCCATCCAGGATTCGCTCTACATACTTTTCGTGAATATCTGTGACAACATCTACGCATTGATAGGCCCCATTGCTTTACTAGCTTCCTGCCTGGTCTTTGCGCATTGGTTCCAGCACGCGCGCCTCCGTGAAGATCATCCAGAACGCTCCTCTGTGTGGCTGATCTTTGGGCTGGGTTTTCCCTGGATCGCGTGGTTCGCCGTGATGCCGAACTATGTGGCCAACCATTCTTTCCCGCTTGTTATTGCTACGCCCTATGCCGCCATTGCCTGCGCCATTGTGCTCGATGCCGTCTGGACCTTCCTCAGCGACAGCCCGCAGCGCAAGCCCATCCTTTGGGTCATGGTAAGTGTCTTTCCCTTGCTGGTCATTTTTCCGCTCGTCAGGGGCATCCATGTGCATGATGAGAAGCCGCAATTCAGCGACCTCTCATCGCTGGTTGAGCGCAGCACGCCACCCACGGCCGTCGTGCTCACCCCTTGCATATCCTTCGTGCCCGTCTTTGATTCGCACCGGCACCTGGTTCGCGGCATTCAGTCCGATCAATGGCTACAGCGCGCCATCAACCAGGCTCACACTGCCTTCCCTGGCAGCCCGCTTTTTCTTGCTTTGCAAAACAGCGACCGCGTGGACTTTCCGGAGACCCTGCCGCGCCTCCATCTGCTCGCGCAGCAGGGCGACTCCGAAATCTACAAGCTGGACGACGGGAACGCGCGCTGAAGATGGTTTTGTCTCGATCTGATCATTGAGCCACCGCAATTTGAGTGGAAATTTTTCAGGATTCCAACAGCGGATTGACCCACCGAAGCCCCGGAAAGCGGGCAAAATCGCGGTCCGTAGTGTGCAGCACGCCGCCGTATTCGATGGTCAGCGCCGCCAGTTGCGCATCGGTGGTCATTGGACCTCGCACCTGTCCCTCGATCAGCATTCGTTGGAATATGGACCAGTGACGTTCACCCGGAACTAGTAGACGCACATTTTTCAATTCCATCCACTTCTGCACAATGCTGATCGCCATCTCCATCGATAAGCTGTTTGTTAAGATACGACTGTTCGTGGAGAGCCGCAGAAACGCCCAGACCGTTTGCCAGGGCAGCCCGATCAAATCCGGACCCGAAAAGGTCTTTTTCAGCCATACGCGCGCGTCAGAGTGATGGGTTGACGTGTCGTCATACGCGTAGAGCAGAAGATTCACATCCAGAACGATCACCGGTGGTATGGCCCTTCTGCTTCCTCAAGAAGCTCCGCGGTGCAATCGTAGCTAAGCCCCGGTCTCAGGCCCATTGGCAAGGGTCTCACCTCGAAGGATTCGCTCGTATCCGGCTTGCGGGCAGCGGTCAGGCCGCGCCGCAGCAGGCCGTTCACCGTCCCCTTGAAGGAGTCGCCGGTGCGCCGCTGCTCCTGCTCCACGAGCACGGCAATGTCGTCATCGATGGTAAGAGTGGTTCGCACATCATGATGCTACATTGGAAGGCATCATGATGTCAAGCGGAGAATAAACTGTTGAATCTGCATCACTATTCCCTTTACCTGTTTGTCTGATGGAGCTATTCTTTCGGCATGAGATTTCGAGTCAAATTCGGAACGGATGGCTGGCTCTTTGTCATAATTGCCTGCGCCTTTTTTGTTTTTGGGATATGCAATCTCCACTCTGTAATCCGAAGAGACATCGCCATTACTATTGTGATTCTCTGTTTGGATCTGGTATTCAAAAAAGTCTTTACCTATTGGGAGTTGGATTCAGCGTTTTTCCGCGAACGACGGTTATGGAAGGTCAAGGAGATTCCCTGGCAGGCAATAACTTGTGTTGGCAGCTTGACTCCGGGAAGGTCGTCTCCTGGCTTTGTGACAATTCTGTGCGACGATCGCGCGCCAATGGCTTCTCGTGGCCGTATTGTCGCGAACCCAGAAGATCGGACACAGTTTCTTGCCACTCTTCGCACGTTTGCTCCGCAAGCCAAGTTCGAAGTGTAAGAGCCATGATCAATTCCCAGATGGGAGTTTCTACCCCCTCCGTCAACCAGTACCGTTCTCACCGCATTCCCTGAATCCCAACTGCCAGCCTCCTCCTCTAACATAGTGATAGAAAGGTTCGCCAAAACCGATGCAAGCCACCTACAACGGGCTGGAACTGCCCAAAGACGGCCAGCCGATCAACTACCAAAACGGGCAGTTTGAAGTGCCCGACCACCCCATCATCCCCTTCATCGAGGGCGACGGCACGGGCCGCGACATCTGGAAGGCCTCTGAGCGGGTCTTCGACGCCGCGGTGGAAAAGGCCTACGGCGGCCGGCGCGCCATCCGCTGGTTTGAGATCTTTGCCGGCGAAAAGGCCTTCCGGCGCTTCGGCAACTGGCTGCCCGACGACTCGGTAGCCGCCGCGCGCGACCTGAGAGTCTCCATCAAGGGCCCTCTGACCACGCCGGTAGGCGGCGGCATCCGCTCACTCAACGTGGCCCTGCGCCAGACGCTTGACCTCTACGCCTGCGTGCGCCCGGTCAAGTATTACCAGGGCGTTCCCAGCCCGGTGAAGCACCCCGAGAAGCTCAACATCGTCATCTACCGCGAAAACACCGAGGACGTCTACGCGGGCATCGAGTTCAAAGAGGGCAGTTCGGACGCCGCCCAGCTGATTGATTTCCTCAACAACGATCTGCTCAAGGGCAGCATGAAGAAAGTGCGCCCCGACTCCGGTGTGGGCATCAAGCCCATCTCGATTTTCGGCTCCAAGCGCCTGGTGCGCGCCGCCATCAAGGCTGCGCTGGCCGAGGGCCGCAAGACCGTCACGCTGGTACACAAGGGCAACATCCAGAAGTTCACCGAGGGCGCCTTCCGCGAGTGGGGCTACGAGGTTGCTCAGCAGGAGTTTCGCGCCGAGACCGTCACCGAGCGCGAGAGCTGGATTCTCGGCAACAAGGACGCCAACCCCAATCTCACCGTCGAACAAAACGCCGCGCTCATCGAGCCGGGCCTGGACATGGCTTCGCCTGACTATCAGAATGCGGTTTGCAAAGAAGTAAAGTCCGTGCTCGACTCCCTCGGCCAGTCGCACGGCAGCGGCGCATGGAAGTCCAAGCTGCTCATCAACGACCGCATCGCCGACTCCATCTTTCAGCAGATCATCCTACGCCCCGAGGACTACAGCATTCTGGCAACGACCAATTTGAATGGCGACTACATCTCCGATGCGGCCGCGGCGCAGGTGGGCGGGCTGGGCATTGCGCCCGGCGCCAACATCGGCGACGGCTATGCGGTTTTCGAGGCCACCCATGGAACCGCGCCCAAGTATGCCGATAAGGACGTCATCAATCCCGGCTCGGTGATCCTCTCCGGCGTGATGCTGCTGGAGTTCATCGGCTGGAAGGAAGCGGCCAAACTCATCGAGACGTCGCTGGAAAAAACAATTTTGCAGAAGTTTGTCACCTACGATTTTGAACGCCAAACCGCCGGCGCCACCAAGGTCGGCACCAGCGAATTTGCCACCCGCATCATCGGCAACATGTAACGACAGCCGACAGCTATCAGCTATCAGTTGTCAGCAAAGAACAAAACTGATGGCTGAGAGCTGATAGCTAAAAGCTGTTCCACCCATTCCCCAAGGAGGAATGCAATGCGCAAGAAAGTAAGCATTATCGGCGCCGGCAACGTCGGCTCAACCGCGGCACACTGGCTGATGGCCAAGGAGTTGGCCGATGTGGTGATGATCGACGTGATAGAGGGCGTGCCGCAGGGCAAGGCGCTCGACCTGCTTCAGGCTCTTCCCATCGAACGATCCGACGTCCACATCACCGGCTCCAACGACTACGCCGACACCGCCAACAGCGACGTGGTGATCATCACGGCTGGCATTGCGCGCAAGCCCGGCATGAGCCGCGACGACCTGTTGCAAACCAATTTCAAGATCATGACCGAGGTGGTCAAGAATGTGGTCGCCTATTCGCCGGAGTCAATTCTCATCGTCGTCTCCAACCCGCTGGACGCGATGGTGCAGGCCGCCTATCGCCTCTCGGGCTTCAACCGCGAACGCGTTCTGGGCATGGCCGGCATCCTGGATTCCGGCCGCTTCAAGAGTTTCATCGCACAGGAGCTGAAGGTCAGCGTGGAAAACATGAGCTGCCTGGTTCTGGGCGGTCACGGCGACAACATGGTTCCGCTGGTTCGCTACACCACCGTCGCCAGCATTCCCATCACCGAACTGCTCTCCAAGGAGCGCATCGACGCCATCGTCCAGCGCACCCGCGACGGCGGCGGCGAAATTGTGAAGCACCTCAAGACCGGCAGCGCCTACTACGCGCCCTCGGCGGCGGCGGTGGAGATGGCCGAGGCAATTCTCAAGGACAAGAAGAAGATTCTTCCCTGCGCCGCTTATCTGGAGGGCGAGTACGGCATCAACGGCTACTTTATGGGCGTGCTGTGCAAACTGGGCGCGGCCGGCCTGGAACAGATCGTCGAGATCCAGCTCAACGAGGAAGAACGCGCCGCCTTCATGAAGAGCGCCGCCGCCGTCAAGGAACTCTGCGACGTGATCGGCGTGTAGCCCTGCAAATTCAGTTAGTCAAACTCTGAAAGGCCGCCCACGAACGGCCCTTTCGGTTTCTTATCCACCGATAGATTGAGGGAAAATTAGCTCAATAGTAGGTTGTTGCCGCGTCGTGTTGCCCCTCATGCTCAGGAACAATGATGAAAAATCCGATTATTGCTCTATTGTTCCTGATCGCCGCGGGCAGCGTCTTCGCGCAAGAGAGCTCATCAGGTAGTTTCTTCAACCAGTGGCTGGCGCGTTCCTCGGCCACGCAGGCCAAACAGCCTGGCTGGGCGGTTCCGCTGGTCACCACCTATACCGGACTCATCCAGGTGGCGCGCACCGACATCGTGCGCCAGATTGCGCCCACCCGCACTACAACCTGGAACTACGACAACAGCAAGGGCCTGAACCTGGTTCCCTGGGCTAATACCGAGCTGGCATTCAACCTGCCACCCTACATTCAGCACAACTCCACCGCCAAGGACGGCTTTGGCGACGTGTCTTTCCTGGGCAAGTACCGCATCGCCAGCGGCAACGCGCAGCACGGCAGCTACACGTTGAGCGCCTGGGTGCTGGCCACCATCCCCACCGGCAGCTACAAGAACGGCTCAACCGATGCGAGCGTCGCGCCCACCGTGGGCGGGGGAAAGGGCTTCGGCAACTTCGACCTGCAATCGACGCTGGGCGCAACGCTGCCCACCGGCAATCCCGCCATCACTACCGCGGGCCGGCCCGTGGTCTGGAACACCGTGGCGCAATACCGCTTCGGCAAGCTCTTCTGGCCGGAAGTCGAGAGCAACGCCACCTTCTACAAAGGCGGAACGAACGACGGCAAGACACAGGAGTTCATTACGCCAGGGTTGATTGTGGGCAAGTGCGCTCTGCATCCCTCTGACCCCAAATCGCGCCTTGGCATGGCCTTCGGCGCGGGCATGCAGATCGCCGCCAGCAGATTTCACAGCTACAACCATGGGCTGGTGATGTCGGCACGGTGGATCTTCTGACCTACCGCTTCATAAATTCCACCACCCTGGGACCAATCTGGCTAGAACACTGGCTGGGAGCCAGGTGGCCGCAGCCGAAAGTGATCACCAGTTCGGACTGCGGCACAAGGCGGTGCATCGTCTCGCCCTGGTCGAGAGGCAGAATCCGGTCCGCGGCGCCCCACACAATCAGCACCGGCATTTTGAGTTGCGGCAGAATACTGTCGGTCGCGTCCTGTCCGGTGCCCATTGAATCGAGCGCGCGGCGAATGATCCAGGCGCGTTCTTTCGAGATGCGCAGTATGTCGCGTGCGACGAAGCCCGGCGCCTTATGCGGGTTGGGCATCAGCAGCGCCTCCAGTTGGGCAAGTTCATCCGGCGTCGTTGGCGTAAACAGCCGCACATCAAATGTGGGCGCCTTATTGATGCCGATGCTGGCAAAGAGCATCAGCTTGCGCACCAGCTCCGGATGCCGGAAGGCCACGTGCTGTACGATTCCGCCGCCCATCGACCAGCCGCCCAGGTCTACCTGCTTCAGACCCAGCACATCGAGAAAGCCGGCGACCACTTCCGCCTCGTCATGCACTGAGTAAGAGAAATCCGCGGGTTTTTCGCTGCGCCCGTAGCCGGGCAGATCGGCCATATAGACACGGTAACCGGCCTTGGCCAGATAGGGCGCCAGCTTCAGCCAGTCCTCGGAGCGTCCGCCCAACCCATGCACCAGCACCACTGGCGACCCGCTGTCCGGTCCCTCGACTAAGTAATGCACGCGATGGCCTGCGACCTGAACCGTGCGGCTCTCCACGCCGGAAAAGCACTCCCGCAGAACCATCGCTTCGTTGTAGTAACTGACCGGACGCGCCCAGAAGCCGATTCCGGCAGCCGCAATCAGCACGCCTACAACCCACAACAGTCTCCTGATAACTTTCATCGTCTCTCCAACTCTCGCGCCCTCTGCCAGCCTGCTTCAATCACACGCACGGTGATCGAATCGAGCTGGAGCGCGCCCAAAGCCGTATCCGGCCTATTCCACTCTTCGCGTTCCACCCAGCGCACCGCATCGGCGTCCGAGGCCGTCTTCAACTGGCCGCCCACGACGCGGCACAGGTAATCGGCGATCACATAATGGTAGCGGACGCGGGTTTCATCGCGATGAATGCGGTCCAGCAGCTCGATCAATACCGAAACTTCAACCGTCAGCCCGGTCTCTTCTTTCGCCTCGCGGACCACGCCTTCGGTCAGTGATTCGCCCAGCTCCAGCAAGCCGCCGGGCAGCGTCCAATGGCCCTTCATAGGCTCTTTTCCGCGCCGCACCAGCAGCACGCGGCCAGCCTCCACAATCACCGCGCCCACTCCCACCAGTGGCGTTATTGGAAACTCTCTCCGCATAATTCTCCAAATCCCGTAATCTTCTACGATAGCGCAACTTTCCGCCCGGCGTATCATCTAAGACAAACGGTAGAGAATTTATGGCGGAATTCACGCTGCACATCGACGGAATGCACTGCGGCTCCTGTGTAAGACGCGTCACCCAGGCGCTGACCGCAGTGCAAGGGGTGGTGGTCAACGAGGTCCGCGTGGGAACTGCGCGTCTTACATCCAGCCTGAACCCCGCGCCCGTCGATCTTGCCCTTGCCGCCCTGGCCAAAGCCGGCTTCACGGCGCACTTGGAAGCATGAAGCAATCTATGGCTACAGAATCCCTCACCCTCCCCGTTTTGGGCATGACCTGCGCCTCCTGTCAGCATCACGTGGAATCGGCTCTGAAATCTACGGCTGGCGTCGAATCGGCGCGCGTCGACCTTATCGCCAATCGCGCCCAGGTGGACTACGATCCGTTGATCGCCACGCCCGCGCAACTGGTCGAAGCCATTCGTGGAGCAGGTTACGACGCCGTGCTTCCCCGCCCCGATGCCTCTTCCACGGAAGCCCCATCCAAGGCGCTTGCAGCCGGAGCCGAACGCAAGGCGTATGCCACAATCATCGCCGGCGCGGCAGCCATGCTGCTGGCCATGCCGCTCGGAGTGCAAATGGGCTCTCTGGATCACGCGCTGATGCGCCTGCTGCCCTGGCTCTTTGCGCTGCCGCCGGATCTGCTGCGCTGGTTTCTTCTGCTTCTCACAACTGTGTTGATGGTCTGGGCGGGCCGTGGCATCTACCTGAGCGCGGCACGCAGCTTGCGCCACGGAACCACCAACATGAACACACTGGTCAGCCTGGGGACGGGCGTGGCCTTTGCGTATTCTGCCTACGCCACAATCTGGCCTGCGTCCGGACGGCAGGTTTACTTCGATGCGGTTCTCTTGATTCTTGGCTTTCTCTTATTGGGCAAAAGCCTGGAAGGCCGCGCCAAGCGCCGTGCCCTGGCCGCGCTCGACTCGCTTTCACGCCTTAAGCCCGCCACCGCCCGCCGTGTTCGGGATGGAATCGAGACCATCGTCCCGCTCGAAGAGATTCAGCCCGGCGATAGCGTACTGATTCTGCCGGGGGAGCGCTTTCCCGTGGACGCGACGATTCTGGAAGGCCGCACCACCGTGGACGAATCGATGCTAACCGGCGAGCCGACTCCGCTCGACCGTGAACCCGGAGGCCGCGTGCTGGCCGGTTCGCTCAACTACGAAGGCGCGGTGACCTGCCGTGCCGAATCCCTGGGCGAGGCCACCGTGCTGGCGCAGATCACTCGCATGGCCCAGCAGGCGCAGAGCTCGCGTGCGCCCATGGAGCGTCTGGCCGACCGCGCCAGCCAAATCTTCGTTCCCATTGTGCTGGCCCTTGCCGCGCTAACTTTTGTAATTTGGATTTTCTCAACTCACTCCCTGCAGATGGCCCTGGCCTCAACCGTCGCCGTGCTGGTGGTCGCCTGCCCCTGCGCCATGGGGTTGGCCGTGCCCGCCGCTCTCACCGTGGCCGTAGGACGCGGCGCGCAACTGGGCATTCTCTTCAAGGGCGGCGAGGCGCTTGAGCGGCTTGTCGGTCTGGACGCGGTTGTGCTGGACAAGACCGGAACGCTGACCGTGGGCCGTCCCGTGCTGTCCGCCGTTCACACGCTGGGGAGTCGCGCCGAAAACGGGCTGCTCCGCATGGCCGCTGCCGCCGAGGAACGATCGAACCATCCGCTGGCCCACGCTATCGTGGACGCCGCAAAATCGCGTAGGCTGTCCTGGCCCTCCGCCGACGACGTGCAGGTTTTGCCCGGCCGCGGCCTTACCGCCAAGGTCGAAGGCCGCGATTGCCTGCTGGGCAACGAAGCGCTTTTCAAGGAGTTTTCCATTCCGCTGCCCACCGATGGACCCCCGCCGGAGCCGGGCGTTACGCGATTGTGGATGGCTTTGGACTCTATACCCACCGGCTACTTCGACGCCCGCGACACGCTTCGTCCCGATGCAGCCGAAGCCGTAGCCGCCTTGCGCCGTTCTGGTCTCCGCGTGCTGATGCTCACCGGCGACTCGGCCGCCGCCGCCGCGCCCATCGCCCGGCAGGCCGGAATTACTGAGGTTGAATCTGGCCTCGATCCAGCCGGCAAACTGGCCCGCATTCGCGCCCTTCAACAGAGCGGCCTGCGCGTGGCCATGGTGGGCGACGGCATCAACGACGCCGCCGCCCTGGCCCAGGCCAACGTAGGCATTGCCATGGGCACGGGCGCCGACCTGGCGCAGGAGGCCGGCGATGTGCTGCTGCTGCGCGCGCGTCCCACAGCAATTCCCGCGGCGATTGATCTGGCCCGCTCCACCTTGCGCGTGATGAGACAGAATCTGATTTGGGCCGCCGGCTACAACCTGCTGGGCATACCTTTGGCCGCGGGCGCGCTGTACCCGAGCTTCCACATTCTGCTCAGCCCCTGGCTGGCCGCCGCCGCCATGGCCCTCAGCTCCGTCAGCGTGCTGGCCAATAGCCTGCGCCTGCGCGGATGGGCGCCAGCGGTGCAGAATCGCCCCGGCACGATAAACTAACCTTAGCCGTGCGCATTCTGACCCGTTACATTACCGGCGAAATTCTCTCCCACGCGATGATCGGCGGCGTGATCTTCACCTTCGTTCTCTTCATGAAGGAACTGCCTCACATTCTGGAAATGGTGGTTCGTAACAGCTCCACCTTTGTCAGTGTTTTCGAAGTCGTTCTCTTCATGCTGCCCAACTTTTTCATGGTCACCATTCCCATGGCGGTGTTGGTGGGAGTGCTGCTGGGCTTGAGCCGCCTGGCCGCGGACAACGAAATTATTGCCATGCGCGCCTCCGGCATGGGCATTGGCTACTTTGTGCGTGTCTCCTCCATCGTGGCCATCTTCGGCACGCTGCTGGGGCTGTTTAACTCCCTCTATGTGGCGCCGCGCGCTAATCAGGCCATTCTGGAGATGGACAAGGCCCTGGCCGCGCAGGCATCCTACGAGATTGAGCCGCGCGTCTTCGACGAGGATTTTCACAATTTCGTCCTCTACGTGCAGGACGTGCGCTCGGGAACCGGCGCGGCCAACTGGCGGCAGGTCTTCATGGCCGACACCACGGATCCCGTTGCGCCACAAATCACCACCGCCGCCTCAGCCACTGTGGCCAGCGATTCCGGCCAGGAGCTGCTCATGCGGCTGCGCGACGGATCCCATCACGAAACGGTGGCCGGCCAGCCGCAACAGTACAATATCTCCAAGTTTGATTCTTCCGATATGCCCCTGGCCGCCAGCCAGCAGAGCGAAGGGCATCTGGGACGCATGGACACCGTCATCTACGCCTTGCGCATGAGCGAACTGCGCGCGCGGACCAACGGCCATGATAGCAAAAAGTACCAGATTGAATTGCAGAAGCGCTACGCTTATCCAGCGGCCTGCCTGGTGTTGATGCTGGTCGCCGTTCCCCTGGGCGTAACCTCGCGGCGCGGCGGCAAGAGTTCCGCGTGGGTGGCGACTCTCGCGCTGGTCGTCATCTACTACTCGCTTTCGCTGATCGGTATCGCCCTGGCCAGGCAGAACTGGATCTCCGCGTTTCTCGCGGTATGGATGGCCAACCTGCTCTTTGCCGCCGGCGGCCTCCTCCTGCTGTGGCAGATGGCCTCCGGAGGACGCGTTCTGAATGCCATCGACACCTGGTTCTCACGCTTTTTAGAGTCGATCTTCGCCATTTCGGACAAGCCCCTCTATGCCCCCCTGAGCAGACTGCGGAGCAGATTTCAATCGCGTCCCCGGCGCGCCCAGGCGCGTAGTGTCTTCCCGCGCATCCTCGACAAATACGTGGTCAGCGAGTTCCTCAAGACCTTTTTCCTGGTTCTGGGCGGCTTTATTGTGCTCATTCTGGTCTTCACCGTCTTCGATCTCCTCAAGGACATCCTCAGCCACGACATCAGCTGGTTGATCGTCGGCGAATATCTGATCAACCTCGTTCCCTATATGCTCTACACCGTTGCCCCGCTGGCTGTGCTGATCGCCGTGCTGGTCACCTTCGGCGTGCTCAACCGCAATTCGGAAATTATTGCCATGAAGGCCTCGGGCATCAGCCTTTACCGGCTGGTGATTCCCATCGTCTTCATTGCCGCACTCCTGTCGACCAGCCTCTTTCTCTTTGACCAGTACTATCTGCCCCAGGCCAACCGCCAGCAGGAGGCTCTGCGCAACATCATCAAGGGCAAGCCGCCGCAAACCGTTCTGCACCCCGAGCAGAACTGGATCTTTGGCCAACCGCGCACCGGCGAGCCCGACCGCATCTTTTACTACCAGTTTTTCGACCCGGGACGCAATGAGTTCGCCAATCTCTCCCTCTTCGAATTCGATCCCTCCACCTTTGCGCTCACGCGGCGCATCTTTGCCGCTCGCGCCGTATGGGATCCCGAAACCGATTCCTGGCGCTTCCTGAATGGCTGGCAACGCGACATCAATGGCGCCAACGTAAGCGAGTTCCGCGAGTTCCTGAAGACCTCCTTTGCGGAGATTCACGAACCCCCCAGCTACTTCCAGAAGGAAAGCAAGAAAGCGCAGGAGATGAACTTTGGCCAGCTCGAAAGCTACATCGAGGACCTGAGCCAGAGCGGCTTCGACACCATGCGCCTGCGCGTCGAACTGTGGCACAAGCTGGCCTATCCGCTCATGGCTGTGGTGATGGCGATTCTCGCCATTCCCTTTGCGCTCTCCATGGGCCGCCGGGGCTCGCTCACCGGCATTGCCGTGGCTATCGCCGTCACCCTCGCCTACTTCGTGGTGGACGGCCTCTTCGGCGCGCTGGGCAATGTGAACTATCTGCCCGCCGCGCTGGCCGCATGGTCCTCGGATCTATTGTTTGGGCTGTTGGGCGGCTATCTGCTGCTGAGAACGCCGACCTGAGCCAGCATTTGGCAATCTACGCAAAATCTGATAATCTGATTCTATGAGCACCAAGGCCATCTCCGTCACCGAGGCCGCGCGCAACTTTGCCGATTGCATTAACCGCGCCCATTACCAAGGCACGACCTTCGTGCTGCATAAGAACGGTGTGCCCGTAGCCAGGATTGTGCCGGAGGAGCAGAAACCCCGCACGGGCAGGGAGATTGCTGCGGTACTCCGCGTGGCGCTCAAGGACGTTCATCTCGGCGAGGAAGAAGCCGCTGCATGGCTCCACGACATTGAAGAATCGCGAAAAAACCTGATTCCAGCAGTCGATAAATGGCAATCCTGATCGATTCCGATGTCATCATCCAGGCCGAACGGGGTCACTTTGACCTTGATGCGTGGCTTGTCTCCCTGCCACACGAAGAGTTCAAACTCGCTGTCATAACTATTGCTGAGTTATGGCATGGAGCAGAGCGTGCTACCGGCATTCATCGTACAAAACGTCGTTCGTTTCTTCTGCGAATATTTGACACATTCGACTTTGTCCCCTATGGCGAAAAGGCGGCCTTCGAACACGCACGCCTCTGGGCTGAACTGGAATCCAAAGGCCAAATGATCGGCGCACATGACGTGATTCTTGCGGCCATTGCTTTGCAAATGGGCAGCGCCATAGCCACCTTCAACGTGAGCCACTTTTCCGTGGTGAAGGGCCTCAAGGTCATCGAGCCGAAATAGATCGGTGCCATCGCACAATCCAGCCATACTCCGGCCTTGGACCAGATGAAGATCTGGGAGCGAAAGAATCTACGAGCCGGATGCCAGAATGAAATCGCCTTTGCGAGCGCCAGGAACGATCTTCCAACCGGGTTTCAGTTCGAGCGTCCATCCGTCGCCTTTAAGACTGCTACCGGCACTCACTGAGGGAGCTACAACAATCACCGCGCTCCAATCGGACTTCATCAGCGCTCCGTTGCTTGCCTCCAGGATGCCCCATTCGTCCGTGATGCGCATTGTCGGGTAGACCGTTCCAGCTTTTTCCAGCGGTTGCAGATTGCGCGGGTTGAATTGCACACTCATCTTCCGGAATGGAAGCGTAAGAATCGGGCCATCGACAAATTTCGCGCGATTCTGCGCAAGAATCTGCTGACGCTTGGCATCTCTTTCCACTTCCGCCGCGCGCAGCGTTGCACCGTCATACAGTGTTGCTTGCAGCTCCGCAGCCTGTTGAAGATTAGCGGGAAGATGGAGGTGCAGAGCGCTCTCCAGCAGGGTGTCATAGCCGTCTCCGGCTTTCAGCGCGCGATGCCAGCCGGGAGCGTAGCGGTCCAGCAGCAAGCCGTAAGCAGGGCCGGTCGCGTAAGGAAAAGAGCGGACAAAGGTGCTGGCCTCTCCGAGCCTCGAGATGTCGCTCAAAGCCATCTGAATCTGCTGCTCCTGCGTTGCATTGCCGACCCTTACGCCTGTGAACTCAGCCAAGCCCTCATGCCATTCAAGCGCCTGTTCTTGTGCAGCCGCCTCGGGAAACAGCCTGTAGCGTTCAGCTCGGAAAAGAACGGCGTCGCCCACCGCCTTCTTCCGCTCCCCGTCGCTCTGCGCTCTAAGCGCGCGAGCAAGCGCTCGCAACTCGAGTTGCAGGGTGTATCGCCCCTCGAGCATATCTAGTTGCGCGTTCTCTCCACCTTGGAGCTTTGGGAGATTGAGCTTGGGTTCGATGCGATGAAAGAGTTCGTGCGCCATCAAGGTCTTCCGATCGCGTTCCTCAACCGGCAGCGGCCACATGATCTGCGTCCAGCGAACGCCGGACCATTCAAACGCGGTATTCGAGACGTTCATGTTGGCCGGCAGAAAGCCGGTAAAGACTCCATCTTCGGCCTTCAAGACTCCATTTGCGTCCGCTTGATTGGCGACGATGAAATGGCTTTTGGGATCGGCAAACATCATCGGTCCGCAATGCGAAATGCCCCACAGGTCGCCATGATCGGCCTGACAGAGTGCTTGAGCCTCCGCAAAATACGCTCGCGCGGCATCCGTGGGGATCGGCCGCGCAGTTTGAGAAAAAGCGATTAGGGTCAGGGTGGACAACAATGCAACAATGGCAACGCGCACATATCTCATCGGTTTCTCTCCATGTGGATAGGAATTCGCACAAGCAGCAATCAAATTCTGCCTCGACAAAGTCATGGAAGTCTGTAAAACGAATACGCATCCGCTGTCCATGAAGTTCCCCAAAGCCCTGCACTCACTCCCATAGCTCTTCCGCCTGCAACCCGCACTCCACACTCCCGCCCCGTTACAATAAAATCATGTTTCGCGACCTGGCCCCGCTCTACAGTTATATGCGCCGCTACGGCTGGGGGTACCTGTGGGGCACCCTCTCGTGCATCTGCACCAACACCATCTGGGTACTCTTTCCCCAGGTCATCCGCATGGCCATCGACGGCATCGGCGGAAAATGGGTGATCTATCCCAGGGTCTTGCAGTGGGCCGTCGACGCGTTGAGCCACGGAGACACGCGCATCAAAGTCTTGATCTTCGCCGGCCTGCTGGTCGCCATCGCCCTCATCAAAGGCGTCTTCCTCTACTCCCAGCGCTGGATTCTCATCGGCATCTCGCGAGAGATCGAGTTCGACCTGCGCAACGACCTCTTCCGCAAACTGGAAGAGCAGGACTCCGGCTTTTATCAGCGCTATCGCACCGGCGACATCATGGCCCGGCTCACCAACGATTTGAATGCCGTCCGCATGTTGCTCGGACCCGCTCTCATGTACAGCGCCAATACCATCTTCTTCACCGTCGGCGCGCTGTTTTTCCTGCTGCGCATCAGTCCCTGGCTCACTCTGGTGGCCTTCGCGCCCATGCCCCTGGCCTCTGTCCTGGTGCAGTACTTCGGCAGCAGGATTCATGACCGCTTCGAGCGCATCCAGGCCAGCTTCTCCGACATCTCTTCGCAAGCCCAGGAAAACTACTCCGGCGCCCGCCTGGTACGCGCCTTCGCTCGCGAGGACTCCCAGATCGGCCTCTTCGAGCGGCTCAACCGCCAGTACATCGCCCGCTCCCTCAAACTTGTTCAGCTCATGGGCATGTTGTGGCCCACGCTGGAGTTCGTTCTGGGCATCGCCATGATCCTCACCCTGCTGGTCGGCGGACACCAGGTTATCGCCCACCGCATCAGCGTCGGCCAGTTCGTGGCCTTCAACACTTACATGGTCCTGCTCACCTGGCCCATCATCGCCGTGGGCTGGGTGGTGAATATCTTCCAGCGTGGAACCGCCTCGGTCAAGCGCATCGACGAGCTGCTGCGCTCCCAGCCGTCCATAGACGACAGCGCCGCCGATCCATCCATTCGAACTAACACTGTGCTCAACGGCGAGATCGAATTCCGCAATCTGAACTTCAGCTACAACGAAACTCCAGTCCTTCACCCCACGGACAAAGACCTGTCCGTGGGGACCCCGGTCCTCAGCGGCATCTCGCTCAAAATTCCTGCCGGCTCCAGCCTGGCCATCGTCGGTCCCACCGGCTCGGGAAAATCCACGCTCATCAACTTGATTACCCGGCTCTATGAAGCGCCGGAAGGCTCGCTGCTGATCGACGGCCGGCCGGTGCGCGATTATCCATTGGCGGTGCTCCGGCGCAACATCGGCCTGGTGCCCCAGGAAACCTTCCTTTTCAGCACCACCATCCGCGAAAACATTGCCTTCGGCGTGCCCCACGCAAACTCCGAAGCCCTGCTCGAAGCCGCCGAGGCAGCGCATATTCGCCTGGAGTTTGAAGAGTTTCCCCAGGGCTTTGAAACCATGGTGGGCGAGCGCGGCGTCACGCTCTCCGGCGGGCAGAAGCAGCGGGCGGCCATCGCCCGGGCGCTGCTCCGCCGCCCCGCCATCCTCATCCTCGACGACGCTCTGGCCAGCGTGGACACCTACACGGAAGAGCGCATCCTGAACGGTCTGCGCGGTTACATCCAGTCCTCGACCACCATCCTGATCTCACATCGCGTATCCACTGTGCGCAATGCCGACCAGATCGCAGTGCTGGACCACGGCAGAATTGTGGAGTTGGGCCGTCACGACGAGTTGCTCGCCCTCGACGGCTACTACGCCAGCCTCTACAGTAAGCAGCAGTTGGAAGAAGAACTCACCGTTGCCGGATGAGATGAGCATGGATCAGGGAATAGGGAGGCAGCCTTCTGTGGCGACAGCACGTGAATCCGGCCTAGCGCCAGAAACCTTGGCGAATTCCCCCGCTGCGATTCAGGAGCGGGTCAAAGCCGGGCGCGTTTCGTGGGCTGGCCCTCTGCTGCTTGTCACGGCGCGCTCGTTTCTGTTGATGGCCGCGCAGGGGATGGTGGCGCTTATTCTGTTGGTTCGGCATTGTCCTGCGCCGTGGCGCACGTCGGGCGACTGGTGGGGTGTCTATGGCACCCTGGCCGACATCGGCTGTCTTGTCGGCTTGCGCTACTTTACCCGCCGGGAAGGCATCCGCCTCCGCGACCTGTTTGGTCCGATTCGTATGCGCCGCGGGCACGACCTGTTGCTCGGACTCGGCTATTATCTGCTGGTTTTTCCATTTTTCCTGGGCGGCAATTATGTTGCGCGGATATTGCTCTACGGATCAAATGTCACGACGCTGAATAGCTATCTAGTGCGCTCGCATACATTGCCGCTCTGGGCGACGGTGTACAGTCTCACGCTGTGGTGGATGATCTGGTCGCCCACGGAAGAGACTACATACCAGGCCTATGCTCTGCCACGGCTGCAGGCGCTTACTGGCCGCACGTGGATCGCACTCCTGATGGTTGGCTTCTGCTGGACCGCGCAGCACTGTGCGCTGCCCTTCATCCCCGATGGCCGATTTCTGCTCTACCGTTTCCTGTCGTTTCTTCCCGGCCTTCTGATCATGATGCTGCTCTATCTGCGTACACGCCGCCTGGCGCCGCTGATCGTCGCGCACTGGCCCATGGATATTGCGGCCGCGATTATAACGGCCATCTATTCGCCTTGATAACGGCCATCGAATGACGAGGACAGGGAGCAGGAGAAGGCTGTTTCCTATTCCCTATTCCCTGATCCTTGTATTTATCAGGCATTCCATCTGGAGCCCACCGAAGGCTCCGAACCGTAATCGGAGTTTTCGAAGCCCGGTTGCCTGCGTCCAGAGATCATGCCGTTCACCTGCAGCGGAGCCGGATTGACTACGGGGTCCTTGGCAACCTGGCGCCAGGCGTCGCGCACATTTTTCACGCATTCGATAGCGTGTTCGAACTTCTGCCGTGAGGCCGACTGCGAGGCTTGCAGGATTTGCGCGAAGATCGATGCGTAGAACTCGCTGAGCACCAGCGCCGGACGGCCGCCTACATCCATGCGCAGCCGCGCCTGCAAATGAATAATAATATCCAGCGCCCGCTTGACGGCGGTCCGGCGGGCCTCCGCATCGCCGCGTTCCACGGCCGCCGAGGCCGCGTAAAGAAATCGCAGTATTCCGTCATAGAGCGCTACAACCAGATCCACTGCCGAAGCGCCGTCGAGTGTATGTTGCTGATAACTTCCCATGAGGTAAAAACTCCTTAGGCGTTCAAGTTCTGGTTATACCCGGTGATCGCTGAGTAGAGCTCGTTGACCCCTTCCAACTGCGTGGGCAACTCTTGCATGATCTGGTTCGCCGTGTTCAGTTCCTTGGTCAGGCTAATCTGCTGCGCCGAGATCAGCGCGGTTTCCTTGGAAATCTCCGCATTCAATGTGGATTCAATATTGCTGTCGGATTGCAGGCTGAGCGCCAGAATGCCCGTCGTCGAGCTGGTGCCGGCGTTCGTCAGCATGGCGGAGAATGCCTGTCCCCAGCTGTTCGCGTTCTGGAAGAAGCCCGCCACCCCGGTGTAGTCCGAGTTCAGCACCGAATCCAGGCTGGCGGCATCGAAGGTCAGCGAGCCGTCGTTGTTCACGCTGATGCCCAGGCTGGTCAGATTGTTGATGTCCGAAGATTTCGTGTAGCTCAGAGGCGTGGTGGTGGTATTGGTGGCATCCAATATGTTGGAGGTCACGGTCAACGCGCCGGTGCTGCCTACCGTTCCAGATGTTAGCGACAGGCTGCTCGACCCATCGTTGTTCAAGACCACCGCAGCCGCCACTCCAATATTGGCCGAATTGATGGCCCCGGCCAGGCCGGAAAGATTGTTGCTCGGAGATGTGGCTGAATTGGGCGGCACGCTGATTGTCTGCGCTACGCTGTTGCCCACCCGAATTGTGATCGAGCCGGAAAGCGCATCGTTCGCGCTGGGTATTTCATCCAGTGTGCCGCTGTCTGCCGTCGTGCTGGTGTAATTGTTCGCATCGGTGTAACTGAGCAGCGTATCGCTGGTGGCCTCAACGCTGGGGTTTACCGTCAACGCTCCTCCGGAGCCCGCCGTCTGCGAGGCCAGCGTCAGGGACGACTGGCCGTTGCTGGTCGCCACGTTGGCAGTTACTCCGATCTGGGCCGCGTTGATGGCGCTGGCCAGCCCGGAAAGCGTGTTGTTCCCCGAGGTCGTCGGGACGTCGATGACCTGCGCCGCGCCGCTGCCCACCTTAATCGAGATCGAGCCCGTCAGTGTCGTGTCGGTTTTGGCGGAAATCGCCGTCAGATAGCCGTTGGGGCTTTGCATATTCAGCCCGCCCAGCAACTGCTGTTGCAGAAGCGATAGCGTCGGTGAGCCGTACAGCGGCTCGGCGTTGCCCGAGCTATCCAGCCCCTCCTGGGTGTTCACTCCGCTGATCAGCGAGTTGTAGTCGCTAACCATCTGGCCCACCGTGCTCTCCACATCGCTGTTGTCGTTGCCGATCACCACCTGCACCTGCTCGCCGGCAGCGCTGGGCGCCAGCAACTGAAAGGTCACGCCGGGAATCATATTGGCCACGGTGTTCGACGCGCTGGTCAATCCCACGCCGTCCACCGTCAGAGTGGCGTCCGCCCCCGTCACCGGGCTGGTATAGCCCAGTGAAGTCGTGCCGGTGATGTCGTTGAGGCTGGAGTTCACCGTCAGCGCCCCGGTGGTGCCGTTGCTGTTGGAGGTCAGCGTCAGGATGGTGCCGGCTAAGTTGCCGTTGACCGTTGCCGTATTGAGCGAGGCCGCAACCCCCAGGCTGGGCGAATTCGTGTTGATCACACCCTCCAGCCCGCTGAGCGTGTTGACGGTGGTCCCGGTGTAGATGGTATGCGCCGCCGGTCCGCCGGCCGGCGGCTTGCCCGCGACGACGGTGTACACCGTGCCAGTGCCCTTCTGGATCGTGATCGAACCGGTCAGCGTGTCGCTCGTGCTGGCAATCGCCGTCAGCGTGCCGCTGTCGGGCGCCGTGGGGGTGGTTGTGCCCGCGTCGGTGTAATTGAGCGCCACGCTGTCGGTGGCCACCAAAGTAGTGGCCACCGGAGTAGTCGTCACCCCGTTTACGGCGATGTTTCCCAAAGCCCCCGAGGTGGCCGAAACCAGGCTCAGCATCGATCCCGAGGAATCCGTCAACACGCTGGCGTTGATGCCGATCCCCGACGAATTGATCGTCGACGCCAGCCCGGCCAGGGTATTGTCGGAGGAGTTCAGCGTAATCGTCAACGACGTGCCGCTGCCCGCCTGCAGTGTGATCGAGCCGGTCAGCGGGTCGTTGGCGTTGGCGATCTGCGTCAGGTACCCGCTCGACGTCGTCGCCAGCTTGCCCACCTCCACCGTGTGCGTCCCGGCCACCGCTGCCGACGTCGCTCCCGTCAGCGTCAGCACATTGGTGTCCGAGCTGGACCCCGTCTTTTCCGCCAGAATACCCGTCAAGTTGGTCAGCGAACTCATATCGTTAGAGAGATTCGATAACAGCGTCCCCAGGCTGGAGATCGCCGTGTCCTGGCTCTGCATTTTCGTCAACTGAGTCTTCCACGGCGTCTCCACATTCTGCAGATTGCCCACAATTTCAGCCACCGTCGAGCTGACGTTGAATCCCGTCCCGCCGGTCGGCGTCCCGAAACTCAGTCCTACTGTGCCCATCGCTCCCCCGTGTCCATTCCGTGCAGCCAGAGAACCACCGGCTCTCCAGTCAAATTAAAAAGAATTCATTGATTTCGCTTGCATTTCACGCACACCATCATTCCGCCTGCGCCACTTCTTGCCAATCACTTCATCGGCTTGCAAGGTGCGCGGCTTTAGCTCATCCCTGTTAATATTCGCGTGCCTCTGCTGGCTCTTTTCCCATGCGCAAAAGAAGGGCGCCCTCGCGGACGCCCTTCTGGGGTGTTTGGCTTTACGCCGGTTAACGTTAGATCAGCTTGAGAACTTCCTGCTGCACGGTGTTGGCCTGCGCCAGCGCCGCGATGCCCGTCTGGCTCAGAATCTCGTACTTGGACATGTTGGAGGTTGCCGCCGCATAGTCGGTGGCCTGCACCGCGTTCTGCGCCGATTCCACGTTCTCCTGCTGCGTGCTGATCACCTGGCTAACGGCGTTCAGCGTGTTGATCTGCGCCCCTACGTAGCCGTCCTGCGCCGCTACCGCGGTGATAGCCGAGTTCAGGCTCGTCAACGCGCTCTCCGCAGCCGTCTGGTTGGAGAGATTGGTGGCGCTCAGGCTTACTCCCGCGCCATCCGAGTAGCTGATGGTTGCAATTCCGCTGGAGGCTCTGTTGTCGGAGGCATAGGTCCCCGTCGCTGTGTTGGTTGAATCGGTTACGGCGCCGGACAGCCCCATGTTGTAGGCCGCACCCGATGTGTAGCTCAGCGCCGAGCCCGTGGTGGTATCTGTCAGCGAGGTCAGCGGTCCGTTGACGGTCACCGTTCCCGTTGACCCTTGCGTTCCAGAGATCAACTGGATCGCGCCGAAGTTGGCGTTTGGACCCGCACTCGGCACCCAGGTTGCGCTGACTCCCAACGTCGAGCTGTTCGTATTGATGTAGGAGATCAGCCCGGAGACAGTTTTGGCGCCTGTAATAGCACTCATGTTGACCGTCTGCGAATTGCCGCTGCCCACAGTGAAGACCATGGAGCCGCTCAGGGTATCGTTTTCGCTGGCCAGTTGGGTTGAAGTGGCCTTGTTGTAGGTTCCGGCAGTCACATCGGTCAGCGAGTTTGCGCTGGTGGCGATGGAGCCGCCGTTCGCAACCGACTGTGTGAAAGTCAAACCGGCTGAATTGGCCTGTGCCGTCACGTTCAGGGTGCTGGACTGAGCGGTGACCATGGAAGCAAGACCAGACACGGTGTTCGCGTATACGGCGCCGTTGGTTGACTGCGTGTAGAACTGGTTGGGTCCGTCCGCGCCCGATCCCACTGTAAAGGTGTCGGTCACCGCGGTGGCCTGATCCACCAGGGAGTTGCTGGTGACCGCGACGGGGTTGGCGCCCCCCTCGTTGCCGGTGAGCACGATGCCGCCAATGCCTGTGCCGTCTGCGTTGGGGTTCCAAACTGCGGTCACGCCGCTGTTATCGGCCGTGCCGATGGCCGAGTTGTTGATGTCGCTGACCAGATTCTGCCAGGTGTTGTTGCCCGCCGCCGCCGTGAAGGCGTAGGAATGAGCGCCGTCGGTCATGGTGATCGATCCGGTCAGGGTATCGGTTGAGGCAGCCGCGGCGCCGGAATCGAGTACGGTGACTGTCGGCGTGCCTCCGCCGGCCTGGGTTGGGGTGTCCGATACGACTGTGCCAGCCGTGGCATCTTTCAGCGCGGAGGCGCCGCCGCCCGCCGTGAAGGTCACTGCATCGGCGCTATTCCAGTTGTCGGTCAACACCATGCCCGCGTCACCCGCTCCGCCCCCGGTCGCGGACCACGATGCGGTCACGCCGTACGGGTTGGCTGTGCCGATGCTCGAGCTGTTGATATCAGTGATCAGCGTCTGCCAGGTATCGGTTCCGGCGGCTGCAGCCGTATACGTATACGACTTGCCATCCACCGCAAACGTCGCCGTGGTGCTCGCTGTCAGTAAATCGCCCTCCAGATCGGTCGCTCCCCCTCTGAATCCAGCAATGGCTGGAGAGCCGCCGGCGCCAGCTTGCACCACTTCGCCAGCGGTTGCTGCCCCTAAGTTATGGGCGTTGGCATTGTTCAGGGTCTGATCCTCGAGGGTGTTTCCTCCGCTGACCGTGACGTTGGTTGGGCCGTTGTAGTTGTTGGTGAGGACGATGCCGCCGTTGCCGGCTCCGCCCGCGCTTGCCGACCAGCTCGCGGTGACGCCGGTCGCTGCGCTCATGCCCACGGTAGCGGAGTTGTTGATGTCGGTCACCAGTGTCTGCCAGGTATCGCCGGCCGCCGCGGTATAACTGAAGGTCTTTCCCGCATTGGTGGTGAAGGCGAAGGTGGTGCCGGACGTCAGCGCATCTTGCTCCGATGTCGAGCCGGTCGCATAGACGTTGGTGACAGACGGAAGACCTGCGGCAAGACCCGTGTCGAGGCCGATGTTCGTGCCTCCGTTGGTCACCGTGATGCTGCCGGCCACCGTATCGTTGGTGGCTATGGTTGTGCCGCCCGTGGTGATGTTGTCGCCGGCATCGATGCCGGTAACGCCGGTCAAGCCGTTCGTCGTCGCGCCCGCCGCCAATGCGGTGGTAACCGACAGCGGAGTTGAAACACCGTGAGGGGCAGCCGGGTTGATGGTCGTCAGCGTGATGGGGCTCGCATTACCCGCCATGCCTTGCAGGTAGATTCCGCCCGTGCCGCCACCCGGAGCCGTAGCCTGGAAGGTGGTGCCGTTGGTATTGAGGGTATTGTTCTGTCCGCCTGTCTGGGTGGAGTTGATGGCATTGACCAGGTCCTGCACCGTGGTGCCGCCCGTGTAGATGGCGCCGCCCACCAGCTCCGACGCGTTCGAAGGTTGGGCGCCCATGATGAAGGTCTGAGATTGGCCGTTATAGTTGATCTGGATAGCACCGTTCAAAGTCGACGTCGAGTCGTTGACGTTGGCGCCGCTAAGCTGAAGAACCGCCGTGCTCGAGGTGGCCACATTCGTTACGTTGTTACCGGCGACGATGGGGTTCAATGTCGCAACAGGATCGTTTGCATCGTTGACATCGATCAGTGTGTTGTGGTTGAAGGCGATCACATTGCTGGTGTCCGATCCGATCAGAACGATACCTTTTAATCCGGCGCCGCCGGCGTTGGGATTGTAGGCAGCCGTCACACCGATGTTGGCGTTGGTGATGTCGGTGGCCAGGGTGTCAAAGGTGGTTGATGTGCCGTTCCCCGTAAAGGTGTAGACCCCGTGGGGACCCACAACTTGAACCGAGCCGCTGAGAAAATTGCCTTCCGCACCACCGGCAGCAGCTAAAGAAAGTCCCTCGATTTGCTGCGTGCCGTTGCCAATTGGAGCAGTCAAGGGGTTTGCCGTGGCAACGCCTGCGTTGTTGTCTACCAAAGTGGTGTCGGCCATGGCATCACCCGCACCAGCCGTGGTATCGGACAACAGGATGCCGCCCAATCCTGCATTCAGATTGGCGTCAAACGATGCCGTGACATTCGTTCCTGCGGTAGTGTTGATGTCCCCAATGAGGGCACTGATGGAGCTATCGGTGATGCTGTCCGTAAAGGTTCCACCCGAACCAGCGATCGTGAAATCGCCAGCAGCGCCGCCGGCTAAAATGTCAGACGCCGCGTTTGCGGTAGTACCAAAATCCAGAACGTGGAGGCTGTTCTTAGTCAGAGCGAATCCGGCTGTTGTATCGGTAAGTGCGCCGTTTACAACCGTCATCATGTTGGTCGAATCGGTCGAAGTCAGCTCGAGTCCGCCATTTCCAGTGCCATCGAGATTCGGATTAAAACTGGCCGAGACGCCAACGTTAGCGCCGTTGATGTCGTTGACCAGCGTGGTGTATGTGTCGGTGGTTCCGTTCATTGTAAAGGTGGCGCTTGCTCCCTGCGAACCGTTAACCTGGAAAGTGCCGGACAGAATGTCTCCCTCCAGGGTGGCTACCGCGGCTCCCCCGTTTGTTGCTGAATACGCCATGATCGTCGGTTGGCCGCCGCCTGCCACGCCGCCTATCTGGGGGTTATACATAACGAGTTGGGTGCCTGATGTTGCGGAACTCAACGTGCTGGTCGCCGTCACATTTTCGCCGGTCACCGCGGTTTGGGTTGCGGCGATGCTGGTGTTGGCGCCGCTGGTTGCATAGTTGCCGCTAGTCCAGATGCCGGTGTTCAGTTGCAGGCCGCTGGAGGTGACGGTGGCATAAACGCCCAGGGTCCCAGACTTGGCATTGATGGTGTCCGCCAGATTGCCCAGCGTGTCGCCGCCCGTCGTGCTATCCTGGTTGCCCGTGTAGTAGGTATTGAGATTGGGGATTGTGTTATCGGTGCCCGCGCCCACCGTAAATATCAGGGTCTGGGGGTTGGCGAGGTTGCTGTTCGTGATGGTGATGCTGCTGCCCGCGGTGAGCAGATCCGTATACGCCTCGGTGCCGCTGCCGGTGCCTACGGTGACCGTGGAATTCACAGCGAGCACGGCCTTGGTGCCCGTGGTATCGGCGCCCTGGGTCTGGATGTTCTGCACGGTGCCCGCAACGCCGGTAGTGAAAACCGGCGCCTGGGTGGTGCCCGCCCCCGTAAACACTGTCAAAGCTCCGCCGCCTGCGGCATCGCTCAGCGCCAGGCTCTGCGTGCCGTCGCCATTGGTGATCACATTCGCGTTGACGGCGAAAGCCGGGTTGGCGAGGGTGTAGGCGTTGATGGCTTGGGCCAGAGTGTTCAGCGTGTTGTTGGAAGCGCCGATCGTGAACGTGTTGGAATTTGCGCCTTGAGTGATGGCGACGGTCGCTCCCAATGCCAGCGTTGCGTTGGCCGCCAGACCGGTCAGGTCGAGCGTGCCGCTGGTGCTGGATGCGTTGGGATCGACGCCCGCAGAAACCAGGCCGCCGCTGATCTGAATGCCGGTCTCGGTTCCGCCGCCTTGCACCCCGGCCTGCGCCTGGGTGGTAAAGGTAGCGCTCAAGCCGAGGCTGCCCTGACTGTTGATGGCGCTCATCAAGCCGCCAACCGTGTTGGCGAAGCCGCTGGTGCCGCCCGTGGTGATCGTGGTGGTCGCCGTGCTCTCCGTGCTGCCGTTGCCCTTCAACAGATAGGTGACGTCGAGAGTCGTGGAACCGCTTGCGCCCCCAGCCAGCGTGTCGTTCACCGTCGCGTTCACGGTGCTGGTCGACAGGTTGAGGAACACATTGTTCGTGCCGTTGCTGTACGCCATCACGCCGCCCGAGTCGCCCACGTTGGACGAAGATAGCGTGCGGATGTTCAGATCGTTGATCGCCGAGCCGGTGGTCGATGCGTCGCCCGTGTAGATGTTGGTGTTGGAGCCGAAGACCCCCTCATCGTTATAGGTGGTGGTCGAGCCGATGTTCGAAATTTCCGACAAAATCGACTGGTACTCCTGATTGGCTGCCGTATCCTGCGAGGAGTTGAGGGTGCCGTTCGAGGCTTCGGTAGCCAGCGTCACGGCCCGGTTAAGCAGGCTTGTTACTTGCGAAAGTGCGCCATCGGCAACCTGGAGAAGTCCCACGCCTTCGGTGGCATTGGTAATCGATTGGGTAAGTGCCTGCTGGTTGGCTTGGAGGCCATTGACCAGGGATAGACCGGCTGCATCGTCGGCACCGGAGTTGATCTTCGACCCAGACGACAACTGCTGCAAAACCGTATTCAGGCTGTTATTGCTGTTGTTCAGATTATTCTCCGCGTAGACGGCGGAGAGGTTATTCAAAACACCCAGGGACATGGGGTTCTCCTTTTGCGATGCGTGAATTAGCGGCCTTTCCCGGATATGCTCCCATATTCTGTACCAACCCTGGGTCGCTGCTTCCGGTTCGATTACCGTTGCATCTGGCCCCTTCTTCGGCGCAGTACCTTAGGAACTTTATGCCCCCCGCATTTGTGTACAGCATCGGACACTTAATCTTCGTCTTTCCTAATCTCTTAACCTTTTCCGTTGTTCGCCGATAACTTCTTTAAAGGAGCTTCAAGGCAATGATCGAACTTACCCGGCTCAATGGCACTCCTATGGTGCTGAACAGCGACTTGATCAAGACCGCCGAAGCCTCCCCGGACACCATGCTGACTCTGATCAACGGAGAGAAACTGATTGTGCGCGAGGACACGGCCGAGATTGTGGAGCGCGTGCTCGCCTACCGCGCGCGCCTGTTAGCCTCGGTCGTCAAGCGGCTTCCATCCTATAACGAACTGCAGCGCGCAGCTTCGCTGACCAGCCTGGACCTTTCAGGACAACCTCCACCAGCAGCGCCATCCGGCAAGGACGGAGTCAAGGGGCCGTTGCGCTGAAGTATGAATCACGATTTTCGCGTAATTCTTTACTGGAGTTTTCATGGATAAGGGCAGCTTTTTCGGAGCGTTACTGGCCATCGTCGGCATCGTCGCCGGACTGCTCATCGAAGGCGGCAACCTGGGCCAGATCCTGCAGCCCACCGCGGCCCTGATCGTCTTTGGCGGCACCATGGGTGCGGTCCTGCTTCAATTCCCCCTTCCCACCGTACTGGCCGCGTTCGCCAGCCTGGCGCACGTCTTTTCCGCGCCCCGCAAGCACAACGATCATCTCCTCAAACAGTTGGTCGCCTTCGCCAACAAGGCGCGCCGCAACGGCGTCGTCTCGCTGGACAGCGACCTGCAAACCATTCAGGACCCCTTTCTCAAGCAAGCCCTCATGCTGGCCGTCGACGGCACCGATCCAACCGAGTTGCGCAAGATCATGCGCGTCAGCCTGGACTGCACCGCGGAAAATGAAGAACAGCTTCCCGCGGTCTTCGAGTCCGCCGGTGGATTTTCACCCACCATCGGCATTCTGGGCGCGGTGCTGGGGCTCATTCAGGTCATGAAGAATCTTGAAAATATTCAGGAAGTGGGCAAAGGCATCGCCGTGGCCTTCGTCGCCACCATCTATGGCGTGGGCATCGCCAATCTCTTCTTCCTGCCCTTCGCCGGCAAGATGCGCCTTCGTATCCACGATGAACACCAGCGCCGCGAGATGATGCTGGAAGGCGTCATCTCCATTCTCGAGGGCATGAACCCGCGCATGCTCGAAGTCAAGCTGGCCGCATTCCTGAATAACAACCCGCAAAAACCCAAGGAGAGCGAGGCATGAGGCTGGAGCGGCGCAAGCACATCGTCAGCCAGGACCGCTGGATGGTCTCCTATGCCGACTTCATCACCCTGCTCTTCGCCTTCTTCGTGGTGCTCTACGCCTTCGTTAAGGCCGATCAGAAAAAACAGGCCCAGGTCACCGAGTCCATCGACAACGCCTTCCATTCGCTGGGCATCTTTCCTGAGGCCTCGCGCAATCCCGCCAAAGAAGGTTCTGCCTCCGCCAGCGCCGACAAATCGGCCATCCCCATGAACATTGTCATGGGAGAGGATGTGCTCTCGCCGGCCAAGGTAAAGGAAGACCTGGAGAACCTTCATCGCGAGCTGGCGCAGAGGCTGTCAAACCAGGTCGCTACACACACCGTCTCCATGAAAATGGGCCGCGACGGGCTGGTGATCAGCCTCAAAGAAGCCGGCTTCTTCAGCTCCGGCTCGGCCACCCCCAAGCCCGAGGCCCTCCCCACGCTGCGCCAGATCGCCATCTCGCTGGGACACACGCCTTATGACTTGCGCATTGAAGGCCACACCGACAACATTCCCATTCACACCGCGGCATTCGACTCCAACTGGGAGCTCTCCTCTGCCCGCGCCACCCGCATCGCCCGCATCTTTCTCGACATGAAGGCCATACCCCCGGAACGTCTTTCCGCCGCCGGTTACGCCGAGTTCCACCCCGTGGCCAGCAACGATACCGCCGAGGGCCGCAGTGAAAACCGCCGCGTCGATCTGGTCGTCCTGCCCCGCACCAAAATCAATCTCTCCACGCTGGGATCTGCCAATCCCACCGGCCCATGGCGCAAGATCACCGACGGCGATGCGCCCGCGCCAGCCGACAAGGCCCCGGCCCCAGCCAATCCATAATGCAGCGGAGTTAGCGGTAAAAGCATGCACAGCCAACTCCGCTAACTCGTGCGCAGCGCGGCTATTGAGAACTGCATTAGTAATGTCCTGGCAGCCGCGCCGTAGGCGCAGTGTTTGTTAGCCCCGCGCTTTAGCGTGGGGAAAGCAATTTCCACAAATGCTCTCCGGAGTCCCGTAGGGACGGCGCAAGGACATTTCTCTTGCAGGGTCTAATAACTTCGCTGATTCTCCTATTCCACCCCCAGCACCTTGACGATCACCCGCTTCCTGCGCCGTCCGTCGAACTCGGCATAAAAAACCCGCTGCCAGGTTCCCAGGTCCAGCTTCCCGTTGGTCACCGGCAGCGTAGTTTCGTGGTGCAGCAGCAGCGATTTCAGGTGCGCGTCTCCGTTGTCCTCGCCCGTCTGGTGGTGCCGGTAATCAGGCCGCGCCGGAGCCAGTTTCTCCAGCCACTCGCCGATGTCCTCAATCAACCCGCTCTCCAGGTCGTTCACGTAGATCGCCGCCGTAATGTGCATCGGCGAAACAAAGCACAGCCCATCTCTGACGCCGCTGCGCCGCACAATCTGCTCCACCTCGTCGGTGATGTGTACCATTTCCCGCCGTTTCCTGGTTTCAAACACCAGGTACTCTGTGTGACTTTTCATCATCGCCTCCTGAAAGCGGAGAAACCGCTCATGTAAATTTGGTACGATTTTCAACCACGGATGTCCATGCCGGGACAAATATAAAGTTACTGTACAGGAATGGAGAACATGCCTCGTTCCGGCGCTACTCCAGCTTGAACACCACCTTGATGGCCTCGCCCGTTCGCAGATATTCCATAGCCTGGGTAAACTCGCATTGCATGTGGCAGACCTCCGGCTTACCGGATTATCTTGAGCGTCCGCTCCCAGCGCGTGTCCGAGAATAAATGCAGGGCGGCGTGGCCCATCCATGTAAGGTTGTCGCCGAGGCCGGTCTTTTCCTGCTGGTCATCCGGCGTATCGAAAGACCAGTAGTTGAAGAGCGGACGGCCCAGAATATTCTCGCGCGGCACAAATCCCCAGAAGCGCGAGTCGAGGCTATTGTGGCGATTGTCGCCCATCATGAAGTATTTTCCGGGCGGCACTACCAGTTCGCCGTTCTCGATGTGGCTGGCAATTTCAACGGTCCAGGATTCGGTTGCGCCGTGCGGCGATTGCGGCGTGGGCAAAAGCGCGGGAAACTCGTCCTGATACTCCGGATCGAAGGCGGGCGTCTCCAGCGCGTCTTTCGCTAGCGCCTGCGCGACGCCATTCACATAGACCACGCCGTTGTGCAGGTGAATACGGTCGCCGGGTACGGCGATCAGCCGTTTGACCAGAATTGTATACTCCGGCTGCCCATTGGGATAATCCGCCACCGGCTTTCTGAAGACAACGATGTCGCCGCGCCGTGGCTCGCGATGATAGGCCAGCGGCATCCAACTGGATTCCGGCGCAAAGGTTGAGCGATCGACGATGATATGATCGCCAACCAGCAGCGTCTTCTCCATGGAGCCAGAGGGAATCTGAAAATTCTGCGCAAGCAGCGTTGTAGCGAAGAACCAAACCACGATCAGTACGCACCACGAGGCGATGGTTTCAGAAGGAGTTTCCTCGTCGCGCGCCTTTGCGGCCGGCCGGGCGGCTTCGGCTGGACGTGTTGCAACGGTCTGGCTGGCGCGTTTGATCCGGATTTTCATGGGATGAACTCGTATGGCCTGTGGCCCATTTCTTGATGATCCCGCATCGAATGTGCCTCCAAACCTGCCCTGAGCATCGTCGAAGGGTCCGGATTTTCGGCTTTGGGAATCCGACACACTCCATCAACCCCGCGGGCAGCCTAGTCCCTAGTCTCTTAGTCCCTACTCCCTGCCTTTATCATCCCACCGAGGGCAGCCCCGCCAGCGCCATCGCAATCTCCTCGGCCGGATACTCGTAGTTCTCCAGCTTCCCGGCCTGGTAGGCAATGTACGACTGCATGTCGAAGTGCCCATGCCCGCTGAGATTGAAGAGAATCGTCCGCTGTTTTCCTTCTTTCTTGGCGCGCAGGGCCTCGGTGATGGCCGCGGCGATGGCGTGGTTGGCCTCCGGCGCGGGCATGATGCCTTCGGAGCGGGCAAACTGAATCCCGGCGGCAAAGGCGTCCAGTTGCTGCACGGTAGTGGCCTCGGCCAATCCCAGGTCCAGCACATGCGACACCAGCGGCGCCATGCCGTGGTAGCGCAACCCGCCTGCATGAATTCCCGGAGGAACGAAGGTGCTCCCCAGGGTGTGCATCTTCACCAGCGGCGTCAAGTGTCCGGTATCGCCAAAGTCGTAGGTGAATCTGCCCTTGGTCATGCTAGGGCAGGCAGCCGGTTCCACCGCAATCACGCGCGCCTTGCATTGCCCCTTGATCTTGCGGCCGACATACGGCATTGTTAGCCCGGCAAAGTTCGATCCGCCGCCTGCGCAGGCAATAATTACGTCCGGCTCATCGTCGGCCAGCGCCATCTGCTCGATAGCCTCCAGGCCAATCACCGTCTGGTGCAGCAGCACGTGATTCAGCACGCTGCCCAGCGAGTACTTGGTGTTCGGGTCCTTCGCTGCTATCTCCACGGCCTCTGAAATGGCAATCCCCAGCGATCCGTTCGAATCCGGATGCGCCTTCAGAATCGCCCGGCCAGACTCCGTCTCCGTGCTCGGGCTGGCGGTCACCGAGGCTCCAAAGGCCTCCATCAGGGCGCGGCGATACGGCTTCTGGTCGTAGCTCACCCGCACCATGTAGACCTTGCAATCCAGCCCGAAGAAGGCGCAGGCCATGGCCAGAGCCGAGCCCCATTGTCCTGCTCCCGTCTCCGTCGAGAGGTGCTTGGTGCCTTCCTTCTTGTTGTAATAAGCCTGTGCCAGGGCTGTGTTGAGCTTGTGCGATCCAGCCGGGCTCACGCCTTCGTACTTGTAGTAAATCCGCGCCGGCGTATCCAGCGCCTTCTCCAGGCGGCGCGCCCTGAAAAGCGGCGAGGGGCGCCACTGCGCGTAGAGCTGCCTCACTTCGCCGGGAATCTCGATCTCCCGCTCCTGGCTCACTTCCTGCAGGATCAGGGCCATCGGAAATAAGGGCCCCAGGTCGTCCGGGCCTATTGGTTTCAGCGTTCCGGGGTGCAGCGGCGGCGCCATCGGCTTGGGCAGATCGGCGGCAATGTTGTACCAGGCTAGTGGGATACGGTTCTGCGGAAGGTTGAACTGTATGGTTTCCATACTGAATTCTATCAATAATAATGGCTGGGTGCTAGCTCCGCTTACACGCGCGCAGTGCGGCCAACTCCGCTTACACGCGCGCAGCGCGGCTACAGCGGAATCAGAGTAGCTGTACCCCGAAAGCAAACCACCAAGTGGCTTTTTCCTCAAGAAAAAGCCACATTCATGATTCTTTAAAGGGCACGTTTACTCTGATTCCGCTCTAACTCCGCTATCCTAAGTCCAGCCGTGAACTCAACCCAACCCACCCCCGCCCAGCGGCTGCGCCAAATGCACGACCGGCTTTTCCAGGCCTACGGTCCCCAGCACTGGTGGCCGGCAAAAACTCCCTTTGAGGTCATCCTCGGCGCTTACCTCACCCAGAACACCTCCTGGAAGGCCGTCGAGCGCTCGCTCGACAACCTGCGCTCTGCCGGTGCTCTCTCCGTGGACGGCTTGCGCTCGCTCTCTCTCATCAAGTTGCATCGCCTCATCCAGCCCTCCGGCTTTTACACCCGCAAAGCGCCCGCGCTCAAGGCATTTGTCTCCATGCTCGATGAGGAGTTCTCCGCTTCGCTCACCGTGCTCGCTGCCGCTCCCACCCCCGCCCTGCGCCGCCGCCTTCTTGCCCTGCCCGGCGTTGGTCCGGAGACCGCCGACGTTATCCTGCTCTACGCTCTCGGCCATCCCGTTCCTGTCGCCGACGAGTACCTGCGGCGCATCGCCAAGCGCCACCAGCTTCTCGCGCCCGCGCCCGGCCACAATCGCCAGGGATATGAGTCTCTAATCGCCCTCACCCGCCTGTCCTTCGCCGCCGATGCGCCTGTCACCCAGGCGCGCCTCTTCAACGAGTTTCACGCCCTCACGGTCGCCGTGGGCAAGGCCCATTGCCGCCGCGCCGCCCATTGCGCCGGTTGCCCGCTCGCTGCCGATCCGCATACAACTGGTACTCAATCCGTGTAAGATTGTTTACCATGGAGTTAGAGGAGCGTGCCAATGGAAAAATTAAGCTCTGCCATGCAGCTGACGCGGGCCGCGGATTATGGAATACGCGTGATGATCCACATGGCCACGCTGCCCGCCCGTGAGCGCGCCCTGCTGCCCGACCTGGCCCGCGCCACAAGTGCCCCGCAGAGCTTTCTTTCCAAGGTATTGCAGGCCTTGTGCCACGCCGGTTTTATCGCCTCCCGGCGAGGACAGACAGGCGGCTTCGAGCTTTTGCCCGCCGGCCGCAAAGCCTCGCTCAGCAAAGTCATCGAAGCCATCGAGGGCCCCATCTTCCTCAACCTCTGCCTGCACACCGGATCTACCTGCAAGCGGAAATCCTATTGTCCGGCGCACACTGTCTGGGCCAATGCCCAGGCAGCCATGCTGGGTGTTCTGAGCACCGCCACCGTAGGCGATCTGGCCCTTCAGTCTGCCGCCAAGCCGCCACGGGCCTCGCGCGCCAGGTCCAAATCTGCCTGAGAATCCGTGTTCTCACCCTATAACCAGTCTCATAAGTAGTTAGAGAGTTTTGCTTGTTGGTATAGAGTGGACCCCTGCTTGGTTCAAGGTTGATGTTGGCTGAAAAACAGGTAGCGCCGGCCTCCTGGCCGGCTGTCGTGTGGACCTCCCGGTCCACGCCGAACTTACGCCAGCAACTGCTTCGCCACCTTGATGTACAACTCCACCGCTTCCCGCAGTTCTTTCTTCGCCAGCTTCTCCTGCGGCGTATGGGCCACGTGAATCGACCCTGGCCCCAGCAGCAGCGGCTCGCCCCAGTTGGAGAGATTGGGAATGTCGGTGGTGAACTTGGCGATCATCGTCGGCAATCCCTCCACGGCGCGCATCCGCACAAAGGGAATCTCCAGCGTGAACTCCACCTCGGCCACTCCTGCCGCGGCTTCCAACATTGCGGCGCGCACCGGCGCGGAATCCCCCACCAGCCGCACCAGCACCTGCGCCTCGGCTTTGTCGGCAATCACATTGGGAGCATAGCCGCCCTGAATCTGGCCGATATTGAGCGTACTCTGGCCCACGTCTTCCGTGGCCGGCAGCGGCAGCGCCAGCAGTTTTCCCAGCACCGTGATCAGCTTGTGAACGGCGTTGTCTCCCAGCTCCGGATAAGCCGAGTGGGCCATCTTGCCGGTCGCCCGGATGACCGCGCGCAGTGCGCCCATCGAGGCCAGCGCCAGGCGGTTGCTGGTGGGCTCGCCGTTGATCAGGAAGCGGCTGCCCTTCGCCATCAAGTTGGCGGCTGTGGCTCCGGCCGAGTCGCGCTCCTCGCCGCTCACAATCAGCAGCCCGACCCGCAATCCCGCCTTCCGCAGCGCCTCCGCGGCGGCAATCTGCGCGGCCAAAATGCCCTTGGCGTCGCATACCCCGCGGCCATACAGAAACTCAGCGTCCTCGCTGCATGGAATATACGGCGGCACGGTGTCCATGTGCGTTGAAAACACCAGGTCGGGCCTCTCGTCCGCCCTTCCCGCATAGATGTTCCAGCGCGCCCCGGCGTCGGCGCTCTCCAACGGCTGCGCCACAGGCGTCTTCTCCACCGCCCATCCGCGCGCGCCCAGAAAACTGGCCAGAAAATCGCCCAGCGCGCCCTCATGGTAGGTGGTTGACTCGATCGCGCACAGTTGGCGGGTCAACCGGATAGGGTCAATGGATTCAGCGGAAAAATCAGCAGCCTGGCGATCGCTCATGCTGCTGCCAGAATACCGCATAAGCATAAGGTGAAGGATACGAGCTTTAGGTGAAGGGTACGGGCTTTAGCCCGTACATTCAGTCATGCAAAATCAACTGGGCTTTAGCCCCTGAGAAATATTGATTCAAATTGACCCGCTATCAAGCTTATATATCCGTGTGAAACCTGCGCCCTCAACGCGTAGAATGGAGTGTGGGATGACCACCACAATCGACCCCGCCCAACCCAGAACCAGCCCCGCGGCTGCCGCCCTGCGCAGCTTGTTTATCCCCGGTCCAGTCGGCCGCCTTGAAGCTCTCGTGAACACGGGCGCGCCCCATGCCCGCTTTGCCGCGCTCGTTTGCCATCCCCATCCGCTGGGCGGCGGCTCCATGCAAAACAAGGTGGTTTATCACGCCATGAAGGCCCTCAACGATCCCAAATGGGGCCTGGGCTGGCCGGTTCTGCGCTTCAACTTTCGCGGCGCGGGACTCAGCGACGGTGTTCATGACGGCCAGGCCGAGGCCGGCGATCTCCTCGCCGCGCTCGACTGGCTGGAAAACGAATTTCGCCTCCCAATGGTCGTCGCCGGCTACAGCTTCGGCGCGATGATGGCGCTCAGCGCCTGCTGTTCGCCTACGCCAGCTCCTGAAAACATCCGCGCCCTGGCCCTCCTCGGCCTGCCCACACATGATGCCTCCGGGGTCCCCAGCGACAGGTCTTCGTCGCTGGGGTGGTCCTCCGGGCACGATTTCATTTATCCCCAACTCCGCAACTGCGGCCTTCCCAAGCTCTTCCTCAGCGGAGACCGTGACGAATTCGATCCCGATTCGCAGTTAGCCGTCATCGCCGCCTCCGCCGCCAAGCCCTCGCAACTGGTGCTTCTTCCCCGCGCCGATCACTTCTTTACCGGTCAACTCGAGCCCATGCAGTCCGCGCTCGCCGGTTGGCTCGTCAGCATTCTCAAGGAGCAGCTCCAATGACCATGGCGACCGATTCCTCTCTCGACGCCCTGCACGCCACGGCCACTGACATCTTTATCGACGCCATCAAGGCCTGCAACATCGAATCCGCCTTCGACCGCCGCATTCGCTTTGAAGGCAACAGATTGCATCGCCTTATTCCCGACGGCAGCGGTCCCGCCTCCATCGATCTCAACTGCTACAAAAAGATTTTCGTCATTGCCCTGGGCAAGGTCGCCGTCCCTATGCTCGACGTGCTCCTCAGCCGCATGACCCGCCGCAGCGGCCTGCGCGGCATCTGCTGCTCCAACCAGCTTCCCGTTCACCGCTCCTGGCGTTTTCGCTACTTCGAGGGCGGCCACCCCGTGCCCAACGAGGACTCCTTTGCCGGCGCTCGCGCCGCCCTGGCCATGCTCAAACGCGCCCGCAAAGACACGCTCGTTTTCTTCCTCATCTCCGGCGGCGGCTCGGCCATCTTCGACCTCCCGCTCGACCCGCGCATCTCCCTCGAAGACACCATCGCCTTCCATCAACTCCTGCTCGCCTCCGGCGCTCCCATCAGCGAGGTCAACACCCTGCGCAAGCATTTTTCCGCCGTCAAGGGCGGCCGCCTGGCCATGGCCGCGCCCGAAGCCGCCAAGGTCAGCTTCCTGCTCCCCGACGTGCCTTTGCGCTCTCTCGACGCGCTCTCCTCCGGCCCCACCTCGCCCGACCACTCCACCGTCTCCGAGGTGCGCCACCTGCTCGATAAGTACGAGCTCGCGCCCAAGCTGCCGCCCTCCGTCCGCGCTTTCTTCGAGCGCGAAGACCTGCCCGAGTCCCCCGGCAACAAGGGCTGGTTTCCGCCCTTCTTTCCTGCCCACGCCAAACCCGGAGCCGCCCCAGCGCGCCGCGTCACCGCCGCCGCCGCCATGTCCAGCGAAGACCCCGCCTTCCGCGATTCCGTCTTCGAGCTGCTCCTCTCCAGCCACGACCTCGCCGAGAACGCCCGCGCCCTCGCGCAACAAACCGGCTTCCACGTCGTGGTCGACAACAGTTGCGACGACTGGGACTACGCCGAAGCCGCCCGCTATCTTCTCCAGCGCTTCCACTCCCTGCGCGCCGACCATCCCCGCCTCTGCCTCATCTCCGTCGGCGAGGTCACGGTCACCATGGACCGCGTTCCCGGCGCCGGCGGACGCAACCAGCAATTCGTCATGGCCTGCGCCCTCGACCTCGAGCAATACTCCGGCCAGCGCCTCACCGTCTTCAGCGCCGGCTCCGACGGCATCGACGGCAACACCCAATCCGCCGGAGCCATCGCCGACCCCACCACCGTCACCCGCGCCCACACCTTCGGCTTCCACCTCAAATCGTCTCTCGCCAACTTCGACGCCTGCCCCATGTTCACCGCCCTCGGCGACTCCGTCGTCACCGGCCCCACCGGCCACAACCTCCGCGACCTCCGCCTCCTCATCGCCGACAATGAGTAACGCGGCTTCACAATTACGCCCCGGAGGGGCGATGTGAAAATAGCCCAGGGTGAAACCCTGGGAAAGATACCCACCCGTTTTTAGTAATCAACCCCCGCGGCGAAGCCGCGTATGAAAGCTATAGCCTTCACCCCGTCTTTCGCGCTGGGCAAATTGAATAGGCAACTATGGAATTGCTGGCAATCCGAATTCAATGCATTCCCGGATCAAACGGCGTTTTTCAGGATTAATCCTGCTGGTGAAGCAAAAATCGGTCGAAGCTGGGGTCCCGGTTCACGGCAAGTATTGACCAAAGAGTAACTTCCGAATTGGCGTCAAACCGACCGGAACTCCGTTCTATTCGCAAAGAGTCAAGAAGAGATACTCTTGATGTGGAATTGGGGTTATCGTCTGCCTTACAGCGGTTCCACAATTGCTGTACTCCGAAACCACTTCACTCAAGTGGCATTGTCCTCAACCGGGGTTCCCAGCGCATGATCTATGTGCGCTAGGGTGGAAGTAAATGTCACCCTGCACGATGCCAGAAAGGGTACGTGTATTGTGAAACCGCTTTAAGGCGGAATGATTTATATCAGGGAAAGTTAACTGTTGGCAATATCGGTTTGAATGATCTCGCCGGGTCGATCAACGGCCTGGGGAGCCGAAGATGCGGGGTTGTGCGTGGGGAGAAGATGCGACTCTCCACCCATGCCGATCGCATATGTACGATTCGCCCCCCTTTCCGCAATGAACTTCCGCAATCAGAACGTTACGGACTCGGATATGTCAGCCGCGGGAATGGCGATGGTTCCGCTGGTCTTGTTGGTGCCGCTGGTCTTCACGATCCCGCCGCAATCGGCGATAGCCGTGGTGTTGTCGTAGATGTCGTTGTTATCGAGGCGAATCTTCGACGATGCGTTAGAACAGACCCCGGTAGTATTGGCGGTGATCATGGAGCTGGCCACGCTGATCGTTGCGCCGTTAACGGCAAAAACACCAGTACCACTCTGCGTGAGCACGGAGCCGGTGATTTCCGTAACTCCTTTCCCGATAGCGACGGCAGAATTTCCAGCACCTATAACGGTGACATTTTGCAGCGAGGTCTGGACTAGTCCGACTTTTTCTGAGACACCAAAGCCGTAGTTGTTTGCAGAAACGGGCGAGGCATCGATAACGGTGTTTTTTACCACAACATTCTCCGTAGCATTGGCATTAATATAAATGCCAACATTCGCCACACCGATGAGTGACTCGACTATGGAGTTCTCAACGGTCAGATTTCCCGCGCCGGAGAAATAGATGCCGTAGGACGTTGTGTTCATGATCCGGCAATTGTCGACGATCACAATGCCGCCGCTTCCGACAGCTACGCCATTATTTGCTGAACCCAGGCCGTTGATGGTGAGATTCTGCACAGTAACATTGGCCGAGGCAGTAATGTTGAGTCCAGCGCCACTGGTGAAGGTAATGCTGCCGAGATTGCTGCCGTCGATGGTGACCGACTGAGTGATGGTCACCGCGCCAAAGTCGCCCGCATCCTTTGCAGTAATCATTCCTCCGGCGGAGGTATTGGCCAACGCGCCTGTAAAGGTGGCGCAGGGCGAGGCAAAGGTGCAGGCGTTGGAATCGCTGCCGCTCCCGGAAACCCAGGTGTGGGACAAAGTGCTGGTTGCCGATGCGGAAGCCGCGCAGAAGAGCACGGCGGCTGACATATGTAATACGCTGCGAATTTTCATGGGAGTTTCCTTTCTTGAGATGTGAAAAGCCAAAAATGGCGCGTTTCTGCATATTGCGAAAAGCCGGCCGCCTGGAAAGCAGCCCGAATTAGCGATGGCAGGAATTGACCTACATATATCAGAAAATAATGCGCATAGCAATAACTTATGTGTCATTCGAAATTTCAGGCGCGCGCGGAGCCAGGGCATGGGAGGAGTGGGGATGATCCTCCCATGCTTGTGACCGTCGTCGATCTTGCGTTTTTCCCGCTCTTAGAACGTGACGGAATTCGATATGTCGGCCGCGGGAATGGCGATGGTTCCGCTGGTCTTGTTGGTGCCGCTGGTCTTCACGATTCCACCGCCATTGTCGATGGCCGTCGTGTTGTCGTAGATGTCGTTGTTATCCAGGCGAACCTTCGACCCTGTGTCAGAGTGGACCCCGGTAGTATTGGCGGTGATCATTGAGCTGGCCACGCTGATGGTGGCGCTCATATATGCGTAAACACCATAGTAACTCTGCGTGAGCACGGAGCCGGTGATCTCCGTGACCCCGGACCAGGCTTCAACGGCTGCATTTCCAGCGCCCATAATGGTTACATTCTGCAGCGAGACCTTGACAGGTCCGGTGCCTGTGTTGACAACGATGCCGTAATTGCTTGCGGTTACAGAAGAAGCATCAATGACGGTGTTGCGCACCACCACATTCTCCGCAGCAGTACCCTGGATTTGAATGCCCCGAGTAGAACCACTCCCGCTGAAGATGAAAGACTCGATCCGGGAATCCTCAACGGTCAGATTCCCTGTGCCGGTGAAAAAAATGTTGTAGAGTGTAAAGTTCATGATCCGGCAGTTATCAACGATCAGAGTGCCGCCATTTTCTACGTCTATGCCGTCAGCCGCTAAACCCATGCCGTTGATGGTGAGATTCTGCACTGTGACATTGACCGAGGCCGTAATGCTGATTGCATTGCCGCCGCTAATACCTGTATAGGTTATGCTGCCGAGATTGTTGCCGTCGATGGTAACCGATTGAGCGATGGTCACCGCGCCGAAGTCGCCCGCATCCTTTGCGGTGATCATGCCGCCCGCGGAGGTATTGGCCAGCGCGCCACTGAAGGTGAGGCATGGCGAGGCGAAGGTGCAGGGGTTGGCATCGCTGCCGCTGCCGGAAACCCAGGTATGGGACAAAGTGCTGGTTGCCGATGCGGATGCCGTGCAGAAGAGCATGGCGGCTGATGCGAGCAATATGTTGCGAATTTTCATGGGAATCTCCTCTCTTGAATTTGAATAGCCTGGGGATGAGTGCATCCGCGCGATTGAGGGTCGCAGGCTGACGGACGAAGCCGCCCAATCGGCTGCCAAGGGCAATCTCTGCAACATCCGGAGGCGTATAACCGATCAAGACTGATAGGGTTGGCAGTGGAATGATATATATCAGGTGAAGAGAACGATTGGCAATATCAATTTGAATGATCTCGCCGGGTCAGCGAACGATTGGGGAGGCGGATATGCGGCGGTGGGCGTGGGAGGGAGCGGGGATTCTCCCTCCGATGCCGGATATCTTTGTCCTCACGCTTTCCTTTCGCTATCAGAACAGCACGGAATTCGATATCTCTGCTGGGGTTGCGGCAATCGTCCCGCTCGTCCTATTGGAGCCGCTTGTCTTAATGATCCCGCCGCAATTATTGATTGCCGTCGGGTTGTCGTAAATGTCGTTGGAGTCGAGACGAATCTTCGAATTCGTGTAGGAGCATACCCCCACTTGATTGGCTGTGATCGCGGTGTTTGCCGCACTGAGTACAGCGTAGGTATCGGCTTGCAAGCCTACATTGCTCTGTGTGACCACGGAGTAGGTGATTTGCACGACTCCATTCCGTGTGAAGACACCGGCGACCGAGGCTCCCTGGATGATTACATGGTCCAGCGCGACCGCGTCGTTGCCGTTGAAGGCTGAAGTGCCGTTCTGGAAGGTGCGGACTCCCAGCTCCCCGCCTTGGATGACGGTGTTTGTGATCGATACGTACATTGGGGATTCACTTCCCAGGCCAACGCCGATGTCCACGAATCCTGTGATCAAGCAGCCGTCAATCGCCACATTCATTGTGTTGGTGGTTCCCGAACTGGCGATGAAGATCGCATCCGAGCCCGTGCCACCTCCATCAATGGTGAGGTTTTTCAGGACGATTGTTGCATTCGCGCTGGCAGTGATGTAGATACCCTCGCCGTCGCCGGCAAAGCCGATGCTCCCTCCGCCGGTCCCGTCGATGGTGATCGACTGCGTGATAGTCACCGGGCCGAAGTCGCCAGGCGAAGCCACGGAGACAATGCCGCCTGCGGCCGTATTGGCCACGGCTGTTGCAAAGTCTGCGTAGGGTGAGCTTCGCGAGCCACTGTTGGAATCGCTGCCGGTTCCGGAAACCCAGGTGTGTGATGAGAGGGCGTGTGCCGGCACGGATGCTACGCAGAGCAGCGCGGCTGACACGAGCAGTATGTTGCTTATTTTCATAGAGATCTCCTGTCTTGAGTGTGATTGGCCGGGGAAAGGGCAGATCCGCTCGTTTGAGGGACTCATGCTGCCAGGGGAAGCCGCCCGAATCGGTTGCCGCGGGCAATCTCCGCAACATCCGGAGACGCAATACCTCTCTCGTCGATTTAGACGAAAGCTGTCCAAATTATATCAAGAAAGACAAACAAAAGGCAATATCTTTGGTAATGATCATGCTGTCTCAATCCGTTGCATGGTGAGCCACTTATGATGCGGTGTAGCGTGGGGTGGAGAGGCGGCTCTCCGCCCCATGCTGATGGCTATGTACGATTCGCCTCCCTTCCGCAATGAACTTCCGCAATCAGAATGTCATGGACTCGGATACGTCGGACGCCGGTATGGCGATGGTTCCGCTGGTCTTGTTGGTGCCGCTGGTCTTCACGATCCCGCCGCAATTGGCGATGGCCGTCGCATTGTCATAAATGTCGTTGTTATCGAGGCGGATCTTCGACCCTATATCCGAGCAGACCCCGGTGGTATTGGCAGTGATCAGCGAGCTGGCCACGCTGATCGTGGCGCCATACGCGGCGTAAACTCCATACGCACTCTGCGTGAGCACGGAGCCGGCGATTTCTGTAACTCCACTCTCGCTATAGACGGCATAACCTCCAGCACCCATGATAGTGACATTCTGCAGCGAGGCCGTGATAGATCCGGGTTCATTGTTGACATAGAAGCCCCAGTTGTTTGCTGAAAAAGGCGAGGCATCAATGACAGTGTTTCGCACCACAACATTCTCCACACCATTGCCAAGAATTTCAATGCCATAAACATTCCCCCCGTTGAGGGACTCGATCCGGGAGTCCTCAACGGTCAGATTCCCTGCGCCTTCAAAATAAATGCCAATGGCCGTGATGTTCATGATCCTGCAGTTGTCGACGATCAGAGTGCCACCGTCTTCGACGGCTATGCCGTAATATGCTGAACCCAGGCCGTTGATGGTGAGATTCTGCACAGTGACATTGGCCGAGGCCGTAATGTTGATTCCAAAGCCGCTGGTCAAGGTGATGCTGCCGAGATTCGCGCCGTCGATGGTGACCGATTGAGCGATAGTGACCGCGCCGAAGTCGCCCGCGTCCTTCGCGGTGATGATGCCGCCCGCGGTGGTCTTGGTTAACGCGCCTGTGAAGGTGAGGCAGGGCGAGGCGAAGGTGCAGGGGTTGGAATCGTTGCCGTTCCCGGAAACCCAGGTGTGCGCGATGGTGGTAGCGGAGATGGAAGCCGAGCAAAACAGCACGGCAGCTAACGTGAGCAGTATGTTGCGAATTTTCATGGGAATCTCCTCTCTTGAATTTGAGTAGCCTGGGGATAAATGCATCCGCGCGATTGAGGGTCGCAGGCTGACGGACGAAGCCGGCCCAATCGGCTGCCAAGGGTAATCTCCACAACATACGGAGGCGTATAACCGATCAAGACTGATGGGGTTGGCAGTGGAATGAT